>Ga0056108_1000049_pt1 | contig 47880 bp, 43 predicted proteins | sample WorMetG1BERMUDA1_FD_83875 | JGI IMG/M metagenome (GOLD analysis project Ga0056108, IMG submission 83875) | Marine gutless worms symbiont microbial communities from Max Planck institute for Marine Microbiology, Germany - Inanidrilus... ... | reverse complement strand
AACCTTCACCTTGAATTCTCGGCTGAAGGTACGAGGACTTTCTTGTGACATAGGCTCTCCTTACAGAGAACTGTCACCAATTTCACTGACTCATTTGAGGGGGGCAGTCCAGTAAACTGTCACTGTAATGAATGGGATGTCGTTTCAGTTCGGCCGTCGTGCGGCTTCCGCGAAAGAGCATCGGATGTTTCCTGTCACTAGCCGATGCGCACACCGCTTTCGGGATCGAAGAGCTGCAATTTTTCCGGCGGAATACCCAGTTCCATGGTCTGTCCGTAGGCCGCATCGAGGCGCTGATTCGTCACGGCCACGATCTTCTCGTTTCCCAGATGCACGATGATATGCGTTTCCGACCCGGTGTGCTCCACCACCTCGACCGAAACCTGCATCCCTCCCTCTCCTAACTGAAAGTTCTCAGGACGCATTCCGATGATGACCTGGGTCCCGTCGGCAAGCGAACACCAGTCCGGCGCCGCGATCCGCGTACCGGATTTGAGAACGAGCGACCTGTTTCCATCTTCCCCGGAAACCTCAGCGTCGATAAAGTTCATCGCTGGCGAACCGATAAAGCTGGCAACGAACATATTGGACGGGTCGTCATACAGATCGAGCGGTGCGCCGATCTGTTCGATCTTTCCGCCGTTCAAAACCACGATCCGGTCTGCCATGGTCATGGCCTCGACCTGATCATGCGTCACATAGATTGATGTGGAGTTGAGCCGCTGGTGCAGAGCCCGGATTTCGGCACGCATCGCGACGCGCAGCTTGGCATCCAGGTTTGACAGCGGTTCGTCGAAAAGAAACACTCGCGGACTGCGCACGATCGCCCGCCCCATCGCCACGCGCTGCCGCTGGCCGCCTGAAAGCGCCTTTGGCTTCCGGTCCAGCAAATCGTTCAGGCCCAATATGTCCGCCGCCTCGCGCACGCGCCGGTCTTTTTCCGACTTGCTGCTGCCGGCAAGGGTCAGGGAAAACGCCATGTTTTCGGCCACGGTCATATGCGGATACAGCGCATAGTTCTGAAACACCATCGCGATATCGCGCTCTTTAGGCGCCGTGCCATTAACGACTTGGCCACCGATGGAGACGGTTCCTTCAGTGATCTCCTCCAGCCCGGCAATCATGCGCAACAGCGTGGACTTACCGCACCCCGAAGGACCGACCAACACGACGAATTCTCCTTCCTGTATGTCCGCCGATATGTTCTCAAGCACCCTGACCGTCCCGAAGCTCTTGCTGACCGAGGATAGCGTTACCGACGCCATTTGTTTCTCCACGTCCTTTGGTTGTCCGACGGCCCGCCGATCAGGCTGGGGCAATCCTGATTCTCTCGGCAGAAACCGCGCCTTCGGTGACAAGCAATCCCATCGCTCCGGACATCAATTGTGGACCGTCGTCCAGCCGGGCCTCGAGGGTCACGCCATTGACAGTCGCCTCCATGCGTTGGCCGCGGACAGTCAGTTTGACCGCGATCGGCGTCTCGAATTCAAAGTCGGCAGGCCCGCTTGCCAGGGTGGTTGTTTCGTCATCGAACCGGCGCACCAGCGACATCTCTCCCCGGCGGTCAAGCAAAACCGCGTAGTAGCGCCTGCGGCCCTGGGCCCGGGCAATGACACCGGCATTCTGACCGGCATGGATCATGATTTCCGTGTCGACTTCGAAGTCGGTCCAGTCCCGGGCCCCCTGCAGAATCAACCCGGTGCCGCGCCCGTTCGACATCCGGAAACTCTGCTTGAAGCGCTTGGAAAAGAACTGACAGTCGCTGACCCACGCACGCCACCAGAAATCGCCGTCGCCATCGGGTCGCTTCAACTCCATTTCAGGCACACCCGACCAGGTCATCCAATCGATCAGGACGGTGCCGTCGGCCCGCCGGCCGGCGGCCCGCACAATCAGGCCGACTTCGGCAATCGGCTGACCGCCGGTCTCCGGCAACCGCCACTCCAGAACCCGTTCGGCACCAGGCGCAAGCGTTTGAGGGGCCGCTTCGACAATGTCGATACCGTCGAGACTGTTGTAGACGCCGACCGCCAGGGCGACCGTCACGTCGCCGCGGTTTTCCTGTCCTCCGACAACGCGCGCCGAAAGGCTCTGACCGGGATAGACGGACGGGCTGGCCATAAGGTCATAGGTGCGCATTCGCCTGATTTCGGGCGGCGTGAAGGTCGGCGTCACTGCAGCGACATGCAAGCCGTCGGCCAATGCCGAATAGCCGACAGCAAGCGCATGGCTGTCGCCGAAACGCACATTTTCGATGCGGCTTGCCACACAGGCCTCGTCGGACGATTTCAGGGTGAAGCCTTGCGTCGAGCCGGGAAGGGCGAAATGGAAGCGGGCTCCGTGTTTGGGGGCGTCGTACGCCGGCGCGCCTGCCAGGGCGGCCCCAAGATTGGCCAGATAGTAAGACGTCCGCACAGCGTCGGTGATCGAATTGCCGCCATCCGCGGATGAAATCAGCATCCGGTCCGAGATCGGCCCGCGCCAGTCCGGACCGTTTTCGATCCCCTCCAACCCCAGCATGATGCCGTGCAGGCAGCCCAGGTTGCCAGCGTTGCAGTCGGTGTCCCAGCCGCTGGTGTTGACGATCATCTGTCCGCGCTGAAAATCATCCGGCGCGTGGATCAGTGCCATGATCATCAACGCGTGATTGGGCACCACGTGACAGTTGCCGGGGTATTTGTCGTAGCCGTAGGTGTCTTCGATCTTCTGGCGTGTCTGGGTCCAGTCATTCGCTTCCACCGCCCAGCGACGGATGTCGGCGATCAGCCGCGCGATCAGGCAATCGGACGGAATGACCGCCAGACCGGTCTCTAGAAGATGGTCGACATCGGCGCTGTTGAACGCTTCCGCCTCCATTGCCGCCCAGAGCATCGCGGCGTGCACGGACTCGCCGTCATGACTGACTTTTCCGGCCTGTTCAGCCAGGCGGGCGGCCAGTTCCGGCTGGCCCGGCGCGACCAGGGCCCAGCCATCGATGAAGATCTGCGCACCGATCTGTTCCGCCACGGTGGCGCCGTTTGTCGCGATCGATCCGCTTGCCGGGGCCGGTATTCCCTTGTCGAGGTTCAGCCAGGCGGTGTGTTCGGTGGAGTTGCCGGCTCCACCCCACCACAGAATCGATCGCTCCTCGATGATGTAGTTCAGCCAGACCTTGCCAATCTCTTCGGCCGAAAGGTCTTCCGACAGGCGGTGATCTTCCAGGGCACGGATGAAGGTGAAGGTTCCTGCCACGTCGTCATCGGTGATCACCAGAGGATCGCCGAGCCGTTCGTTGACGTAGTAGCGGATCGGACCCAGTTCTTTCATAATGCGCTGATAGGTCCAGCCCTCGAACGGCCGACCGAGATAAACGCCAATCAGTTTGCCCAGGACGCCCGCATAGACGCGCTCGAGGTAGTCAGACGGAAGTGTGCTGCTCATAAAGGTATGGACCTCCTGTTAGCCTTTGACGGAACCGCCGGTCATGCCTTCGATGAACCGGCGCTGCAGAAACACGAACAGAGCGACCACCGGCAAAACGACCAGCGTCGCGCCGGCCATCAACTGACCCCAGTCCGTCGTATACTGGCCGGAAAAAAGAAAGAACGAGACGATTGCGGTCATGCTTCCCTGACCCTGAAGAAACGTTGTTGCGATCAGGAACTCGTTCCATGTGTTCAACCCGACGATGAGAGCGACGGTAAGAATGCCGGGCCATACAATCGGCAGCATGACGCGGGTGAACACCTGCCAGTGGGTCGCGCCGTCGATCAGTGCCGCCTCTTCCAGTTCCTTCGGCACCGCGAGGAAATAGGTTCGAAGCAGCATGATCGAAAACGGGCTGAAGATTGCGCAGTAGATCAGCGACACCGCAAAGATGTTGTCGATCAGCCCAAGCCGCGCGAAACCGAAATAGAGGGGGAACAGAAACAATTGTATCGGTGCGGTGGTTGTGGCCAGCAGATAGCCTGTGACCAGCCGCCACGACTTGATCTTTTTTCTCGCCAGGACGTAGGCCGTCATGGATCCGGACGTACAGACCAGCACCACTGTCACCAGGGTCAGAATGGCCGAGTTCAGGAATGCCGACCCAAAATTTCCGTCACGCCAGGCGCGTGTGTAATTGTCCCAGCGAATGGTCTCCGGAAGCGCCAGAGGGCTGCGGATCACTTCAGGCGCCGCCTTTAATGAATTCAGCAGCATTAGGGCGATCGGAAACAGCGTAACGAACGCGGCCATGCCCAGCACCGCATAGGTCAGGATCTGCGTGGTCCGGTAGTCAGCGCCGTTCATAAGTCACCGTCTCTGGCTTGTGCGCGAATGTAGAAGACGGTTGCCACGAGGCCGAACAGACTGATAACGAGAGCCGTTGCGGCCGCCTTGCCCACATTCAGGTCATAGAAGGCGAGGCGGTAGGCCATTGTGGACAGCACCTCGCTCGAAAAAGCAGGGCCGCCGCGGGTCAGGATGAACACGAAGTCGAAAACCAGGAACGACCAGATCACGGTCATGATCATCATCAGCATGATCGTCGACTTGATGCCCGGCAATAGAACGTAGCGCAGCATCTGGAAGAATGTCGCACCCTCCAACCGGGCCGCCTCGATCTGCTCGGCCGGAACCTGGCGCAGGGCCGCAAAGAAGATGACCGCGAGAAAACCCCACCAGTGCCAGAGGTCGACCGCCGCGACGCCGTAGAGCGAGGTCGAAGTCTGTGACAGAGGATTTGTAAGCTGAATGCCGAACTGCTCCAGCCAGCCATAGATGCCGCTGATCGGATTGAAAATCATGCCCTGCCAGACCCGGGCAGTGATGACCGTGGCAATGACAATTGGCAGAAAGAAGATCACCTGAAGCAGGATCCGCCCTTTGCTGATCAGCAGCAGCATGGACGCGACGAGCAGCGCGAATCCGATTGGGATCGTCAGAAAGATCGCCGTCCAGATAATGTTGTTGGTCAGTGCCCGCCAGAACACCCGGTCACCGGCGAGGGCCAGAAAATTGTCGAAGCCAACGAACACTGGCTGGCTGATGCCATCCCATTTGAAGAAGGCCAGAGCGATGGTCAGGATCGCCGGTATGAGAATGATCAGCAGGTTGATCGCCAGCGTCGGGATCAGATAGAACCGATGCATGCGCTCTGTCTCCGGTGGCAGGAATTGGCAAGGCGGTGGTCAGGCCGCCCTGCCGTTACACGTCGGGTACAGTGATCTCAGCGAGCCGGAATAGCCGGCACCTTGCCTTCGGACAGCTCCGTTTGAAACGTCTCGTCGATCTGTGCGAGATAGTCCTCCACCGAGAGGTTGCCGAACCACACCTCCTCGATGCCCTGGATCACGAAGTTGGCGGTTGCTGGTGGCAGAAACGTCCAGGTGGTATAGCCGTACTGGTTGTTGTCGACGGCGGAGGCCAGCGTGGCCATGGCTTGTCCATATTGCGGGACTTTGCCTTCGGAGACCGTCATGCCGCCGAGATCACGCAGCGGCGTGTTCCATTCGCCCTGCCACACCGAGTTCATCGCGCTGTAGAACGTGTCGCCGAAAATATAGTCGATGACCGCAGCTGCACCGTCGGACACGTCGGAATTGGCCGCGATGGAAAAAGTGGAACCGATGCCGAGCGGATAAATCGGTGTCGGAAGTCCTTCCGCGCTCGGAAATCCGGCGAAAGTCACTTCGCTTTCGCGACCGTCAAAATAGGTTGGAACCCACTGAAAGCTCCAGGTGCCGGTCGGCGCCATTGCTGCCGTGCCGTCGGAAAGTGTGGCGAAGGCCTGTTCGGTGGTCAGAGACAGATAGTTGGGTCCGAAATATCCCTGGTCCCACCACTCTTTGAGCTTCGAGATCGCATCGACAAAGGGCTGTGAGGTCCACGAAATTTCACCCTTGAGCGCCTTGTAGGTGTTCTCGGGGCCAGCGATCGAATTCCACACCAGTGACACGTACCACTCATTCGTACCCTGCCAGTTGGCATTGCCGGCTGCGAACGGAACGATGCCCTGCTCGATCATCTGATCCGCCAGCGCCTCCATCTCGGCAATCGTCGTGGGGTAGGCCCAACCGTTCTCCTCGAAGACCTTGGTGTTGTAGAACAGCCCCAGAGTTTCATAGGTCTTCGGCAAGGCATAAAGCGTCCCGTCATACCGGCCGAGTTCCAGGAACACCGGCAGCAGACGATCGTTCCAGCCGAGCTTGTCTGCATAGCCGTCGAGGGCCATGAGCTGGCCCGCCTGCGCCATCGACGCCACGAATGCCGGCCCGGGGGTCATGACCACATCCGGACCGCGGCCCGACAGCATGGCGATGCGCAGCTGCTTGTCCAGCTCGCTGCCGCGATAATCGATGACGACCTTGGTATCCGGGTTCTCCGCCTCGAAGGGTTTGACGAGAATCTCATCCAGCGCGCGTCGCTGGTCGGGGTTGGCCGTCTCGTACCACCAGCTTATCTCTTCACCCGTGGCAGGCAGCGTTGCCGAAATGCCGAGCAATATCGCGGCGGTCAACGTCGTTGCTGTTCTCATTTCATTTCCTCCGTTTTTCGGTCTCTTCCGTATGAGACGCCCTTTGAAGTTTCACGTCGATTTCCGCTCGACGATTTTGAAGGCAAGTTCATGCGCCGTACCCGGCCCTCCTTTTCCGTCAACCAATCGCGACAGAAGGCACTGGGCCGCGCACCGACCGATCTCGACCTGTGGTTGCGAGACAGTCGTCAGCGATGGATAGGCAAGCGATGCGACGGGGATATCGTCAAAACCGATGACCGCGATTTCCTCGGGAACCCGCACGCCATTGGAGTGGAGCGCGTGCAGCGCGCCGATAGCCATGTAGTCGTTGACGGCAAAGATAGCGCGGGGCCGATCCACGCTGCTGATCAGTTCGCATGTCGCAGAGAAGCCGCCTTCTTCATTGAGCGATTTTGCCATCGCCATCCTGATCTGCGCGCCGCGGTTGCGCGCCCGGTCGACGAAGCCTTTGACGCGAACGGCACTTGGCTCGCCCGGACCCGACACGATCCCCAATGACGTATAGTTCTTGTTCAGAAGAAAGTCGGCCGCGGCAACCGATGCGGCCCGGTTGTCGACATAAACGTTGTCGACCGGAAGGGCACCTCCGGCTTCTTTCGAAATCTCGATCCTCGATATGGAGATACCGCCATCGATCAGGGGCAGAAAGTCCGGAACCCGCAGATAGAAAAACGCCCCGATGACTCCATCGATCCGCCCGGCCTGAGCCCAATCGATGAAGCGCTGCTCGCGATCCGGCAGACCCTCCGTGTCGTAGATGATAATGTCGTAGTCGTGGGCCTCCACAGTCTCCCTCACACCGCGGATAAGAGAGGGATAAAAGGGATTGGTAAGGTCGGGAACCACGCAGCCGATGGTTAACGTTCGGCCGCTCTTCAACGCCTGGGCGGCACGGTTCGCCCGGTATCCGAGCTGTCGGGCCGCGGCCTCGACCGCATCAACCGTCTGTTTCGACAGGGTATGGCGGCCTTCGGGGCTGAGTGCCAGCGAAACAGCGGCCTGAGAGACCTTCGCCAGTTCCGCAACCTGTTTTTGAGTGATAGCCATACGGATAATTGTGTTTGATACGTATCAATAGATAATTTATACGAATAAGTAAAGCTGTAAGAAATTTTCGTACAATCTAGCGAGACCGCACACGCGCGTGTGATGCAGCTCCCACGAGTCCTCGTGGTCGTCGGCGCACGCTGCTGACCGATCATTCCCGTCGCCCCTATCGACAGGCCAACCAGTGGCCGATGCAGATCGAGAAGACGATCGTTCGGCTGAAAAAGGAGAGGCCGAGCAGAGGCGCGCCGGCGATCCGAGAGACGTCGCGACGGCGCTACCCGGATGTGCATACACCGGCGATCCGTACGGTACACGCGGTTCTCGATCACCGTGGCCTGGTCAAGCGCCGCAAAACGGCGCCGCAACAAGGCAGGGGGCATGACGCTGTCCACCGGTCTTGAGCCCAACGATCTGTGGTGCGCCGACGACAAGGGGGAGTTCATGCTGGCCGACCGGCGCTACTGCTATCCGCTGACCATCAGCGGTCATGCCAGCCGGTATCTGTTTGCCTGCGAGGCCCTGCACACCACAAAGGAGGCCTATGCCTTCACGGTTTTTGAGCGGTCACACGATGTGGGAGGCCGGGAACGACAATGCGGGCAAGACGCGCTATGGCAAGCCCATGAGACAAATTAGGGATTTAGTAAACTGTCACCGTAATTATGTTTTTGCGAAAATAAATTTAGAAATTTTTTCAAAAAAATCATCGATGCGGTGTTACGATGGATGCAATGTCGAACTGAGTGGTCGGATGATCAGCCTTGTGGGCAACGCCGACTGCGGGTATCAACTATCAATTGAGTGGCGCACGGCCTTTTTGGCCGCAAATCAACGAATTGCTCGGTGAGTATGTCGAAAGAGCCGGATAACTTCGAGGAGCTGGTGGAAAAGCTCAGCCGGGAGATATACAGCGGTGCGCTCCGCCCTGGCGAATGGCTCAAGCAAATCGATGTTGTCAAACGGCACAAGACAAAACCTTTTTCCGCCAGAAAAGCCTTTCAACGCTTGCACGAGAAAGGTCTCGCCGAATACGAGAAGAATCGCGGATACAGAGTTGCACACCCGTCCGAGGCTGAATTGCGGCAGGTAAAGGAAATCCGGTGCATCCTAGAGATCGGTGCCACTGAAGACATCTTACGCAACATGAAGAAGCGAACTCTCCAAGCTTTACGGAAACTGGCTGAAGAGTTTGATGACGCGATTGAAACGAGGTCGAAGGAGGAGCTTCGGAACATCAATTTTGCTTTCCACGACAAGATGGTACGGCTATGCGGCAACCCTATGCTCGCAGACATGATTGACGAATTGCGCAAGCGGCAAGTCCCGGGCACTGCCGACGTGTGGAGCACAGTGCGCCAGATGCGTGTGAGTGCCCAGGAACATTTCGACATGCTCGACGCGATTGAAAACAATGATCTGTCCAGATTCCGGGATGTCGTGCATCATCACATCATCAAGGACATCGAACACACGTTGCCGCAAAGAGCGCGCAAACCGAGCCGGCAGACCGCCTGAAGCTTTTCCAGCTACGAAACCAACTGCAGGGCGGACGGCGGCACATGCAAATGCGCATATTCGTGGTGCGGAGGGGCGGAGCTGTAAAGCCGGACCACTGAATCGTCTATGACAACCGAGATCTGGTATCGATCGCCGAAATAGGCCGTGTCGATGATCTTGCCGCGCAGCACATTCACGCTTTCGTCCGGAGCCTCGGTGTTCGCGATCGATACCACGCATTCGGGACGAAAGAACGCCATCAGCTCTCCTTGCCCGACGCTTTTGCCTTGCTCCGCCTGACTGATCAATACGGACTGGCCATCCCGCAGCCGGATCTCGATATTGCTGTCGCCCGATCTGATGAACTGACCGTTGAGGAAGTTGCTGGTCCCGATGAATTCGGCAATGAACGACGTCGTCGGTTTGTTGTAGATTTCATGAGGAGTGCCCAACTGGACAAGACGGCCCTTGTCCATGACTGCGATACGGTCCGAAAGACTCAGAGCTTCCGTCTGGTCGTGGGTCACGTAGAGAGTTGTGAGGCCAAGCCGGTGATGCAGCTCCTTCAGCCATTGGCGGGCGCGGTCGCGTATCTGTGCATCCAGGTTGGAAAGCGGCTCGTCAAGCAGCAGAATGCGGGGCTGATAGACGATGGCCCGGGCCAGCGCGACCCGTTGCTGCTGTCCGCCGGAAAGTTGTGACGGATATCTTGCCGAAAACTGGTCGAGCTCTACAAGAGCCAGTGCCTCCTCAATGCGCTTTGACCGTTCGGCCTTCGGGATTTTTCTGAGTTTCAGCGGAAACTCAAGGTTCTGGCAAACCGTCATGTGCGGCCACAAGGCATATGACTGGAACACCAAGCCGCAGTTTCTGGATTCGGGCGGCAGGTATGTACCGTCCGCGCCGTCGAAGTAAGTCGTGCTCCCGGCAACGATCCTGCCTTCGCTTGGCCGGCCCAACCCCGCAATGGCAGAAAGGGTTGTCGACTTGCCGCATCCGGATGGGCCGAGCAGGGTCAGGAACTCGCCGGATGACGCCGTGAAATTGATGTCTTCAATGGCAATGAAGCCGCCATAGCGCTTGGTTAGGTTTTTTACGATCAGATCAGCCATAGATGTTCACCTTGAAGATGCGACGCGCCGAAGTGACGAAGATTATTGTTGTGACGATTTGAATTGTCGCGAATGCTGCCACCAACCCCGTGTCGCCGGCGCCCCACAGGAACAGCATCATTGTTCCCATGACCTCGCTTCCGGGCGAGAAAAGAGCCAGCGCCGTGACATAAGTCTTGAGATGAATGATGAACAACAGCGCAAAACAGCCGAACAGCGTTGGTTTCAGGATGGGAAGGACTATCCGAGTGGCTGCCATCCACCAGCTGGCCCCGCTGACACGGGCGCTTTTGTCGAGATCGGCGTTTATCTGGATCAGGGCCGGCAGAATCAGGCTGATACCGATTGGAATGGATGTCATCGTATAGGCAAAGCCCAGGATCCACACGGTGCCGCGCATCCATTCCAGCGGAGGAAAGACAGCTGCGGCGAACAGGACACCGAGACCGGCGATGATGCCGGGGACGGCTCTCGGCAATGTCGCGACGGTTTCAAGTGCGGAAGGGAACCTGAACTCGGAACGTTTGATGACGATTGCCACCAGCGCGAAGAAGAGCGTTCCCAGTCCGGCCGCACCAACGGAAAGAACAATCGTGTTCACGACTGCCCGGACATAGGAAGGCTGCGAAAAGACACTGCCGTAATAGTCGAGCGTCAGAACAGTCCAGGGTGCCAGGAGCGGCGTCAGGAATTCCGTGAAGGACCGGACGATAACCGCGCCCAGAGGCATCACGATGAACACGGCACAATAGGCAGCCATCGCAAACGAAAGCGGCCATTTGGCTCTTCCAAGCGCAATCCGTTTGGGGCGACTGGCCTTGCCTTTGATGGTTTCGTATTTGCTCTGGTCGCCCAGCAACTTCAGCTGCAGCCAGACCAGGAGAGACACGACGATCAGCAGTATCGTTGCAGCTGCGCCGACCAGCCCGAAGTCGGGTCTGATGGCAGCAATGCCCTCTTTGTAGAGGAATGACGAAAACACAGTGAGGTTGGCAGGGTCCCCCAGCATGAGCGGGATCGAGAGCATCTCGATCGCGACAATCAGGTTCAGCATGCCGCTGTAGATCAGGGAGGGTTTCATCAGCGGCAATGTCACCTGGCGGATGACCGTCCAGGGATGCGCGCCGCAAATCCGTGCCGCGTCTTCCAGGTTCGGATCGATTGCGTGTCCAGTTCCATAGACGCAATAGATATAGGTGATAGGAGCCTGTGCGATGCCGGCGGCAAGGCCCATTCCAGCCAGAGAGTAGAGATTCCAGTTCCCACCGACCCACTGGGTCACAAAACCTGCCGGTCCATAAAGCAGCAGCCAGCCGAAGCCGAGAATGAGGTGTGAGACAAACAGCGGCCACATGAACAGGTCGCCGTAAAGGCTGCGGCCGGGTAGATCGGTCCGGCCGATCAGGACGGCTGCAATGCCACCAACGACCTGGGAGACGACAACCGTGATCGCAGCGAAGACCGCCGTGTTGAAAATCATGCCGGAAAAGTCGGACGTTCCGGACAGGTTTGTGAAGTTGCTTAAGGTGAGTGTCCAACCGTCCTCGTAGATCGGACGATCGATGACAGCTTGCAGGAGTACCGGCACAATCGGGGCAAACACGAGAAAGACCGTGGCCGCTGCCAAGGACCATTGGACCAGCTTGTCGGTCGATTGATGCGACACAGCAAGACCTGCTGCTTTTGCGTTGGCATTCATGTTGTCATCTATTCTTGAGTGAGCAACCTAGCCTGGACCTGCGTCTTGAGAACAGGTCATCCCGCGCATCATGTTGCTGTAAACCTACCGCGGCGTGCCGGTCCGGACGAAAGCTTGGGGTCTTCCGTTTTGTCCGGCGTCGAAACCATGCGGGCCTGTCGGCTGCGAATTGGCTGCGTGAACCTTGGCACGCCGCGGACGGGGCGGTCGCGGAGGAAGCAGACCGCCCGACGCCTTTGTCCTAGTTCCGGTTGAACGTCTTTTTCCAACGGGCCGTGAATGCGTCACCGCCCTTGATCATGTCCTCATCATAGTTGATCAGGATGACCAGTCCTCCGGTTTTATCGACAATGGTGCCGAATGTTTCGTAGGGAACCTCTTCAGCGTCAATGTCCTCCCGGTAGGGGGTGAAACCACCCTTGCCGACCGCAATCTGGCCTTCCTTGGATACGATGTAGTCAAGCATAAGTTTGGCTGCGTTGACGTTTTTCGCCTGTTTCGGGATCGCCATTCCTCGGAGAAACACTGGTGTTCCATCTTCGAAAAACGTCCATTCGACAAGCTTGTTCAGAGCGCCTTCCATACGTGGAAAGAGAACCGTGCTGGAAACAAACAGGGCTGCGGAGTTCTCGCCTGAGACGAGTTTTTCGATCATGCCTCCGGACCCGCCGCCTGGCCGTGCGGCCTTTCCGACCTTCTCCATCATCGCCCAGCCGGGTTCTCCATGGTCGCGCAGAAACGCCCAGTTGATCGATTGTCCGAAGCCGAGAGCTCCGTCATAGGTCCCGATCTTGCCGTCGAAGACGTCTGGATTTGCTTCGACTGCGCCTGCGAAGTCGGAAAACGTTCTGGCCCGTAGTTCTTCCGGGACGGTCACTTTGTTGTAGGCCAGGAGCATGGGATCCGTGGAAAACGTGTAAATCCCGGGCATGGGCATGGACCAGTCCGGCAGGTCTCCACTGTGGACGGTCTGATAGTCGATTGCCTCGCCCCTGTTTGCGAAATCAATCCAGTCGGTGATGGACCCGGTGACCATCAGGTCGGCCGAGGGCGCGCCGGTTCCGGTTTCCGCGAAATAGCGTGTGAACACTTCCGAGCCGCCGAGATCCGTTGTTTCGACATTGATCCAGGGATATTTGGCTTCAAATCCTTCCTTGATGTATCTCCAGTTTTCCGGCCCCATGTTCGAGTAGATATGCAGAACGGTCTCGTTTTCCTTTGAGGCCTTGATTAGGTCATCCTGCGAGCTTGCCATCGCACACACACTCATCAAGCAGGCCATCCCGCCGATCGACAGCAGAGCGCTCATTCTTTTCAGTACATTCATTCCGTTTCCTCCCGGTTTGAAGTTGATGTTCCAGTGATCAGATGCCGAAAACCCACTCGGGGTTCGGCGCGGTTTCGCTCAGCGAAATTTCTTTGAAAAAAGAGAGAACGTGCCCGAACATGGGCTCAAGCTGGTGAGCCACATCGGGGACCAACTCAATTTTCGAAGACACGTTAAGTGCTTTCAGTTCGCGATGGAGTGTCTGAAGTCGTTCAATTCTGTTTCTGCCGGCATAATCGGTGACGCCGCGCTGATAGGCACTGTTTCTGGCTGGCAGGATCTCCGTTTCATCGGTATCTGCAGCGCCGACGAGAAGTTGGAACCTGATACGAGCGAATTGCTCCAACGAAAATGCGTTGCCGAATCGCTCCCTGAGATCATGCATGCCGCGCCACCAACTTGCACGCAGGCCCGGTATCGAGATCGTGCCGGGTGCAGCGATGCTTGCCGCCACGATGCGGCGGGGTCTCACAATGGCATATCTGTGCGCACATTGAGCGCCACCCGATATGCCAAGAAGGCAAATATGCTCAAACACGAACTTAAGACGTGCTTCGACCTCACCGATCATAGCATCGATGACGTTCACGTAGTTGAGGTCGCCTTCGAAAAGGAACTTGTAACCGTCCATGTTCTCCGGTTCGTCGACTCCGCCCGGAAAGAGAGGGCAAAGGACGACATACCGATGAGTTTCAGACAGATCCTGAAACATGCGGCAAAGCTCCAACGCATTGCGGTCAGAGCCATGCAGAGCAAGGAGGAGCGTATGGCCTGTCGGGCCGCTCATAAAGCTTTTCGGCACGTGAATGCAGCAGGAAAAACGCGTGTCTTGCTTGAGCGCTCTGAACGGTACGGTTCCGGCGAAACGCGAGGTGTACGGCTTGTCGTTCCGATCATCATCGCTAGCGGCACGGGTCACAAAAGTCCTCCTTGCTGATCACCGTTCAATTCACCCGACAAAAAAAGTAGGTGCGATCCCATACATATTATGTGGTGGGCACTTATATATATTAACAAAAAAATTTTTGCAAATTTTTTTGTTAATATAATTGCAATTCATGCCGTCTTGATACGGCGTACATGCGGAAAATACAACAAAAACAGAAGGATATTAGGATTATGCTGTTCGTGTCTACGCTTCTGAGGATCGGATAGAGGCGAGACCTGAGCCAGCAAATTCAGAGTTGAAGGTACAAAGTCTGTCAGGGGCACAATTGCTCTGGCCACAATGAACAGGACACGTCATTTCCTTGCCAGTGCTGATAGCAGCTGCTTCCGTAGGCCGAAAAAACCTCGCTGGCGAGCCAGCCCAACATTGATAAGTGCTTGATTTTTTGATATAAAACTGGCGCACCCGACACGATTCGAACGTGTGACCTCTGCCTTCGGAGGGCAGCGCTCTATCCAGCTGAGCTACGGGTGCCCGGATGCGCGTGCGCGCATCGACAATGCGCTGGATAACCGATGTGCGGCGGCTCTGCAATGCGAAAGTGCGCACCGGCGCCAAAGGCACGCCCGCCGGTGGCGACGTCAGTCGGGCAACAGGATGCGCGATCCGGTGAAATCATATGTCAGGCGGTCGCGCAGCTGCGTCTCGTCCATCGGATTGCCGTCGAGCGGGACGAAGGCAAGCGTCGTCTTGCCGGTCAGCGTGTTGATCGACCGGTCATAGGTCGCCTCGATGTCGAGCCGGGCGATGCTGGGGTCTGGCAGATCGGCGTTCGGAAAGGTGAAATCGAGGATCAGCGCGGTGAAGCGCATCGTGCCGGTATCACCCGACACGCAGCGCCAGGCGCCGCGGCCGTCGGTGAAAGGCTGGAAACCGGCCACGCCGCCCTGGGCCGAATCGGTGAAGAAAGCATGGCCGCCGCCAGTCAACGACAGTAGGCTGCGGCCAACATGCTCGGCGCCCGCCACCGTTTGGTTGACACGGCGGGTCAAAAACGTGCCGACCGCGTCGCTGCAGCCGGCAAGCGCAGGATCCGCGTCCTCGGCAAGCGCCACCGAGCCCGCGGCGGGAACCGCCAGAAGGGCCAAGGCCGCACACGTGATTTTCAACAGGCGCATCGGGGACCTCTCGTTCCGGTTTCGCACATCCGTCGACACCCTAACCCAAAGGGCGGCGGCCGGAAACGCAAAAGACGGCGAAACGGGTCGCCGCCTTTCGGTTTCAGACCAAGGAGCCGGCCCTATTCGCCCGCGCCCTTTCGGCTCAGGCTGAGCCCCTTGGCGGTGCGGGCGGGGAAGCCCTTCCAATAATTGTGCTCGGGCTTCGGCGTGCCGTCCTCCTCCAGCGCGTGCAACGCGTCGCGGGAGTGTTCGACCAGGTCGAGATAGGTGCCCAGTTCATCGTCGCCTTTCAGATACTGGCCGAAAAAGGCGGTGATGAAATACTGGGTGATGTTGTTCATGCGCACTGTGTCCCACACGGCATCGGCGTAATGGTCGAAGGGAATGAAATCGAGATGCTCGGAAGGCTGCCAGCTTTCGGCGGGCGCCGACATCGGCGCGCTGGCATTGTGGTTGGCATAGTGAAAGGTCAGCAGATAGCGGTCGGTGCTGACGCTTGCCTCGAACAGCGCCTTGACGCCGTTTTCATAGCCGGAGATATCGTCGTCGCTGCCGGCGATGAACAGCATCGGCTTGCGCACGCCCTTCATCCCGTCTTCATCCCAGAAACCGGTATTCATACCCCACGGCCCGATGGCGACAGCCGCCTTGACACGCGGATCGATCAGCGCCTCGTGGCTTTCGCTGCCGGCCAGGTGCATCTGCAGCGTGCCGGCCGGCGCGCGCCAGCTATATTCGGTGCTCGCCTGGGTAACGCCGCCGCCGGCGACGATCACCGCACCGTAGCCGCCCATCGAATAGCCGATAATGCCGGTGTCGGAGACATCGACCAGCCCGCTGAGGAAGTGGCCCGACTCTTTCGACATACCGTCAATCGCATTCAGGACAAAGAGCTGGTCGAGAGGCCGGTTGACCAGCGTGCTGCCGAAGGCCGCGCGGTTGTCATAGGTGCTTTCCGTGTGGTCGATCGAGACCACGACATAGCCCTTGGTGGCGAGATTCTCACCGAGATGGCTCATCAGGAAGCGATTGCCCGGATAGCCGTGCGAAATGATCAGCAGCGGATAGGGCGCAGCTGGTGCTGCCGGCGCGGCGTCACGCACGGCTAGACCGGTCAATTGCACCGTGGTCACGCCGTCGCGCAGCTGCACGCCCTCATAGGTGCCGCCGGCGCCCGTGCCATCGGCCGCCGGATACCAGACTTCCGGGGTCAGCGGCCGGTCGTAGCGCGGCAGGTCCTGACCTTCCTCCACTTTCAGAATGTCGATCTGGCCGGGATTGACGACCGACAGCGTGCGCACGCCGATCGGCAGATCGCCATGGGCGGCAAGTTCGGGCGCGTCAGGCCGGATTTGGTCGATGCGGTTGGTATCGGCAAATGCCGCACCACACAGCGATCCGGTCAGGACCGCAACGGCTATCATTGTCTTCATAAACATTTCCCTCCCTGGATGAACGAAACATACTACCGGGTAGGTTCCGGCTCGGCAAGCATGCCGCTCCTGCTTGAAGCAGCACTGTGACAGCGATGTTACAATGGTGGTTACAACGGATTGGGAATCGCCATCGCCACGGGCGCCGCGACCGGTTGATCGGTGGCGCTCATTGAGGCAACATCACAACCATTAATACTATGCAGAAAAATCGATGATAAACATCACATATTCGAATTCTGCGTTATAGTGCGGCCGTTCACAATCAGGTGTTTGTGGTGACCAACCATTATTCCTTCCTGTCGCTCCTGCGCGAAGCCCTGCGCGGTAATACCGGCTGGCGCCGCGCTTGGCGAGCGGCCGAACCGAAGCCGCACTACGACGTGGTGATCGTCGGCGGCGGTGGCCATGGCCTCGCCACCGCCTATTACCTTGCCAAGGAGCACGGACTGAGCAATGTCGCGGTCGTCGAACGCGGCTGGCTGGGCGGCGGCAATGTCGGACGCAACACCACCATTGTGCGCTCCAACTACATGCTGCCGCAAAATGCCCGCTTCTATGAAAAGAGCATGCAGCTTTGGGAAGGGCTGTCCCGGGATCTGAACTTCAACGTCATGTTCTCGCAGCGCGGCACGCTGAACCTCGCCCACACGCCTGGGCAGATGGATGCCTTTGCCCGTCGCGGCAACGCCATGCGGCTGGAAGGCATCGATGCCGAGCTGCTGACCCGCGCCGAGGTGCAAAAGATGGTGCCGGAGATGGATTTCTCCGACGCCGCGCGTTTTCCCATCGAAGGCGGCTTGCTGCAGCCGCGGGCCGGCACCGCGCGTCATGACGCGGTCGCCTGGGGCTATGCCCGCGCCGCCGACCGACTCGGCGTCGACCTGATCGAGAATTGCGAGGTCATCGGTTTCTGCCGCGACGGCACGCGCATCGCCGGTGTCGAGACCACGCGCGGCACGATCCGGGCCAACAAGGTCGGCGTCGCCGTCGCCGGCAGCACATCGGAGGTGATGCGCCGCGCCGGCATCGAACGGCTGCCGATCGAAAGCCATGTGTTGCAGGCTTTCGTGTCGGAGCCTTTGAAGCCGCTCCTCGACACCGTCGTGACGTTCGGCGCCGGACACTTCTATGTCAGCCAGTCCGACAAGGGCGGAATGGTCTTCGGCGGCGATATCGACGGCTACAATTCCTACGCGCAGCGCGGCAACCTGCCAATCTATGAGGACGTCATCGGCAGCGCCGTCGCGCTGTTTCCCAACCTGTCCCGCGTGCGGCTGCTGCGCAATTGGGGCGGCATCATGGACATGTCGATGGACGGCAGCCCGATCATCACGACCGGCCCCCTGCCCGGCCTCTATCTCAATGCCGGCTGGTGTTACGGCGGCTTCAAGGCGACGCCGGCGTCGGGCTGGTGTTTCGCCTGGACCATCGCCCGCGACGCCCCCCACGACCTCAACGCCGCCTTCACACTCAACCGTTTCGCCGGCGGCCGCACGATCGATGAAAAGGGCGCCGGCCCGTTCCCCGAACTGCATTGATGGAGCTGCCCTGATGCGCATCCCCTGTCCGATCTGCGGCGACCGCGACTCCGCCGAATTCACCTATGCCGGCGATGCCGCGCGCGCGGTGCCGGCCCTGGACGCCGATCCGGACCTGTGGGCAGCCCATGTCTATCAGCGCGCCAACCGGATGGGTCGGCATGTGGAGTATTGGCAACACACCGGCGGTTGCCGGGCGGTTTTGTTGGTTGAGCGCGACACGGTCAGCCATCAGGTGTTTTCGGCGCGGCTTGTCGGGCCGCAGGCCACGATCCGCGATAGCGAGGCGGCCGCATGACGTCCTATCGCCTGACACGCGCCGGCCGGCTGATCGATCGCGACCAGCCCGTCACGTTCCGCTTCGACGGCCGGTCCTACCGGGGTTTCGCCGGCGACAGTCTCGCCTCGGCACTGCTCGCCAACGACGTGCAACACATTGCGGCGGGTTTCAAATATCACCGGCCGCGCGGCGTGATGAGCGCCGGATCGCAGGAGCCGAGCGGCATCGTGACCTTGCGCAGCGGCGCGCGCCGCGAGCCCAACTGCAAGGCGCCGGAGGTGGAGCTCCATGACGGGCTCGAAGCAGAGGCGCAGAATGTCTGGCCGTCGCTCGGCTTCGACATCGGCGCGGTCAACGGCCTGGCGGGGCCGCTTTTCGCCGCCGGCTTCTACTACAAGACGTTTTTCGAGGCCGGGCAAAGGGGATGGCATTTTTTCGAGCGGTTCATCCGCCGCGCCGCCGGCATGGGCGCGGCCTCCCGCCTGCCCGATCCCGACCGTTATGAACGCGCCCACGGTTTTGCCGATGTCGCGGTGGTCGGCGGCGGCGCGGCCGGACTTGCCGCGGCAAGCGCGGCGGCGCGGAGCGGGGCGCGGGTGCTGCTTTTGGACGAAACACCGCATTTCGGCGGCGGACTTGTGGCGGAGGACGCCACCATCAACGGCACGCCGGCGCATGCGTGGTGCCGCGGCGCCGTCGAAACGCTTTCCGGCATGGACAATGTCACGTTGATGCCGCGCACGGCCGCCTATGGCCTGTTCGACGATAACACCGTTGCCGCGGTCGAGCGGGTGGCCGACCACAAGCCCGCGCCCGACGGCGACGAGCCGCGGCAGCGGCACTGGACGATCCACGCGCGCCGGATCGTGTTGGCGACCGGCGCATTCGAACGGCCGCTGGTGTTCGACGGCAATGACCGGCCCGGCGTCATGCTGGCGAGCGCCGCGGCCCGATACGCCGCGTGTCACGGTGTCGCCGTCGGTCGCGCGCCGGTGCTGATGACCAACAATGACAGCGGCTACGACGCCGCGTTCCGCTTGAAACAGAATGGCGTCGATGTCGGAACAATCGTCGACCTGCGCCCGGAGATCGATCCCCGGCTGCGGGAACGCGCGGAGGAACACGCCATTGCCGTGCGCGCCGGCGAGGCCATCGTCTCCGTCGTCGGACGGCGGTCGGTGCGCGGCGTTCTGATCGCGCCTTTCGACGCGGCCGCCGGCACGCTGACCGGCCCGGCCAGACAGGTCGCCGCCGACGCGGTGCTGATGGCCGGCGGCTGGACACCGAACATCAATCTCGCCAGCCAGGCGGGCAGCAAACCGATCTTTGACGACAGCCTCCAAGCGTTCCTGCCCGGCGCGCCGCGTGTCAATATGGCGTTTGAAAGCTGCGGCGCGGCGGCCGGCATTTTCGACCTGGCCGCCGTGCTGGAAAACGGCGCGCAAGCCGGTCTGGCGGCGGCCGGGGAGACCGGCCACGCTTCGTCGCAGCAGCCCGATTTTACTGTCGAATCCGCTTCCCTGTCGGTAGCGCCTCTGGCCGTTTTCGACATTCCGGCTCCCCATGGCGCGGGCAAGCGCTTCGTGGATTTCCAACACGACGTGACCACCTCGGACATCGCGCTCGCCCATCGCGAGGGCTATGTCTCGGTCGAGCATCTGAAGCGCTACACCACGCTCGGCATGGCCGTCGACCAGGGCAAGAACGCCAATCTCAACGCGTTGACGTTGATGGCGAAAGCGCGCAGACAGCCGATCGAGGCCGTCGGCACCACCCGTTTTCGCCCGCCCGCCGTGCCCATCAGCCTCGGCGTGGTGGCCGGCCGCGAAACCGGACGACGCTTCCGTCCGGTGCGGCGTTCGCCGATGCATGACTGGCATGTCGCCCACGGCGCCGTAATGCTCAATACCGGACCCTGGCAGCGGCCGCGCCACTATCCGAAACCCGGAGAAACCCTCACCGACGCCTACATCCGCGAAGCCACGGCCGTGCGCGCCGGGGTCGGCATGGTCGACGTCTCTTTCCTCGGCAAGATCGACGTGCAGGGACCGGACGCCGCCCTATTTCTGGACCGGGTCTATTCCAACGGCTTTTCCAAGCTGCCGGTAGGCAAGGCCCGCTACGGCCTGATGCTGCGCGAGGACGGCATCGTCTATGACGACGGCACCACCTGGCGGCTGGCCGAACACCGCTATTTGATGACCACCACCACGGCCAACGCCGCCATCGTGATGGCGAAGCTCGAATATTGGCACGCAACCGCCTGGCCGGATCTGCGCGTCCGGCTCGCCTCGGTCACCGATCAATGGGCCGGCATGGCCGTCGCCGGACCCAAAAGCCGCACCGTGCTGCAAAATGTCGTCACCGGCCTCGATCTCGACGCCGCCGCCTTTCCGGTCATGGCCGTCGGGGACGGCGTTATCGCAGACCGTCCGGTGCTCATTGCCCGCCTGTCCTTTTCCGGTGAACTGGCATACGAGGTGTTCACGCCGAGCGGCTGGGGGCCGTCCGTCTGGGACGCGATCATGACGGCCGGGCAGCCATCCGGCATCGTGCCCTACGGAACGGAAGCGCTGGGCACGCTGCGCATTGAGAAGGGACACGTGACCGCGACGGAGATCGACGGCCGCACCACGGCCGACGATCTCGGCCTTGGCGGGCTCTGTTCGAAAAAGAAAGCCTTCATCGGCAGCGCGCTGCGGCAACGCGACGGGCTCAACGACGCCGCGCGGCTGCAACTGGTCGGGCTCGTCTCGCGCGAAAACCGACCGCTGCGGCCCGGCGCGCAACTCACCGCACCCGACGGTCAGACGGGCATCGGTCATGTCACCGCCACCACCTACAGTCCGGCACTGCAACGTTTCATCGCGCTCGGGTTGCTCGAGAACGGCCGCCGACGCCATGGCGATGCCCTGACCGCACGGTTTCCGCTGCGCAGCGACGACCACGCGGTGGAGATCGTGCACCCGGTGTTCTTCGATCCCGATGGAGAGCGTATGCATGGCTAACGATGGCAACAGCGAGCCGAAAACACTGTTCGGCCATTCGGGCGGCGCGCTGCATCTGACGGCCGCCGATCCGCGATCGATGATGCAGGTCGGTGTCTGGCCTGACAGTGCGGCCGCCGTGCAGGCACGCATCGCCGCGCTCGCCGGGCTGGACACGCCGCTCGGGCCCGGCCGTTTCGTCATGAAAGACGGCATGATCTGCGTCCGCACCGGTTTCGACAGCTATCTTCTGATCGATGTCGAGAGCGAAGACGCAACAGTGGATCTACCGGCGGATCTGTGCACGATGACCGACCTTTCCCACAGCCGTCGCGGCATCGCGATCGAGGGGCCGGCGACGGCCGCCTTCCTCAACCGGGATATCGCGGTGGATCTCGCGCAGGACGCCTGCCCGGCCGGCAGCGCACTCCAGACCGCCATGCATCATGTGCCGATTTTGCTGCTGCGTCACGCCGAGAACCGCTTTGCGCTTTACGTCTATCGCAGCTATGCGGAAGATCTGATGGACTGGCTCACCGACATGGCCCGGCCGTTCGCGGATTGAACGGGAGCGCCGATGCGGGATCTGCCCAAGGGCTTCGACCTGAAATCCCTGCGCGCCTTCGTCATGACGGTCGAACTCGGCGGTATGACCCAGGCGGCGCACTATCTTGGCATGACCCAGTCCAACATGTCGCAAATCATCGCACAACTCGAGGCGGCGGTGGACACGGCCCTGTTCGACCGTTCGGCGCGCCCGATCGCCCCCACCGCTGCCGGCCATGGCTTCTATGAGCGAGCGCGCGATATCCTGACGCTGGCCGACGAAAGCCTGCGCCATGTCGGCGGCGATTCCGCGGACATGGTCCCGGGCCTGACCGTCGCCATGCCCGACAGCGTCGCCAACACCATCGGCGCGCCCTTGATGCAGGCGCTGCGCTCCAAAGCCCGCCGCTTGCAATTGTGGTCAGGCATTTCGCCGCATCACCATGACGCGCTCCTGTCGCGCCAGGTGGATATGGTGATCACCGCAAGCGACGCGCTCGCCCATGCCGACGGCCTCGACCGGCGCCGGTTGATGCGCGAGCCCTATGTGATCGCGCTGCCGCGCGGCCATCGGGGCAGCGGCGATATCAAGACCCTTGCCGGCAGCCTGCCCTTTATCCGCTACACGCTCCGCTCAGCGATCGGCCGCCAGATCGAGGGCCAGCTCAATCGCTTGAAGATCAAGCCGCCGGTGGAGATGGAATTCGACTCGGCGCCAAGCCAACTTGCAGCGGTGGCGGGCGGGCTTGGCTGGAGCCTGACCACGCCGCTTTGCCTCAGGCAGGACATGTCGCTGTTGGGCGGGCTCACCGTGTTGCCGTTGGAGGAAGGCCGTTTCGGCCGCTCGCTGTCGTTGGTCTCACGCGAGAACTGGCATTCCGACATCGCCGAGACGGCCGCGCAAAACGCTGACATCCTGCTGCGCCGGGAGGCCATGGCGCCGATCGTGAGGACCTATCCGTGGATGCGGGACAAGATCGGCTGGCCGCGCGACGACGCGGACGACTGAGCGGTCAGTCCCCCTCCAGCCGATAGAGACGGATCGTGTATTCGTCGCCCTTGGAGTAGTTGATGCCGAAGCGGCCGACGCTGGCGACAGGCCGCGCGCCCACCGCCGCGAGCGCTTCCAAAAACGGCGCGGCTTCCTCGTCGGGCACGGCGGCGATCGCGCAGCCGGGATCGGCGACGAGATGCGCGGCAGCCCCCTCGGGTCCGGTGAGCACGGTCTCCGTCCCCGCCAGAAACACCAGGCTGGGCTCGTGATAGGTGACGGAGGCCAGCACCGAATCCGGACAGGCCTTTTCGGCATGGAACTGCGCGGCAATCTCGCGGCTCAGCCACAATTGATCGATGCGCGGCAGGATAAAGCCGAATATCAGACTGTAGGCCGCGGTGGCCGCGAGTGTCGCGGCCAGCACGCGGCGCAAGGCCGGCACGCTTAGACGCGCGCCCAGGCCGAGCCAGCCGGCGATCACCAGAAGTGCCACCGCCGGCAGGCTCCACACGGAAAACCCGCCGGCCAGATAGATCGGTGCAATGACGGCGACCGCGACGAAACCGATGGCCACCACCACGACGCCGAACCCGGCCAGCCCATGCACGACGCGCTGCCACCACAGCGCCACCGGCTGCTTGTCGATCGGCAGGCTCATGAACCATCCGCCGAGCAGCAGAATCGCCGGGAAGGCCGGAAGCACGTAATGCGGCAGCTTGGTCGGGATCAGTTCGAAGACCAGCCAGAAAGGCAGGTACCAGGCAAGGCAGAACAGCAGCGCCGGATCGGCGAAGGCGCGTCGCAGCGCGAAGGTCAGGCCGATCGCGGCGACCAGACCGAACGGCCAGATATAGAGCGAATAGGTCAGCACATAGTAGCCGGCCCAGGCGCCATGCGATTCCTGTCGCGTGGCGACCTTTCCCAGCATGTCGCGGCCGATCGCCTCGGCGAGAAAGCCGCCGCCGGTTTTCCAGGTGATCAGCACGAGCCAGGGCAGCGCGATCAGCGCCATCAACGCCACACCGCGCAGCGGCTTGAGGCCGGCCAGCCAGCGACGATCGCGATCCCGGTCGAACACCAGCAGAGCCACCACCGTCAGCGCGCTGAGCAGCGGTGTGATCGGTCCCTTAATGAGGATCGCCACCCCCTGGACGATCCAGAACAGCCAGGGAACCGCCCACCCCGCGGCATCGCGCCCGCGGGCGGCGAGATAGATCCGCGCCAACAGGCCCTGCGCAAGGATCGACAGCAGCAGCAGCGTGGCATCGGTCTTGGCGAGCCGGCCCTCGAAGGCGGCGCCGAAAAGACCGGCCAGCATCAGCGCCGCCACAGCGGCAACGGGCGGCCCGAACAGGGCGGCGCCGACCCAGTAGAGCGCAGCGAAGGAGAGCGCCATGGCGGTGACGGAGACCAGACGATAGGCCCAGGGCTGCGCCGCCGCGCCGTCGCCGTTCAGCATCACGCTGGCCGATTGCAGCCAGTAGATGCCGATCGGCTTCTTGTGGCGCGGCTGATCCTGGAAACGGATATCGACATAATCGCCACTCTCGACCATCTGTTTGGTCGCCTGCATGTAGCGTGCCTCGTCGCGGTCGATGGGCGGCAATTGCGCGATGCCGGGCAACAGCACGGCGATGCCGAACAGAAAGATCAGCAGATAGCGAACGGCCGGAACCTTTGCTCCGGCGCCGGTCATTCGGTCTCCGCCACCGCCGCGCGCCGCTCATTGGCGATTAGCCAGAGATTGCGGATATAGATGATCAGGCCCATGCCCTGACCGGCGATGAACACCGGATCCTGCCGCTGTATGGCGTAGATGAAGAGCAAAGTGCCACCGAACAGGGAGAAGAACCAGAAAGCGATGGGCACGACGCTGCGCTTGGCGCGCTCCGAGGCGATCCACTGGACGACGAAACGCGTCGTGAAACAGCCTTGCGCCAGGAAGCCGAGCAACACCCAGCCGTTGAACTGCTCGATGAAGACAACGTAGAACCACTGGATCAGCGGCGTGAACACATCAATCATATTGGATTTCCTCGACAATCGGCATGGCCCTGCGCCCGCGCTTCAGCCACCAGACGCCGAACAGGTCGAGCGCACCGCGCAAGCCGCGGTCCAGGATGCCGTAATTGGATGTTCCGAACCGGCGCGGCCGGTCGAGGACATCAATGGCGACGACGTCGTAGCCTTCCTGGATGACCAGCGCCGGCAGAAACCGGTGTGTACCGTTGAAAAACGGCAGACGGCGGAAGATATCGGTGTGCAGGGCCTTCAGGCCACAGCCGGAATCGCGCGTCTTGTCGTTCAGGATCGCGCCACGCAGCCGGTTGGCGAAGCGTGAGGCCAACTGCTTGATCTTCGTATCCTTGCGCTTGACGCGCTGGCCGCAGGCAATGCCGACGCCGGGGCCCGCCGCAATCAGCGCGTCGACCAGTTCACCGATGTATTTCGGATTGTTCTGGCCGTCGCCGTCGATCGTCGCGGTGATCTCGCCACGGGCGGCAAGCACGCCGCTGCGCAGCGACAGGCTTTGGCCGACCGAGGCCTGATGACGGATATGGCGCAACGGAAACGGTAGCCGCGCGGCTTCGGCGGCAAGCACGGTGGCGGTGTCGTCGGTCGAACCGTCATTGACGACGATAACCTCGATGTCGCGGCCCGCCAGATGTTCGGCGATCTCATCCAAGAGCGGCGGGATGTTCTCCGCTTCGTTCTTACAGGGAATGACGATCGATATCATGGCCGCGCTTTCAATCTCGACTGTGCTGGATAGGCAGAACGCCCTTCGCGGCCGGACGGCGGCGCGAAATCATCAAAGCTCACCCCGCCGGGCCGGCATCGGCCCGTTTCGGTGGGGCGCGCCCAAACCGGCCGACGCCTTACCAAGAGGGGGCGGCGGAGGCAAGGTCTTTGAAGCGTGGCCCGGCAACGGTGCCATGGGAAGCAACAGGGTGAAAATCAAGGCTTTTCCTTGGCGGTCCGGCAGGCCATACTCCGGCCAAATCGGTGTGGTCAACCGCCGGAAAAGACGAGAGGAGGACGCAATGCTCGGATTGATGCAGGACTGGCCGCTGCTGTGCCACAAGATACTCGACCACGCGGCACTTTATCATGGCGGACGCGAAATCGTGTCGCGCTCGGTCGAGGGACCGATCCACCGCACCGATTATGCCGCGGTCCACGGCCGTGCACGTCAGGTCGCCAAGAGACTGGACCGGGACGGCATCAAGATGGGCGACCGCGTCGCCACCATGGCCTGGAACACTTGGCGGCACCTGGAAAGCTGGTACGGCATCCTCGGCATTGGCGCGGTCTATCACACGCTCAATCCACGGCTTTTTCCCGATCAGATCGCCTGGATCATGAATGACGCTGAAGACCGGTTCCTGTTCGTCGACCTGACCTTCTTGCCGCTGATCGAGGCCATCGCCGACAAGGTTCCGAGCCTCGAGAAGGTGATCGTGCTGACGGATGACGCGCATATGCCAGACAGTGGTCTGGCCAATGTGGTCGCCTATGAGACCTGGCTCGCCGAGGCCGATCAGGACTTCGCCTGGCGCGAATTCGACGAGCGCACGGCGGCCGGCATGTGCTACACCTCCGGCACGACCGGCAATCCGAAAGGCGTGGTCTATTCGCACCGCTCCAACGTGCTGCATGCCATGGCGGCGATCCAGCCGGACATGCTGGGCCTGTCGTCGCGCGACCGGATGATGCCGGTCGTGCCGCTGTTTCACGCCAATGGGTGGTCCACAGCCTTTTCCTGTCCGATGGTCGGCTGCACCATGGTGATGCCGGGGCCGGGCATGGACGGCGCATCGATCTACCAGATGCTCACCGAGGAGCGTGTCACCATGACCGCGGCGGTGCCGACGGTCTGGCTGATGCTGCTGCAGCATCTCGACAAGACCGGCGGTGCGCTCCCCGACCTGGAACGGGTCGTCATCGGCGGCTCCGCCTGTCCGCGCGCCATCACCCAGGCGTTCCAGGAGAAATATGGCGTCGATGTCATCCATGCCTGGGGCATGACCGAAATGAGCCCGCTGGGCACGCTGTGCTCGATCAAGCCGGAATATGAGCATCTGACCGGCGAGGCCAAGCTCGACCTGCAGGCCAAGCAGGGCCACCCGCCCTTCAGCGTGGAAATGAAGGTGACCGATGACGACAACAACGAACTGCCGCGCGACGGCAAGACCTTCGGCCGGTTGAAGGTGCGCGGCCCGGCCGTCTCCTCGGCCTATTTCAAGGGTCATGGCGCCGAACAGTTCGACGACGATCACTGGTTCGACACCGGAGACGTCGCCCATATCGACCCGCATGGCTATATGGAAATCACCGACCGGGCGAAGGACGTGATCAAATCGGGCGGTGAGTGGATCTCAACGATCGAACTGGAAAACCTGGCCGTCGGCCACGAGGACGTCGCCGAGGCTGCGGTGATCGGCATCCAGCATCCGAAATGGGACGAGCGTCCGCTGCTGGTGATCGTCAGGAAGGAGGGCCGCGATCCGTCAAAGGAACAGATCCTCGATTACATAAACGGCAAGGTGGCCAAATGGTGGCTACCCGACGATATCGCCTTTATCGACGAAATCCCGCACACGGCGACCGGCAAGATCCAGAAGACGACGCTCAGGGATCAGTTCAAGGATTATCGGTTTCCCGGCACCTAAGATGCGGCGTTTCCGCCGGCCATTGCCGCGAACGGATGCCCCGGTTCCAGCGTCTCTTTAACCGTGCATCCGTCTATGAGCGAGATGTATCTAACGTGGCGCCTGTGGAAACGATCAAGCCGGTTCAAAACGAATTCTTTTGGGAGGCGGCACGCCGGTTACCGGTTACGACAACCATTTTTCGCAGGCGATTGACAGCTCATTGATCACCGCCTCGTGACCCCGAGCGGGATTGACCATCAGTTCGCCCAGCGCTCCCTCGACCATGCCATAGGCAAGGGCGGCGACCAGTTGTGGATCCAGCGTCGGCCGAAGCTGACCTGTCTCGACGCCGTCGCGAATTTGGCGGGCGATGGCGGCGCGCACCAGATCGCCGGACCGGCCGCCCGCTTGCTGAACGAAGCCGGAAAGCGCCATCAGGCGACCGAGCGCCTCTTCCGCCATGGCCTGCTCGATCACCGCTCCCATCACTGCTTCGAACCGGGCGGGGAAAGGCAGAGCCCAAATATCCGGACGGTCCATTGCCGTGCAGAAAGTCTGCTCAACCGCCCTCAGCACGCCGGACAGCAACTCTGCTTTGCCCTCATAGCGCAGATAGATCGTACCAACCGCGACACCGGCGTCGCGCGCGACTTCCGAGAGCCGGGTGGCCTCGAAACCGTGCCGTGCGAAATGCGCCTTCGCGGAAGCCAGGATTTCGGCCGTCTTCCGTTCCTGTTTAGAAAGAGACTCAACCGGGTTCATGATAAATGAATATCATTCATTTTTTCCATTGACAACGGAAGCATCTCTCCTATTATGAATGACGTTCATTCATAATAGGAGAGACCTGGAATCATATGTCCTTGTCTTTCAACTCAATTGCCATTGCAGGCAAAAGCCGGCTTAGCCGCAACGATCATCAAGAGGACATGGACATGATCGGTCGATATGCAGCAATCGCTGCGGGAACCAACCGCGATTTCAGCCATACGGTCGCGACGGTCGACCCGGAGCATGTCTGGCTTTCATGGACGACCCCTGAGAGTTGGAGCCGATGGGACAAGGGACTGAGATCCGCGACCATGGACGGTGGAGCCATGCGACTGGGTTCGAAGGGCCTTATCGAGCCGCTTTCGGGCCCGCGGAGCAGCTTCGCCGTCGTGGCGTTCGAGCCGGGCCGGTCCTACGCCTTCGAGACCCGGTTGCCGATGGCAGTGTTGCGAGTCGAACGTGCTTTCAACGCAGACCGCACCGCCTTCACCCATCGCGTGACGTTTCGCGGACCGGCCGGCCTCGTCTTTGCCCAGGTACTCGGCTCCGACTTCCGGCGGGCCTTGCCGCCGACCATGGATGCGCTCAACCGGCTCGCTCGGCAGGAAACATGAAAGCTCTGATCAGCAGACGAAAGCTGCTGCGCCGGTGCGCGCTCGGAGCAGCCGCCGCAACCCTTACGGTGGATGCCGCCATGAAGACCCCGGCCCACGCAGCATCGGGCGCGCCGCCCGCTTCACCCGAACCGGTTTCCGTGAGCCTGTCCCGCCGCATCCGGCTGCACATGTTCCAAACCGGCTGGGTGGCCGTCAAACGCAGCCATCGCGCCTTTGACGGTCCGGCCGGACTGCGGCTGCCTGCGATCATGGCGGATCGCAGATGGACGGAATGGATGCCGATCACGGCCTTCGCCATCGAGCACCCGGATGGACTTTATGTGGTCGATACGGGCGAAACTTCGGACATCGTTCGGCCAGACTATGCCGCCTGTGACACCATCACGGGCCTTTTCTATCGCCGAAACCTCCGTTTCATCGTCGACAGGCAAGACGAGATCGGGTTGCAGATGCAGCGTGTCGGCCTTGCTCCGGAGCGGGTGTCGGCCGTGGTGATGACCCATCTTCACTCCGATCACATGGGCGGCATGGGCTGGTTCGAACACGCACCCTTTCTTATCTCGGAAGCATCATTGAACGGCCATTCAGGCGCACTGATGTGCCGGGTCCCGAGCGCAGCCGAGCGGATCGCCACCGCCTATGCCGAACGCACAGCCGGCGCATTCACCAACAGCCACGCCCTGACTCGGGACGGCGCGATCTCGATTGTGCCCACCCCTGGCCATACCACAGGCCACCAATCCGTGCTGATCGAAGACGAGGGCAAGAGCGTGTGCATTGCGGGCGATGCCGCCTTTTCGCGTGACCAGGTGCTGGCCGGCGGCATCGCCGGGATCGTGGAGGATCGTCGCGCGGCGATTTCGACAATCGCCACGCTGAAAACACAGTTGGACGCGTTTCGAACGGCGCTTCTGCCATGTCACGATGCCGGCAACCGGTCGCGCCTGATGAGCCTTTGACGTACCGCGACGTTCGTTCGGCTGCTTTACTGCTGATAACGTGGCTGCAATGTACCGCGGTCGAGGCGAGTGGGGACCACAGCCATCAAACCAATCGCGCCAGGACGTATCCCGCGCCCGCTGACACCGCCGTCAGCGCGGTCCCCCAGGCGATATCGACGACCAGCACGGCGACCGGCCAGTCGCGCAACGTCGCATAATTGGTGATGTCGTAGGTGCCGTAAGCAATGAGACCGAGCAGGGCACCGAGGAGAACGGCGGTCATCAGCGATTCGGCGCGCAGCGCCGGCAAAACCGCGAACACCGCAATGCCCACCACGTAGAACACGTAAAACAAGGCGGCGACACCGAGCCGCGGCTGGTCAAGCATCAACGCGCCGATCTGTTCGCGATAGAAAGTTCCGGCCATGCGCGTCAGCCAGACGTAATCCAAAACGAAAAAGACGATGGCCGTGGCAATATAGGCCTTCAAAAACACCATGCGCTCAGCCCCTCTGCGGTTATGTCGCTTCTACGTCGTCCGCAACCGTCCGGATCACCGTTCCTTTCGCCGTGCAATGAATTGTTTGACGCCTGTGATCCACCGCGCGACCGGGCGCGTAATCGACTCTGCATGAGCCCAGAGTGCGACAGGAGACAGGGTTGAAAAAACTGAATATTGCAGTGATCGGCAGCGGGATCTCGGGGCTTTCCGCCGCATGGCTCCTAAGCAAGCGCCACACGGTGACGCTATTCGAGAAGGCCGATTACGTCGGCGGGCATTCCAACACGATCGATGTGGAGACGAAGGACGGACTGATCCCGGTTGATACCGGTTTCATCGTTTTCAATCCCGACAACTATCCCAATCTGTGCGCGCTGTTCCGGCATCTGGACGTGGACTGCAACAGCACGATGATGACCTTTGCGCTGACCCACGACAATGGACGCTACGAATATTCCGGTTCTGCAGGCGGCTATTTCGGCCAGCGTCGCAATCTGATCAACGTCCAGCACTGGATGATGCTGCGGGAGATGAACCGGTTCTTCCGGCACGCACCGCGCCGTGTCGCCCTCTATCACGGCGACACGCCGCTCGGCGTTTTTCTGGAAAAGGAACGTTTCTCCCGCGACTTTATCGACTCGCATATCGTGCCGATGGGTGCGGCCATCTGGTCAACGACGGCCGACAAGATGCTGGACTTTCCGGCGCGCGCCTTCATCGATTTCTATTCCAATCACGGGCTGATGAAATTCATCAAACCACAAAGCTGGAAAACGGTGGCCGGCGGCAGCCGGGCCTATGTCGCCCGCATGATCGAGGACGGTGCGTTCGACACGCGGCTCAACGCCGATATCGCCGCGGTACACCGTCGTCCAGACAAGGTGCTGATCGAGACGCGCGACCGTGTGATGCACCTGTTCGACCACGTCGTTTTCGCCACCCATGCCGACCAGGCACTTGACCTGCTCGCCGATGCCGATCCTTCCGAAAGCGCGCTGCTGTCGGCTTTCCCCTATCAGACCAACACCGCGGTGCTGCACCGGGACGAGCGCTGGATGCCGAAGCGCAAGGGCCTGTGGTCATCCTGGAACTACATCAGGAGCAGCGAGGAGCCGGACGGCGAACTCTGTGTCAGCTATTGGATGAACAGCCTTCAATCGCTGAAGACGAAGGAAAATATCTTTGTGACGCTCAACCCGACCGGCGAGATCCGGGCCGACAAGACCGAGCGCGTCATCTCCTACGACCACCCGGTGTTCACGGCGGCGGCCTTCCGGGCGCAGGAGAACATGTCGACAATCCAGGGCTATCGGCGCAACTGGTATTGCGGCAGCTATATGGGATATGGTTTTCACGAAGACGGTATCGCCAGCGGCCTGACCGTGGCCGAGGAGTTGGGCGGCATCGTACGCCCATGGGCACACGACGCCGCCTTCTCCGGCCGGCGGGCTCTGGAAACACAGTTCCGAGAGGTCGCCGAGTGACCATTGCGAGGGAAGGCATCTATGTCGGCGCGGTAATGCATCGGCGCCTTCGGCCGCATGTGCACCACTTCAGATATGCGGTCTTCAACGTCTTCGCCGATGTCGATCGGCTCGCTGAACTGGCCACGCGGGTGCGTTTCCTGTCGCACAACCGTTTCAACCTTTTTTCGCTGTATGACCGCGATTTCGGCGATGGAGGCGATCTGCGCGCCCATCTCGACGGCATCGCGGCGGCCAGTGTCGGCAGCGGCGTCGTGCAGCGCTTTATGATGCTGTGTTATCCACGGGTGCTCGGTTATGTCTTCAATCCGCTGACGGTCTATTACGGCCTCGACCGCGACGGCCAGACGGCACTGTGTGTTTATGAGGTGTCGAACACCTTTGGCGAACGGCATACTTACGCCATTGCCGCCGATCCGGACGCCCGCGGCGTCATGCGCCATAGCTGCGACAAGGCGTTCTATGTGTCGCCGTTCAATCACGTGAAAGGGCGTTACGCGTTTCGTACCATGCTGCCGGGTCGAAGCGCCGCCATCGGTATTCGCCTGGACGACAATGGCGGACCGCTGCTCGCCGCCCATTTCGCCGGTATCTACCAGCCGCTGACGGACCGCACGCTGCTACAACAATTCACTGTCAAAGCCTTCCTGACCCATAAAGTCTGGCTGGGTATCCGGTGGGAGGCGTTGCGTCTGTGGCTTCGCGGCCTGCCCATCCACCGCAAACCGGCACCGCCGGAGGCACCGGTCAGCGTCACCGGCCGGACGGTGAGATCCGACCCCGAGGACCTCGCGGCTTGACGCTAGCGCCGCATCATACGGCGCATGCCCCAGAAAAACAGCCAGTTGGGCAGGATATTGCCGAGCCGCACGGCATTGGCAAACACCGCTGGAAACAGAATGGCGAAACGCTTGCGGCGAATGCCCGCGAGCATTTGGCGCGCGGTGTCGTCGGCGCTGATGATGCCCGGCATGTCGAAACTGTTTGCCTGGGTCATCGGGGTGTCGACGAAGCCGGGATTGACGATGGATATGTCGATGCCGAAGCGCTCGAGATCCGATTTCAACGTTTCGGCCAGATTCATCAGCGCCGCCTTTGTCGGCCCATAGGCGGCGGCATTGGGCAGGCCGCGATATCCGGCGACGGAGGCGACGAGGACGATATGGCCGCGGCGACGCCTCTTCATGCCGGGCAGCACCGCCTTGACGGTGTTGACGGCGCCGAAGAAATTGACGTCCATCGCCGCACGCATCTTGCCGATGTCAAGATCGTCGGACGGCATCATCCACCACAGGCCCGAACAGATGACGACAAGATCGATCGATCCGAACCGCGCCTCGATGGCCTCGGCCGTCTCCGCCACGGCGCTTTCACTGGTGACGTCGAGCGGAAAAGCGGCGAGTGACCGGCCGTCCGTTTCCATGCTGTCGAGCTTGTCCTTCGAGCGCGCCGACACCGCCACATGGTCGGCCGCGCCGTCGATCAAGCGAGCGAAACTCGCACCGATCCCGGAGCTGGCACCGACGACCCAGACCGTGCCAAGCCCTTCGTTCCGGTCAACCATGCTGAAATCACATGCCGACTAACGGCTGCAACAGGCGGCCGAAGATGCCCTTGAAGCGGGTCGGCTCTTCCGTCGCCACCAGACAGATGCACGGCTCGTCGGAATCGACCACCGGCTGGTGCTCGACATGCTCGTCGAGATCGGCGATGTCGCCGGGCTTGTAGCGGCCGAACATATCGCTGTAGGACCCGCGCAGAATCAGTGTCATCTCGGTTCCGCCATGGCCGTGTTCCGGCATTTTGCGGCCGGACCCGATCTTCAGCATGTAAAGCGACGACGGCGTATCGGCGAGATCGATCCGGTGCCGTTGCACGCCGGGCACGACGGTGCGCCAATGGATCCCGTCCAGCGAGGAACCGACCAGCCGCTGCAAAGGCAGTGGCACATCGCCGGAGGCGCGGCGCGGCGCGACCGCCATCGGCGCGTCCACCGTCCTGTGGCCCTCGGCATCGATCCTGCGGCTCATGCGCGCGAAAGCGCCGTCGGACAGCACCGCTTTCGGTGCCTCCTCCAGACACTCGCCGCCCATCGCCTCAGCCAGGCGGACAGCGCGACGGCAGGTCGGACACATCGCCAGATGCGACGCAACGACCAGCGTGAAGGCCGGATCCAGGTCACCACTCGCGTAACGCATGAGCGTCGCATCATCCAGATGATGGTGAATGCTCATCTCAAATCCTCAAGATAGTCCTTTAACTTTTGATAGGCGAGCCGCATGCGCGATTTCACGGTTCCGATCGGCAGATCCAGATCCCGTGCGATCTCGCTTTGCGGCTTGTAACGGATGAACGCCAGTTCGATCACCGCCTTCTGCTCTTTTGGCAACCGGGCAACGGCCTCGCGCACGCGGGCGTCGTTCTGGCTGCCGATCAATTCCATCTCGGCGTTGGGTTCGTCACTTTCCAGCGTCACCGTTTCGACATCGACATAGGGCTGGGTCGGCTGCCGTCGCAAGCGGTCGATGCGCGCGTTGCGCGCGATCGTGAAAATCCAGGTGCTCACATTGCCGCGTTCCGGCGCATAGAGCGACGCCTTGCGCCACACGGCCATCATCACGTCCTGCACCAGATCTTCGGCCACATCCTCCGAAGCGCCGGAACCGATCATCATACCCTTGATGCGCGGCCCAAAGCGGGAAAAGAGGGTTTCGAACGCGTCCCGGTCCCTGTACTCGGCGATGTCGGCCATCAACGCCCTTAAAAAGCGCTGATCGGACCCCGGGTCCTCGCTCGGTTTTTGCATTCGCAAGACTTTCAGCATCGCCCGACCTCTTGCTGTCGGGCTGTTTACGCGTAACCGAAGCGATCAGATCACAATTGTGCTTTTTTTTGAACCGGTAAGAAGGTCTGACGCCCCGGCGGGCGGCGGGCCGGCCGGGGCGTCTCGTCCGGGAGGATGATGGGCGGCTCGTCCTATCGGATGCGCCGGCCGGTTTCCGGATCGAAAAGGAAGGCGCGAGCCGGATCGAAACCGGTCTCGAGCTTGGCCCCCTCCTGCACCTGGCGGCCTTCCTTGAACTCGATGGTCAGCGGCTCGTCGGTGCCGGACGGACCATAAGCGAAAGATGAGCCGCCCAGATGCTCGACGACGTCGACGGAGGCATTGAGCTTCACCGTGCCGGCCGGATCGAAATGCTCGGGTCGGATTCCGAGCCGCATCTGCGATCCCGGCGCCGGCTTTTCGTTGAGCGGCAGCTTGACCGCGGCATTGTCGAAATCCGGCAACGTGACGACAACGCTGTCGCCATCATTGGAAGAGACGATCGCACGCAGGAAATTCATCTTGGGCGAACCGATGAAGCCGGCGACGAAGAGGTTGTCGGGATTGTCATAGAGCTGCAGCGGCGAGCCGACCTGTTCGATGATGCCGGCACGCAGCACGACGATTTTGTCGGCCAGCGTCATCGCCTCGACCTGATCGTGGGTAACGTAGATCATGGTGGCGCCGAGATCCTTATGCAGCTTGGCGATCTCCAGACGCATCTGCACGCGCAATTCGGCGTCGAGGTTGGACAGCGGCTCGTCAAACAGGAAGACCTCCGGCTCACGCACGATCGAGCGGCCGATCGCCACGCGCTGCCGCTGCCCGCCGGACATCGCCTTCGGCTTGCGATCGAGCAACGGGTCGAGATGCAGGATCTTGGCCGCCTTATGCACCCGGCGCTCGATCTCCGACCGCTCCATGCCGTTCATCTTAAGGCCGAAGCCCATATTCTCGCGCACCGTCATATGCGGGTAGAGCGCATAGGATTGGAACACCATGGCAACACCCCGGTCGGCCGGCTCGACGCGTGTCACATCGTGCTCGCCGATCATGATGGTTCCGGACGTTGTTTCCTCAAGCCCGGCCACCAAGCGCAGCAGAGTGGACTTGCCGCAGCCCGACGGGCCGACAAACACGGCGAACTCGCCGTCGTCGATGGTCAGGTCGACGCCGTGGATGACGTCGATATGGCCGAATGATTTCCTAACCTGAGTGAGTTGTAAGCCGGACATGGTTCCTCCCTTTTCCGTTAGGCACGCGGCCCGAGCCGCATGCGCATATCGTCCATGATCGATCGGGCGGCGTGGTCGACGAGACCGGCCCAACCGCGCAGTGTTTCCTCTGTGATGCGATATGCCGGCCCGGTGACCGAAACGCCGGCGATGAATTTGCGGTCGCGCGAGTGGATCGGCGCGGCGACGCAGCGAATGCCGACCTCGTGCTCTTCGCGGTCGTAGGCGATGCCTTCCCGCCGGATCGTTTCGATATCCCTCTTCAGGGCATCGATCGTGTCCAGGGTGTTCTCGGTAAAGCGCCGGAACGGCATTTCCTCAAGCACCGCATCGAGAATATTGTCCGGCAGGCAGGACAGCGCCGCCTTGCCGACACCGGTGCAAAAGGCCGGCGAGGCATTGCCGATCTGCGAGTACATGCGCACCGACTGGCTGCCCTCCACCTTGTCCAGATAGATCACCTCGGTGCCCTTGAGGACGCCGAGATGCACCGTCTCGCCCGTCTGCTCACGCAGATGCGTGAGATGCGGTTCGGCGATCATGCGGAACTGGTTGCCCGACCAGGCCTTCGATGCAAGACTGAGGAGTTTCAGGCCCAATTCATAGGAATGGTCGCGATTGACCGTCAGCAGGCCCTCCTCCAGCAGATTGGTGAGCTGACGGTGCAGCGTGCCGCGCGGCTGGTGCGAGCGGGCGAGGATTTCGGTGAAGCGCAGCGGCGCCGGCGACGTCGCGACGATGTTGAGCACTTCCATCGCCTTGCCGAGCGTGCCGGTGCCGGCGCGCATCGGCCGTGTCGGCGGCGGCAGCGTCGCCATGTCGCTATGTTCTGCTGGCTTGCGCATAGGCGCTGACCTGTCTCCTCCCCGGCCCGACCGGTTGCATCCCGTTGCGGCCCCACTGCTCGCGCTTAAACCGCCCGACCGGCTTCCCCCCCCCCTGACGCTAGCGGCCATAATTGTGATCGCGCGCTGCGCCGATCGGCAAATTGCCGCTTGACAATGGTTAAAGCATAGATTGATAATTCTGTATAGTCAAATTGAGTTCCAAATAGTGGAATTTTGCTCGATGAGACTTTTACCGGTTCTGAACAGGGGTATTGGCGACATGCTTCGCGCATCGGCGCTACCGCCCGAGAGCCGGTTGACTGCGTTCAACCAGGGAGGATGACCCGAATGCATTTTTCGTTGAAGTCAACGCTCGTTGCCGCGGCAACGGCTGCCATGATGGCGAGCTCGGCCGTTGCAGGCGAGCTCATCATCAATGTCGGCGAGAACGATCCCGGCCCGATCAAGGCTTTCGAGGACATGGTCGCCGGTTTCACGGCCGAGAATCCGGATATCGATGTCACGCTCAACATCATGGAGAAGGAAGGCTACAAGACCGCCATCCGCAACTTCCTGACCGCCGATCCGCCGGACATCGCCAACTGGTATGCCGGCAACCGCATGGCGCCCTTCGTCGGCGCCGGTCTGTTCGAAGATGTCAGCGACGTCTGGGACGATCACGGCCTGCATGATCAGTTGAAATCGGCTTCGGCCTCGATGACGATCGACGACAGTAAATGGGGCGTACCCTATACCTACTATCAGTGGGGTATTTACTACCGCAAGGACATCTTCGACGAGCTCGGCATCGCCCCGCCGACCAATTGGGACGAATTGCTGGCGGCCTCCGCGAAGCTCAAGGAAAACGGCGTCACGCCGTTTGCCATCGGCACCAAGGCACTGTGGCCGACCGGCGGCTGGTTCGACTATCTGAACCTGCGCGTCAATGGCTACGAGTTCCATATGGACCTCACCTCCGGCAAGGTCCCCTACACGGATCCGCGCGTCAAGGCGGTGTTCGACAGATGGGCCGAGCTGCTCAATCCGGGCTATTTCATCGCCAACCATGCCGCCCTCGACTGGCAGGATGCCATTCCGGAATTCGTCCAGGGTGACGCCGCCATGTATCTGATGGGCAACTTCGCCGTAGACGTCATGAAAAACGGCGGCCTTTCGGCGGAACAGATCGGTTACATGCAGTTCCCGGAAATCACACCGGGAATCCCGATGGCCGAGGATGCGCCGACGGATACGCTGCACATTCCGGCTGGTGCTGAAAACAAGGAGAACGCCCGCAAGTTCCTGGCCTATGCCGCCCGACCCGACGTTCAGACCATGGTCAACAAGACGCTCGGGCAGCTGCCGCCGAATTCCGGTTCGGACCGCCCGGACGACGCGATCCTGACCCAGGGTTTCGATGTCCTGTCCAACGCCTATGCGCTGGCCCAGTTCTATGACCGCGACGCGCCGGCCGAGATGGCGAAAGTCGGCATGGAGGGCTTCCAGGAATTCATGGTCAAGCCCGACCAGGCCGACCGGATTCTCAAGCGCCTCGAGCGCGCCCGTCAGCGCATCTACAAGGTGAACTGAGGCACCGACAACGCGGCGGGCCGGTCCGTACCGGCCCGCCGCCTCTTTCCGCCGGCGGCCGCGTGCCATGGGAGGCGGCGGAAACCGTATTGAGGGAGGGTATCATGGCCAATACGATTGCGACCGCCGATGGCGTCGGAGGGCGCGCCACGCCGCGTTACGGCTTCTGGAAACGGAACCAGCGCGCCCTGGCACCCTGGCTGTTTCTCGCGCCCGGGCTGTTCATGTTCCTCGTCTATGTCATCGGCCCGATCTTCGAATCGATCTGGATCAGTTTCTACGACTGGGACGGCATCGGCGACCGAACCTGGATCGGCCTGGAGAACTATGCCGAGCTGATGGAAGACGAGGCGTTCTACAGCTCGCTCAAAAACAACATCCTATGGCTGCTCCTGTTCATGCTGGCCCCGCCGATCGGGCTGCTGATCGCGATTTTTCTGAACCAGACGGTAACCGGAATACGGATCTACAAATCCATGTTCTTTTTCCCGTTCGTGCTCAGCCAGATCGTCGTCGGCCTGATCTTCAGCTGGTTCTATGCGCCCAATTTCGGATTGTTTCCGCAGATCACGGACGCTCTGGGCCTGGGCGAGATCGCCGTGCTCGCCGACGAACGCTTCGTCACCTACGGCATCATCGCCGCCGGCCTCTGGCCGCAGATCGCCTATTGCATGATCCTCTATCTGACGGGCCTCAACAATGTCTCGCCAGACCAGATCGAGGCCGGCCGCCTGGACGGCGCGTCGGGCTGGCGCATGCTGTGGTATGTCGTGCTGCCGCAATTGCGACCAGCCACCTTCATCGCCATCGTGGTGACGGTGATCGGCGCCTTGCGCTCCTTCGACATGATCTCGGCCATGACGCAGGGCGGACCCTACGGATCGAGCCGCGTGCTGTCCTACTACATGTTCGAGATGGCGCTGTCCGAATACGGTTTCCGCATGGGCTATGGTGCGGCGATCGCCGTTGTCCTGTTCCTCATCATGCTGCTGTTCATAACCGGGTTCATCTGGAAGATGGTCCGCGACGAAAGGACTGGCTAAATGTTTCCCGCACCCATAGAACGCGCACCGGCCTCCCGGCAGATCGCCTACAAGGTGGCCCTGCCGGTCGCCCTGTTCATCTGGCTGCTGCCGCTGCTGGCGGTGATGGTCACCTCGGTCAGGCCCGCCAGCGACCTGGCGGCGGGCAATTATTTCGGAATGCCGTCGGCTTTCGCCATCGGCAACTATGTCGATGCATTCCGCAACTCCGATCTCGGCATCTACATCATGAACTCGTTCATCGTCACTATTCCGACGGTGATCGGCGCGGTGTTCCTGTCGTGCCTGACCGGATTTGCGCTGGCCGTCTACAATTTCCGCTCCAACCTCATCGTCTTCTTCATGTTCGTCGCCGGCAATTTCGTGCCGTTCCAGATCCTTATGGTACCGGTGCGCGACATGACGTTGTCGATGGGGCTGTACGACACCAGGCTCGGCCTCATCCTGTTCCACATCGCCTTCCAGACAGGTTTCTGTACGCTGTTCATGCGCAACTTCATCAAGGCGTTGCCGCATGAGCTGATCGAGTCGGCCCGCGTCGAGGGTGTCTCCGAGTTCCGCATCTTCTGGCATATCGTCGTGCCGCTAATGCGGCCGGCGATCGCGGCGCTGTCGGTGCTGATCTTCACCTTCATCTGGAACGAGTTCTTCTGGTCAGTCGTGCTCCTGCAGAGCGGCGAGGTCCTGCCGGTGACCGCCGGCATCCTGTCGCTGAACGGCAAATGGGTCTCGGCCTGGCATCTTGTGTCGGCCGCTGCAGTGCTCGCCGCCCTGCCGCCAGTGCTGATGTTCTTCGCCATGCAGAAGCACTTCATCGCCGGCCTGACCCTTGGGGCGACGAAAGGCTAGCCTCGATGCTCGCAAACGGCGATTCGAAAGCCAGCCTGGAATGCTGGCGACTGGACCATGCGGGCCAGACAATCGTCCTCGCCTCCCGGCAGCGAGAGCTGCCGGAGGTTGCCTATTGCGGTGAAAGCCTGCCTGCCGGCGAGAATCTCAAGGCACTGGCGGAAAGCCGTAACCGGCCCATCACGCCGGGCACGCTGGACCAGCTTGCGCCCCTGTCGCTGTTGCCCGAGGAGGGAAAGGGCTTTCCGGGACAGCCGGGCCTGCGCCTTTTCGACGCCGAGGGGCGGCCGGCACTGACCCAATTCGCTCTGGTCGAGGCCGAAAACCTGGAGCACGGTCTCGCTTTTCATTGTCAGGATTCCGGCAGCGGCCTCGTCTTGACGCTGCATCTGACCTTCCCGGCCGGCAGCCGGGTTCTGGAAACCACCACGCGGCTTACCAATCGCGGTGGGACCGACTGGCTGGTGTCATGGCTCTCCGTTCCGGCTCTTCCGATCGATGGGGCGATGACCGACATCATCGAATACGCCGGACGCTGGACGCAGGAGTTCAATCCGATCAAGCTGCCGATCAGCCGCGGCGTGCATCTGCGCGAAAACCGCCGCGGCCGCACCGGCCATGACCACTTCCCGGCGATGATCTTCGCCGAGCCGGGCGCCGGCTTCACACGCGGCTGCGCCGCCGCCATCCATTTCGGCTTTTCCGGCGTACACCGCATGCTGGTCGAGGGGCTGCCCGACGGCCGTCGCCAGGTGCAGGCCGGCTATGGCGAAATGCAGCATCTGGCGCCGGGCCGGACCATCGTCTCCGGCACGGCGTTCTGGGCCTTCTCCGACCGTGGCCTGAACGGGCTGGCGCTCGATTTCCAGGACTATGTGCGGCGCCATATCATTCGTTTCCCGGACGACAAGACCGTCCGCCCGGTGCATTACAATTGCTGGGAGGCGGTTTACTTCGACCACAAAGTCGAAGAACTCATGGATTTGGCCACCCGGGCCGCCGATCTCGGCGCCGAGCGCTTCGTGCTTGACGACGGCTGGTTCGGCACCCATGAACTGGGCCGCAACGACGATACCTCCAGCCTCGGCGACTGGTTCGTCGACACCCGGAAATATCCTGACGGGCTGCAGCCGCTGATCGATCATGTCGAGACGCTGGGCATGCGCTTCGGTCTGTGGGTCGAACCGGAAATGGTCAATCTCGACAGCGCGCTTGCCCGCCAGCATCCCGAGTGGTTGATGATGCCGGCCCATGTCAAACAGGTGCCCGGTCGCAGCCAGTATGTGCTCAACCTGACCAACCCGGCCGTCAGCGATTATCTTTACGAGCGTCTCGACTGGCTGCTGCGCACCCACGCAATCGATTACCTGAAGTGGGACATGAACCGCGACCTGACCCTGGCCGTCGACAGCGAGGGCTTTCCGCTGCTGATCCGGCAGACGGAAGCGCTATGGGCCCTTCTGGAGCGCATCCGACAGCACCATCCCGATGTCGAAATCGAATCCTGTGCCTCCGGCGGCGGACGCATCGATTTCGGCGTGCTGCGTCACACGCACCGCATCTGGCTGTCCGATTCCAACGACGCCCATGAGCGCTGGCAGATGCAGAATCAGGCCTTTCTGTTCCTGCCGCCGGAAATCGTTGGCAGCCATGTCGGCCCGCGCCACTGCCACACCTCCGGCCGCCGGCTGTCCATGTCTCTTCGCGCCCTGGTCGCCATGACCGGGCATATGGGTTTCGAAATGGACCTGCGCGAGTTGGATGCGGCCGAGGCCGAGACGCTGAAACGCTATACCGCGATCTACAAGGAAAACCGCGACTGGATGCACAAGGGCCGGCAATACCGGCTCGACGGCACGGCGCCCGAAACGCTGGCACAAATCATCGTCTCGCCGGAGGCCGACCGATTCTTCGTCTTCGCCGGCACATTAGATGTGCCCGGCGACGAGACCACCGCGCCGCTCAAGCTGACCGGCCTGCGGCCGGAGGCACGCTACCGGGTCAAGCTTGTCAATGCTGACGAAATCCACCGTTCGGCGACGCGGTTTTACAAAAACCCGCTGATCGAGCCCGGCGGCCTGGCGCTGAGCGGCGCCGCGCTGATGCAGGCCGGGCTGGTCACGCCGTTTCCCTTCCCCGATTCCATGTGGCTGATCGAGGGCCGCAGAGAGGAACTTCCATGAAATTGCCGGCACGGTTCGACGACCTGGACGGACAATCGGTTTTCATCACGGGCGGTGGCTCGGGCATCGGCGCCTGGCTGACCGAAGGCTTCATCTCGCAAGGCGCGAAAGTAGCTTTCGTGCAGCGCTCCGACGCCACCGGTCTGTGCGACCGGCTGGAGGACGAATATGGCAACCGCCCTCTGTTTGCCGCCTGCGACATCACCGATATCGATTCGTTGCGCACGTCGATCAGAAGGGCCCGCACCGCGCACGGACCGATCACCGTGCTCGTCAACAACGCCGCATCCGACAATCGGCACACGCTGCCGGACTACTCCGTCGACGACTGGGACCGTTCGATCAACATCAATCTGCGCCCGCATTTCTTCAGCGCTCAGGAGGTGGTCGGCGATATGCGCGCCGCCGGCGGCGGATCGATCATCAATTTCTCCTCCATCTCCTACATGATGGGCAATGCGGACTATCCGGCCTATGTCGCCGCGAAATCGGCGATCACCGGTCTGACCCGCGGGCTGGCGCGGGAGTTGGGGCCGGACAACATACGCGTCAATGCGCTGATGCCGGGATGGGTGCTGACGGACCGGCAAAAGGACCTCTGGGTGACGCCCGAAGGGCTTGCCGCCCATCTTGAGCGGCAATGCCTGAAGCGCGAGATCCTGCCGGAGGACATCGTCGCACCGACACTGTTTCTCGCCTCCTCCGCCTCCGAGATGATGACAAGTCAGGCCCTCGTTGTGGATGGCGGCGTGGTCATGACGGGGTGAGCGATGGAAGTGCACTTCGCCGCGGTCGATTGGGGCACGTCGAGCTTTCGCATCTGGCTGGTTGACGGCAACGGCGCGGCGCTCGCCGAAAGGCGCAGCGACGAAGGCATGGTCCATGCCGCCGAGACCGGTTTCGAGCGTGTTTTAGAGACGCATCTGGCGGCGCTGGCCGCCCCGCCCGCGCTGCCGGTGGTGATTTGCGGCATGGCCGGTTCGCGTCAGGGCTGGCAGGAGGCACGTTACCTGACCGTACCGGCAGCCCTGTCTGAAATCGTTGACCGGGCCGTGATCGTCCGGGACGCGCGCCGCGACATCCGTATCCTGCCTGGACTGGCGCAACGCGATCCGGCCAACCCGGACGTGATGCGTGGTGAGGAAACGCAATTGCTGGGCGGCCTGATCGACAGATCTCCGGCCGGACTTGCCTGCCTGCCAGGAACGCATTCCAAATGGGTGCGCCTTTCCGGCGGCGGCGTGACGGATTTTTCCAGCCATATGACCGGAGAGCTGTTTGCCCTGCTTGCCGGGACATCCATCCTGCGCCACGCGGTGAGCGGAGCGGCTGCATGTGATCCGGCGAGCGCGGGCTTCGTCGGCGCGGTGGGCGAGGGCTATCGGGAGCCGGCCAGACTGTCGCGCATGCTGTTTTCGCTGCGGGCGGCGCAACTGCTGTTCGATGCGCCGCCAACCCGCCTCTATGAGCGCCTGTCCGGCCTGCTGATCGGCGGGGAGATCGCCGCCGCCGCGTCGGATTACGGCCGGCTGGATGGCACACGGTTGATTGCTTCGGGCAGGCTCGGTGATTTATACGCATCGGCCTTCGCCGCCCTTGACATCGCCGTCGATGTGATCGATGCCGACCGGGCGGTTCTCGCCGGCCTGGTGATCGCCGCCGGACAGTTTTGGCCGCTGCCGGACCGGCGGCCGCATTTTGGAACCATGAAAGCATGACGGACGCGACGACCTGGCCGGCCCTGAAACGATCCCTGGTCGCAATCCTGCGCGGCCTCACACCCGGTGAGACCGCCGGGACCATCGACGCTCTGGTCGAGGCCGGCTTCGAGGCCATCGAGATTCCACTGAACTCGCCCGATCCCTTCACGTCGATCCGCATCGCCGTCGAGACCGCTCCGCCGCAGTGCCTGATCGGCGCCGGAACGGTGCTGACGGAGATCGATGTGGACCGGCTTGCCGATGCCGGTGGCAGGCTGATGGTCAGCCCTAACGTCGATGCCGATGTCATCGCCCGGGCGCGGGCACATCAGATGGTGACGATGCCCGGCGTCTTTACGCCGACCGAGGCGCTTGCCGCCGTCAAGGCGGGCGCGGCGGCGTTGAAGTTCTTCCCCGCGAGCGTTCTCGGCCCAGCCGGCATCGCGGCGATCCGGGCGGTGCTACCGGTCGATACGGAAATCGGGGCGGTCGGTGGCGTGTCCGACACCGATTATGCCGGCTACGGCAAGGTCGGCGTGCGCACCTTCGGCCTCGGCTCCAGTCTTTACAAGCCCGGCATGGCGGTCGCGGACATCACGGCACGCGCGCGCCGGTCCGTCGCCGCCTATGACGATGTCTTCGGAGGGTGATGTGAGCGACAGCGGCCATTCGGTTTTCCATCCAACGCCCTGCGCGCTCGGCGAGGGACCAACTTACGACCCCGACACGCGAACGGTGTGGTGGTTCGATATCGTCGGCAAGAAACTGCTGGAAAAGCGCCTCGCCGACGACACCGCGGTCGTGCACGATCTGCCGGTGATGGCGAGCGCTATGGCGGTGATCGACGGCGACCGTCATCTGATGGTCTGCGAAGACGGGCTTCATATTCGCAACCCCGCGACCGGGGCGCTGTCGCTTCTGACGCCCCTGGAGGCGGACAACCCCATCACCCGGTCGAATGACAGCCGCGTGCATCCCTCGGGCGCTTTCTGGATCGGGACGATGGGGAAAAACGCGGAGCCCGGCGCCGGGGCGATCTATCATTTCTTCAAGGGCACGGTCCGTCGGCTCTATCGTGACATCACCGTGCCCAACGCCATCTGCTTTTCCGCCGACGGCGCGACGGGCTATTTCACGGACACGCCGACGGGCCGCGTGATGCGGGTCGTTCTCGATCCCGCAACCGGGCTGCCGCAGGCGGAGCCGACCGTGTTCCTCGACCGCAACGCGGATCATGCCGGCCATGCGGACGGCGCGGTGATCGATGCCGACGGACTGTTCTGGAACGCGCGCTGGGAGGGCCATTGTCTGAGCGCCTTCGATCCGTCGGGCGCGCTGGTCGAAAGCATCGCGCTGCCCGTGAGCCGGGTCACCTGCCCGGCTTTCGTCGATGGCGATCGAATGATCGTCACTTCCGCCTTTACAGGCTTGAGCGATGACGAACGAGCCGGCCAGCCCCACGCCGGCCGGACCTTCCTGCTCGAACGGACGTTTCGGGGCCGCCACGAGCCCAAGGTTCTTCTTTAGGGAACGGCAACCATGACGGAAACGCGTGCGCTTGGCGTGTGCTACTATCCCGAGCACTGGCCGGAGGAGGTCTGGCGCGACGACGCAAAGCGCATGGCGGCACTTGGCATCCGCTATGTGCGCATCGGCGAGTTCGCCTGGTCGCGGCTGGAGCCGAAGCGCGGAGAGCTGCAATTTGACTGGCTGGAACGCGCCATCGACACGCTGCATGCCGCGGGGCTTCGGGTCGTTTTGGGCACGCCGACGGCAACGCCGCCGAAATGGCTTGTCGACGAGATGCCGGAAATGCTGCCGGTCGACCAATATGGCCGGCTGCGCGGCTTCGGCTCGCGGCGCCATTATTGTTTTTCCCATGAAGGCTACCAGCGCGAATGCGTGCGCATCGTCACGGCGCTCGCCGAACGCTTCGGCACGCATGAAGCAGTGGTCGGCTGGCAGATCGACAATGAATATGGCTGCCATGACACGGCGCGATCCTGGTCGGCGCCGGCGCTCAAGGGTTTTCGCCAATGGCTGCTGCGCCGATACGGCACGGTCGACCGGCTGAACGCCGCCTGGGGCAATGTCTTCTGGTCGATGGAATATCCCGACTTCGCGTCCGTCGAACTGCCGGGCCTCGCGCCGGCCGAGGAAAACCCGGCGCACAGCATGGATTTCTGCCGCTATTCCTCCGACCAGATCGTCGATTTCAACCGGCTGCAGGTCGATGTCGTGCGCCGCCTGTCGCCGGGGCGCGACGTGATCCACAATTTCATGGGCCGGACGTTGAGCTTCGACCATTTCAAGGTCGGCAGCGATCTCGATGTTTCGAGTTGGGACAGCTATCCGCTCGGCTTCCTCGACGACCGGCTCGAGGTGAGCGATTCCTGGCGCCGTCGCTTCATGCGCGCCGGCGATCCGGATTTCCAGGCGCTTCACCACGACCTCTACCGGGCAACCTCGGGCGGCCGGTGGTGGGTGATGGAACAACAGCCGGGGCCGGTCAACTGGGCCGATCACAATCCGGCGCCACGCGACGGCATGGTGCGGCTCCGGACCTGGGAGGCCTTCGCCCACGGCGCCGAGGTGGTCAGCTATTTCCGCTGGCGCCAGGCACCCTTCGCGCAAGAGCAGATGCATGCCGGCCTGCTCAGGCCCGACAGCAGGGAAACCGAGGCGTGTCGCGCCGCGCGTGCAGTCGCCGACGAACTGGCCCGTCTCGAGCTGCCGCCGGCGGCACGCGCACCCATCGCCATTGTTTTCGACTACGCCTCCTCCTGGGCCTGGGAAACCCAGCCGCAGGGCCGCGACTTCGACTATTTCGCGCTGGTCTTCGATGCCTATCGGGCGCTGCGCGCCCGTGGGCTGTCCGTCGATTTCCTGCCCGCCGACACCGACGATCTGTCGCCCTATCGCCTGGTCGTCATTCCCGGCCTGTTTGCGTGGGACCAAAAGCTCGTCACCGCCTTGACCGGCTTCGCAGGCACGGTGCTCGCCGGCCCGCGCAGCGGCTCCAAAACCGAGCATTTTTCGATTCCCGAACGCTTGCCGCCGGATCTTCCGGCAAACCTCATGGATGCGGCCGTGAGCCAGGTGGAGAGCCTGCCCGCCGATTGCCGCATTGCATTGGAAGGCGGCGGCGCATTGAAATTCTGGCGCGAATTTCTGGAACCCGGACCGCAGGCGCTTGTTAGCCTGGAAAGCAGCGATGGCATTCCGGCTATGCTGTCGCAGGGTCGGTTCCATTATCTTGGGGGGTGGCCGGACGAAACCCTGTTTGCCGGTCTCGTCGAACGGCTCGGCGCCGAGGCGGGTCTTGCGCTGCTCGACCTGCCGGCCGGGCTGCGCCTGCGCCGCGACGGGACCGTGACATACGCCTTCAACTATGGCGATGGCGACATCGATCTGGAGGCGGTCGGCGTGACCGGCGATGTCATCTTGGGCGCATCCGTGCTGGCTCCGGCGGATGTGGCGATTATCAGGGAATCGGTTGCCTAGCCCGCATTTCTCACGGCGGGACGGTTTAAGCGTGTCTTGTGGCCTTGATAGCCAGTGTGGTGCCGAGGGGTTTTGAAGGCCGCAGATATGCATCGCCGCGATGAGCGGCTTTTGGTT
>Ga0056108_1000047_pt1 | contig 48825 bp, 47 predicted proteins | sample WorMetG1BERMUDA1_FD_83875 | JGI IMG/M metagenome (GOLD analysis project Ga0056108, IMG submission 83875) | Marine gutless worms symbiont microbial communities from Max Planck institute for Marine Microbiology, Germany - Inanidrilus... ... | reverse complement strand
CTTCGCGGCTGGCACGCAGCATCGCACGAGGACCGGAGGCAGAAATTTCTTGGAAAGTCGCCTTTCGTCGCCGTATGATCACGGGAGGCAAGTCAAATGGGGAATGCCCATTCAATATTGGGGTTGTCGTACATGAAGGGAAATTCATAGCCGAAAGAGTGAAGAACGATCCCGTCTTCGTGTGAATGGGCCGAACCGGTTTGAGCCCAGGCATCTGAGGCGGCAAACAAGCACAACGGCATGCACAAAAACAAACGACTAATCATCTTGCATCTTCCATCGTTTTACTGCTCACCGCCAGTTGAACACAGCTCGCCCTGTAAATCGACAATGCTTGGCTGGGTCCACGTGGACACCGTCGCTGGGAAAGGAAGAGACCAGGTTGACTGGCGGGAGCCGCGCTTCTCCCTTGACGCCTCAAGCCTGTGCAACGTCTTGCACACTCAGGACCCGACCGCCTCACCGCTATAGCGTTCCCAGCCGCCGGCCATGAGATGGTCCTGGGGCAGGAAGCGAGTCTTGTAGTCCATCTTGCGCGACCCGGCGACCCAATAGCCGAGATAGACATGCGGCAGACCGCGGTCGCGGGTGCGCTGGATATGGTCGAGGATCATATAGGTGCCGAGCGAGCGGTCGGCGAAGTCCGGGTCGAAAAAGGAATAGACCATGGAAATGCCGTCGCCCATCAAATCACTGAGCGCCACGGCAGCGAGCCGCCCATAGGGCGCATCGTCCTCATCGTCGGGCTGAGGCGGCAGTCGGTATTCGATGACTCGGGTCGGGACATGGGTGTCTTCCACCATCATCGCGTAGTCGAGCACGGTCATGTCCGACATCCCGCCCTGCTGGTGCCGGGCATCCAGATAGGCGCGGAAGAGGGCATATTGCTCGCTTGACGGTTCGGCGGGAAACTCGCGGGCGATGATATCCCTGTTGCGTGCCAAAATACGCTTCATCGACCGGTTCGGCGTGAACTCCTGGGCAAGAATCCGCACGGACACACAGGCGCGGCAGCTTTCGCAGGCCGGGCGATAGGCGATGTTCTGGGAGCGTCGAAAGCCGCCCTGGGTCAGAAGATCGTTGAGGTCCGCCGCCTTGTCGCCGACCAGATGGGTGAAGACTTTGCGTTCGAACTGCCCTTCCAGATACGGACACGGCGAGGGCGCGGTCAAAAAGAACTGAGGCGACTGGACGGGCTGGTTTGTCATCTACACCAATCGGTTTCCTGCGTATCGGCCATTATAGGCCATAATACCAAGGCGCGATAAAGGAAAATGTTAACCAGATGATCACGATCAGCGGAAGTCCCGCCCTTAGAAAATCACGAAAGCCGTAGTGGCCGGGACCCATGACCAGCAGGTTGGTCTGGTAGCCGATCGGGGTCGCGAAACTGGTATTGGCGGCAAAAATGACGGCCGCCACGAAAGCCTCTTGGGAGGCGCCGAGCCGCGACGCGATGCCGAGTGCGATCGGGATGAACAGAACGGCGGTCGCATTGTTGCTCATCACATTGGTGACGAAGGCCATAACGATGAAGAGCAGCGACAGGACCACAGCAACCGGTGCTCCGTGCAGCGAGGTGACGGTGGTCTCGGCGATCAGCCGGGCGCCACCGGTGGCCTCCATCGCCGTCGCCAGAGCGATCGAAGAGCCGACCAAAAGAAAGACCTGCCGGTCGAAGGCGCGCGCCGCCTGATGGATGCTCAAGCAGCCGGTTGCCAGCATCAGAGAGGCGCCGGTGATCACGCTGACGACGATCGGCAAGATCTCCAGCGCCGAAAGCAGGATGATGCCGAGGAAGATCAAGAAAGCGATCGTCGCCTTGCGACTCTGCGGAACCGGCTCGGCGGAGTGTTCCAGCAGCAACAGGTCGTGGTCGCCCCGCATCTGCATCAGCTGATTGTAATTGCCCCCGAGAAGCAGCGTATCGCCGGGCTCGAGCCGGATCTCCGACAGCGGCATGCGCGCCATCCGGCTCTTGCGCCGGACACCGAAAACCGAAACGCCATAGCGGGCGCGAATCCCGGAGAGCTGGATGGTTCTGCCGGCGAAGCGTGAACCAGGTGCGACAACGGCCTCGACTAGATGATAATCGGGACCGGGCGGCTGTGCTTCGGAGGCCTCTTCCTTGCCCTCGCTGCGCTCAGCCGCCTCGTCGTGATCGGCCAGCGCGCTGCCATGGGCAAGCGCGCGCGAGAACGCTCGGCGGGTGCCGGTGACCACCAGCGTATCGCCGGCCGACAGGGTGATGTCTTCGAAAGGCGGCAGGATGGGCACGTCGCGCCGGTGCATCAGCCGTGGCGTGAGATCGCGAATGCCCGGAAACATGCCGGCTTTCGATTGCAGTCCCACAAGGGGATGACCGGCGACGATCGGAATCTCGCCGATGAACTGCGCGCCCTGGGCGGAATGGTCGCGTCCGCCTTCGGAAGCGCGCTCCCGCATCAGCGCCGGCATGATGAACAGCACATAGAGTCCGCCGACGACCGCCAGCATCACGCCCATGCCCGTCAGATCGAAGAAAGAGATAATGACGCCATAGTCCCGGGCGACGCCGGCGGCGATCAGGTTGGTGGACGATCCAAGCAGCGTCGTCATGCCGCCCAGGATGCATAGGTAAGATAGCGGCATGAAGACCCGGAAACCGGGCTCGCCGCGTTGCGCGGCAATGACCGTGAGGATCGGAATGAAAATGATCACCACCGGCGTGTTGTTGAGGAAGGCGCTAAGGATGCCGGCGGCGATGATCACCAGGAAAATCGCCCGCCGGCCGCCACCGCCAAGTCGACTGAAGGCACGGGCCGGGGCGTCGATCGCGTCCGTTGCGAACAGCCCCTGGCCGACGATCAACAGTGCCATGACGGTTGCCAGCGCGGGATTCGAGAAACCGGCGAGCAGGTGTGTTGGCGTCAGTGCCTGGCCGTCTGGATCGACATAAGGGAACAGGCCGAAGGTGACGAGCAGGACGGCCAGCGAGCCCAGCGACACAGCCTCCATCGAAAACCGTTCGGAGACATAGGCGACGATCGTGACACCGATGATGGCAAAGGTCGCCAGAAGGTGGAAGTCCTGCATGCCGGGCCTGTGTCGCTCAAATCCTGGCGCCAGACTCTAATGCACGGCCACGTCTCGCGCAAAGCGGACGAATGCCATTATGACGTCAAAAGCGGTTCCGGATTTGCGGCGTGCCGGCCTGTGGAGTAAGATTGTTCCAACCTGCCGTGCAGGTCAGCTTCACTCCCAATGCGGTCATGTGTCGTCGCGTACAACCACGACGCCGAGCAACATGTCATGCAGCAGGCGTTTGCGGTCGGAAAACAGGCTGATCAGCAGAATGAGCGGCGTTAGCACCACATTGGCCAGCCAAAACAAAACGGCGTGAACCATAGCGAGCATCGGGTCGACGCGCTGGCCGTCGGTCCGCGCCATGTAAATGCCGGTGATCCGCATGCCGGGCGTCGCCTGCCGTGGGCCGCCGAGGGTGAGGCCGATATAGGGCAGTGCAACAATAGCAAACAGAGCCGGGTAGAGCGCCCAGCCGAGGCCGAAACTGAAGATGCCGAGGATGAAGACGACAATCGCTGCTGGGACGCAGAGCGCGATCACCAGGACATAGTCGATCAGAAACGCAAGGATGCGTCGCGACCGCACGCCTGCATAGCTTCTCCAGCTATCCAGATCCGCGGACATCAGATCAGTTGTGTGCGTCATTGCCGACCGTTCCGTCATCACAAACCGCCTCGCGCCAAAGAACACACGCCACCCGGTGATCGGGGGCAAAAAGGGCTCTTTAAGCTTGTCTTTAGGTGGGGACGGGCGCGCGCGCCTTCAAGAGCGATTGCCGACTGTCCGCGTCAACGGTCTTGCAGCAAAACCGCCGCGTCCGCGGCGAAATATGTCAGGATGCCGTCGCATCCGGCGCGTTTGAAGGCAAGCAGGCTCTCGATCATCACCTTCTCGCCGTCGATCCAGCCATTTTGGGCCGCCGCCCGGATCATCGCGTATTCGCCGGACACCTGATAGGCGAAAGTCGGCAGGCCAAAGGCGTCTTTCAGCCGCCAGACGATATCGAGATAGGGCAGGCCGGGTTTGACCATCAGCATGTCGGCCCCTTCCTCCACGTCGAGCGCGGCATCGCGCACGGCTTCTTGCGTGTTGCCGGGATCGACGTAATAGGTGCGCTTGTCGCCCTTCAACAGCCCCTGGGTGCCGATCGCCTCGCGATAGGGACCGTAGAAAGCCGAGGCGTATTTGGTGGCATAGGACAGGATGCCGACATCGTTGAAGCCGGCGGCGTCGAGCGCGTCGCGGATGGCGCCGATGCGGCCGTCCATCATGTCAGACGGCGCGATGATGTCGGCGCCGGCGTCGGCCTGCAACACAGCGGCCTCGGCGATCTGCGCCACCGTCTCGTCGTTGACAATGATGCCGTCGCGCAGGATCCCGTCATGGCCGTGGCTGGTGAACGGGTCCAGCGCGGGATCGGTGATGACGCCGAGTTCCGGCACGGCGGCCTTGATTGCGCGGGTCGTCTGGTTGATCAGATTGTCGGCTGAAAGAATGTGCGAGCCGGTCTGGTCGCGCAGAGCGGGGTCGATGTTGGGAAAGGTGGCGATCGCCGGAATACCAAGCTGCGCCGCTTTTTCCGCTTCTTTGACGGCGAGGTCGGGCGTCACCCGGAAGACACCCGGCATGGCGTCAATCGCCTCGCGGCGGTTCGAGCCCGGAATCAGGAAGATCGGCCAGATCAGGTCGCGCGCGGTGAGCGTGTTCTCCCGCGTCAGATCCCGGATCCAACCAGCCTTGCGGTTACGGCGCATGCGCCGGCTGCCGGTGATCTCGTCCACGCTGCGCTTCAGCAGAGCCTTCCTGTCGATCTCACGGTTCATTTCGGTCTCCGTTATCTGTAACGGCACGCCTCCAGCCGCGACGCCCGTATCTATCACGACGGCGCATCGCAGTCCAAACAACAAACGCCACGGGCAACCGCAGAGGCCCGAACGGCCGGTCTTCGGCCACGCCGCAACACCATTGACCTCGCGCCAGGGGGTGCTTACAGCGTTGCCGAGATGCGGGCGTGAGGAGTGGTCGAGGCGATGGCAGACGACGGTCAGGAGGATATCCGGTTCGAGGAGGCGGGGGCTGCCGGCATTATCACGCTGACACGCGAGGCGGCCCTCAACGCACTGACCCATGACATGCTGCTCGGTATCTCCTCCGCGCTGGATCGCTGGGAAGCGAGCCCGAATATCCATCACGTTGTTATTCGTGCAACCGGGCGCGCCTTCAGCGCCGGCGGCGACCTGCTCGACCTCTACAAGCAAGGCATTGCGGGCAAACACAACTATTCTTTTTTTCAGGACGAATATCGGCTGAATGCGCGACTGGGCATCTTCCCCAAACCGATCGTAGCGCTGATCGACGGGATTGTGATGGGCGGTGGCGTCGGCGTGTCTGTGCACGGCCGCTACCGGGTGATGACGGAGAACGCCGTCTTTTCGATGCCGGAGGTCGCGATCGGATTTTTCCCGGATGTCGGCGGCAGCCATTTCCTGCCGCGGCTGCCCGGTCATGCCGGCCTCTATCTGGGACTGACCGGCGCCCGCATCCGGGCCGGCGATGCCCGTTGGATGGGGATTGCGACCCATACGGTGGCGGCCGAACGGATTGACGGTCTTACCGGCGCGCTCGTCGAATCCGCGGACACCGATATGGTGCTGCGCCGTTTCGACCGAGCTGACGCCGTGCCGGCCGCAGCGCTCGACCGTGAGAGCATCGACCGGCTGTTCGCGGCGGACACGCTCATCGGCATTGTTGCAGCCGTGCAAGCGGCGCGCGACGAAAGCGAATTGGCGGCGGCCGTCGCCAAGGCGATGTCGCGGAACTCACCGACAAGCATGGCGGTCGCGTTTCGAGAGATCAGACACGGCGCGACATTGTCGCTCGCCGACTGTATGCGCATGGAATACCGCATTTTGGTGCGCATGTTGGAGGATACGGATTTCTATGAGGGCATCCGCGCGGTGATTGTCGACAAGACCAACGATCCGAAATGGCAGCCGAACAGTCTCGACGCGGTGACCGAGGCCGACATCGACGCGTTCTTCAAGCCGCTGGGTGCCGCGGAGCTGTCGGATGTTCCGGCATGACCTCGGATAATCTGACGGAATCTGGCGCGCCGCGGCCCGGAGCCGTTGAAATCGCCTTCGACGTTTTCCAGCGCATCGTTGCCCTGTTTTGCCTGGCGGCCGGTATCCGCTACTGGGCGTTGCTGATCGGTGTTCTCGAACAAGGCGCCTGGCGCTTCGACCTGCTGCCCGTGCACTGGAAGATCGCTGCGGCGAGCCTCGCTGTGCTGTGGCCGGTCGCCGGTATCGGCTTGTGGATGTTGGTTTCCTGGGGGCCGGTGATCTGGCTGGTGGCCGCAGCCGCTGAAACAGCGATGCATGGCGGTTTTCCCGAGCTCTATGGTGAACACTGGCCGCTGCTGGCCGTGCATGGCGCAGTCGCTTTGATCTATGCTCTGTTTCGTCTCATTCTCTATGTCATCAGGCGTCGTCGGCGACGCGCCGAACAGCCATAGGATCGCAGACTCCCGAGAGCAGACGATATTGACGCGGCAAGGGCGATGTGCTGGCCTTCTCCCTATCCATCGGACAAGGGCCGCCTTCATGTCTCACGCATTCCCGATCTTCGATCTTGAGGCCTTCCAGCGTGCCGATGATGACAGCAAAAGGGCGCTGGGACGCGACGTCGATCTTATCTGCCGGTCGACCGGTTTCCTTGCGGTCGGTAATCATGGCGTCGCGCAACCGGTGATCGATGCGGCCTGGGAGGCGGCCGGTGCCTTCTTCAGCCTGCCGGGAGAGATGAAACGCAAGGCCGCCGCGCCCTATGCGGGCTATCCCTACGGTTATCTCGGGCCGGAAACCGAAGCGCTCGCCAAGTCGCGCGGCGTCGACACGCCGCCCGATCTGAAGGAAAGCTTCAATGGCGGCCCGGAGGCGGTGCCTGACGGCATCAGCGATCCGGATGCCCTGGGTTTCTGTTATGCCGAGACGATCTGGCCGGACGCGCCGCCGGATTTTGAACGGGCGTGGCGGGCCTATTATCGCGCGATGGAAGATCTCGCCGAAAGAATCATGCGCGTGTTTGCCGTCGCGCTCGGTCTGCCGGAAGATTATTTCGGCCCGTTCATCGACCGGCCGATCAGCGCGCTACGTGCTCTGAACTATCCCGCACAGAGCGTCGTGCCAAAGCCCGGCCAGTTGCGCGCCGGCGCCCATACCGACTATGGCAGCCTGACAATCCTGTTGCCGCAGGCAGGCTCGCGGGGATTGGAGATCCTGTCCGCCTCGGGCGAATGGCGGCCGGTGCCAGCGGTTCCCGGCGCTTTCGTCATCAACATCGGCGACCTGATGGCGCGGTGGACGAATGATCGCTGGGTCTCGACCCTGCACCGGGTGGTCAATCCGCCGCCGCAAGAGGGTGGCCCGGAACGGCGGCAGTCTTTCGCCTTCTTCCACCAGCCCAACTGGGATGCGGAGATCCGATGTCTTGAATCCTGCCTCGAGCCGGGTGCCAGCGCCCGATACGAACCGGTTCTGTCCGGGCCCTATCTGATGTCGAAATTTCAGGCGACGACCAAATCGACGCCAAATTAGATGGGTCTTGCCCCGCCTAGGGCACCAACGCCATCTTCTCCTCAAAGACGTGTTTGGCGGCTTGCCATTCCTCACCCTGGTCGAAGCGCAGCAGGCAGGGCAGGAACTGTGCCGAAAAATCCTCCGAGGATTCTCGCGGAATGAGTGAGGGCAGGTTGTCAATCGCGGTCAGCTCGATCGCTTCTCTGTCCGCATTGGTGCCGATCACGATGAAGGGTTTTTGCCAACCGGTCGGCGCGCCATAGACCGGCAGCGGGTTGTAATCACTGAGCGGGTCGCAGGAAACGTCTGAAATCGTTTTGATTTTCATGTCCGGGGAGGCCAGATCTCCGGGGCCGATCAGGCGCAGACCGGGCCCGGTCATCAACACGCAATTGACGAGCAGGTCATGACCGAGCAGCGCCTTACGGTCGAGTTCAACCGTTTCCTCCTTGTCCCATTGCGTGACCTGACAGCCTGCGATGGCAAGCGCGTCGACGGCGCCCCTGCCCGAGCGTCCCTTGGCACCGATGACGATGCAGCGCGGCAGCTTTCGGGCACGGGCCGCCAGTGCCGCGATTTCGGCTTTCACGGCCTCGCGGCCGTCGAAGCTCGACAACCCGGCTGTGGGGCCCTGCTGGCCCTGATCGCGCGCGAGATGTCGCCAGATCGCGAGCGCGGCTCCCATCCAGCCGGCCCAATAACCAAAAGCCGCCTTTCGCCTTCCATGGCTGTCGGCCAGGAACTCGATATCGTAGAGCGTTCCGCCACCGCGCCGGAAGCGGCGCATCTCGTCCTGCCAGCCGAATTGGTCCTTATAGATGTGAGCGAAATGAACCATCGCATTGGTCAGTGCCGGCGGATCGGGTGGAAGTTCCTTCAGCCCGACGATGAGCGTGTCCCGTTCGGCGCCGGTCCAGCTGCCGGCGGGCAACAGCTGGCAGCCGGCTTGCGCATAGGCCGCGTCGGCGAAGATGCGCTTGCTGCTGGTTTCCACATCCAATGTTTGGCCTGCGGCGATCAGGCGGGCCGCGTCGTTGGGCGTGATCGGAGTGCGGCGTTCGGTTTTGCGCGCTTCGTCTCTAAGATGCATCCGCACCGTCTTCTCCCTGTCGGCAAGATTTTGCACCTGATAAGCCGTTCGTTCGCGCACTGGCAACCCTTCGTACCGGGAACTGCCAAAGATGTGGTGTTTTTGAAACACACCGGCAGCATCTTTTTGCCGGATCGACGGGAAGGGAATTTTAACCTTGAATTGGCCATATTGCTGTGACTATCGGCATCCGTCCGACCAGGTGGCCGTTGCGCCGGGTTGACCGGGCGATGGTTGCCTTCTCGCAAAATCGTGAAGGATCATGCGGGTTTAGACTGCTATAGTACTTGAGTTGTGCGCGGTGGGTTCAATCGCCGTGAAGTTTAGTTGCTGGAAAATGTCAGACGGTAGTTGATGATGTCCTTTAGGAACGGTTCCAAACGGCTTTCGCGCCGCGCCTTTTTGGGTGGCGCCTTGGTAGCGGGCTTTGGCGCGACCAATAGTGCGGTGGCGGCACAGAGCCTAACCCAGACCACGCTCGACAGCATCATCAATGCGCCGCGTCGCGGGTCATGGGGTGATCAGTTCGATGCGCCGGCCTCGCGCAACGCCGTGCGGGTCCGCTCCAGCGTTCCGATTTTGAGCCCGGAAACGATGCGCAAAGCCGAGGCCGCTATCGCGGCCTACGAGGACATCGTACTGCGCGGCGGCTGGCCGATCGTACCGTCGGCGAAAGGGTTGAGACTGGGCGACAACGATCCGGCCGTCTCGATCCTTCGGCAGCGCCTCATCGTGTCGGGCGACTTGCCGCCGTCGACGGGCACGTCGCCGGCGTTCGACAGCTATGTCGATGGCGCGGTCAAGCGCTTCCAGGCCCGGCACGGCCTTCCGGCCGACGGCGTTCTGGGACGCCACAGCTACGCGGCGTTGAACGTGTCGGCGACGATCCGGCTGGGCCAACTCCAGACCAATCTCGACCGCCTGCGCGCAACGCCGGAAGACCTCGGCTACCGGTATGTCGCGGTCAACATTCCGGCCGCCCAGATCGAGGCCGTGGAGGGCCATCGCGTCGTTTTGCGGCATACCGCGGTGGTCGGCAAGACCAGCCGCCAGACGCCGATCCTGAACTCCAAGATCCACGAGATCATTCTCAATCCCTATTGGACCGCGCCGCGCTCGATTATCGAAAAGGACATCATGCCGCTGATGCGTAAAGATCCGACATATCTGACGCGCAACTCAATCCGGCTCTTCGATAATCGTGGCAACGAAGTGGCACCGGAAACGATCGACTGGAGCGCCGAGGAGGCGCCTCAGCTGATGTTCCGCCAGGATCCGGGGCGCATCAACGCGATGTCATCGACCAAGATCAATTTCCACAATCGGCATGCGGTCTATCTGCACGACACACCGGAGCAGAGCAAATTCGGACAATTGCTGCGGTTCGAGAGTTCCGGCTGCGTGCGGGTGGAAAATGTGCGCGACCTGTCGACCTGGCTGCTGCGGGACACCGTGGGCTGGGACCGCCAGACCATGGAACAGGTGATCGCCAGCGGCGTAAGCACACCGGTGGAACTGGCCGAGGAAGTGCCGATCTATTTCATCTATGTCACCGCCTGGTCGACATCCGACGGCGTCGTGCAGTTCCGCGACGACATCTATCGTCTCGACGGCGTCGGCAAACTGGCCCTGCAATAGAACGGGGATCTGCGACGACTGTCGCCTGGCGCGGCCGGCGCGCTCCGGTCCCATGCCGCAAACGGTGTGGATTGCGTTCGCTGTCGGGCCACTGCGGCGGTGGCCACCTTGTGTAACGTTCCGGTCTTCATTATGAAGCGCCCAAGCGCAACCAGTCGGCGGTGCGCGCTTGCCGTCCGCCGATCTCGACTTGCAGGAACCATGCACGATGTCTGACCCGATCGCCACCTCCTACAACGCAACGGATGCTTTCTTCAACCGCTCTCTGGCGGAGACCGATGCTGCGCTGTTCGGTGCCATCGAACAGGAACTTGGCCGTCAGCGACAGGAGATCGAACTCATCGCTTCGGAGAACATCGTGTCCCGCGCCGTTCTGGAGGCGCAGGGCTCGGTCATGACGAACAAATATGCCGAGGGCTATCCGGGCCGGCGTTACTATGGCGGCTGCCAATATGTCGACATCGCCGAAGACCTGGCGATCGAACGGGTTACCAGACTGTTCGATTGCGGGTTCGCCAATGTTCAGCCGAATTCTGGCAGCCAGGCCAATCAGGCCGTCATGCTGGCGCTTGCCAAGCCCGGCGATACGATTTTGGGCATGAGCCTCGATGCCGGTGGGCACCTCACCCACGGCGCGCGACCCAATCTTTCCGGAAAATGGTTCAATGCCGTTCAATATGGCGTGGTCGCGGACACCGGCCTCATCGATTATGATCAGGTGGAGGCGCTGGCCGAGGCACACAGGCCGGCTCTCATCATCGCCGGTGGATCGGCCTATTCGCGACAGATCGATTTTGCCCGCTTCCGGCAAATCGCGGACGCCGTCGGAGCCTATCTTTGGGTCGACATGGCCCATTTCGCCGGACTGGTGGCCGGCGGCGTGCATCCGAGCCCGTTTCCGCATGCTCATGTGGCGACGTCGACGACGCACAAGACGTTGCGCGGGCCGCGTGGCGGCCTGGTGCTTACAAACGATCCCGACATCGCAAAGAAAATCAATTCGGCGGTGTTTCCTGGTCTTCAAGGCGGCCCGCTGATGCATGTCATCGCCGCCAAGGCGGTGGCCTTCGGCGAGGCGTTGACGCCGGAATTCAAGACCTATGCCGCGCGGGTGGTGGAGAACGCGCATGTGCTGGCATCGACCCTCATCGATGGCGGTCTCGACATCGTCTCGGGCGGTACCGATACGCATCTGCTGCTTGTCGATTTGAGGCCGAAGGGATTGACCGGCAAAGCATCGGAAACGTCGTTGGAAGAAGCCTTCATCACCTGCAACAAGAACGGTGTGCCAAACGATCCGGAGAAACCGACAATCACGTCCGGCATTCGTCTTGGAACGCCGGCAGCGACGACCCGCGGTTTCGGTCCGGTGGAGTTCCGCCAGGTCGGCGAGATGATTCTTGAGGTGCTGGACGGACTGCGCGGCGCCAACGCGACGGACGGCAATAGCGCATTGGAGCAGGCCGTCAGACGAAAAGTCATTGCACTCACGGATGCTTTCCCGATTTATCCCGATCTTTGATCGGCTATCCGGTGCCCGTCGGAGCTCTACGAACGGAAGCGGCGTCCGTTTCCACGGTCTGACCTGCTCCGATTAGGCGCGCGCCGGGGCCGGCCGGCGACATGTCAGCCTTGCTTCATCATACCGGCGATAGAATGTGGGGTGCTGATGCGCTGTCCCTATTGCAATTCCGAAGACACGCAAGTGAAGGATTCGCGGCCGGCCGAGGACGGTACGGCCATTCGACGCCGGCGTGTCTGTCCCGATTGCGGTGGCCGTTTCACCACTTTCGAGCGCGTGCAATTGCGCGACCTGCAGGTGATCAAGAAGACCGGACGCAAGGTGCCGTTCGATCGGGACAAGCTGATGCGCTCCTTCGAGATCGCGCTGCGCAAGAGGCCGGTGGAACGCGATCGGGTGGAGCGCGCGGTCTCGGGCATTGTGCGGCGGCTGGAAAGCTCCGGAGAAACGGATGTGCATTCCGACAAGATCGGGCTGATGGTCCTGGAGGCGCTGAAGGCGATCGATGACGTGGCCTTTGTCCGCTATGCCTCGGTCTGTCGCGATTTCAGCGATACCGGGGATTTCGAGATGGTGTTGAACGAATTGAGCGCCCGGTTGAATGGCGACGGGTCGCAGGAGGACTGAGGCGTTGGCGGTCACAGCGTTCGACAGGCGGATGATGGCGGCGACGATCCGCTATTCCTATTGGCATCTCGGCCGCACCGGCACCAATCCGTCGGTCGCGACGCTGATTGTCCGCGAGATCGACGGGGAACCGGTGATCGTGGGCAGGGGGATTACGGCCACCGGCGGCAGGCCGCATGCCGAGACCGAGGCGATCGGCGAGGCCGGCGAACGGGCACGTGGCGCGACCGCCTATGTCTCGCTCGAACCGTGCGCCCATCACGGCAGCACGCCGCCCTGTGCAGAAGGGCTCATCCGCGCGGGAATCAAACGCGTGGTCGCTGCCACGACGGATCCCGACGACCGGGTTTCGGGGCGCGGTTATGCCATGCTGCGCGATGCCGGTATAGAGGTGGAGACCGATGTGCTGGCGGCGGAAGCGCAATTCGCTCTTGCCGGCTATCTGACGCGCCGCATGAAGAACCGACCGTTGATCACGCTCAAAATGGCGCTCTCCCGCGACGGCAAGGTCGGCCGTCGCGGCGGTGGGCAGGTGCCGATCACAGGCGAACAGGCGGTCGCCATGAACCATGTGAGCCGCGCCGCCACCGATGCCATCTTGATCGGTATCGGGACGGCGCTGGAAGACGATCCGTCGCTGACCTGCCGGCTGCCCGGTCTGGAGCAGCAGTCGCCGGTGCGTATCGTCCTCGACCGGCGGCTCAGATTGCCGATGGACAGCGTCCTGGTGCGCTCGGCCCACGCGGTTCCGGTGATGGTCGCGACGACGGCGGGGCCGAACGATCCCCGCTACCTTGAATTGCAGGCCGCAGGCTGCCGGATGATGGCCTGTGATGACAATGCCGACGGCATCGCGCTGCCGGAACTGATGGATGACCTGGCGGGTGTGGGCATCTCCAGTGTCATTGTCGAAGGCGGAGCCGCCGTCGCCCGGTCTTTTCTCAAGTCGGCGCTGGTCGATCGCATCGTGCTCTATGAAGGGCGCATCACGATCGGCGGTGACGCGATCGACGCGCCGCTGACGCCGCGTAGAATGCCGACCGGTTTTGCCTTGACGCGGACGCTGCAATTGGGCGACGACCGATTGAGCACCTACCAGAGGAGCGAGGCATGTTCACCGGCATAGTCACCGATGTCGGAACCATCGTCTCCGTGACGCCCATGCAGGGCGGTGTGCGGCTGCGTGTCGATACCGCCTATGATCCGCACTCGATTGAGATCGGCGCGTCGATCTGTTGTTCGGGAACCTGTCTGACCGTGACCGGGCTTCCTGGCGCGGCCGCTTCGCAGCACTGGTTCGAGGTCGAGGCGTGGGAGGAGGCACTTCGCCTGACCACGATCGGCTCATGGCGACCGGGCACGCGCATCAATCTGGAGCGTTCGCTGAAAATCGGCGACGAACTCGGCGGCCATCTCGTGTCCGGCCATGTCGACGGCGTTGCATTCATCGACGCGGTGGAGAACGAGGGCGACGCACGACGCTTTCGGCTGCGCGCGCCGGAGGCGCTGGCGAAGTTCATCGCACCGAAAGGGTCGGTGGCGCTGGATGGCACCTCGCTCACCGTCAATGGTGTCGATGGTGTCCGTTTCGACGTGCTTCTGATCCGCCACTCCCTTGAGGTTACGACTTGGTCGCAACGCCTGCCCGGAGACAGCGTCAATCTGGAGGTGGACCAGATGGCACGCTATGCCGAACGGCTGATCGGCTTTCGTGCCGACTGATCCGCCGATCTGTTGGCTGCCAACCGGCGAAAAGCGCTTGCCAAGTCCCGTGCGCCGTGGTTTTACCGCGGCCTGTCATCACTTCCGAAAAGGATCGCGGTCATGAGTGCAGCCGATAAGCCCCATGTGCTGATTGTTGAAGCGCGTTTCTATACCGATATCGCCGACACGCTGTTGGAGCGGGCGACGGCCGAACTGCAGGCCGCCGGGGCGACGTGGGACGTCGTCACTGTGCCCGGCGCGCTGGAGATCCCGGCCGCAATCGCCATGGCCGTGGACGCGGCGGACGAGGGCGGCAAGGACTATGACGGCTTTGTCGCCCTGGGCACGGTCATTCGTGGTCAGACCTACCATTTCGAGATCGTGGCCAATGAATCGGCCCGCGCGCTAATGGATTTGTCCGTCAGCGAGTCGCTAGCGCTCGGTAACGGCATACTGACCTGCGAGAACCGCGAACAGGCTTGGGCGCGGGCAGTGCCGCGTGACGGGCCCGGCGAGTCCGACAAGGGCGGTTTCGCGGCCAAGGCGGCGTTGCGCATGATCGGGATCAAAGCAAGGCTGAGCGACGGCGCGTGAGCGGGAACGGCAAAACAGGCGGCACGAAACCGGCCAATCAGCGTGGCGCCGCCCGGCTGGCGGCCGTGCAAGCGCTCTATCAGATGGATGTCGGCGGCACGGGCGTTCTGGAAGTCGTCAACGAATATGAGATGCACCGGCTGGGCAAGGAGTTGGACGGGGATCTCTATCGCCAGGCCGACGCAGCATGGTTCCGGGCCATCGTCTCCGGCGTCGTGGAGCAGCAGCGGATGCTCGACCCGATGATCCGCTCTGCGTTGATGGAGGACTGGCCGTTGTCGCGACTCGATTCGACCCTGCGTGCCATCTTAAGAGCCGGCGCCTACGAGCTGTCGAGCCGCATGGACGTTCCGGTCGCTGTCATCGTGTCGGAATATGTCGATATCGGCAGTGCCTTTTTCGATGAGGACGAACCCAAGCTGATCAACGCTGTCCTGGACCGACTGGCCGGCCGGCTGCGCGGCGAAGGCCGCCACCACGCCCGCAAGGACTCTTGAAACGGACCAAACCGGGTCTCATAACGTTCTAACCCAACTCGATAACGACGATTTCCGGCGGAACCCCGAAACGGACCGGCAGCACCGAGCAGCCGAGCCCGCCCGAAACGACCATGTCGCGTTTGTCCTCGACAATATGGCCATGGGCATAGCGTTGGCCATAGCGCGACGGCACGACCGGGGCGCCGACAAGGGGCAGGCGCACCTGGCCGCCATGGGTGTGGCCACTGAGTGTCAGGTCGATGCGGGCCGGCACGTTCGGGAAGATATCGGGTTCATGGGCAAGCAGGACCGCCGGGCTCGTCGCGTCGCTAATCTGCCGCAGGGTGCCCTCCAGATCGTCGACGCCGCGAAAGCGGCCGCGGCCGAGGGGAATGGCCCGCTGGTCGCCAAGACCGGCGAGCCACAGTCGCTTGCCGCCGGCCAATTCGACGGCGGCAACGCCGTTGTGGAGAACCGGAATCCCGGCTTTTTCCAGGTATCCGCGTGTCTCGGGACCGTCGACCCACCAATCATGGTTGCCGAGGATTGCATAGGTGCCGAGCGGCGCCTGCAGGCCTGACAGAGCGCGGCTCCAGTCGCGCATCGGAACAAGCGCCGTGCGAAACCGGCTGATGCCGGCGACATAATCGCCGAGCAGTACGATAAGATCGGGCGCAAGCGCATTGGTTCTGTCGACGATATGCTCGATACGCGAAACCGGCATCCAGGGTTCGCAAGCATGGAAGTCCGCAAGCGCCGCGATGCGCAGCGGCCGGTTGTTGGCACTGGCCAGCGCCGCCAGACGCGGCGTGCGGATGCGGTAGCGCGAAACTTGCAGCCGATAGCGTGGCTCCAGCGCAAGGGCATATCCGCCAAGAAAACCAGAAAACAAAGCGCCACCACCAATGATCTGCAGGAACTGCCGACGTCTGATCATACCGTCACCCCTGACCGAAAACCCGAGTCCTCGGTAAAAGGCAATCTTGGCCATCCGGGGGCGGGCCTGCGGCACATCTGCAACTTCAAGCGTGAATCTCCCTCGCACCGTGCGGATAGACCGCTTGCGCGGCGTGCCCGATTGTTACTAGATCGCTGCCATCGAATTGTCAGATCGGGAGTGCGCCATGCAGAGTCACGCGAGAGCGGTCGTTATCGGCGGCGGCGTGGTTGGATGCTCGGTTCTGTTTCACTTGGCGCGCGCCGGTTGGACCGATGTTGTGTTGATCGAGCGCTCAGAGTTGACGTCGGGGTCGTCCTGGCATGCGGCCGGCGGATTCCACACGCTCAACGGCGATCCGAATGTGGCGAAACTCCAAGCCTACACCGTTTCCCTCTACGATGAGTTGGAGGCGCTGTCCGGTCAGTCTTGCGGCCTGCACCTGACCGGCGGGGTGATGATGGCGGACAATGAGGAGCGTATGAATTTCCTGCGCTACACCCATGCCATCGGCCGGGCGCTCGGCATGGAGACGGAAATCATCACGCCGTCGGAAGCAAAGGCGATGTTTCCGCTGATGGACGAGACCAATTTCGTCGGCGCGCTCTGGGATCCGGTTGAAGGGCACCTCGATCCGTCCGGCACCACCCATGCCTATGCCAAGGCGGCGCAGAAACTCGGCGCCAGCATCGAATTGCGCAACCGGGTCGTCGACGTCACCCAGGACCCGTACGGAAGCTGGAATGTCGTGACCGAAAAGGGAACCGTAAAGGCGGAACACGTCGTCAACGCCGGCGGTCTGTGGGCGCGCGAAATCGGCCGCATGGTGGGTGTGGAACTACCGGTGCTGGCGATGGAACACATGTATCTGCTTACCGAGACGGTTCCTGAGGTGCTTGCGTTCAATGCCGAAACCGGTCGGGAACTCGCCGGTGTCATCGACTTCAAGGGCGAGATCTACACGCGTCAGGAGCGAGACGGGCTTCTGCTCGGGACCTATGAGAAAGCCTGTGTGCCGTGGTCGCCGATCAAGACGCCGTGGGAGTTCGGCCATGAATTGCTGCAACCGGACCTGGACCGCATCGCGCCGTCCCTGGACATCGCCTTCCGTCATTTTCCGACATTCGCCGAGGCCGGCATCCGGCAGACCATCAACGGTCCGTTTACCTTTGCGCCGGACGGCAACCCGCTGGTCGGCCCTGTCCAGGGCCTGACCAATTTCTGGTCGGCCTGCGCGGTGATGGCCGGCTTCTCCCAGGGTGGCGGCGTCGGCTTGGCGCTCGCCAACTGGATGGTCGACGGCGATCCCGGCCACGATATTTTCGGCATGGATGTGGCGCGCTACGGCGACTTCACGTCGCTGCGCTACACCAATGCAAAAGTGCGCGAAAACTATGCGCGCCGCTTCTCCATTCGCTTTCCGAATGAAGAACTGCCGGCGGCGCGGCCGCAGCAGACAACGCCGCTCTACGATATCATGGTCCGCGACAACAACGCCGTGATGGGCGACAGTTGGGGACTGGAGACGCCTCTGTGGTTCGCACCATCGGCGGCGGAGGCGCGGGACGAACTGTCCTTCCACCGCTCCAACGATTTCGAACATGTCGGGGCGGAAGTGCGCGCGGTGCGCGAGCATGTCGGGGTCACGGAGATCGCCAATTTCGCCAAATATGAGATCTCGGGCGAAGGAGCGGAGGCGTGGCTTTCCCGCCTGATGACCAATACCATGCCGCGCATCGGCCGGCTCGTGCTGACGCCGATGCTCAACGAACGCGGCAAGCTGATCGGCGACTTCACTATTGCCAAGGCGGCCGAGAACCGTTTCATGGTTTGGGGATCGACGGCAGCGCAGATCTACCATATGCGCTGGTTCGAACGGCATCTGCCGGTCGACGGGTCGGTGCGCATCCATCGCTTCGGCCAGACCCTGGTCGGTCTGTCCATCGCCGGGCCGCTGTCGCGCGACGTGTTGGCGGAACTCGCCGATATCGACGTCTCCGACGCGGCGTTCCGGTTCATGGACTATCGCGAAATGGATATCGACGGATGTCCGTGCCGGGTCAACCGCATTTCCTATACCGGAGACCTCGGTTACGAGATCTGGATGGAGCCGGCCTATCAGCGCACGGTCTATCACGCGATCAAGGCCGCCGGACAAGGCCATGGCATTGTCGATTTCGGCATGCGCGCCTTGCTGTCGATGCGGCTGGAAAAGAATTTCCCGACCTGGTTCGCCGAATTGCGACCGATCTACGGCGCTTTCGAGGGAGCGATGGACCGTTTCGTAAAACTGTCCAAAAACGATTTCATCGGACGTCAGGCGGCGGCCGCGGAGCGCGAAACAGGGCCAAAGGCGCGACGGGTATCGCTCGTCATCGACGCCGACGAAACCGACGTGATGGGAGACGAGCCGGTCTGGGCGCGGGTCGGCGACCGGGATTACGGTCTGGTGACCCCGCCGCACGGCTATGGCGCGCCCCGCTTTGCGGCCGATGGAGCACGCACGCCGCCGCCCTCGCCGCAGCGCGACGGAGACTGGCGTGTGGTCGGCTGGGTGACCTCGGGCGGATACGGTCACTATGTTCAGATATCGCTGGCTCAGGCCTATCTGCCCGCCGCGCTTGCCGACCGCGCGGAGGGGGATCTGTTCCAGGTCGAAATCCTGGGCCGCCGGTATCCGGCGCGGATCGCGCTTGAGCCGCCTTTCGACCCAAGCGGCGCGCGAATGCGCGGCTGAGGCGGGTCGGGATCAGTCTGGCGCGGGGTCGGCGATTGAGTTCTGCAGACTTCTGGGATATCAGGTCGTGCCGGAGATTGTTTCCCGATCCCGCGTCCTGAGCGCCGGCCGTCTTCTCCGCCATCACGCCGAAAGGAAACGCCATGGGCAGCCAGCAGGCCGCCGAAACCGTTGGGCTCGCCAAGCGCAATGCCGTCATTCTGGCGGCCGGCAACGCCTTTGTCGGCGCCTGTGCGCCGATCGCCATCTCGCTCGGCGGCATCGTCGGCGACTATATGCTGTATGAAGACAAATCGCTCGCCACCGCGCCGGTGACCGGATTCAATGTCGGCGTCGCGATCGGGGCGCTGCCAGCCGCTTGGCTGATGCGCCTGATTGGCCGCCGTTTCGGTTTCATGAGCGGTGCAATGATCAGCGGCCTCGGCGGGATTGTCGCAGCGACAGCACTGTTTCAGATGAGTTTCTGGATGTTTGCCGCCGGTCTTTTGATCGTTGGCATCGGCGGCGCCTTTGTCCAGCAGTACCGCTTTGCCGCAGCCGACGGTGCGCCGGAGAGTTTTAAGGCGCAGGCGATCTCCTGGGTGCTGGTCGGCGGCATCTTCGCCGCGATCATCGGGCCGCAGACCGTGATTTTCGCGCGGGATCTGTTCGCGCCGATCCAGTTTGCCGGCGCCTATGCCGGGCTCTTCGTGCTAGCGATGATCGGATTCGGCATCCTGTCGTTCCTGCGTGTTCGGGAGCACGCGGTTCTGCTCGATCACGAACCGGAGGCGCCGGCACGGCCGCTTATGGAAATCATCCGTCAGCCGCGCTTCTTGACGGCGCTGGCTTGCGGTGTCTGCTCCTTCGCGCTGATGTCGTTCATGATGACCGGTGCGCCGCTTGCGATGGTGGGCTGCGGCTATTCGACGGACCTGGCGACGCTGGGCATTCAGTGGCACGTGCTCGCCATGTTCGCGCCGAGCTTCATAACCGGCAAGCTGATTGCCCGGTTCGGCACCGAGACCATCGTGGCCACCGGCCTGGCGCTGCTGATTGCCTGCGCCTTCGTGGCGAGCCTTGGTATCGAATTGTGGCATTTCTGGCTGGCCTTGATCTTGCTCGGCATTGGCTGGAATTTCGGTTTTATCGGCGCGACGGCGATGGTGACGCGCACCTATCGCCCGTCGGAGAAAAACAAGGTGCAGGGTGTTCATGACGTCATTCTGTTCAGCACGGTCGCCTTAAGCTCTCTGATGTCGGGCCAGGTGTTGAACAGTTTCGGCTGGAACGGGATCAACATGATCATGTGGCCAGTGGCTCTGGCATGCCTGGTTCTGTTGGGTCTGCAGGTCAGAAACGATCGTAAAAACAGAGCCTTCGTCGCCTGAAAACGGTGGGTTTCGGCCGAAAGAAGTGCAATTTCCCAACTTGTTCTTGACGGGCCGAACCGGTGCCGCCATTACAAGCCCGATGCGGCGGCTGGTGGCACACCGGCATCATGGCCGCTTGTGGAAACTGCCGGTTTGGGACTGAATTTCCGGCAAATAGGAGGGAGTGGCTTTGACCATTTTGTTTGCTGTCATCGCCTGTGGTCTGCTTTCGATCGTGTTTGCGATTTGGGCAACGCAGTCGGTGCTTGCCGCCGACGAAGGCAATGAGCGTATGCAGGAGATCGCCGGCGCGATTCGAGAGGGCGCGCAGGCCTACCTGAACCGTCAATACACCACAATCGCGATCGTCGGTGTCGTGGTGTTCGTCATCACCTGGATATTGCTTTCCTGGCATGCCGCCCTCGGTTTTCTGATCGGTGCCGTCATGTCCGGAGCCGCCGGTTACATCGGCATGCATGTGTCGGTGCGCGCCAATGTCCGCACCGCCCAGGCCGCCTCCAACAGCCTGGCGGCCGGCCTGGACATCGCCTTCAAATCGGGCGCGATCACCGGCATGCTCGTGGCCGGTTTGGCGCTGCTCGGGGTCTCGGTCTACTACTACATCCTGATCGGTCCGCTTGGCTACGGCGTCGCCGACCGCACCGTTATCGATGCGCTGGTGGCGCTTGGCTTCGGTGCCTCGCTGATCTCCATCTTCGCCCGTCTCGGCGGCGGCATCTTCACCAAGGGCGCGGATGTCGGCGGCGACCTGGTCGGTAAGGTGGAAGCCGGCATTCCGGAAGACGACCCGCGCAACCCGGCAACAATCGCCGACAATGTCGGTGACAATGTCGGCGATTGCGCCGGCATGGCGGCCGACCTTTTCGAGACCTATGCGGTTTCGGTGGTCGCGACCATGGTGCTCGGCGGAATCTTCTTTGCCGGTTCGGCCGTGCTCGACTCTGTCATGTTCTATCCGCTGGTGATCTGCGCCACCTGCATCATCACGTCGATTGTCGGCGTGTTCTTCGTTCGGCTCGGCTCGAACGGTTCGATCATGGGTGCGCTCTACAAGGGCCTGATCGCGACGGGTGTATTTTCGATCGTCGGTCTGGCGATCGCGACACAACTCACGATTGGCTGGGGACAAGTCGGCGACGCCGATTTCAGTGGCACAGGGCTCTTTGCCTGCGGCATCGTCGGCCTCGTCGTCACCGGCCTGATCGTCTGGATCACCGAATATTACACAGGAACCGGCAAGCGGCCCGTCAACTCCATCGCCCAGGCATCGGTGACAGGCCATGGCACCAACGTCATCCAGGGCTTGGCCGTCTCGCTCGAGGCGACGGCACTGCCGGCAATCGTGATCATCGGCGGTATCATCGCCACCTTCCAATTGGGCGGCGTCTTCGGCATCGGCATTGCCGTAACGACAATGCTTGGAATCGCGGGCATGATTGTCGCGCTGGATGCCTTCGGTCCGGTGACCGACAACGCCGGCGGCATTGCCGAAATGTCCGGCCTGCCGACGGAAGTGCGCAAATCGACCGACGCGCTGGACGCCGTTGGCAACACCACCAAAGCGGTAACCAAAGGCTATGCCATCGGATCCGCTGGGCTGGGTGCTCTGGTATTGTTTGCGGCCTACTCCAACGACATTCAGTTCTTCGTGACGAATGCCGCAGAGTTTCCCTATTTCGCCGATGTCGGCGAGATATCGTTCAGCCTGTCCAACCCGTATGTGGTGTCCGGCCTGATCTTCGGCGGCCTGATCCCCTACCTGTTCGGCGGCATCGCGATGACCGCGGTCGGCCGGGCGGGCGGAACCGTGGTCCAGGAGGTTCGGCGGCAGTTCCGCGAGAAGCCGGGCATCCTGGAAGGCAAGGACCGTCCGGACTACGCGCGCGCCGTCGATATACTGACCAAGGCTGCAATCAAGGAGATGATCATCCCATCGCTGCTGCCGGTGCTCGCGCCACTGGTCGTCTATTTCGGGACGCTGCTTCTGTCCGGATCGAAGGCCTCGGCCCTCGCGGCGCTCGGCGCTTCCCTGCTGGGCGTCATCGTCAACGGCCTGTTCGTTGCCATCTCCATGACCTCTGGCGGCGGCGCCTGGGACAATGCCAAGAAATCCTTCGAGGACGGCTTTGTCGATGCCGAGGGCGTCAAGCACGAAAAGGGCAGCGAGGCGCACAAGGCGTCGGTGACCGGTGATACGGTGGGTGATCCCTACAAGGACACCGCCGGTCCGGCCGTGAACCCGGCGATCAAGATCACCAACATCGTTGCCCTGCTGCTTCTGGCGGTGCTGGCGCATTCGTGATCCGACCGTCTCGGGTTTCACACTGATTAAACACCCGGCCCCGCGGCACGCCGCGGGGTTTTTTGCGGCCGATCGTTTCGCGCCGGTCATGCCCCTTTGTCCCCTGTGGACATTGTGACGTGATCGCAACGAAGAAAGCTTTCGGTGGAGAGAGCGGTTTGAACCTTGCAATCCGAATGCGCGCAGTTATCAATCGGGTATCCGAGGGGTGCCGGGGATAGACTTTGAAGACAGCATCGATTCGAACAATTGTGCTGGTGGCCGCCAGCCAATTGTTGCTGGTCGCGCACGCGTATGGGTTCGAGCGGCCGCAGACCGGCGGTATACAGATCGCCAAATATGCCGACTACTGGGAAATCCGCCTCGGCGGCGGTGCCTATGATACGGGTCCGACAACGCCGACCGATTTCAACGGCGGCGTCGTCAACGCCGAGTTCCTTGCCCCGTCCCCTGGCTTTTTTAACATTATCGGCTCGCCGCGGCCCTATGTTGGCACGGACATCGCGATCTCGGACGACGCGATCCACGTGGTCTATGCCGGGCTGAACTGGGAGGCGCATCTGAGCGAGCGCCTCTAAGTCGGCTTCAGCGGTGGCGGTTCCTGGAACAACTCTCCCAAAACGACCAGCGCTTCGGGCGTCACCAAGGACCTTGGATCAACGGTCCTGTTTCATTTGCAGGCCAGCGCCGGCTACGACATAACGTCGACCGTCACGATTCAGTTGTTCTACAACCATTTCTCGAACGCCAACCTCATCAGTTCGAATATCGGTCTCGAATCGATCGGCGCCCGATTGGCATTGCGGTTTTGAGCGAACTGGCGCAGCCCCGGGCTCAGAACGGTATCAGTTCCCCTCGAAAATGCTTCGGGCAGCGCTTTCGCCGTCGCCGACCGAGGACAGGACGCGGCTGAGGAAGGTTTCTTCGCGACCGCCTGTCGGTGTGGTGCGGCTGATCGTATCGAACACCTTGCCATCCTCGAGCGTGTAATTGGCAATGCTGGCCACGGTTTGCTCGTCATCGAAATAGACCGCGAGGATCGACTGCTCGACCAGGCGTGGCTTCATGAACATCGCCGGTCGAACGCGCTTCTGCGATATGTAGTAGAAGGCGTCGTCGCCGTAATCGGCTTCGGTGGTCGGGGTGCCAAGGGACAGAAGCACTTGCTCTCTGCTGGAGCCGGGCGGGACCAATTCGAGGGTTTGCGTGTCGACGACATAACCCTGGTTGAGCACTTCACTGGTGTTGCAGCCCGCCAGCAACGCGGCTGCAAAGCCAATGGCGGCGGCGTGTGCGTAAAAAAACCGACGATCCGTGTTGAATATGCGTTGCGTCAACAGTATCTCCCTATCGACCAACGGCCAAGCCGTTGCTTTTCCCGCCCGCTTCGGTAAACCAGCTGCTCATAAGATGCAACGGGTGCGCAAAGGGTTACCAAGAGGCGACGCTGACACATGCTGGCGGCCGGTGCCGAAATTAAGGCAGTTCCATGATCCTCGACTACTTTGGCCGAAAAAGAAAAAACCGGGCGATTGTCGATGGCTTTTATCATCAGTTGACCACGGCCGCGCGCGATCCTGTCTACTATGAGCGGATGAATGTGCCGGACACTGTCATGGGACGTTTCGAAATGCTGTCGATCTTCATGGTGCTGTTTTTCCGGCGCGCGGAGCAGGCCGGACCGGTCGTTCAGCAATTGAGCCAGGATATGGTCGACAGGTTTTTCGCCGATATCGACCATTCGATCCGCGAACTCGGGATCGGCGATGTCGGCGTTCCGAGGCGGATGAAGAAACTGGCGCGTATGTTCTACGGCAGGGCCCGGTCCTACGGCGAGGCGTTGGATGGCGGCGACGTGGCCTTATTGCGCGATGCGCTTGCACGCAACATCCACCCGACGCAGCGGAAGGGCGATACGGCGCGAAGCGACAACGAAGCGGATATGAGCGCGTTGGCGCAGACGGTGTCGGCGCTCGACAGAGCATTCGCCGCGCAGCCGGAAGGCGCGCTTTTGAGCGGCCGGCTGGACCTTGCGCTGCCGCAACGGCGGATCGCGGACGGTGCGGCCTAAGTTGCACCGGCGGAACGGAACGGGACAATGGGCAAGCGGAGCGAGGACAGCAGGATCGAACGTTTCACCTATCGGATCAAGGTTGGCCATATCGCCGCCAATCCGGTCAGCGTTCGGCTGGAAGCGGACGAGAACGAGAGGAAGGCGCTGGCGAGGCGGTGGAGTGTGTTGGCCGTCGATGCGGTGACAGCCGATCTCCATGTCGGCCGCTGGAAGCGCGACGGCGTGCGGGTCAAGGGCAAAGTGGAGGCCGCGATCACCCAGGCCTGCGTCATCACCCTGGAGCCGGTTGCATCGACGATAGCTGAGACGATTGACGCGCTTTTCGTGCCCGAAGGCTCGCGACTGGCGCGCTTCGACACCGCCGAAGACGGCGCCATGATCGTCGATCCGGAGGGACCGGACGCGCCGGAGACCTTCCAGGGCGATTCGATCGATCTCGGTGCCGTTTGCGAGGAATTCATCATTCTCGCCATCGATCCCTATCCGCGCGTGCCGGGCGCAACCCTGGTTACCGACGGGGAATATGCTCAAAATGACGTGGAAACGTCTTCCGCCTTCTCGGCCCTACGGGCATGGAAGGGCAAGCAATGACCGGCCTCAAGGGCGCTGTTTGCCGCGGATGCACGTCATGGAAACCTCCAACGGGCATTGTCAGCGGGAACGATTCGGTTGTATGCCGCCGCAAAGACGCTATTTTCACCAGGCCGGGAGCGCATTGCGTGGAGTCGTGCGGCCGTGCTCTGGATTTTGCCCCGCGGCACGGCTTGTGAGGGACTGGATAGATTGATCACCATATCTGTGGACGTAATGGGCGGGGACGACGGGCCCGCCGTGGCTATCCCGGGCCTCGCGAAGTCTCTCGAACGCCATCCCGAACTGCGTTTCCAACTGTTCGGGATCGAGGACACCTGCCGTCCGATCCTCGACGAATATCCCAAGCTTGAAAATGCCAGCGAGTTCCATGCCTGTGATGTCGCCGTCCGCATGGACGACAAACCCAGCAAGGCACTGCGCCAGGGCCGTTGGCGATCGTCCATGTGGCGTTCGATCGAAGCGGTCAAAAACGGCGATGCCGATGTCTGCGTCTCGGCCGGAAACACCGGGGCGCTGATGGCCATGGCGCGATTCTGTCTGCGCACCATGGCCAATATCGAGCGCCCGGCCATCGCCGCCATCTGGCCGACGGTGCGCGGTGAGAGCATTGTGCTGGATGTTGGCGCGACCGTGGGCGCGGATGCCCAGCAGTTGATCGACTTTTCCATGATGGGCGCGGCGATGGCGCGCGCGCTGTTTGAGATCGACCGTCCTTCCGTCGGCCTCCTCAATATCGGCGTCGAGGAGATCAAGGGACAGGAGGAGGTCAAGGAGGCGGGACGCATCCTGAAAGCCAGCGGACTTCCGGGAATGGCTTATCGCGGCTTCGTCGAAGGCGACGATCTCGGTCGGGGGACCGTGGACGTGGTGGTGACGGAAGGCTTTTCCGGCAATATCGCGCTGAAGGCAGCGGAGGGCACCGCCCGGCAAATCGGCGAATATCTGCGCGCTGCCATGTCGCGTACCTGGGCGGCGCGGCTCGGCTATGTTCTCGCCAGGGGCGCGTTTGACAGGCTACGCGAGAAGATGGATCCGGGCAAAGTGAATGGCGGCGTGTTTCTCGGGCTCAACGGAGTTGTCATCAAAAGCCACGGCAAAACGGATGCGGACGGTTTCGCGGCCGCGGTCGATGTTGCCTACGACATGGCCCGCAACGGGCTGATATCGAAAATAGAACATGATCTGAAGATCTACCACGCCCGCCTTCCTGTCATGGAAGAAGAGGCGAGGGCATATCAGGGGTAAAGATGATCCGATCGGTGGTGCGTGGATATGGGGCCTGCCTTCCAAAAAAGGTAGTTCTCAACAAGGAGTTGGAAGGAGTCGTCGACACGACGGACGATTGGATCGTTCAGCGCACCGGGATCCGGCAGCGCTACGTTGCCGGCGAAGACGAAACGACATGCTCGCTGGGCGAGGGCGCAGCCCGCGCGGCGCTCGAAAAAGCCGGGATGACGCCGGACGACATCGATCTCATCATCGTCGCCACATCGACGCCGGACAATACTTTCCCGGCCGCAGCCGTCGATATCCAGAACCGGCTGGGCATGCACCATGGTGCCGCCTTCGACGTCCAGGCCGTGTGCACCGGATTCATCTATGCGGTGACGACCGCGGACGCCTATCTGCGCGCAGGCCTCGCCAAGCGCGCCCTGGTGATCGGCTCGGAGACGTTTTCACGGATTCTGGACTGGACCGATCGCGGCACGTGTGTCCTGTTCGGCGACGGTGCTGGCGCGATCGTGCTGGAGGTGGTCGATTCGCCCGGTCGGCTCGACGACAGGGGCGTTCTGGCTGCACAGCTGCGCTCAGACGGATGTCACAAGGACAAGCTCTATGTCGATGGCGGTCCGTCGAGCACACAGACGGTCGGACATCTGCGCATGCAGGGGCGGGAAGTGTTCAAACACGCCGTCGGCATGATCACCGATGTCATCGAATCCGTGTTCGATGCGACCGGCATGACCGCCAAGGACATCGACTGGTTCGTTCCGCACCAGGCCAACAAGCGGATCATCGACGCTTCGGCCCGCAAGCTCGGTATCGATCCCTCCAAGGTGGTGATCACGGTCGACCGCTACGGCAATACGTCCGCCGCGTCCATTCCCCTGGCGCTGGTCGATGCGCTCGAGGACGGCCGCATCAAGGAGAACGACGTGGTTCTTCTGGAAGCGATGGGCGGTGGTTTCACCTGGGGCGCAGTGATGCTGCGCTGGTGACGCGCTTTTGGAAAAATCATGATTTTCATGCATTTATCGATGCGTTGCAGCAAAAACACGGCTTGACCGACCATCAATTGGTTAATACTCTTTATCCAACCCAGTGAAATCTGGGGCTGGCAGCGGGGATGGTGGGTTATCGATGGGCGGGAAGACGGTCACGAGGGCGGATCTTGCGGAAGCGGTGTTCCGCAAGGTAGGGCTTTCGAGGACAGAGTCCGCATCGCTTGTTGAAATGGTCATCGACGAGATCTGCAACGCGATCGTTCGCGGCGAAAGCGTAAAACTCTCCTCCTTTGCGACATTTCAGATTCGCGACAAGAATGAGCGCATCGGGCGCAATCCGAAAACCGGTGAGGAAGTGCCGATCTCACCGCGTCGCGTCATGACATTCAAGGCGTAGAATGTGCTGAAGCAGCGTGTGCTCGACGCCCATGTCAGCCGCAGGAAAGCGGGCGAGATTTAAGCCCATCCACATGCTTTGCTCACCTGACGCTTGAAAAAAGCGGGGCGAGGCGCTGCAATAGCGACTCAATGACGCCCCAATTGCGTGGCGTAGTCGGTGGCGCGCCGGCCGGCTTCGGTGCACGGGGTGGTGCGGGGCGCGCAACGGACCAAGGCGGGATCTTACGGCGATGGACAAAGGCCCAGATGCTTTTCGCACCATCAGCGAAGTTGCTGATGAACTCGATTTGCCGCAGCATGTGCTTCGATTCTGGGAAACGCGCTTCAATCAAATAAAACCGATGAAGCGCGGGGGCGGAAGGCGATATTATCGCCCGGACGATATCGATCTCCTGAAGGGCATCCGTCACCTGCTCTATGATCAGGGCTATACGATCAAGGGCGTGCAGAAACTGTTGAAGCAGAACGGTCCGCGTTTCGCCATCGCCATCGGCTCCGGGAATGTCACCGCAGCCGAAGCGTTGGCCTCTTTCACCAAAGAATCAGAGAGCCCACCAGCCGCGACGGGCGGGGAGGCGGGTTTCGATGGCGACCGGATCGTCGGCCAGGCCAAGCCGCCGGCCGCGCGGCGTCAATTGGCCCTTGGGCTGACGGAGACGGACGCCAAAAGCGCGAAAGGGCGGGGCGGTGCGGTCCTGTCGGAAGAGGATCGGGCGCTGCTGCAGGAAGCGCTCTATGACCTGTTGGAGTGTAAGCGGCTGCTCGATCAAGTGCGCTGAGGCGCGTTGACGGCCGCCGGACGTCATTGCCCCATTTACGTCGGCAACGGGTGTGTATATACACATCGTAATGCCCGATGATCTACCGGCGACCTTTCTGAACGAATGTCTGGTGACCAATTCCAGACGGGCGGCGCGTGCCGTCACGCGGCGCTACAGCGCGCTTCTTGCTCCGCACGGTCTCAAATCCACGCAGGCGTCGCTGCTCTTCGCGCTCCATGCAACGCCGGAGAGTTCCGTCTCGGCGCTGGCCGAGCGATTGGGCATCGAGCGATCCGCAATGACGCGCAATCTGAAGCTTCTGGAACGCACCGGACTGACCGCCAGTCCCGTGCAGGGGCGAGGCCGGCGCCAAGCCTACCGGCTGACCCCGGCCGGCCGGGCCAAACTCGAAACCTTACTGCCGCTTTGGCACGCCGCGCAGGCCGCCGTCAAAGAGGAGTTCGGCGAGGCCGAATGGAACGCCCTGCAGCGGACATTGCGGGCGCTTTCCACGCTTTCATAAAAGCCCAAGGTGTGTATATACACAAGAAGGAGAAAGCCATGCAATCACATCCGATCGTCGTCACGGGCATGGGGCTGGTGACGCCGCTTGGCTGTGGCGTTGGGCCGGTGTGGTCCCGCCTGATAGAAGGTCGCTCCGGCATCGGTGCCGTTGGTCGAATCCCCGTGGACGATCTGCCGACGCGCATTGCGGGCCTTGTGCCGGACAGGGCGGAGGATGCCCATGGACTCGATCCGACGGAGATCGTCAACGGAAAGGACCGCAAGAAGATCGATCTGTTTACGCTCTACGGCCTTGCGGCGGCGGAAGAGGCGCTGGCGCAGGCAGGATGGAAGCCGGAGGAAAGGAGCCGGCGAGACCGGACGGCCACCGTGGTAGGCACGGGCATCGGCGGTTTCCCGGTGGTGACCGAAGCGGTGCGCATGCTGGATCGGCGTGGTCATCGACGCCTGTCGCCCTTCGTCATTCCGGCTTTTCTCGGCAATCTCGCCGCCGGCAACATCTCGATACGCTATGGGTTCCGTGGGCCGATCGGCGCCCCTGTGACCGCCTGTGCCGCGGGGCTTCAGGCGATCGGCGACGGTATGCGCCTGCTGGCCGCCGGCGAAGCCGACGTGGTGCTTGCCGGAGGTACGGAAGCCTGCGTCGACCGGTTGGCGCTTGCCGGGTTCAACGCCGCACGGGCTCTGTCGACGCGCAACGACGATCCGGTCGCCGCGTCGCGACCCTATGACCGGGAGCGCGACGGCTTCGTTCTGTCCGAGGGGGCGGGCCTTATGGTCCTGGAGCGCCTGTCCCATGCGGTTGGACGGGGTGCGAAGCCGCTGGTGATCCTCAAGGGCTATGGCACCAGTGCGGATGCCTTTCATCTGACAGCGGGACCGAAGGATGGAGCGGGTGCCGCGCTGGCGGTTCGCGCCGCCCTGGCGGCCGCTGGCGCCGCGCCGGAGGAGATCGGTTACATCAACGGGCACGCCACATCGACCAAAGTGGGCGATGCGGCCGAAATCGCCGCACTGCGTTCCGTGTTCGGCAGTGCGTTGCCCGCCATTCCGATTTCCTCGACCAAATCCGCCACCGGTCATCTGCTGGGTGCTGCCGGCGGTGTTGAGGCCGTTTTCACGGCCCTGGCGCTGACGACGGGGCAATTGCCGCCAACCTTGAATTTCAGCGACGCGGATGATGGTGCGGAGGACCTCGATTTCGTCCCCGAAACCGGCCGGCGAACGGACGCCAGGTGGGCGCTGTGCAACGCCTTCGGCTTTGGCGGCGTCAATGCGTGCGCCGTCCTTGAAGGCGTCGACGAAGCACGCTGAACCGGCAACAAAAGAACGCCCGAACACATGTTGCCGCGTCGTGGACCACCGACCGCAGTGCCGGTGACGCTTGACTGGATTCAAATTTTATTCTAGTACTATAATAATGAATCTTGAGCTGACCAATGCCGAATATGCGGTCCTGGGTTTGCTGATGGAGCGGCCGAGCCACGGCTACGATCTCGAAAAGACCATTCAGGAGCGTGGCATGCGCGAATGGACGGAGCTTGCCTTCTCGTCGATCTATTTCATTCTCAACAGGCTGAAAAAACGTGGATTGGCCGAAAGCGAACCCGACCCTCTGAAGGCAACCCGGAAGCTCTTCAGGCCGACAAAGACTGGTCGGGTGGCTTTCGAGAAAGCGACGGTGACGGCGTTGGCCGAGCCGCATCCACTTTATCCGTCGATCTTGCTTGGCCTGGCCAACTGGCCGGCCATCGGCCGCGAGGCGGCGCGGCAGGCGCTTAACGCCCGCGGCAGGGCGCTGCGCGCGATTCTTGCCAATGTTGAGGCGGCGGAACGCCGCGCGATGACGGCACCGGCCCATGTCGGCGCCCTTTTCGACTACAGCCGGTCGCAATTGCGGGCGGAGATCGACTGGCTGGACAGAACCATAGCCCGACTTGGAGAAACCGATGAGCAAGATTGATTTCAAGCGGACCATGAAGCCGCTCTTCGCCCCGTCGGCGAGAGCGTTTTCGCAGGTCAATGTCCCGGCGCTGTCTTTTCTGATGGTCGACGGCGAGGGGGCTCCGGATACCGACGGCGGCTCGGAATATGCGCAGGCGCTGATGGCGCTTTATCCGATGGCCTTCAAACTCAAATTCCGCTCGAAGACGATTCATGGGCGGGATTACGTGGTGCCGCCGCTGCAGGCACTATGGTGGGCCGACGATATGAGCGCCTTCCTGTCCGGCGACAAGGACCTTTGGAAGTGGACCGTGATGATCATGCAACCGGACTGGATCGGTGAGGACGATGTCGAGGCGACCCGTGATATCGTGGCCGCTTCGGGCGACCTGCCAGCGTTGACCAAGCTCAGACTGGCGACCTACCATGAAGGAGACGCGGTGCAGATCATGCATATCGGGCCCTATTCGGAAGAGGGGCCGACGATCAAGACGCTGCACCAGGACTATCTGCCGGCGCACGGCCTTGTCGAAAACGGCCATCATCATGAAATCTATCTGAGCGATCCGCGAAAGACGGCACCCGAAAAGCTGAAGACGATTCTCAGGCAGCCGGTGCGGTCTGCTTGACGCGCCTCAATCCGATTTGGCGGCGGCCGCCCTGTCAGCCTCCGGCCGATCGTGCGGCGGCCTGTCGGATCGCCGCTGCCGATAGGTGCGGGCATAGGTGTCGGCAAGACGCTCGGCGCGTTCGAGTGCCGCTTCCTCGGTTTCCCGCTCGGGAGGTGCCGACAGATCCCGGCTGCGCAACGCTGTTTGCGCGTCCGCCAGGACTCGAAGATGGTTTTCGATGAGGATGACACAGGCGATCAGACCGGCCGTGACCGAGGCGGCCAGGAAGCCGGCCGCAAATCCGATCAGCGCGCCCGCCCAGGGTTCGACGTCCAGCGAAGCCGCCTGCAGATAGCCCGCAACCGTGCCACCGACGATGCAGACCACGGCAAGCACCCGGATGATTCCGGACAGGAAATCGACCAAAAGACGCAGCATCTGGAGTCTCCGCATGTGGACCGGTCTGGGGATGAACGGCCGTCACCCTAAGGCAGGTCGATGACAATTTGAATGGCGCTGCGGCGCGTGGTTAACGCCGCAGAACCCCGATGCCAGCGCAGCGCACGAGGTTCTCCGCATCGGACTGGATACGATGCGGAAGGAGCGTCGGCACGGATGAACGGAGCAGACACGAAGCACAGGCCCTTGGGCCGCGGCGGCGGGCACACATGTGAACGCCCAACTCTATTGCTCGCGATCGCCGATGATCGCGTTAAAACACTCGTGACCGCACCACAGCGCGTCCGCGACCTGGTTGTCGATGAACATATGGGCGAACCGCAGGGACAATCGCCGTGGCAGCGGTGTTTCGACCGGCACGATTCGCAGCGTTAGTTCGGGTCCGTTCCAGACTGGGTCCATCAACTCCAGCACCAGTTCGACCTCTTCGTCGTCTCCGTTGCTTCCCACCAGGGCCGCATTGGGTGGATCGACCTCAAAACTGTCATCTCCGACCGGCCAGTTGGCGACAAAGACCTCGGTGTCGGCGCGCCCGGCTTGTCTGGCAGGCCGTTCCGCGAACCAGATCACCTTTGGGTCGAGGCCCATGAGGGTCAGCCGATCCCCATTCAACTCCGCGGATTGCGCGGAGAGCACGTATAGCTCGCTGATCGGGTAGTCCTGCTGCATGTCGGATGCCTGGGTGGTAGCCAACAGACCGAAAAACGTCGCGACAGAGCACAGAATTCTCATTGGGACACCCTATCTCCCCTCACCAAAACTCAGAGACCTGAATCCATGCCTGATCTGACAACCCGTGCGACGGCCAGACATCCGCCACCGCTGCAAAGCGGGTCATTTTCACGGTGTCCATGCAGGTTCCACCGGCTTGATTTTGGCCAGACGATCACAGCGACCACGCTGAATGAGAACTGTCAAAAATAGCAGTTTCGGCGCCTAAAACTTGTAGTCGACGTATGGTCGATCGGGGAATCGTCGGAGAAATATCGGCAGGATGCTCCTTCATGGTGCGGCCCAGAGTATGAACGATTACCGCCTTTCGTTCCGATCGGCTGATTTTGATGTTGCGCCGAAAGCCCGGAGAATATAAGGCTTTGCGCGGTTCGGAGCGTAGCGCAGCCCGGTAGCGCACTTGACTGGGGGTCAAGGGGTCGTGGGTTCGAATCCCGCTGCTCCGACCATTTTTCCTAAGCCGGCTTACTGTGTTTATCGGCAGGTGTGTCACGCGGCGCCTGAGGTCATGGTCCGCAACGATCCCGAAGTGTCTCGCCTCGGTGAAGCGGGTCGGTCTCGCGCATCCGCCGATAGACCGGAAACGGATCGTCCACCAGCTGCGGCCCGGAACGGCGGTCTTTGCTCTCGGACCGAATCAATTCAAGACTCGTCATCTCCGGTCTTGCTGTCCCAGCCCGGCTGTAGGAAACCGAGATGCGGTTCGATCAGACTGGTGACGACAAGCGTGCCGTCCGGCCCCTCGATCGCGCCGGTCGTCAGCGCGTATTGGCCGTCGGCATCCTGCAGCGTCTCCAGCACCGACCCGTCGCCGTCGAAGCGCAGGATGAAACCATAGCGCTGTGCCTGGGGACGCAGCGATGCCGGCAGGCGCTGCACGACCTTGCGGATGAACGGCTTGTCGGACAGCGCATCGACGGGCGCCGAACGCGGACTGACCAGGCCGAGCCAGTAGGTGCCATCCCTGCCGCGTTTGAGATTGTCCGGAAAGCCAGGGAGATTGGCGATCAACGTCTCGACCTCACCGGCCTTTTCACCCGTCAGCCACAGTTTCAACACCGAATAGGTGCCGGTTTCGGCGATCAGCAGATAGGTCTCGTCCTCTGCCAGCGCAACACCATTGGCGAAACTGAAACCGTCCGCAATCACTTGAGTCTCGCCGCTTGCCGGATCGTAGCGCAGCACGCGGGCATTGGGACCATGCTCCATCAGGTCGAGCAGCGATGCCTCATAGGTGCCGCCGATGGCTTTGGCGCCGAACTTTGTCGATGCATCGGAGAAATAGATGACACCGGATCTGGCGATATCGAGATTGTTGGCGTAGAGGATGGCCGAGCCGTCGCTGGTGTTGTTCGACAGCAGCGCCACCTTGCCGTCCTGGTCCACGACCATCAACCCACGAAACGCATCGGCCACATAAAGGCGTCCATCGGCACCGGTCTCGATGCCGAGCGGCCGTCCGCCGGTGCGCGCGAATTCCTCTGCCGCGCCGGTAACGAGATCCAGCTTGACGATCGCGCCGTCGTGGATTGCGACGTAAACCGAACCATCTCTCCCGAACGCCGCATCCTCGGGGCCGGTGTGGCCGTCAAGGCCTGCAAAAACCAGCGCATCAAGGCGGTCATTCGGCGCGAAACGGCCGACATATCCATCGTTGCGTGGCGCCTGCCACGCGACCGGATCGATGGGCACCGGCCAGAGCATAAGATAGGCAACAGCGGTGATCAGTATCAGTGCGACAGCGCCAAGCAACGGTTTCATGGCATGCCTTTACAGTTGGTCAGCCTGAACAGATACGGGTCTTATCGGTGATTGGCGCAGGTGTCGCAAGCGCCGCCGCGATAGATCCTGGGAAAACCGCCCGTTGGCCAAGGCCGGTCCGACGCAAGTGCCTTTACGCAAAGGCATCAAAGACAATAGGGTCTTTTCCGGAGACGCTTTCGAGCCAAAAGAGGGATGCCATGACGGGACGGGGTTTCATTGTCTATCTGCTGCTGGCGCTGTTGCTGTTGCCGGTGTCGGTTGCGTCGGCGGAGACGGTTATCCGGGTGACGCTGCAACTGCCTGAGAGCCATTCGCTCGGCCGCAACTGGAACGCCTTCAAGGAGATCATCGAGCGCGACAGCGACGGCGCCTTGACGCTGGAACTGTTCCCGTCGGCACAGCTCTTCCGCGACCAGCAGGTTCCGGAAGCTGTCGGCTCCGGTGCGATCGAGGCGGGGTCTTCGTTTCTGGGCCGCTTCGCAGGCTTCGTGCCGGCCGTCGATGTGATCTCGCTGCCGTTCTTTTTCGATGACGAGGCCGCCGTCCGCTCGGCGATCGCGACCGGCGCTCCGATACGCGACATACTTGACGCCGAGATCCTGAAAGAGACCGGCGCGCGCGTGCTGTGGTGGCAGGCCTTCGGACGCAATGTTTATCTGAGCAAGCGCGATGTCGTGCGGCTGCCGGCCGACATACGCGGCAAGAAAGTGCGCACGTACGGCAAGGTGCAGGGCTGGACAATCGAGGCGCTGGGCGGCGCGCCGACGCTGATGTCGGGATCGCGCCAGTTCATCGCCTACCAGCAGGGGGCTGTCGATATCGGTATGACCGGCGTCTCGGCTGTTGAAAGCCGTAAGCTCTATGAGGTGATGAAACACATGACACTGACCTATGACAGCGTCATCGAGTTCGTCGCGGTGATGAATAATGATTTCTTCGAGAGCCTTCCGCCGGACCAGCAGGCGATCATCCTGGCCGCGGCCGCCACGGTCGAGCAACAGTTGCGAGATCACATATACGGCGAGGAAGCGAGCGATGTAGAGTCGCTTCGCGACAAAATCGATATTGTCGAACTGACGGATGCGGAACGCGATGCCTGGCGCACCGCCACCAGCGCCGTGGTCGACCGGTTCGTGAGTGAGGGCGGACCGGCGGCGAAAGCCGTGGTCGACGCAGGGCTGGCAGCACAGGGACGCTAGGCGGGATGAACCGGCTGATAAGGGCGGTCGACGCCGCCTCGGAATGGACCGGCCGGTTCGCCGCCTGGGTGTTTTTCGTTGTCGGTTTCTGTATCGCCTACGAGGTGGTGATGCGCTACGTCTTTACCGCGCCGACCGTCTGGGTCGATGAAGTGGCGCGGATCGGCCAAGTCTGGGCAACCTATCTGGCAGCAGCTTATGTGCTGAAGCGCCGTGAGATGATCACCATCGGCATTGCCTTCCGTGAGCCGGGGACAACGGCGCGCAAATGCGCCGATACGCTCGGCCTCGTCGTTATTCTGCTGTTCTGCTTCGTCACAGTGCGTTACGGCTTCGAACTCTGGCTGCGGGTGGCGCAGCGCGGCCACACAACCGACACCTATCTCGCCCTGCCATTGTGGTTCACGCAGGCCTCGGTCTGGATCGGTTTTCTTTTCCTGGCGCTGCAGAGCGTCATTGAGATCGTCAAGATCTGGCGTCCTCGGATAGCCAGCGGCGCGGCATGACGGTGCTGTTGATCATCGGCGGCCTGCTGGCTCTCCTGGTGTTGCGGGTGCCCGTTGCCTTTGCGCTGGGCGGGCTTGGTGTCTTTTTGTTGTGGGTCTACCCACTGCCGCTCAACGCGGTGCCACAGCGGCTTTTCGGCACGATGGACAGTTTCGAATTGCTGGCCGTGCCGATGTTCCTGTTGATGTCGAACATTCTGCTGAAGGCCAATGTCGGTCGCGACCTGTTTGCCGCAATGCAGAGTTGGGTCGGCCATTGGCCGGGTGGGCTAGGCATTGCCACGATCCTGTCCTGCGGTCTGTTTTCCTCGATCAGCGGATCTTCCGTCGCAACGGCGGCGACAATCGGTACTGTGGCCATTCCGGAAATGATCAGCCGTGGCTATCAGAAGTCCTTCGTGCTCGGCCTGCTTGCCGCCGGTGGCACGCTGGGCATTATGATTCCACCGTCGATTCCGCTGATCCTTTACGGCGTGATGACCGAAACATCCATACCGACGCTGTTTCTCGCCGGTATCGGGCCGGGCCTGTTTCTGATTGCCGCCTTTACCGTCTACGGCATGGCGCGATCGGCATTCGGCGATGCTTTCGAACCGATCGAGAAAGCGTCCTGGGCCGAGCGGCGCGCCGCGACGTTGCGCGCATTTCCGACGGTGCTGCTGGCGGTTGTCGTGATCGGCTCGATCTATCTGGGTCTGGCGACGCCGTCGGAAAGCGCGGCCATCGGTTTCGTGTCGGCGCTGGCGATCACGGTATCGATGGGACGCATAACGACGGAGCGCCTGAAGGATGCCGTTTACAGCGCGCTCGGCACCACCACCATGGTGTTCCTGATCGTCGCCGGCGCGAAGGTCTTTTCCTATGCGATCACTCTATATCGCATTCCGCAGGACATCTCGACGATGCTTTCGGTCAACATCACGGAGCCTGGTCTCTTTGTGCTCGCCGTTGCGTTTGTGCTTCTGATCATGGGATGTTTTCTCGACGCGCTGTCCATGCTTCTGATCATGATGCCCGTGTTGCTCCCGTCGCTCTATTCTTTGGGTATCGATCCGATCTGGTTCGGTATCTTCTTTGTTGTCATGATCGAGACGGGCCTGATTACACCGCCGGTTGGACTCAACCTGTTCATTATCCAGGGCGTCGGCCGGTCCGACCTGGCGGAAGTGGTCCGCGGCGCCTGGCCGTTTGCGTTGATTATGCTGGCGACGGTAGCGCTTCTGTGGTTCTGGCCAGGTATGGCGCTGCTGATTGCCTATGGTGGATGATCAGCCTTCAACTCCGCCATTGCTGCTGCGCAATACCGGCTTTTCGTCTTGGGCTGAGCGCTGACCGATCCTCTTGCGCGCCAAACGTCCCCCTCAAACCCCGGCCTATCGCGGCTGCGACGCGGTAAGAAGGGAATGAGAGGGCGCGATATCCGTGCCGACCCCGCGGCAATGCATATGAAATGGCAAAGCACATGATATGCACGGGGCCGCCGGCGGAGGCCACCCCGTCCGAACCCAAACCGCGTGAGGCTGGCACGGCCAAGCGGGATCAGACGGTTGCATTGTGGGGCATGATGGCTCCCCGAATCAGAGCGGTTGCGGCACGAAACCGCACCCTCCCGGCCCTGAATTATGGGTGGCAATGCGGCGTGATCAATGCATACATTCGCGGATTTCTTGAACGGATCCTGGAATGCACGATTGACCACGAGCATCCTATTTTATTTAATTTTTCCAAAAGCTTATCTGTATGTGTCATTCAAGGTGCATGAATAGTCGGCTTAAATATAGCGACTCCGGCGATCGAAGAGGACATCGCGTCGGCGCATTGGGGCACTTTAGAAGGAAATCGCGCTGATGCTCTGCTGCGGACATCGGACAAAGCGGCGAGGCGAAAGGCGGTAACCCCGTCGGATGACGCCCCGGGCCGCTCCTGCTCTTGCGTAAGTTACGCCTTCAGGGCCGCGCCGACAGCTTCAAGTTGCATGAATGGGAACATGCTTCATAAAGTGTCATTATTTTCTGTTTCAATTCATCGCATTACGTTAACGTGCCATTCGTGATGCGTGAGCGGACGGCACCGTGGAGCTGATGTGAAACGCGAAGAAACGCTGTATCTGTCGGTGGTCATTTTGCTTGTCGGCGGGTTGGTCGCGTCGACCAATCCGTCGAGCCTCGGCGTCGACCGTCTTCATCTCTTTCTGTATTGGTTGACCCGTTTCGTGATCGAGGGCGGCCTATTCATCGCGTTTCGAAGCCTGCTCGAGACGGTCGAAGCCGTTCGGCATCGGCCCATTGTGCTGTTTCTCACCGCGTTTGCGACAAGCCTCGTTCCCTTCGTGCTGGCCACGACAGCGCTTGACATCGTACTCGGATTTCCCGAACTCGGCATTGAACCCGGGCCGATTGACGGGGTCCCCTTCATTCGTGAATTCCTGCTGGAAGTGGTCTATCTCGGTGATGACCACCTGTTTTTGTGTCTTATCCTGTCCCTGCCGCGATTGCTCGGTCCCGGGCGCAATGCCGCCGCCGAAGCCGACCATCCGCCGGTGGCCGCGACGCCGGTTCCGGAGTCCCAACCCATCCTGCCGATGCTCGATCCGCCGCTCGACGGCGAGATCATTCGCCTGGAGGCGCAGGAGCATTACGTCATCGTCGTATCAACCCACGAGCAGCGTATGGTGCTCGGGCGCTTTTCCGATTTCGCAGCAACGCTACCACCGTCGCTTGGGCTGAAGGTGCACCGTTCCCACTGGGTGGCCTGTTTCGCGGCCCGCGAGGCTTTCGAGGAAAACCGCAACATGAAGCTGCGGTTGAGCAACGGCGACGTCGTGCCGGTGAGCCGTCGCCATCGCCAGGAAGTGATGGAGATGTTGAAGCCGTAATCGGTTGCGCCCGATTTGGCGGTGCGCACCACGTTTGACCGATCGTTTGCAGCTCGATCTTTCGGAACGCCGGTTCTCGCTTTTCCGCTCTCGTTCCGGCGTTGCTACATCACCAACTCAAATTCAACACGTCCCAGACTACAGCCGTTGATCTGGATTTCAATCGCGTGCGTGCCGTTGTGATAGGTGCGTGTGGTGACCGGCCGGAACATGTGTCTCTTTTCAAGGGCGGATCCGGCGCGGCCGGGCAGCCGGAGCGTTGTCCATTTGAAAACCTTGGGTGAGGTCGTGCCATTGGCCTTCCGGTGATGAACAACATAGTCGACCAGCAGGTCCTGCGCCACGTCGGTTTCGGATAGCAGTGCCACCCGGATCAACATGTCCTGACCAAAACGCACCTTTCGTCTGCTGAGTTCGAACGATGCGAGCTTCACACGCGGCCGGCCGAAGCCGAATGCCTTCAGTGTCGGCGCGTGACCCTGCTTGATCAAGGTGCGGCAGGCGTGCCGTACCAGCTTGCGCCGCCGCTCCGGCGGCCCGTCGGCGAGCCAGTCGCGGGCGGTTGCCGAGACGAGATCGGGGTGGTCCTTGGCAATATCGTTCAAATGGTTGGCAACCGAGCGGCAGACATAGTCCTCCGGATCATCCCTGAGTGTTTCCAGCACCGGCAGCAGGGGCGTGGGATCCTTGACTAAGTGATTGAGCCGCATCCCCCACGGAAGCCTGGGGCGCGTGCCTTCCGAGGCAAGGCGCCGGACATGATAATTTTCGTCCGTCGCCCAGTCACGCACGTGAGGCATCGCCCGCTCCGGATCATGAGCAAGGAAAGGCCGAACCGCAAACTCCGAACTCATCCGCTTTGTCATCTGTTTCAAAGCGTCCATGCTGAAATCGAAATCGGCAAGCCCATGCCGGGCGACATAATCCGCCATTGGCATGACGGCCCAACCGCGTATGCCGCGCGCATCCATGGACTGCTCGGAAAGATCCGCGTGCTCTTCCGGGTGAAGGGCGGTCAGCATCAGTCGGACGGCCGCGGCGAAATCGTCCGGGAGCGTCTCGTCCAGCGCATTTAGAATGTGGTTGGAGCGCTGCTTGAGTTCCAGCGCATCAAGCCCGTGCGTGGCCAGACGCTCGAACCGGCCTCCATCGAATCGGGCGTCATGCCGCTGAAGGTGGGCGCCCATCTCGGCGATCATGCCTGGGTTGAACAGATTCTTGAAAGGTTCCGGCATCCGTTGCTCTTCCATCGGCGGGGCACCGCGCCATCATGCACACCTGCCCCTGACACCCTCCTGTCAGGAGGGCTTACCCGACGGCGATGGTCAGCGCCATTTCCGCCATGCTGTGCAGGGATGTCTGCCTGTCCTCCGCACTGATCGCATCGCCTGTCACCAGGCAGTCGGACATCGTACAGATCGCCAGGGCCCTGACCCCGAAGCGCGCGGCGAGTGTGTATATGGCGGACGCCTCCATTTCCACCGCCAAGACGCCATACCGGGCAAGCGGCCCGTAGGTGGCGCTCGGATCGTCCGCATAGAATGTGTCTGATGATACGAGCCCGCCAATATGATGCGGGATATTGTGGTTTTCGGCGTAGTCGACCGCCGTGCGCAGAAGTGTGAAATCGGCGAAGGGCGCGTAGGTATAGTGCCCGAACGTCGCCCTGTTGACGGCGTTATCGGTCGATGCGGCAATGCCGAGAACAAGGTCGCGGACTTTCACGTCGGACGTCAGGCCGCCGCAGGTACCGGCGCGGATGAGCGTTTTCGCGCCATAGATGTTGATCAGCTCATGGACATAGATCGCCGTCGAGGGCTGACCCATTCCGGTGGCCTGGACACTGACCGGTTTGCCCATCCACCGGCCTGTGTAGCCGAGGCAATTGCGCACGCCGTTGACCTGCGTTGCGTCGTCAAGGAAAGTTTCCGCGATCCACTGCGCGCGCAGCGGGTCGCCCGGCAGCAGGATCGCCTTGGCATAGTCGCCTTTTCTGGCCTCGTTGTGCGGTGTCACATCGTCCCCCTTTGGTTTTCCTCCGGCTGTTCGCCGCCAATGCGCTCGGTCACGATGTCGGCGGCGCACCGCACCAGCACGCCATACTCCGCCAGCACCTTGTCGGGGATGCGGACCGTCGGTCCCGATACCGACAGGCCGGCGATCGCCTCGCCGTAGACGTTGTAGATTGCAGCCGCGACGCAGCGCATGCCGAGCGTGCGTTCCTCATTGTCGATCGCCCAGCCGCGTGAACGGGTTTCCGCCATCTCGCGGCGCAGCGTTTGCGGGTCGCAGATCGTGTTTTCGGTGTAAGCTGTTAGCCCCTTGCGGCGCATCCATCGGTCGAGAGCCTCGGGACCAAGATGTGCCAGCAGTGCCTTGCCGATGCCGGAAGCGTGCATGTGGGCGCGTGTTCCGGGTCGGTGAAAGGCCCGGATCGGTTCATGGGTCTCCACCTGCGAAACGAAGACGACATCGCCGTCATCGGCAATCGCCATATTGGCCGTCTCGCCCGTCTGCGCCATCAGATCGCGCAACACCGGCCGGCCGACATCGACCACCTTGATGCGTCGGGCAAAGGAACGACCGATCCGGAAAGCCTCCACACCGACAGCCCATTGCTGCGTGTCGTCCCGGAACTCTAGATAGCCGCGGTTCTGCAGCGTGATCAGCAAACGGTGCGCGGTCGATGCCGGCATGCCGGCCCGCTGCGACAGTTCCGTCAGGCTCAGGCTGTCGGCCTCCGCGATGATCTCCAAAAGCGTTAGTGCCCGCTCCAATGCCCTGACAGTGGAGACCGGCTCGTTGGTCGGCCGGTTGCGCGGCCGGCCACGCGGTCGCGATGTGTGGCTGTTTTCCATAGCATGCCAGTATGCGCGAATGCACAGCGACTTCAAGACTTAGAAAAATTTTTTGAAAATCCAGATGGAATATGGAAAATTATTTAAAAACATATATTTAATATTTTTTATATAAAATGAAAAAAAATTTCGGAAAAATTGCGGAACACCACAGCCGGTGGCAAACTGGGTGTCTCTAGCGACGAGGTCACGCCATGAGCGATCAAAATCCGGTTTTTATCCCTGGTCCCACCAATATCCCGGAAAGGCTGCGACGCGCGGTCGACGTGCCGACGCTCGATCATCGCTCCGATGCGTTTGCGGCTCTGTTCAAACCGGTGTTTCCCGGTTTGAAGGCTGTGCTGAAAACCAGATCCGCCGAGATCGTATTGTTTCCGGGAAGCGGGACGGGCGGCTGGGAAGCCGCCATCACCAACACGTTGTCGCCGGGCGACCGGGTGTTGGCAGCGCGCCACGGCATGTTCTCGGCGCGATGGATCGATTTGTGCCAGCGGCACGGTCTAACGGTCGACGTTATCGAAGAGGAATGGGGCAGTGGCGCACCGGCCGACCGCTTCGAGGAAGCGCTGACGGCCGATCGCCATCACCAGATCAAAGCGGTGCTGGTCTGCCACAACGAAACCGCGACTGGTGTGCGCAGCGATATCGCCGCGGTGCGGGCGGCGCTCGATGCGGCCGGCCATCCGGCACTGTTGTTCGTCGACGGCGTCAGTTCCATCGCCTGTATGGATTTCCGCATGGACGAATGGGGTGTCGACCTCGCGGTCACCGGTTCGCAGAAGGGTTTCATGCTGCCCACCGGCGCTGCCATCGTCGGAATCAGCCGCAAGGCGCTGGATGCGATGGAGAACGCTACCTGCTCGCACTGCTATTTCGATTTTCGCGCCATGATCGGCGCCAACGCCGAAGGCGGCTATCCCTATACGCCGCCGCTCAACATCATCGCCGGGCTCAAGGTCGCGCTCGATATGCTTCAGGAAGAGGGGCTGCCGGCCGTCTTCGCCCGCCACCATCGCATCGCGGAGGGGATTCGGCGCGCCGCCGCGGCCTGGGGCCTTAAGCCGTGCGCGACCGATACGCGCCTCTATTCAGAGACGGTGACGGCCCTGCGCGTGCCGGCGGGCTTCGACGGCGACCGGTTTGTCGCTCACGCCGCGAGGAAATATGGCGTTGCCTTCGGTGTCGGTCTCGGCGACCTTGCCGGCAATGTGTTTCGCATCGGTCACCTCGGCGCGATGACGGATGTGATGGCGCTGGCCGGGATCGCCACGGCCGAAATGGTAATGGCCGATCTCGACTATCCGGTTGTGGCGGGATCGGGTGTGGCTGCCGCCCAGAATTATTACCGCACGACCTGCTCAGCCGGCAACACGCGAGCGCGACACGCCGCTTGAGGGAAGACAGGACATGTACATACCGACCTTTGAAGATGTCAAAACCGCACATGAGCGCATCAGCCCCTGGATTCACCGTACCCCTGTTCTGACCAACGGCTTTTTCGACAGGTTGAGCGGCGCGGAGCTGCTGTTCAAATGCGAGAACTTTCAAAAGGCCGGGGCGTTCAAGGCGCGCGGTGCCTGTAACGCGGTTTTCGGTCTCGGTCGTGACCAGGAAAAATACGGTGTCGCCACCCATTCCTCCGGCAATCACGGCCTGTCGCTGTCCTACGCGGCGGGACGGCGTGGCATTGAGGCGACGGTGGTGATGCCGCGAACCGCGCCGGATGCCAAGAAGGATGCGGTGCGCGGCTATGGTGGCACTGTGCGGGAATGTGCGCCGTCGACCGCGGCGCGCGAGGCGATGCTCCGGGAGGTCGTCGACGAGACCGGTGCGGATTTCGTGCACCCGTATAACGACCATCGGGTGATCGCCGGGCAGGGCACCTGCTCCCTGGAACTGAATGAGGAGGCCGGTCCGCTCGACGCGGTCGTCGCGCCGATCGGCGGCGGGGGGATGATTTCCGGCACCTGTCTGACGATGTCGGCCCTGTCCCCGCAGACGAAGATTTATGCTGCGGAGCCTAAAAGGGCCGACGATGCCTACCGGTCCTTGCGCGAAGGCCGGATCGTTGAGGACGACGCGCCCGACACCATCGCCGACGGGCTCAAGGTCTCATTGCGGCCGCGCACGTGGCATTTCGTCTCGACCTGTGTCGCCGATGTGCTGCTGGTGAGCGAGAACGCGATTGTCGAGGCGATGTATCTCGTGTGGCAGCGGATGAAGATCGTCATCGAACCATCCAGTGCCGTGGCGGTTGCCGCTATCCTGAAAAACCGGGATCTTTTTGCCGGGAAGCGGGTCGGCGTCATCGTCACCGGCGGCAATGTCGATTTGACCAGACTGCCCTGGATGCAAGCGTCCGGTGCGCGGAAACACCAAGGAGACAAGCAATGAACGATATGAGCAATGCGCCTGTTGTCGGGCTTAATGTGCCGGCCGCCATCGGCATGGATCTGGTGGATGTCGCGACGCCCGCGCTGATTGTCGACCTCGATGCTTTCGAGCGCAATATCGCGCGCATGCACGCCTTTATAGATGCCGAGGGCATCCGCCATCGCGCTCACGCGAAGACCCATAAATCGGCGGATATCGCGCTGTATCAGATCGAGCGGGGCGGCGCCTGCGGCGTGTGCTGTCAGAAAGTCTCGGAGGCCGAGGCTCTGGTGGCCGGCGGAGTTCGGGATGTGCTTGTGTCCAACCAGGTGGTCGACGCGAAGAAGATAGAGCGCCTGGCCGCCATGGCGAAGAAGGCGCGCGTGCTCGTCTGTGTCGACGATGCCGGCAATGTCGACGACCTTTCCGCAGCGGCCATGCGCCATGGCGTGACCATCGAGTGCCTGGTCGAGATCGACGTCGGCGCCGGTCGCTGCGGCGTTCGATGGGGCGCTCCCGTGGTCGACCTCGCCCGCGGGATCGATGCCGCGCCAGGGCTGAGATTTTCCGGTCTGCAGGCCTATCAGGGTGCCGCCCAACACGTTCACGACTATGAAGAACGTCGGGCGAAGATCGACGCTGCAATAAAGATGGTGTCCGACACGGTCGCGATGCTGTCGGAAGCCGGACTGGCCTGCGACATTGTCGGTGGCGCCGGCACTGGCACCTACTACTTCGAGGGGGCGAGCGGCGTCTATAATGAATTGCAGTGCGGTTCCTACATCTTCATGGATGCCGACTACCAGCGGGTGCGTGACCGCGCCGGCGATGTCATCTCCGAATTCGAGAACAGCCTGTTCATCTACACGGCCATCATGTCGAAGACGAAGGCCGATAGGGCAATCTGCGATGCCGGTCTGAAGGCGCAGAGCGTCGACAGCGGCCTGCCTGTGGTCTTCGGGCGCGACGACGTGGAATACATCAAGTGTTCCGACGAGCACGGCGTCATTGCCGATCCCGGCAACAGCCTGAAACTCAACGACAAGCTCAAACTGGTGCCCGGACATTGCGATCCGACCTGTAATGTCCACGATTGGTATGTCGGCATCCGCGACGGTAAGGTCGAGACCCTGTGGCCGGTGACAGCGCGCGGCATGTGCCTGTGACGGGCCGCTGTTCTCCTGAGGACTCGCCGATGTTTGTGGTTTCGGAAAAGCTTGCCGCCGCTTTGATGACGGAAGCGGCCGGTTTCGAGGCTGTCGAGGCCGTCTTTGCCGCGATGGCCCGGGGTGAGGCCACGAACTTCCCGGTGATCCGCGAGGCGATCGGCCATGCCGACGCGCTTTACGGCTTCAAATCGGGCTTCGACCGCGCCGGATTGACGCTTGGACTGAAATCCGGCGGCTATTGGCCCGGCAACGCCGCCAAAGGGCTCGCCAACCATCAGTCCACGGTGTTCCTGTTCGATCCCAATACCGGCCGTCCGACGGCCGTCGTTGGCGGCAATTACCTCACTGCGATTCGCACGGCTGCCGCCAGCGCCATTTCCATCAAATACCTGGCTCGCGCTGATTCGCGCACGCTCGGCGTGGTCGGCGCCGGGCACCAGTCGCATTTCCAGGTGCGGGCGGCAGTGACGCAACGAACTTTCGACCGGGTCGTCGCCTGGAACCTGCATCCGGAGATGCTGGATGGTCTGGAGAAGACCGTTCGAGACCTTGGACTGGCCTTCGAGGCCATGGAGCGGCCGTCTCTGTGCGCCGAAGCCGACGTGATCATCACCATTACCTCGAGCCACGACCCGCTGCTATCGGCCGAGTGGGTCCGGTCGGGCACGCATCTGGCTTGCATGGGCACCGACACCAAAGGCAAGATGGAGGTCGACAGGACTCTCGTCGCGAAAGCGTCCGTCTTCACCGACGCGATCGCTCAGTCGGTGACGATCGGCGAAAGCCAGCATGCGGTCGGCGCCGGCCTGCTTGCCGCCGATGCGATCACGCTGATCGGCGATGTCATCAACGGGATCCAGCCGGGGCGTGCATCAGTGGAAGAGATCACTCTCTTCGACGGCACCGGCGTCGGGCTGCAGGATCTCGCGGTGGCCAGGGCGGTGGTTGCGATTGCTGTCGAGCGCGGTTTGGGCGAGGCCGTTGAATTCTGAACGGCAGTGTCGGGCGTTAAATCCCGAATGGGCTCTTAGTGCGGGAAGCGGTTCAATCTCCGTTGCCCGTTATTGACAGGCGGATGCGTCCGTTTAAGACAATGAGGCAGTATTTCCGTACGGTTGCGCGGGGTCGAGACCTTCGTGACGTAAAGCGTGGCTGCCATGAAGCAAGATACCGCCAACAATCATAAGCTTAAGCTCGTCCTGGACCGGAATGACAGGCGCGGCGAAGTCTGGATTGCTTTGTTCCAGGCCGGTGTCGCCGTCACTATTCTTTTTTTTCATTTTTTGCTGGCGATTCGGAACGATTGGCAGACCTTCAGTGTGTCGACGCTCTCGATTGGAACGCTTATCCTCGCCGCCTCCATCGTGCGTGTTGCTCTCGCCAGAATGCGGCCCCTCAACAACCCGCTGCTGCATCTCCTGACCGTTGTCGATGGCCTGCTGATCTACGGACTGATCATCTCCTACAGTGAGGCCTATGGTCTGCCGCCTGACAGTTACATCCGGTCGCCGACCATCGTTTTTCTGGTTGTATATACCGGCGTACGCGTGCTTCGTTTCGATCCTGTCCCGATCCTGATTGCCGGCGCCACGGTCCTCGTGGGCTGGTTCGGCCTGTTCGCTTTCGCAATGACCGACGGAGCGCAACTGACCCGTTCCTATGTCGAGTACATATCCGGATCCGGGCTGTTGGTCGGCGCCGTTGTCGAGATGGCGCTCGGATTTGCCGGACTCGTTGCCTGTCTGGCGATCGCCACCGCCTATGCGCGTGGATACATCGCAACGACTGTGCATGTCGATGATCTGATCCAGGCCAATGCCATCGCCGAGGAGAACAGTGCGCGACAGACGGCGATTCTGAATTCCTCCATCGACGGCGTTGTCATTGTCGACAAGGACGGCGTTATCGAAAGAGTGAATCCCGCGCTTGCGCAGATGTTCGGCTATCGCGGTGACGAATTGATCGGTCACAGCGTCGCCATGCTGATGTCGGAGCAGAACGCGGCGGCACTGCGCGCCGGCGTTAATCTTTATCTGGAGATCGGACAAAGCCCCCTCATCGGCCAGACGTATCAGTCAGAGGCTTTGCACCGCGATGGCCACGTCTTTCCGATTGAATTGTCGATCAACGCCTTCAAAAGCGGCAACAGGCAGATGTTCGGCGGTTTCATGCGCGACATCAGCCGGCGCCGGGAAGCCGAGGCACGCGAGAAACTGGCCCGCACCCAGTTCGAAGACGCCGTGACGGCGGCGATGGACGCGATTATCATTATCGACGAGGCGGGCGACATCATCAGCTTCAACCCTGCCGCGGAGCATATTTTCGGCTTTGCCGCGGATGACGTGGTGGGCCGGCCGATGTCCGATTTCATCGTGCCGGAGCGGTATCGGGAGGCCCATAAGGCCGGAATGCAGCATTATCTGAGGACCGGCGAGGGCCCTGTGCTCAACAGCCGGATCGAGATCCACGGACTGAAAGCCGACGGCGAGGAGATCGAGATCGAACTGGCCATCAAAGATATTGCGGGTCCCAGCGGCAAGTCTTTCATTGGTTACGCGCGCGATATCTCCGATCGCAAGCGTTATGAGCAGGAGATCGTCGAAGCGAAAAACCGCGCCGAGGTTGCCAACCAGGCCAAGGCCAGCTTCCTGGCGATGATGAGCCATGAAATCAGGACGCCGCTCAACGGCGTCCTGGGCATTATGGGACTGCTGCAGGACGGCCCGTTGAACGAGGAGCAGCGCAAGCTGCTGGCGACCGCGCGCAATTCCGGCCGTTCCCTGATGGGCATCATCAATGACATCCTCGACTTCTCCAAGCTCGAAGCCGGGAAGATGGACATCGAGAATAGCTCCTTTTTCGTCGACAGCCTCGTCGACAGCGTCTCCAGCCTCATTCATCGGGGCGCTGAGGAAAAGGGCTTATCGATCCATTGCAATATCGAAAGGGCCGTGCCTCCGGTTCTGTTCGGCGACGCTGACAGGCTGCGCCAGGTGCTGCTCAACCTGGCCTGGAACGCCGTCAAGTTCACCCATGCAGGGTCGGTCTCGATGTCGGTCGAAAACGTCGGGTCGAAGGATCGGCCGGCGGTCCGCTTCAGCGTGACGG
>Ga0056108_1000043_pt1 | contig 52727 bp, 38 predicted proteins | sample WorMetG1BERMUDA1_FD_83875 | JGI IMG/M metagenome (GOLD analysis project Ga0056108, IMG submission 83875) | Marine gutless worms symbiont microbial communities from Max Planck institute for Marine Microbiology, Germany - Inanidrilus... ... | reverse complement strand
CCATCGACTTCTCCAACGACACCGCCTACCGCCACTACCGCCTGGAGAAGGCGGCCGGCGGCGCCAGCGGCGGGCTCAACCTGAAGGAAGTGGAACTGCTGGCCCGCGACGCCACGGCTACCGACTTCGGCACCAACGGCTTCCACCTGGACTTTGCCGACGGCACGGCGCAGGCGGCGGTCGACTTCATCGACGCCGGTGCGACGATCACGGCGTCGTCGGGTCAGTGGGACAGCGGCGGCAATGCGCTTGTCAACATGATTGACGGCGATGCGGGGACCTATTGGCATTCGGCTTCGCAGGGCACGTCGCATACGGTGACGCTTTCGGACTTCGGGGCGGCGAAGCGGCCGAGCCAGTACCGGATCCACTTCCAGGACGACAACGCGAACTCGGGCTTGAGCTTCACGCAGATCCAGTTCGAGGGCTGGAACGGTTCGTCGTGGCAGGTTATCGACACACAGACGAGCGGCTTCGATTGGACGGACTATTCCTGGTACGAGGTCGACGTCAACGCGAGTGAAGCCTACGAGCAGGTGCGTTGGACCTTCACCAAGAGCCTCAACTACTACATGCACTCGCTGATGGAGTTCGAGGTTCTCTACGAGCCGTCGGGTCTCGGTCTCGACGCTTCCGGCAACGGCAACGACTTCGACGTCACCAACCTGGACGAGACGAACCTGAGCCCGGACACGCCGACGTCCGGTCAGTTCGAGGGGGTTGCGCCGACGGAGGGCAACGACAGCATCGAGGGGACCATAGAAGCGGACGTCATCGACGGTCTCTCGGGTGACGACCAGTTGATCGGCAACGAAGGTGCGGACACGCTTTCCGGCGGCTCGGGCGACGACCTTCTCATCGGTGGAGAAGGCGACGACACGCTTTCCGGCGGTTCCGGTGTCGACACGGCGCGGTATGCCGGCGCCCAAACGGACTACGACGTCCTTTATGACGGCGCCACGGGTCTGGTTACGGTTGCGGACCTGGAGGAGACGCTTCACGGCAACGACGGCACCGATACCTTGAGCGGCATCGAGACGCTGACGTTTGACCAGGGCACGGCGGATACGGCGGACGACGTCACCATCGATGTCAGTGGCGTCCTGCCGGTGGCCACCGACAGCGCGGTGCAGATCCAGGTCGATGGCAGTGCGTCGTGGACGCTGACCGGTCCGGTCGGCGACGGCCTGAGCTATTCACTGGAAGGCGATACGGACGCCGACGGCACCATCACCACGGCGAACGGCGGCACGGTGACGCTGACCGACGCGGCCAAGGGGGAATACACCTACCAGGCGGGTGCGGGGCAGACGGGTGCGGACAGTTTCCAGTTCCGGGTGACCGACGCCACCGGTGTGTCCAGCACCGCCACGGTCGATGTCGGTGTCGGATCGGTGGGCTACACGGTGGACAACGCGCTGAGCCTGAACGGCACCGACGAGTACCTGTCGTGGACGCCGGGGACGGGGGGGGACGGCCGGACCTTCACGATCTCGAGCTGGGTCAAGCGGGGCGCGGTCAACGGCCTGAGCCAGTTCCTGGCGACGGCGGGGCCGGCGGGCAGCGATTACTTCGAGCTCAGCTTCTCGGCGGTGGGACCGGAGAGTTTGCGGCTTGCCAACTTCACCGGCGGCGGTACCGATTGGGACCTGCGTACCAACCAGACGTTTTCCGGGACCAGTGAGTGGATGCACATCGTCGCCGCCGTCGACACCACGCAGGCGACGGCGGCGGACCGCATCAAGCTTTATGTGGACGGCACTGAGATCACCAGCTTCAGCTCGGCGACCTATCCGAGCCAGGATTTCGCGGGCAGCCACTGGACGAGCGGCGAGGCGCACCACATCGGCAACTTCAAGGGGGTGAGCGATCACTTTGACGGCCAGATGGCGGAGTTCGTCAGCGTCGACGGCCAGGCTTTGGATGCGTCGAGTTTTGGCCAGGACGACGGCTCCGGCAATTGGGTGCCGGTGGACGTCTCGGGCCTGGATCACGGCGCCAACGGCTTCCACTTGGACTTTGCCGATGCCAACAACTTGGGCGCCGATGTCAACGGCGCGACGTCGCTTGCGGCGAACCTTGTGCCGGCGATGACCAGCGCCACCGGTCCCGAGGGGACGGTGACGCATTCGTCCGAGTTGAGCAGCACCTATGCCGCCTACCAGGCCTTCGACGGGGCCAAGACGGTGGGCGGCAACGAGGGGGCCTGGGTATCGGGGGCAGCGCCGAGCGGAGGTTCGCCGCAATGGCTGGCCTACGAGTTCGCGAGTTCGAAGGTGGTGAGCCAGTACGCGGTGACGGCGGGAACGGCCAACGTGGCAACCAATGCGCCGAAGGACTGGACCTTCGAGGGCTGGGACGGTTCGGCCTGGGTGACGCTCGATACGGTCACCGCCGAGACCGGGTGGTCAAACTCGGAGACCCGGAGCTTCAGTTTCGCCAACACTACGTCCTACCAGAAGTACCGCCTTGCCGTCACCGCCAACAACGGACATTCAAACGAGGTGACGGTGGGTGAGCTGGAGATCGGTGGCCAGGGGCCGTTGTTCGCCGCGGTCAACATCGATGCCGCGGACCAAAGCCTGGACAGTCCGAGCCGCAACTACGCGGTGATGACGGACGACTGGGCGGTGGCTGCGACGCAGACCATGTTCACGGTCTCCGAGGGCGGCCTTAGATTGGAGACATCAGGCATCGGCGGCCGGTTCGCCGGCTCGACGCTGATGTTCGATGCGGGCCAGTGGGCCTTCGAAGCGACACACACGGTGATGTCGGCGGGGCGTTCCTACCGTGCTGTCGGTGTCGGGTCGCAGGATTGGTTCACGGACGGCGATTTCAACAACAACGACGCCTTTTTCTACCAGGAGGACGGGACCGTATGGGACGGCTCGGCCTGGGTCGCCTATGGCGCGGCCTGGGGTGTCAACGACGTGATCCGTACGGAGGTGGATTACGCCAATGGCACCATCGAGTGGTTCAAGAACGACGTCTCGCAGGGCCGGCTGAACGTCAGCTTCAACCCGATCTCCTATGCCGCCGGCGTTTACAGCGGCGGCAACGGGTCGGACAGCATCACCCTCGACTTCGGTCAACATGGCTTCACCCATACACCGACCGCCGGGTTCCAGGCGCTGACGGCGCAAAACCTCGACGGCACGACGTTCGGTGATCCGATCGTCACGCCGACGGAAGGCCACGACTCGATCGAGGGCACGGCCGAGGCGGATACCATCGACGGCCTCTCGGGCGACGACCAGCTGATCGGCAACGAAGGTGCGGACATCCTCTATGGCGTCAGCGGTGATGATCGGCTGCTTGGCGGCGACGGGGCCGACCGGCTTTATGGTGGCGCTGGCGACGACGTCCTCGCCGGCGGCAGCGGCGACGACCGGCTGCTCGGCGGCGAGGGGTCGGACACGGCCGACTTCGGCGATGCGGCTTCGGCGGTGACCGCCGACCTGTCGCAGGCCAACGCCGGCGGTGAGGTGACGGCGACGATCGGTGCCGAGACCGATACGCTGGTCTCGATCGAAAATCTGGTCGGCTCCGACCATGGAGACACCCTGACCGGTGACGACGGCGCCAATGATCTTTCTGGCGGCGGCGGAGCCGACACGCTTGCGGGCGGTGCCGGTGACGATACCCTTTCCGGCGGTGCCGACGGTGATTCCCTTGTCGGTGGCGAAGGCGTTGATACGGTGAGCTACCAGGACTCGGATTCCGCCGTGACCATCGATCTGCAGGCGGATACGGCAGCCGGCGGTCATGCGGCGGGCGACGAGCTCGACGGTATCGAGAACCTGATCAGGTCCGGTCACGGCGATGTCCTGACCGGCGACGGCAACGCCAACGACCTCGCCGGTGGCGGCGGGGCCGACACGGTGAGCGGCGGAGACGGCGACGATACGCTGTCGGGCGGCGATGACGACGACGTAATGGCCGGTGATGCCGGGCACGACGTGCTTTCCGGCGGTGGCGGTTCCGACAGCCTCGACGGCGGGGCCGGTGACGACATCCTGGCCGGTGGTGCCGGCAACGACGAACTGATCGGTGGCGAAGGGCTGGATACGGCCGACTATCTGGATGCGCAGGCCGACGTCAGTGTTGATCTGTCACAAACGACGGTCACCGCAACCGTGGGTGCCGATCACGATACCCTGTCCGGAATCGAGAATGTCATCGGTTCTGCTCACGGCGACACCCTGACCGGCGATGGCGGCGCCAATGTGTTCGACGGCAACGCCGGTGCCGACATCGTCGAAGGCGGCGACGGCGACGATACGGTTTCCGGTGGTGCCGACGACGACACCGTGTCGGGCGGTGACGGCGTTGATACGCTCACCGGCGGCGATGGCGCCGACCTGCTGTTCGGCGATGCCGGGGATGACGACCTCGACGGCGGTCTCGGCGACGACGTCCTGACCGGCGGTGCCGGTGCCGACACACTCGATGGCGGTCTCGGCGTGAATACGGTTAGCTATCTGGGCTCGGATTCCGCGGTGACCGTCGACCTTTCCGATTATTCGGCGGCTGGCGGTCACGCGGAAGGCGATGTTCTGGTCACCTCTACCATCCACAACCTGGACGGGTCGCGCCATGGCGACACCCTGACCGGTGACGACGGGGTCAACGTGCTGACCGGCAACGCCGGGACCGACACTCTTGTAGGCGGCCTCGGCGACGATACCTTGGCCGGCGGTTCCGGCGGCGACACGCTTGACGGCGGCGACGGTTCGGACACGGCCAGCTACGAAGGTTCCTGGTCCGGCGTCAGCGTCAATCTTTCCACCGGACAAGGGTCCGGCGGGCATGCCCAAGGCGACGCGCTGTCGAACATCGAGAACGTCGAAGGGTCGGACTTCGATGACGCCCTGACCGGCGACGCCGGCGTCAATACGCTGAGTGGTGGAGACGGTGACGATGTGCTGGCCGGCGGCGCCGGCGGTGATAGGCTGATCGGCGGCCTCGGGTCGGATACGGCCGGCTACCAGGACTCGGATTCCGCGGTGACGATCGACCTGCAGGCGGACACGGCTGCCGGCGGCCATGCGACGGGCGATGATCTCGACGGCATCGAGAACCTGATCGGTTCCGATCACGCCGACACCCTGACCGGCGACGGCAACGACAATGTCCTGACGGGCGGTGCCGGCGGCGATACGCTGACCGGCGGTTTGGGTTCCGACACGGTGAGCTACAGTGGATCGGACGCCGGTGTCACGGTCGACCTTCTCAGCGATACGGCAACCGGCGGACACGCCAGTGGCGACGACCTCGACGGCATCGAGAACCTGACCGGTTCCGGCCACGACGACACACTGACCGGCGACGGCGGCGACAACATCCTGGCCGGCGGTGCCGGCAACGACGTGCTGACCGGCGGCGCCGGCATCGACGCGGCCGATTACCAGGATTCCCAGGGAGCGGTCACGGTCGATCTGTCGCAGACCGATGGCAGCGGCAACGTCACCGCTTCCGTCGGCAGCGACGAGCAGGACGTCCTCAACGGCATCGAGGACGTGATCGGTTCCGCTTACGGCGATCTGCTGACCGGCGACGACGGCGTCAATGTTCTGGATGGCGGCTCGGGTAGTGACACGCTGACCGGTGGCGCCGGTGGCGACATCCTGAGCGGCGGCAGCGGCGACGACGTCGCCGTCTATAGCGGCGACTATGGCGATTATACCATCACCGGCGACGACACGTCGGCGACGGTCACCGACACCAACGCCGCTGACGGCGATGATGGTGCGGACAGCCTCGATGGCGTCGAACACCTGCAGTTCGCCGACCGGACCATCCATCTCGACGGCACCAACAATGCGGTCGACGCGTTCGGCGACGGAAACGCCATTAATGAAGACGTGACGGTCCCGGTCACCGGAAACGTGCTCGACAACGATGACGACTTCGACGATGACGCCTTGAACGTTACTTCCGTTAACGGCGACACAGCCAATGTCGGACAGGCGCTGTCCGGCCTCTATGGCGACGTGACCATCCATGCCGACGGTACCTACAGCTACGCGTTGGACAACACCAAAACGGCGATCCAGGCGCTGGCCGATGGTGTCACCGTTACCGACACCTTCACCTACGATGTGGCAGATGGCTTCGGCGGCACGGACCAGGCGACGCTGACCATCACCATCACCGGCACCAACGACGTTCCGGTGATCGGCGGTGTTACGACCGGCGACGTCACCGAAGACGGTACCTTGACGGCGAGCGGCCTGTTGACGATCTCGGACGCCGATGCCGGCCAATCGGTTTTCCAGGCGGCGACCAACGTCGCCGGCAGCTACGGCATCCTCGACATCCTGGCCGACGGCAACTGGACCTACAGTCTCACCAACACCGACCCGGCCGTTCAGGGCCTGGCCGCCGGTGCGACCCTGACCGATACGATCACGGTCTATTCGGCCGACGGCAACTGGACCTACAGCCTCGACAACACCGACCCGGCCGTGCAGGGCCTGGCCGCCGGGGCGACGCTGACCGATACCATCGCCGTGCAATCGTTTGACGGCACGTCCCAGGACATCGTCGTCACCATCACCGGCACCAACGATGGTCCTGTTGCAGTTGCGGACGCGGCCTCGGTGGCGGAGGACACACTGCCGAACCCGATCAGTGGCAATCTGCTGACCAACGACACGGACGTCGACGGCGACAGCCTCATTGTGTCCGCGGTCACCGGCGGCACGGTCGGTCAGGCGATTGCTGGCAGTTTCGGCAGCGTGATAATCAACGGCGACGGCGGTTACGTCTACACCCTCGACAACACCAATTCGGCGGTGCAGGCCCTGGGTGTCGGCGCCAGCTTGACGGAAACCTTCACCTACGAGGTCTCGGACGGCAACGGCGGAACGGACCAAGCGGCGCTGACGATTACCATCGACGGTACCAACGATGCGCCGGTGATCGGCGGGATTTCGACCGGTGACGTGACGGAAGACGGCACCCTGACGGCGAGCGGTCTGCTGACGATCAGTGATGTCGATACGGATGAATCCGCCTTCCAGGCGGCGACGGGAATTGCCGGCAATTACGGCAGCCTCGACATCCTGGCCAACGGCAACTGGGCCTACAGCCTCGACAACGCCGACCCGGCCGTTCAGGGTCTGGCCGCAGGGACGACGCTGTCCGATGTCGTCACCGTCCACTCGGTTGACGGTACGGGCCAGGACATTGTGGTCACCATCACCGGCACGAATGACGGCCCGATCGTCGTCAACCCGACGGCCGGATCGAGCGTCGACGAGGATACCAGCGAGGGCATTGGCGGTCCTGCGTCCTTCTATGTTCTCGGCGGCGTGAGCGACCCGGATGGTGACGCCCTTACGGTTACCGCCGTTTCGGAAACGAGCTCGACCGGCGTTGCTTTGACGGTGACGCCGACCGGCTTCTCCCTCGATACCGGTTTCTTCAACTACCTGAAAGTTGACGAGACGGAAACGGTGACTCTCGAATATACGGTTTCCGACGGTGTCGAGACGACCACGGCGCCATTTACGCTGACGATCACGGGCTCCAACGACGGCCCTGTCGCCACCGCGAATGACGCCGCGACCAATGCGGGTGTTCCCGTGACCGTCGCCGCGACTGATCTGCTGGCCGACGACACGGACATCGACGGCGATACCTTAAGCATCGATTTCGTGGGCAACCCGGTCAACGGCACGGTCGCCTTCGACGGCAGCGGTGACGTGGTGTTCACACCGACCGCCGGATATTCGGGCCCGGCCAGCTTCGACTACACGGTGACCGACAACAACGGCGGCAGCGATACGGCGACGGTGAGCGTCATCGTCGAGCCGGCTCTGATCGCCACGGACAGCGCCACCGGTGTGTCCAGCACCGCCACGGTGGATGTCGGTGTCGGCTTCCCGGGGTATGCCATCGACAACTCGATCTCGCTGGATGGGTCGAGCGAGTCCCTGTCGATGACGCCGACAAGCGCCGGGAACCAGAAGACCTGGACTTGGTCGGGTTGGGTCAAGCCGGCAAGCGTCGGCGCCAACAACGTCATTTGGTCGGTCGGTTCGGTGGGCCGTGCCGAGATCATGTTCAATCCGAGCGGCCAGTTGTTCGCCTCTTTCGACAACTCGAATAGCACGCAGCTCGTGACCTCGGCCTCGTTCGCTGATTCAACGAAGTGGACGCATGTGGCCTTTGCGGTCGACACGACGCAGGGGGCGGCTTCGGAGCGGCTCAAGCTTTACATCGACGGCACCGAAGTGAGCAGTTTCTCGCAGGCTAACTATCCAGGCCAGGATGCGGTCGGTAACGTCAATTCGTCTCTCGAGCACCGGGTCGGCTACGATCTGGGCACCTACTTTGACGGCTCGGTGGCGGAAACGGCACTCGTCGACGGCCTGGCATTGGATGCGTCGTCGTTCGGCAAGTTCGACGGCTCGGGCAACTGGGTACCGAAGGACGTCAGCGGTCTCACTTATGGCACCAATGGCTTCCATCTGGACTTCGCGGACGGGGCCGATCTAGGCAACGATGTCTCGGGCAACAACCGCGACTTCGCGGGCACCAACATCGATGCCTCCGACCAGTCGTTCGACAGCCCGACGGACAACTTTGTGACCTTGGACCCGTCCTTCAGTGGCGGCTTGACTTTGTCCGACGGCAATCTGGTTGCACGCTCGGACGGTGTGACGTCGCGGGCCGTGGGGACGACGGCGATCCCTCTCGACGCGACGGGTCAGTACTGCTTTGCTGGCGAGATCACGGGGCAGGGTTCGGGAAGCCACTCCTTTTACATCGGCATTCAGGCGGCCTCGGGTGAAGGCGCCGGCGGTACCAACCAGCTGTGGTATCGGGCCGAGACCGGCGAGATACAGGACGAGGCGGCGACGTGGACGAGCTACGGGTCCAGTTTTACGGTCGGTGACGAGGTCGGTGTCCTGGTCGACATGGATGCGGACACGGTGACCTTCTACAAGAACGGTGTCTCGCAGGGTGTTGCGTTCGACAACATATCGACCCGTCTGTCGTCGGCGTTTCTGCCGAAATTCAAGACGAACAATATCAGCGGCGACGAATGGACGGCGAAGTTCGGTGCCCAAGGTTACAAATACCCGGCGCCGGTGGGGGCCAAGACCCTGTCGTCGGCTGAAATGAGCGACGCCTACGTGGGCAACCCGATCGTGACGCCGACGTCTGGCAACGACAGCATCGAGGGCACGGCCGAGGCGGACACGAATGACGGCCTCGCCGGCGATGACCAGCTGATCGGCAACGCCGGTGCGGATACGCTTTCCGGCGGTTCTGGCGATGATCTTCTGATCGGTGGGGAAGGCGACGACACCCTGGCCGGCGGCGCTGGCAATGACACGGCGTCCTTCTCGGATGACATCTCCGGTTACACGGTCAGCTACGACAGCGCCACGGACACCATCACCGTGACCGACACAGACACCGATACGTCCAACGGCGACGATGGCTCTGACACCATCACCGGCGTCGAGAGTTTCGACTTCAATGGCACCACGCTGACCAAGGCCGACCTGGAGGCGGCGCCGACCGCCACGGACAGCGCGGCGCAATTGTCCAAGGACGGTGTGGTTGACTGGACGCTGACCGGCTCCGGCGGAACTGGCACGCTGAGCTACGTGGTCGAGAACGGCGGCGCGGCCATCGACACGACGGTAGCCACAGGACTCGGCTTCGACACCTTGGACGGCGATGTCTTCGCGACCACCAACGGCCATGTACAGGTCAAGGCGGACGGCGGTTACGCGTACCGGCCGGATGCCGGCTACGAAGGCGCGGACAGCTTCGACTTCCGGGTGACCGACGACAGTACCGGTGTGTCCAGCACCGCCACGGTGGATGTCGGTGTCGGCTTCCCGGGCTACGAGATTGCCAATTCGGTCAACCTCAACGGCACGGACGAATACCTCAGTTTCACGCCATCGTCCGGAGACCCGAGCACGCGGTTTACGTTTAGCGGATGGGTCAAGCGTAATTCCTTGGGCGAACAGATCATTATCTCTTCAGGGGATAATTCGTCCGAACGGGCAGCGATCAAATTTACGTCCGTGGAAAACGGCAACAAGCTGCAAATGCATGCCGACAGTGCGGCGCAGGGGCAATATCTTCAACTGCAAAGCGACATCGCCATCGATACCGTTGGCGAATGGGTTCACATCTATGTTGCCATCGACAGTACCCAGGCGGTTGCCGCCGACCGGGTGGTGATGGCGGTCAACGGTACGCAGGTCGGTTATTCCCAGGAGACGTGGTTCGGCCAAAACACGACCATGCAGTGGGGCAATGCGGTAGCGCACCACATCGGCGATCAGAGTTATGACGGTATTTATAAACTCGATGCTGGTATTGCGGATTTTGTCGTTGTTAACGATGCGATCGCCCCCATAGAGAGTTTCGCTGAGACCAACGGCGGCACCTGGGTGCCGGTCGAAGTGCTGCCGTCGAGCTGGCAGGTTCTGGGCACGGACGTTCTGGCCGGCACGGAGACGGTGACGGTCTCGGACACGACCTCTTCGGACGGTCCGGAAGTCGTTTATGACAACGACACGTCGGCGCAATGGCAGTCGGCGAACGGAACGTCCGGTAAATATTGGCAGGTCGACCTGGGATCCGGCCAGGAGCAGGCGGTGGAGCGGGTGAACCTCATGTCGGCCAACGACATGAACGGGGATTCGGCGCACAACATCACGTCCTTGCAGGTCAAGGGATCGGTCGACGGTTCGACCTGGGTGACGCTCGCCGACGTCGACCCGTCGAGTTGGGCGCTGAACCAGATGCACGCCATCGACTTCTCCAACGACACCGCCTACCGCCACTACCGCCTGGAGAAGGCGGCCGGCGGCGCCAGCGGCGGGCTCAACCTGAAGGAAGTGGAACTGCTGGCCCGCAACGCCACCGCCACCGACTTCGGCACCAACGGCTTCCACCTGGACTTCGCGGACGGGGCCGATCTAGGCAACGATGTTGGTAGCAACAACAACGACTTCACGACAACCAACCTGGATGCCACCGATCAGACGTTGGACAGCCCGACGCGGAACTTTGCCACCTTCGATGCGGCGGACGGCCATTCGGATATCGTGCTGTCGGGCGGCAACCTGATCGTCGATAGCACGTCGGCTTACGGCCACAACCGGGCGATCAAGGCGTCGACGTCGGTTTCGACCGGCAAGTACTACTGGGAAGTGAAGATCGCCAACGGCGCGATCAACGGCTCGCGCTCGATCGGCATCATCGACGCCACCCATTCGCTGACCGGCTCGACGGACTACCTCGGCGGCCTGTCGAACGCCATCGCCTTGGATGCCAGCCAAGGTACGGTGCGCAGCAGCGGCACGCCGATTGCCTACCTGGGCACGAGCCTTTCGGTGGGCGATGTGGTCGGTGTGGTTGTCGACATGGATGCGCAGAAGTTGTGGTTCAGTGTCAACGGCAGCTATGTCAACAACGGTGATCCGGAGACGGGGGCCAATCCGGTCGACACGGCATCGCTAGGCTTCACCTGGCCGGCGTCGATTGCGCCGGCGGCGAGTACGCAGTCGACACGCGAGCTTCACTTCAATTTCGGGGCGACGGACCTGCTGTACAAGCCGGCGGGCTTCGGGACGCTGGAAAGCGTCACTATTGAAGGCACGACGTTTGGCGATCCGATCGAGACGCCAACGGAAGGCAACGACAGCATCGAGGGCACGTTGGAAGCGGACGTCATCGACGGCCTAGGCGGGGATGACAAACTCATCGGCAACGGCGGCGTGGACACGCTGTCGGGCAACGACGGTGATGATCTGCTCATCGGTGGAGAGGGCGACGATACGCTTTCCGGTGGTGCCGGTGACGACACGGCTTCCTATGCCGACAACATCTCCGGTTACACGGTCAGCTACGACAGCGCCACGGACACCATCACCGTGACCGACACCGATACGTCCAACGGCGACGAGGGGACGGACACCATCACCGGTGTCGAGAGCTTCGACTTCAATGGCACCACGCTGACCAAGGCCGACCTGGAGGCGGCGCCGATCGCCACCGACAGCGCCGCGCAGGTGGCCACGGACGGCGTCGCCGACTGGACGCTGACCGGTTCCGGCGGCAGCGGCACGCTCACCTATGCAATCGAAGGGCTGGCGGCGAGCACGGACGGCGCACATCTGGCAGCTAACGGCTGGTACGAGACGGCGATGGGCAACTTCGTGCGGGTCACCGACGCGGCGACCGGCGATTACGAATACGACGCGGTCAACGGCTACGAAGGTGCGGACAGCTTTGACTTCCGTGTGACCGACGACGCCACCGGTGTGTCCAGCGTGGCGACGGTGGATGTCGGTGTCGGCTTCCCGGGGTATGCCATCGAGCACTCGGTGTCGTTCGATGCGGCGGAGGGCGAGTCCCTGTCACGGACACCGGCAGGCGCCGGCGACCGGAAGGCCTGGACCTATTCGTTCTGGCTGAAGGGCGATGTCTCCGGTTCGACCTCGCAGAAGGTGCTGAGCGTCGGCCCGGACAGTTCGAACCGGTTCAACGTCTACTTCGCCGACAACAAGATGGGCGTCTACCAGCAGGCCTCGGGCAGCACCCAGCTGGACGCGGTCAGCGACACGCTGCCCGACAACAGCAACGGCACGGCCTGGCACCATTACGTGGTCTCCGTCGATACGGCGGCGGCGACGGGCGCGGAGCGGGTCCGGATCTACAAGGATGAGAACCTCGTCGGCTTTGATTCCGGTTATCCGAACACCTACATCGGCCAGAACGTCGACACCTTCGTCAACGGGACGGAGAAGCACCGCATCGGCGTTCAGTACGACGACACCAACCAGCATCTCGACAGCGACCTGGCCGAGGTCGTTCTGATCGACGGCCAGGCTTTGGACGCATTGGCATTCGGCGAGTTCGATGCGAATGGCGACTGGGTTGCCAAAGCGGTTGATCCATCGACTTGGATGGCACCCGAGGATGTGACGTCATCGGTTGATGCGGTGAACACGTCGGCATCAATGAGCGATCCGGACAGTGATGTGGCCCACCTAACGGATGGCAATGCAACGACCAAGTGGTCTTCGTTGAACGGATCCAGCGGTCAGTACTTCGAGTTTGACTTTGGTGCGGGCGATGAGCGCGCGATCGAGCAGATCTATATCGACTTCCGCCAGGACAATTCATCTGGATATCTGGACAGCCTGGATATCAAGGCCTCCAACGACGGTGTGACCTACACGACGGTGAGCACGGTCACCAATCCGGGTTGGGCCGAGGGCGAGAACGTTACACTGGAGTTCGCCAACAGCACGGCTTACCGCTATTGGCGGGTGGAAAAAGCAAGCGGCGCTTCGAACACCAATCTGAACATCTACGAAGCGAAGATGTACGTGATGGGCCCGGCAACGGACCTGGGCACGAACGGTTTCCACCTGGACTTCGCCGATGGGGCGAACCTCGGCGACGATGCGGCGGGGAGCAACGACTTCACGACAACCAACCTGGATGCCACCGATCAGACGTTGGACAGCCCGACGGACAATTACGCGACGCTCGATCCGAACGGTGTCCTTCTGGGCAGCGGTGGCACCTTGTCGGACGGCAACCTGTCGTGGGAAGGCGGATGGACGGGTACGCAGGAAGTGGTTGGAACGATCGCCATCCCGTCGTCGGGATCGTTCTACATGGAGGGCCGGATTACGACGGCGGGTTCGACGCCGCGCTCGACCTATTTCGGGTTCCTCGACGCCGATCGTGGTCCGAATTTCAGCCACGGCATCCTCAGCCGAGCCGACACGGCGGCATTGAGCGGCAGCGTCAAGGTCCTGGACGGCGCCGAAAGCACCGACGGCCCTTACGCTTCGTGGCGCTCGACGGATGTCGACATCGGCATGCTCTATGACGTCGACAACGATGTCGTTAAGGCTTACGTCGACGGTGTGCTGCAGTGGACCCAGGAGAACGCGTCGACCTACCTAACCGGCAACACCATCCTGCCCTACGTGGTCGGCGGTGATGGAACGGTATTCACTGTCGACTTTGGTCAGAACGGTTTCAACGAAACGATACCTGCGGGAGCGACGCCCTTGTCCTCCGCCCATATCGACGGCACCACATACGGTGAACCGCTCGTCACACCGACATCCGGCAACGACAGCATCGAGGGCACCTCCGACGCAGATGTCATCGACGGCCTCGCCGGGGATGACAAACTCATCGGTAACGAGGGTGGCGATACGCTGACGGGCAATGAGGGCGACGACCAGCTGATCGGTAACGCCGGCGACGACACGCTTTCAGACGGATCCGGCGACGACACCTACAGCTTCGGCCGCGGTGACGACGCCGATCTGATCGACAACATCGGCGAGGGCGCGAGCGCCGATACCGTCAAGTTCGGCGCCACCATTGACACCGATCAGTTGTGGTTCCGCCAGGACGGTAATGATCTCGTCGTCGACGTCATCGGCACCGCGGACAGCGTCACCATCGACGAGTGGTATGCGAGCGCTGACAATCGTGTCGATACCTTCGAAACCGCCGACGGTTCGACCCTCGACGACGCTAATGTCCAGAACCTGGTATCGGCGATGGCGTCGTTCAGCCCGCCGGCGCTCGGCGAGACGGAACTGTCACAGGCCCTGCACGACAGCCTCGACCCGGTGATCGCGGCGAACTGGCAGTCCGGCGGCAGCTAACGGCCGGTGCCGATTCCCGGTCTCAGGCCCGCTCGGTCGCCGAGGGGATGAGTTCGGGACATGTCGCCGAAACGATGGCGGTGAGGGTGGGATTCGAACCCACGAAACGGTTTCCCGTTTGCTGGTTTTCAAGACCAGTGCCTTCAACCACTCGGCCACCTCACCCCGCGGATTTGTCCGCGCCCGGCGCTTGCGTTTTGCCGCCGGCGTGGACGATTTCTAGCCGCCCCCAGGCGCGCCTTCAAGGTTTCCTTGAGGCTTTGATCTCACGCAATTTCGCGGCGCCGCGGATCGCTTATGATTTGGTCAAATTCGCTATCGGGGCCGGCGGAGGGCCCCTGTCCGATAGGAGGAACGATCCATGGCAACGGATTATCCGGAACTGGCGCGCGAGCTGACGGTCGCCATCCGTGACCTGAGGAAAGGCATACCGGAGACGATGAAGGGGTTTTCGGTGATGGCCGCCGCGGCGACGGCGCCCGGTGTGCTCGATACCAAGACCAAGGAACTGATCGCCACCGCCATCGGCGTCGCCGTGCGCTGCGACGGCTGTCTGGCGTTCCACGTCAAGGCGGCGGTGAAAAACGGCGCCACCCGCCAGGAGATCCTGGAGACGCTCGGCATGGCCGTCTACATGGGCGGCGGGCCGTCCATGGTCTATGCGGCCCAGGCCCTCGAGGCCTACGACCAATTCGCGCCGGCGGCAGCCGATCCGGCGGCTTAGGTCCGACCGACCGCAGGACCGTCGTGCACATGCCGGGTTGCCGGTGGTATACTGTGGCCATGGACACGCAACGATTCGCCGCCATTTCCGCCGTCCTCGCCGGGACCGGTCTCATCGCCGCCAATTGGGATGTGGTCGCCGGATCCTTTATGGTGCGCTATGTCGACGCCTCGACTTGGTCCTTCATCTGTTTCTGAGCGCCGGTTTTCCAGCGTTTTTCGCCCACCGCTTCGACGCTGATCATCGACCGATAGGTTCAAGAACACATTGGCGTGAGCGATCTCGCCCTAAGGCCGCGGGGGCTGTGAGGGAGGCGCGGCTTCGTGGTAGACTTGAGCGTCCAACCACAGCAACGGGTCGATCGCCATGCCGGGCCATAAGCCGCCGAGAGCGGGTCTCCACGGAATTGTCGGGTTTTTGTTCATCGTCGGTGTCGTCGTCGCGAGTCCAACCCAATCCCGGGCCGCCGATACGCCTTTTGCCGAAATCCTGCGGTCCATCGTCAAGGTCCACGCCGTCATTCCAGGCGATGCCCGCACGGCCCATTCCCTAGGGACGGAGCGGGAAGGAAACGGCGTTGTCATCGGAGATGACGGGCTGGTCCTGACCATCGGCTATTTGATCCTCGAAGCGTCAGCGGTTCAGGTCACGGTAGGGACCGGCGAGCCGTCACCGGCCGAGATCGTCGCTTATGACCACGCCACCGGTTTCGGCTTGATCCACGCGCCGTCCTTGGCTGGCGTCAAACCGCTGCCGCTCGGCCGCTCCGCCGACCTGGCAAAAGGAGTCCGCGCACTTGCCGTGTCGGCGGAAGGGACCAGCCGGCGATCCCCGGTGACGCCGGTCGCCGTGGTTTCCAGGCGGGAATTCGCCGGATACTGGGAGTACCTGTTGGACAGCGCCATCTACACCAGGCCCTATCACGATTCCTATGGTGGCGCCGCGTTGCTTGATTCCGAAGGGGCGCTGGTCGGCATCGGTTCTTTGTTCGTCAACGATGCCGAAACCGGTGACGAGGCAGCGCCCGGTAACCTTTTCGTTCCGATCGACCTGTTGAAACCGATTCTCGGCGAATTGGTCGAAAAGGGGCGTTCTTCGGCTCCGGCCAATCCCTGGCTCGGCCTCTATGCCGGCGAGGCCCAGGGACGGGTCTTCGTCAGGCGGGTCGCCCGCGGCGGCCCGGCGGAGACGGCCGGAGTCAAACCCGGCGACATCATCATCGGCGTCGGCGTGCGCCGGGTCGCGGGTCTCGCCGATTTCTACCGTAAAATCTGGTCACGGGGAGCGGCCGGTATCGAGGTCGGCGTCGACATCCTGCCCATCGGTTCCAAGGACTTGGCCATCGAGAACGTCAGTATCCGCTCTCTCGACCGCCATAACTGGCTAAAACTCCGGCGCCAGCAATAGGGAGTTGTGGTTCCAAAGGGGCTATGGCAGAACGCTGCCATGAAGCCGATCATCACCATGCTGCCGGGCCCGCGGGAAATGGGCGGAAAGGTCGCCAAAATCCTGCTGGCCACTCTCCTTGCGGTTTCATTGTCCCCGTCTGCGCCGGCCCAGGAGACGCCGCCGCCGTTCGCACCGTGGCTCGAGGACCTGAAAGTCGAAGCCCGCCAAATCGGTGTCGGCGAGGAGACGCTTCAACGGGTGCTCGGCGGTATCAAACCCATCCCCCGGGTCATCGAACTGGACCGCCGCCAGCCGGAATTCATGCTGACGTTCTGGAGCTACCTCAAGCGCAGCATCAGTGATAAACGGATCAACACGGCGCGTAGGCTCATGGCGAAACACCGTGGCCTGCTCGAGAAGGTCTCGGCCCGTTACGGTGTCCAGCCCCGTTTTCTTGTCTCGTTCTGGGGTTTGGAGAGCAATTTCGGCGAATACACCGGCACGTTCCCCGTCGCCGGAGCCCTGGTCACTCTGGCCCACGATCGCCGCAGGGCGCGGTTCTTCCGAGCCCAGCTGTTGGCCGTGCTGAAACTGATGGACAGGGGTGATATCGCCGCCAACGCCAAAGGCTCCTGGGCCGGCGCCATGGGTAACCATCAGTTCATTCCGACCACCTACCGAGATTTCGCCGTCGATTTCGACGGCGACGGCAAGCGCGACTTGTGGAACAGCCTGCCCGATATCTTCGCCTCGGCCGCCAACTACCTGAGCCGGTCGGGCTGGGACTCGAAGCGGACTTGGGGACGCGAGGTACAGCTGCCAAAAGGGTTCGATTTTGAACTGGCCGGGCTCACGGAGCGCAAGTCCCTGGCTGTTTGGCAGAAGATCGGAGTGCGCCGCGCCGACGGCCGAGACCTTCCCCGGGTCGATATCGAGGGATCGATCGTCCTGCCGGCCGGTTCCCAAGGGCCGGCTTTCATGGTCTACAAAAACTACCGGACGATCCTGGTGTGGAACCGTTCTATCCTCTACGCCCTTGCCGTCGGTCACCTGGCGGATCGGATCGCCGGCGGTGGCGGCCTTTTGGCCAAACCGCGGGAGGGTGATGCGCCCATGTCGCGGCGCGATATCGTTACCTTGCAGACGGTCCTGGCCGAACGCGGCTTCGATGCCGGCGGCGCCGACGGCATTGTCGGCCCGGCAACGCGCCAGGCCATCAAGGCCTATCAGAAGAGCGTCAATCTGCCGCCGGATGGCTACCCCTCGATGGGTTTGTTGGAACGGTTGCGTGGGACCGGCGGATGAACGAGAGGCGGTGGCGCGGAAACGCTTGTGGCTCTTGCCCGCGCTGGCCGCAATCCGTAAGATGCGCAACATAATGTGAGTGGTATCGCGGTGTTCTACCAGATATCGTAAGCTTCAATGAGTTGCCTGATCAGGCGAGGCCAATTGTAGGGGGAATGCCGGGCTGTCCAATCGCTTCGGAAGACTGATGGTTGTCGCCTCGGTGCTGCTTGTCGCCGCTTGCGCCGAGACCCGTTTGGTCGTCCATTCAGCAAAACGGGTTATGGGCCCGTCGGAGGAGCCGCCAAAGGCCGATTACAAGGTCGGCAAGCCCTACCAGATCAAGGGTTCCTGGTATTATCCGCGGGAAGACTTCGAATACGACGAGACCGGGATCGCGTCCTGGTACGGCACCAAGTTCCACGGACGTCGGACCGCCAACGGCGAACTCTATGACATGAACGCGCTGACGGCGGCCCACCGGACGCTGCCGATGCCGAGCTACGTACGCGTCACCAATCTGGAAAACGGCCGCAGCCTGATCGTCCGGGTCAACGATCGGGGGCCCTTCGCCCGCGGCCGCATCATCGATATGTCCAGGCGCGGGTCGCAGTTGCTCGGGTTTCAGAAACAGGGGACGGCACGGGTCCGGGTGCAGATTCTTGCCGACCGCAGCCGCGCCATGAAGGCCAGGCTGAAGAACCGGGCCGAACTGGCCAAGGTGGGCTCACCGATCACCGTCGACCGCCTGCCAAAGCCGCGCGTGCAAAGCCAATCCCTGCCGCTGCCGGCGCCAGTCAGCACCGCTCCCGCCGGCACCGCCCCCGCCGGCGTTCTCCCGGCACCGGCCGCCGCCGCGCCGGCCGAACCGCAAAGCCAGGTCATCGCGTCGCCCGAGCCGGTGGCTCAGGAGGAATCCTTCGAACCGAGCGGCGTCGTCGAGCAAAGGCCGGTCGGTGCGACTCAGATCTATATCCAGGCCGGGGCCTTCGGCCGTTACGACAATGCCAACAAGGTCCGCGCCAAGCTGACCCCCCTGGGTCCCGTTAAATTGAGCCAGGTCCTGGTCAATGGCCGCGACCTCTACCGCGTGCGACTCGGTCCGCTGACCAGCGTGGCGGCCGCTGACCGGTTGTTGGGCGCGGTGGCGGATGCTGGTTATCCCGAGGCGAGAATCATCGTAGAATAACGTCCGGTCGTGGCAAACGTGAAAGTTTGCCAAGGGCGCTAAAGTGGAAAATATTAAAAAAATCAGTATATTATGAGAAAATTTTCGACAACGCTGTTAACTTGCGCACTGATCCTGTTGGGCGGGGGCGGCCCGGCTTCGGCCATCGATACGATCGCCCGCGAGGCGATCATGATCGATTACGACACCGGCGCCGTACTGTTCGAGAAGAACGCCGATCAACCGATGCCGCCGGCGTCCATGAGCAAGCTGATGACGCTCTATCTGCTCTTCGAACGGGTGCGCGACGGCGTCCTGTCGCTCGACGATACCTTCCGGGTCAGCGAAAATGCCTGGCGCAAGGGCGGCGCCAAGAGCGGCAGTTCAACCATGTTCTTGTTGCCCAACAAAAGGGTGCGCATCGAGGATTTGATCCGGGGTATCATCGTGCAGTCGGGAAACGACGCCTGCATCGTCGTCGCCGAGGGGATTTCCGGTACGAAAGAGGCGTTCGCCGAGGAGATGACGACACGTGGCCGAGAAATGGGCCTGAAGAACAGCATCTTCAGGAATTCTACGGGCTGGCCCGATCCCGAACACAAGATGTCAGCCCGCGATTTGACGATCCTGGCGAAACGCCTGATCAGCGATTTTCCCGATCTCTACGGATACTTCGACGAGCTCAAGTTCACCTATGGCGGCATCAAACAGCACAACCGCAATCCTCTGCTTTACAAGGACATGGGCGCTGACGGCCTGAAGACCGGCCATACGGAGGAAGCCGGTTACGGTCTGACCACGTCGGCAGTTCGCGGCGGCCGCCGCCTGATCCTGGTGGTCAACGGACTGCCCTCGAAGAAGGCGAGAAGCCAGGAACCGGAACGGCTCCTTGAATGGGGGCTTCGCGAGTTCGGCAACTTCGCCTTGTTTTCCGCCGGCGAAACAGTGGAATCGGCGGATGTCTGGCTGGGTCAAAAACCGGCGATCCCGCTTATCATCGAGAAAGACCTGCTTCTCACCCTATCGCGTAAGGCGCGCCGCAACATGAAGGTTCGCGTCGTCTATGAGGGTCCCATTCCCGCACCCGTCGAAAAAGGTGCCGAGGTGGCCAAGCTCGTGGTTACGGCGCCCAACCACGCCCCCTTCGAAGTCCCGCTGGTCGCAGGCGAAAGCGTCGCCCGGCTGGGGTTGTTCGGGCGCTTGGGTGCGGCTCTGTCGGCGATCATCTGGGGCCGGTCGGGGTAGGGCCGCATGGCCCGCGGCAAATTCGTCACGCTCGAAGGGGGCGAAGGCGGGGGCAAGTCGACCCAAGCCCAAAAACTGGCCGAGGCACTCGCCGCCAAGGGCGTCGACGCAGTCCTCACCCGGGAGCCCGGTGGTTCGCCCGGCGCCGAGGAAATCCGCCGCCTTCTGGTGACCGGCGAAACGGAACGCTGGCAACCGTTCAGTGAAATCCTGCTCCACTATGCGGCACGCATCGAACACGTTCATAACACCATTTTACCGGCGCTCGAGGCCGGGAAATGGGTGATCAGCGACCGCTTCGCCGATTCGACCCTGGCCTACCAGGGCTACGGCCACGGCATGGACCGGGACGACATCGCCGCCATCCATCGCATGGCACTTGGTGATTTCGGCCCCGACCTGACCGTCGTCCTCGACCTGCCGCACGAGGCCGGCTTGGCGCGGGCCGGCAGCCGGGCCGATTCCGAGGATCGATACGAACGCATGGAGGAAGCGTTTCACGACCGCATCCGCAAGGGGTTCCTGTCGATCGCCGAATTGCACCCGGAGCGCTGCTGCGTCGTCGACGTGACAGCCGACATTGATGCCGTGCACCGAGCGATCCTGGATGCCGTGGAATCGCGCCTGCTGTCGGGACCAGGATGATGGCGGCGGTAACGGCCCCGGCGACGGATGAAGCGTGGCCGCCGTCGCCCCATTTTAACGCGGACCTTCTTGGCCACGAGGCGGCCGAAAAGGAGCTGTTGGAGGCGTTTCATGGCGGCGCATTCGCCCACGCCTGGCTGATTTCGGGACCCCAGGGTATCGGTAAGGCGACATTGGCTCATCGGTTCGCGCGCTACATCCTGTCACAGGGCGATGCCGACGCCTTCGGCGGTATCGGCGGAAACGGGCTGTTCGGCACCACAGATGCGCCGCCCGATAACCTTTACGTGGCGCCGGAGACACCGGTTTTCCGCCGTGTTGCCGCCGGCGGACACACGGATTTCCTGACCGTGGAACGGACCGTCAATGACAGGGGAAAACTGAGAAACGAGATCGTCGTCGATGACATTCGCCGCGTGCCGGCGTTTTTCGGTCATACCTCCGGGGAAGGGGGATGGCGGGTCGTCATCGTCGACAGCGCCGACGAAATGAACCGCAATGCCGCCAATGCGCTGCTCAAGGTGCTGGAAGAGCCACCGGACCGCTCCGTCCTGTTGCTGGTCAGCCACAATCCGGGACGCCTGCTGCCGACAATCCGGTCCCGTTGCCGGAACATGCCGCTGCCGCCGCTGGCCGAGGACGTGCTGAAAAAGCTCCTGAAACGGTACCTGAGCGATTTGCCGGATGATCAATCCGGCATCTTGTCCAGGCTCGCTGCCGGCAGCATCGGCGATGCGGTGAAGCTTTGGGAGTCGGGCGGTATCGAGCTTTACAACGCCACTCTCGAGCTGCTGGCTTCGGCGCCGGACCAGGACGTGGAGGCCCTGCATCGGTTCGCTGACGACCTCACCGCGCGTGGCAAGGACCCTCAGGCCTTCGCCACGGCGATGGAACTGCTCAAGGGTATCCTGTTGCGGCTGACGCGATATGCGGCCCAATCCGGGGCCCGGTCGATGGATGTGGACAGCCGCGAGGACGAAGTGATCCGCGCCATTGCGCCGATGGCCACGCTTGATCTGTGGCTTGAGGTATGGGAAAACGTCGGGGAATTGATAGAGCGTGCAGACGCCGTAAATCTCGAACACAAGCAAATCGTCTTGAACGTATTTTCCGAGATCGGCGGTGCCGTGCGCCAATAGGTTGGACGCCGGTTCTTTAATTTCCTTCCCCGAAGGTCCCGATGGATAAACGGTACTACGTCACTACGCCGATCTACTACGTCAACGATGCGCCGCATATAGGCCACGCCTATACGACGCTGGCCTGTGACGTGATCGCGCGGTTCAAACGGCTGGACGGGTACGATGTAAAGTTCCTGACCGGTACCGACGAACACGGCCAGAAAGTGGAAAAGTCGGCGACCGCGGCCGGGCTCGATCCGCAAGCGTTCACGGACAAGGTGTCTCAGAACTTCCGCGAACTGGCGGAGACCATGGGATTTTCCAACGACGATTTCATCCGCACCACGGAACACCGCCATACGGTGGCCTGTCAGGACCTGTGGCGTCGCTTGCAGGAAGCAGGCGAGATTTACCTCGGGTCCTATGCCGGTTGGTATGCAATCCGTGACGAGGCCTTCTATGGCGAGGACGAGCTGACGACCGACGCCGAAGGCAAGAAGGTGGCGCCGAGCGGGGCCGAGGTCGAGTGGGTCGAGGAACCGAGCTATTTCTTTCGCCTCTCGGCTTGGCAGGACCGCTTGCTCCAGCACTACGAGAACAACCCGGATTTCATCTTGCCGACGACGCGGCGCAACGAAGTCGTCAGTTTCGTCAAGGGCGGGCTGCAGGACCTTTCAGTCTCGCGGACCACGTTCAATTGGGGAGTACCGATGCCCGGTGACGATGCCCACATCATGTACGTGTGGCTAGACGCCTTGACCAACTACATCACCGCGATCGGATATCCGGAAACGGAAGGCGGCGAATACGCCCATTACTGGCCGGCCGACCTGCACATGGTCGGCAAGGACATCCTGCGATTCCACGCCGTCTACTGGCCGGCCTTCCTGATGGCCGCCGGTCTCCAACCGCCGAAACGTGTCTTCGCTCACGGTTGGTGGACCAACGAGGGACAGAAGATCTCGAAATCGCTGGGCAACGTCATCGACCCGCATGATCTCGTCGACAAATACGGTCTCGACCCGGTCCGCTATTTCCTGTTGCGCGAGGTGCCCTTCGGCAACGACGGCGACTTTTCCCACCGCGCCATGGTCGGTCGCCTGAACGGCGAGTTGGCCAATGATTTCGGCAATTTGGCGCAGCGCGTTCTCTCCATGATTCACAAGAACTGCGATGCGACGGTGCCGCAGCCGGGCACGTATTCGGCCGACGACGAGACCATGCTCGGTGCTGCCGACGGCCTTCTCGATGCCGTTCGCGAGAAGATCGACCGGCAAGCCTTCAACGAGGCGCTCGACACCATCTGGCAGGTTATCCGCGGCGCCAACAGTTATGTCGATTCGCAAGCCCCGTGGAAGCTGCGCAAGGAAGACCCGCCGCGTATGGAGACGGTGCTCTATGTGTTGGCCGAGGTCATCCGCAAGCTCGCCGTGTTGACCCAACCGTTCATGCCCGATGCGTCGTCAAGACTGCTCGACCAACTGGCGCAAGGCGAGGGGAGGCGGTCTTTCGCCACCCTCGGTGCCGGCGAGCGCCTGGATCCCGGCGCCGGATTGCCGAAGCCGGAAGGCGTTTTCCCGCGTTTCGTGGATGACGAAGGGTAATCCAGTCGTTCGACAGGAAGTGAAGACAAACACATTCAAAGTTGGCAAACTATCGCCGGCTTAGATTAGGGATTGGAGGCGCGGCCTCCGGCTGGAGGAGTTAATCAGGCCATGGCGCAGGCAATGACAATCGTCCGAATTTCAGTGGTGGCCACGGTTGCCGCCCTACTTTCCTTGCGCGCCGGCGATGCTCCGGCCGCTGAACTGGTGATGTTCGATTCCCCCGTCTGCGAGTGGTGCGAGGTTTGGGAGGAAGAGGTCGGTATTGTCTACAACAAGACCGAAGAGGCCTGTGTCGCCCCCATCCGCCGGGTATCCGTCTGGGACGAGCGACCGGAGGATCTCAAATCCGTGCGCTCAATCGTCTTCACGCCGACCTTTGTCCTGGTTGAGGATGGGAACGAAGTCGGGCGGATCCTGGGATACCCGGGGGAAAGCCATTTTTGGGGTCTGCTTGGACAAATGATCCAGCGAATCGATACCGCATCCGTGGTCTCGACAAACTGTGAGCGGCGCGGCGATACGGCGGCGAATCGGGGACAAAAGGCCGACGATTCATAGGGATTAATCGAGGATTACGAAAAAAACCGTAGATTGGTGGAAAATACATTCGAAATCGCGTATATAAAGAGCAGATCGTAGTTTTTGTTTCTTTCGTGAGCAGGAGTTTCGATACCATTTTTTAGGTTTTCGATACCGGGGGACGACATATGCAAGTTCAAGACGTGCTCAGTAATGCCAAGCGGGCGAGCCGTTTTTTGAAGGCTTTAGCCAACGACAATCGACTGGTCATTCTCTGTGCATTGGTTGATAGCGAAAAAAGCGTTGGTGAATTGGAGCAGATTTTAGGTATTCGCCAACCAACGCTGTCGCAACAATTGGCGCGGTTGCGCGCCGACAAGATGGTTTCGACGCGCCGCGAATCGAAACAGATTTTCTACCGGCTGGCGAGCGAAGAGGCCGAAAAGATGATCGGTCTGCTCTACGAGCTCTTCTGCTCGCAAGGCATGGAAGAGGGCCAGACCTGCGGTGCTGGTTCGGACAGCGATGCCGTTTCCGGCGGCAAGATCGACGACGAGGAAGCGGAAGCCGCCTGAGACTTTTCTTTCCGTAACCCCGGCTATCCGGAATGACCGATCGTTGGATCGCTCACGAACTGCAGGCAAACAACTCTGAGGCAAGAAGCTAGGTTCTTTCGTTCATCGACCGGGCAGTGGTCATGGATGGTCGTAACCAGTTCCGGGATCGACCGTCCTTCGTGGACGGCCAGGTTCTCAAGAACCGTCCAGAAACACTTTTCCAGCCGGATCGTCGTTGAGTGGCCGTGAATGCGGATCGATTTCCGAACCGGATTGAATTCGGGAACCCGCTGTGATTCGCAAATTCGGGGAAGGAGCCCCGGCGCCTTGTGGGGGTGGTCGTCGCTCGTCTATCCTCATTTCCACTGAAGAAATGCCAACACACTACCGCCACAGGTCTACGCCCGATTCACGGCATCCAGGTTTGATTCGGAGGACCGGTTCGCCCCGCCCGATACCCCGTTGTTATCGCGAGTTTAGATAAATAGGTTGATGTCGGAATTCATGGCCTTTTCCATGTAAGTGGCGGCACCGCCGAGGCCGATTTCGTCGATCAGGTCGTCGCTCTTCATCTCGAACAGGTCGATGGTCATCTGACAGCCGATCATTTCCACGTCCGACTCGATGGCCGCTTCACGGAGATCGGGGATCGAAGCGACACCCTTTTTCTTGATCATGTTCTTCATCATCGACGAGGCCATGGCGTCGACGCCGGGGATCGTCGAGACGATGTTCGGCATGGTCATGTGCATGCCCATCATCGGCATCTCCATGGCCGGGTTGCCGAGTGTAGAGATCTGCAGGTGCGACAGGTCTTTTTTCAGCAGTTGCAGACCGTAAAAAGTGAAGAACATCGTCACCTGCACGTCCATGGCGGCCGCCGTCGTCGCCAGGATGAAGGGAGGATAGGCCCAGTCCAGGGTCCCCTTCGTACAAATGATGGTCATGGTCTTGGCGTTGCTGCCTTCCTCGGACATCGGTCCGCACTCCTAATCAGTTAAAGTTTTTCGAATATATCATATTCTTTAAATAACCCAAGTTGGATTTGATTTATAGACTTGTGACAGGATGTTGGCTTCACGATGGGGTGAGGGACCGCTGATGCCTTCCCATGCCGCCCGCCGTCGCGCCCGCCGTCGTGCCAACCAAGACGCCCGGTCCGAACCTGTTGCGGATTTGTTACATACCCGGGAATTCAACCCTGTGGCCTTTGGGTACTACGCCTCCACATTAGAACGCCGCTAATTTGACGCCCACGGTATTGGGTAAAGCGGCAATCCAACAAGTGTGCGCACGCAACGCACCGCGACAAAAACCGCCAAGACCCTTCGATCAACAACAACACAACTTGAGGGTTACGATGTTGGGTAAAGGAACAATCATTATTCATAGAGTGGCGGCCATCGCCGCCTTCGTCGCTGTTTCGGCGGCACCCTATCAGTCGGCACAGGCGACAAACGGCATGAATATGTACGGCTTCGGGCCGACCGCCAAAGGCATGGCGGGAATCGGTGCCGCGTACAGTAACGATGCGTTGGCGTCGGCGACCAACCCGGCCGGCTGGCCTGGGTCGGGCGACGCGGAGACATGGACGTTACTTTCTTCTCTCCCGACCGCGAGCTCAATGTTGGAGCCGCCGGGTCGATCACGGACAACACCAGCGAAAACCGACTCTTCATCATGCCCAATATCGGGGCCAACTACCCGATCAATGAAAACCATTCGATCGGGATCGGCTTGACGTCCGCCGGCGGCATGAACACGGAGTGGCCAACGGCCGTTTACGCCGCCTTTGGCGCCGGCAGCGTGCCGACGGGCGTCGACATGGCGCATGCATTCCTGGGCGTCAACTATGCGATGAAGTTCGATGCTGTAAATGGCGAGCACAGCGTCGGCGTCATGCCCTACGGCGCCTTTGGCCGCTTCAAGGCCTATGGGTTGGAGGCATTCCAGGGAATTTCCCAGGATGGGCGCCATGTCACCGGTAACGGCTATGACCACGCCTACGGATATGGCGTTCGTTTCGGATACCAGGGGCGTTTCGCCAACCAAGACCTAATGGTCGGCGCTTCCTATCAGACCCGGACCTACATGAGCGAGTTCACCAAGTACAAGGGTCTGTTCGCGGAGGAGGGTGACTTCGACCTGGCGCCGGTGATCAACGCTGGAATCGCCTACCGGGTGTCACCGAATTTCCTGGTCAGTTTCGATTACTCGTACATTCTCTATAACGACGTGGCTTCCATTTCCAACCACGGTCCGAGGACGGCACTCGCCTCGCTGCCGACGGAAAACCAGCTTGGCAAGGATCAGGGGCTCGGTTTCGGTTGGGAGGACATGGGCATCCTGAAGATCGGTGCCGAGTGGCGCTACAGCGATCGTCTGACGGCGCGGTTCGGAATCAGCCACGCCACGCAGACCTATGACAGTCAGGAAATCATGTTCAATTTCTTGGCCCCCGGCGTCGTCCGCACCCACATCACCGTCGGGGCGACCTACGGCATGACGGACAACCTGGACCTCAACCTTGCTTATTCGCGTGGGCTTTCCAGCGACATCTCCGGGACCGATCCGAACTTGGGCGGTCAGGTCGTGGCGACGGAGATGAGCCAACATAAAGCGACGGTGGGCCTGACCTATCGCTGGTGATTGACGCGAGACGGACACCGCCCATCGCAGTGTCAGGCGGACCGTGTAACGGCAAGAACGGCGGCCTCAACAGGTCGCCGTTTTTCGTTACCCGACCGTACCCAGGGCCGGAAACGCCTCGAGAAGCCAGTAGGCGAGCTCGGAAAACGTGCCGGTGAGGAACATGACGCCGGTGATGACCAGCAGCACGCCGATGACACGCTCGACGGTCTGCATGTGTTTGCGGAACCGTTTCATGAAGTTCATGAACGGTTTGACGGCGAGGGCCGCCGCCAGGAATGGGATGCCGATACCGAGGGAATAGACGGCGAGCAGGCTGGAGCCGTAGGCGACCGAATTCTCACTGCCGGCAACGAACAGGATGGCGGCCAGCACCGGTCCGACACAGGGCGTCCAGCCGAAGGCGAAGGCCAGACCGATGACGTAGGATCCTATCAGGGACGCCGGACGCGTATCGGCATGGAAACGGGCTTCGCGGTAGAGCAGGGGAATCCGCAGGATGCCGATGAAATGGAGCCCGAGGACGGCGATGATGACACCAGCGATCTGCGACAATAGATCGAGGTGGTCGGCAACCACCTGGCCGAGGGCCGAGGCCGTGGCGCCCAACGCCACGAACACGGACGAGAATCCGAGCACGAAGGCGAGTGCGGCGAGAAAGACCTTGCGGAGAAGGTTCGGGTCGACCTCGTCCTCGCCGGCCACCTGGTCCAGCGTGACGCCGCCCAGGAAGCAGAGATAGGGCGGCACCAGCGGCAGCACGCAGGGCGACAGGAAGCTCAGGACCCCGGCCCCGAGCGCACCTGCGTAAGAGACTTCGAACCCGTCCATACTGTCTCAGGTCCCGGAAATCTTGATGCTGTTGTTGGGCGGCAGGTCGATGACCTTCTTTTTCTCGATGTAGTTGGACACAACGTCGTAGACCGGCGGGCCTTCTGTGCCTTCGTTGACCGACGCCCAACCGGAGACCACGTAGTTCCTGGCGGGATCGATCGTCTCGCCGGTCTTCAACAACGTCATGTCGCTGATACGCTCACCGATCTTCTTCGAGATGTCGATGCTGTAGCCCATGCCGCCGACGCGCACCATGTCGCCGCCCTGCTGGTAGTAGGGGTCCGGATTGAACAGGTTGTCGGCGACGTCCTCCAGGATGTCCTTGAGCAGCTTGCCCGACATCTCGGAACGGTAGGCGTTGGGGTAGGTGATGGCGGTGTGATGATAGACGTGATCGACCGTGATGTCGGAGCCCGGCGGCAGGCTCGACCCCCAGCGGAAGCCGGGCGACAGAGAGATTTCCGCATCCCGTTCCTCGATCAGGGCCTGGCAGATCAGGTCGTCGAACGTGCCGTTAAAGTTGCCGCGCCGGTAGAGTAGGCTTTCGGTGCGGCCGAGCACACGGTCCAGTTCCTTGGCATGGGGCTCGCGGATCTTGTTGATCACGGCGGCCATCTCCGGGTCCGGCTTGATGACGTCCGAAAACACCGGCATCAGCTTGAAACGGTAGTCCGTGACTTTCTTGTCCTTGACCTCGAGATCGAGGCGGGCCAGGAACTTACCGTGAGAGCCGGAAGCGACGAGTAGGGTATTGCCGACCTTGACCGCTTCGGGCAGCGCATCGTGGGTGTGGCCGGTCAGGACGACATCGATGCCGTTGACCCGCGAGGCCAGTTTGCGGTCGACGTCGAAGCCGTTGTGGCTGAGCAGGACGACCAATTCGGCCCCTTCGCCGCGGGCCTCGTCGACCCGCTCCTGGACAAGTTTCTCGCGGATCCCGAAAGACCATTGGGGGATCATGTAGCGCGGGTTGGCGACCGGCGTATAGGGGAAGCCCTGGCCGATGACGCCGATCTTGACGCCGCCGCGTTCGAAGTAGGTGATCGCATCGAAGACGCTCTCTTCCCACTCGATGTCGATGACGTTGCCGACCAGGAACGGGAAGTTCAGCATGTCCTTCAGTTCCAGGACACGCTCCTCGCCGTAGGTGAATTCCCAGTGTGCGGTCATGGCGTCGACGCCGAGTGCGTTCATGGCCTCGACCATGTCGGCACCGTCGGTCTTCAGCGCCGTGTAGGAGCCCTGCCAGGTGTCACCGCCGTCGAATAGCAACGTATTGTTGGGCCTTTCCGCGCGGATCGCCTTGACCAGGGTGGCCATGCGGTCGAGTCCGCCGACGCGTCCGTAGGTTTTGGCGAGCGCCGAAAAGTCATCGCTGGAAAGCGCGTAGGCGGCCGGCGATGACGCCCGCAGGCCGTAATGTTTCAAAAAATCCTTACCGGTGATGTGAGGGACCAGTCCCTTGACGTCACCGACACCCAGGTTGACCGACGGTTCGCGGAAATAAAGCGGGGCCAACTGGGCGTGGCAATCCGTGAAATTGAGCAACGTGACCTGGCCGACCGGATCGAACTCGAGGAGCTCGTCCTGGGTGATCGTCTGTTGCGCGGCAGCGCGGGAGAGGGCACCCGGCGCTCCGGTCATCACGGCGGTCGCCGCCGCCACCTGAAGAAACTGCCTGCGGTCCAGCATCGTTAATAAATCTCCTCAAGAAATAGAACGGGGATGCGAACAAGCGCATCCCCCGGAACAGATTTTCGTTCGAATTGAACCTAGTTGCGCACAGCCGGCGTTTCGACGGGCAAACCGCGCCCACGCCACGCCAGGTAGAGCTCCAGGTTCAGGTATTCGGGCGCCCCGTAGGCATAGGGAGTCGCCCGAATGTTCTTGTTGCATCCGCGGAAACGGCGGTGGATCGAGCCGACTTTCTGCCATTTCAGGCGGTAGGTCGGGAAGCCGTTGGACATCCCTTCGGACAGGCGGTTGGCACGCGCCATCATACCCGGATTGTCCTCATGGCAGTGCTTACAGGCAAAATCCAACTGGCCGCGGCGTTCGTAGTAGAGCGCCTTGCCCTTCTCGAAGAACGGCACCGCAGGACCGTCGATGGACACGTTCATGGGCATGTCCTTGGATTGGTGCTTGACGTAGACCGTCATGGCCAGGAGTTGGTTCGATTCCCACTTCCAGGCCTTCGCCTTCATACGCTCGGTACGGCACTCGTTGATTTGCGTCTCGATGCTGTCGATACCCTTTTTATTCGGGTCGTATTTTGGATAGACCGTCGCCACGCCCTTCATCGAGTCGGACGCGTCATTGTGGCACGAAGCGCAGGATTTGCCGGCTTCGCCGTCGACCGTGCTCCACAGGGCCTCGCCCTCGTCGGTCATCAGCATGCCGGGATTCTCCAGGTCGTCGTCCTGGATCCGCATGGTTTCCGTTGTCATATAGGTGTACCCGCTATGGCGGTCGCCGGCCTGGTATTTGCCCCAGTCCTTGTGACCGGCCATCGCCGGCGTCGAAACCGCCGACGCGACCAGCGCCGCACCCGCGAGAGTCAGTATTCCCAGATAAGCCTTACCCATTTTTTCCCCCTGTCATTAGGTTACGTTGACCTTGGCCGTCTTGGTGGTCGTTTTGCCGTTGTCTTCGGTCCAGGTCATGTCCAGTTTCCCGCTCTCCGTCGCCTTGACGTAGAAGGCAAGGTAGGGGTTGGCGGATACGGCCGGATGCCAGTCCGAGGAGAAGACTTCCTTGCCGTTATAGGTGCAGACGAACTTATTGATGATCATGCGCGGGATCTTGTTTCCGGTCTTCTTGTCCTTGCGCTGACCGGTTTCCATCTTGTGGGAAACCAGGGTCTTCACCTGGAAGACCTCACCCTTTTTCACTTTCTTAGGAACTTTTACACGGGCTTTCGCCATTGTCTTTCTCCAATCTCACTCAGCCGCCGCAGCCGCCAATGGTTACCTTGACTTCGCTCTTGCCCATCATCACGGAGCCGTTGCTCATTTCGGCAACGACGACCACGTTCTGGGTTTTGGCCAGGCGCATACGGGTCGATGCGCGGGCCCGGCCGCAGGCCGGCGTGAAGTGACAGGAGGCAACGTCGACGTTCGGGTTGCCATCGGCGAAGATGTGAACCGACTTGACGTGGTCGGCGTCGGTCATCGGGCTCTCGACCTCGAAGCTCATCGGCACCGTGTTGCCGTTTTCCGCGATCTGAGGAAGCTCGACCGTAACCTTGCCTTCGGTCGGCGACTTGTCGCCGATCAGCTTTTTCATCGCTGCAGCAAGCTTTTGTGCATCGGCGGCCGCCAGGCCGGGAAGCAGGCTGGTCGATACGACAGCCAGCGCGCCGGCACCCACGATCTTCAGGATATCGCGGCGATCGACCGGCTTTAGTTCAATTTTCTGCACCATGAATATCTCCTTGGTGATGGTTTGTTAGACGATTCCGTACCACCGAACACAATGGCCGGTGTACGAACCCCCAACGTTTATTTCAGCGTCGTCAGGTAAGCGACGATGTCCTCGACGTCCTGGGCCGCCAAAATGGTCTTCCCCTGGAATTTTTTCAGGACCCGATGTAGGCCCGAACTCCTGTAGAACGCAGGCATGGTGGTGTCTGGATTGACGACCTTTGCGTCGACGACGCGCAGCCTCAATTCACCCTCGTTGTAACGTTCGCCGACACCAACCAGGCTCGGCCCGAGGTTACCGTGGAACTGCTGTTCCGGGATCGGCATCACGTGACAAGCCAGGCAGTTGCCTTTTTTCCTGTTGATCGCCAGTTTCCGGCCATTGGCCGGATCACCCGGTTTGCCGGTCAATGATTCGGGAATGCTGGAGTCGTCGACGACCTCGTATTTGGCCATCTCGGCGGCACCAACGGCGGAACTTAAGGTGAGTGCTACCACCGCTCCCAGTGCTAACGTGCCAAAGTTTTTAAAACGCAACAAGTTCTCCTCCATTTTTTGCGATCACTCGTTTCCACCACGGCATAGTGTTATTGCCATGAGTACCTTGGCGGAATACGAATTACTGATCAACGATGAACCCTGCAGGGAAAATCATATTCAATTTAGATAAAATATCAAGCAGGAAAGTATGCTTTTGACGTTTCTTAAATTGTCATAAGCAATCAGTAGGAAAATCAGTAACCGCTTTTCGCCACGGCGTTAATTAACCGGACTCGGAATGCCTTCTGGCGAAGCGCTAGATTGTCGCGAATTCACCACAAAAAGAAGCCGCCTGTCAGTCGTCGGCGTACCAGGAAAGCTTGTCGTGCAAAGTGACGACGCCACCGACGATGATGATGGCGGGGCCTTCGAGATCGGCTGCCGCCGCATATTCGGCCAAGGTGCCAAGAGTACCGGTAACGACCCGCTGGTCTTCGCGCGTACCCTTGTCAATGACGGCCGCCGGGCGGTCGGCCGGCGCACCGTGTTCCATCAGCTTGCCGACGAGGTCGGGCAGCGCGTTCAGGCCCATGTAGACGACGACGGTCTGGTTTTCCGGTGTCAGGGTCTGCCAATTGAGGTTGAGCTGCCCGTCCTTGGTATGGCCAGTCACGAAGACGCAGGCCTGCGCATGATCGCGATGGGTCAGCGGGATGCCGGAATAGGCGGCGCAACCGCTTGCCGCCGTGACCCCGGGCACCACCTGGAAGGGGATCCCGTGGTTGGCCAGCATCTCGATCTCCTCACCGCCGCGCCCGAAGGTGAACGGATCGCCGCCCTTGAGGCGCAGCACGCGCTTACCCTGCAGGGCATGGTCGACGAGGGCCTTGCTGATCTCTTCCTGCGGCAGCACGTGGTCGCCGCGCTGTTTGCCGACGAAAATCCGCTCGGCGTCGCGCCGGATGCGTTCGAGAATGGCCTCCGGCACGAGCCGGTCGTAGAGCGCCACGTCGGCCCGTTGCATCAGCCGGAGCGCCCGAAAGGACAACAGGTCGGGGTCGCCGGGACCGCTGCCGACCAGGTAGACCTCGCCGACGTCGGCGATACCGCCATCCTGATCGATGGCGTCGAGGGTCTCTTCGACAAGTTTGGTGGCTTCCGCTTCCTGACCGGTAAGCATGTATTCGGCGATCGGTCCGTCAGCCAGATCCTCCCAAAACCGGCGCCGCCGGACCGGATCGGCGATGCGTGTCTTGGCTGCGTCACGCCAACGCGACGCAAATTCGGCGAGGCGGCCGAACGCCGCCGGGATCATCGTCTCCAGTTTGGCTTTCAGCAGACGGGCCAGGATGGGTGATTCACCCCCCGTCGAGGCGGCGACGACGACCGGGGATCGGTCAACGATCGACGGCATGATGAAAGAGCACAGCGCGAGCCGGTCGGCGACGTTGACCGGTATGTTGCGTTCCTGCGCCAGCCGCGAGATTCGGGCGTTCTGTTCCTCGTCGTCACCGGCGACGAAGGCGAGGTGAACGCCGTCCAAGTCCGACGGTTCGAAAACGCGCGCCTCATGGCGGTAGTCGCAGCAGTTTTCGAAATCCAATGACAGCGACGGGGAAACGACGAGAACGTCACCGCCGGCACGGCTGGCGAATTCCGTGCGCCGCGCCGCGATCAGCCCGCCGCCGACGACGAGAACGGGTTTGCCTTTGATATCGAGAAATATGGGAATGTGTTTCATGTTAGTGTCACAGGTGCTTCATGGCCCGCTGCGGGAGCCCTATCCGGGTTTCTCACCGACACCTTGGGCCGCGGCCCAATCCATCATGGCGCGTCCCCACCGTTCGGCGGTGACCGGGTCCGGGTCCAGAATCGTAAATCGCGACTTTTCTCTAATGCGTACGCGCAGAAAGGTCACGCTTTCTTCCGCATTTTCTATGATTTCAATCTGTTTTCCGTATGGCGCGTCGAAAGAATCGACGGTCCGGGTATCGTCGACCATCAGCGTTCACCCCAGGTAAAGGCCGATTCGACCAGGAACTCCCAATTTCGGGGCGTATCCGGGTAATCGGGTTTGAGGTCGATTTCCAACATCGACTGTCCGGCCTGTTCCGCCCGCTGGCGGATGACGGCGATGAGTGCCTGAAACGTTTGGGCCTGAGGGTTTTGAATAATGATGTCGCTCAGTCTGATCATGTTGTCCGCCATGAATGTGCTCCGTCGTCTATGTCGTTTGGTGAAGAGGGGCATCACCCTGCCAGGAGGTCCCCGAGACCCGGTCAAGGTAGCGCGCCCTGAAAAACAGGCGATCCGATCCGGCATCGAAACCGGTGCGCCGATGAAGGACATTGTTGCAGATGATCCCTTGGCCCGGCTGTAAGCGGAATCGGAGCGGGGCCGGGGACCCGTCGTCGAGCAGACCGGCTAAAACGGTCCTCGCACCGTCGTGATGCGGTCCTTCCTTCCACGAGATGTTCCGCTTGCGGGCCGAATAGCGCATGTGGAGGTCGCTGCCGATGACGGAAAAAACCGGTCCGGATACGGCCCCGCGCACGAGGCGTCCCGATTCCACGTTCTCCGGGATCGTCATCGAATCCGGTTCCGTAAGCGCGCCGACGTAGTCCGGGTTTTCATCCATCAGGCGGATATAGGCCAGTTCCGGGTCCAGGACGAGCGATTCGCCGCCGGTCTCGGCCGCTCGCAGGCAGTGCAGGATGAAACCACGCACTTGTTCCGATGCGGCGTTGTAGTAACCGTCCGTATGCCAACTCAGCGGCCGGTTGGAATAGGGGATATAGGAGGCGCGCTGGCCGTCCGCTTCGACCTTCAGTTCGGTGACGGCGTCGTCGTCGGCGCAATGGGTCATGTCCAGGCGTTCAAGGCCGAAAGCCGCGCCGAACCTGACAATATCCGGCTTCTCGACGGGTCCCTTCGTCGCGTAGATCGCGAAATTGGCGCGTCGGCATAGGTCGCGGATTTTCGCCGCTTCGCCGGCGCGCGGTTCGCGGATGTCGGCGACTTCAACGATCAGGGAATCGACGTCTTGCGGCGCGCCCGACAGCTTCCAGTCCCGCCAGGCTTCGTAGGCCCGGTCCGGCTTGCCTGAAAACGGTGAGGCAAGGAGCCGTAAAGCTGGATGGGGCGTCGACCCTTTGGCCGCAGTGAAATCGGCATTTGAACCCATTGTTGAATCTCGACCAGAAGCACAACAAAATCGCTGTAAAACCCTTTCAAATCTAGGGTTTTAAACCATTTGACTCTGACTCTTGATAATTTATATTTTTTGAATATGATCTGTCCGGTCGGCGCGGTTGGGCTGCCGGGGGCAGGTGCAAACGCGGGGTTAAACACCGCGCACAGGGACAAGGCCCTATAGACGGCCCAACTGATGGCAAAACGGGACGTTTTCCGTTGGGAATTTGGAGGAAGACCATGGCCAAAGAACAACACGACACCAAACTACTGGACGGCCTGGAAGATGGCCCCTGGCCAAGCTTCGTCAAGGGTTTGAAGCGTCTCGCGACCAGCGACGACAAACCCTACGCCGACATGATGACCGACTTGCTCGGTCAACTCGAGCATTCCTATGAGACCCGGCGCGGCTATTGGAAGGGCGGCACCGTTAGTGTTTTCGGATATGGCGGTGGCATCATCCCGCGTTTCTCGGAAGTCGCAGAGGATTACCCCGAATCGTCGGAGTTCCATACCTTGCGCGTACAGCCGCCGGCCGGCATGCATTACGACACCAAGGTGCTTCGCGACTTGTGCGACATCTGGGAGCGTCACGGTTCCGGCCTGATCGCCTTTCACGGGCAGAGCGGCGACATCATGTTCCAAGGCTGCACGACGGAGAACACGCAGAAAGCCTTCGACGAGCTCAACGAGATCGGCTTCGATCTCGGCGGCGCCGGTCCGGCTCTCAGGACGTCCATGAGCTGCGTCGGTCATGCCCGCTGCGAACAGTCCTGCTACGACGAAGTGCGCGCTCACCGCACGGTGATCAACGCCTTCCTCGACGAAATGCACCGTCCGGCGCTTCCTTATAAGTTCAAGTTCAAGTTTTCCGGCTGCGCCAACGACTGCGTCAACGCCATCCACCGCGCCGACTTTGCGGTCATCGGCACCTGGCGCGACGACATGAAGGTCAACCAGGACGAGGTCAAGGCCTACATCGACAAGGTCGGACGCAAGTACATGATCGACAACGTCATCGCGCGCTGCCCGACCAACGCGCTCAGCCTCAACGACAACGACACCCTCGACGTCGACAACAAGAGCTGTGTGCGCTGCATGCACTGCATCAACGTCATGACCAAGGCCCTGTCGCCGGGCGACGACCGCGGTATCAGCATCCTCATCGGCGGCAAGCGGTCGCTGAAGATTGGTGACCTGATGGGTACCGTCGTCGTGCCGTTCATGAAACTGGAAACCGACGAGGACTTCGAGGAACTCGAGGAACTCTGCGAAAAGGTCATCGACTTCTTCGCCGAAAACGCCCTCGAGCACGAACGGGTCGGCGAGACCATTGACCGCATCGGTCTGCACAATTTCCTGGAAGGCGTCGGAATCGACATCGATCTCAACATGGTCAAGCACCCGCGCACCAATTCCTACGTGCGGACGGACAATTTCGATGAAGAAGCGGAGAAATGGCGCCAAAAACAGGCGGCGAAATCCGATGGTCAGGTGGCGGCGGCCGAATAAGGCGAACCGGTAGGCCCCGACAACACAGATATAAAGAAACAGGAATCTTCACATGCCAGAAGCCTCAGACACGCCGCGCAGGCCCGTAGAAACCGGTGTTCCGGACCCGTTTCCCTACATGCACCCGCTCTTGAAGAAGAACTACGGCGATTGGGATTGGCACGACCGCCCGCGTCCCGGCGTCCTTCACCATGTCGCCAAGGGCGGCGACGAGGTTTGGACCGTACGTGCCGGTACGCAGCGTCAGATGGACGTCTATACGATCCGTCTTCTCTGCGATATCGCCGATGAATTCGCCGAGGGGCACGTCCGTTTCACGACGCGCAGCAACATCGAGTTCATGTTGAGCTCGGAAGCCATGGTCGACCCGCTGATCGAAAAGCTCAATGAAGAGGGCTTCCCGGTCGGCGGTACCGGCAACTCGGTTTCGATGATTTCGCACACCCAGGGCTGGCTGCACTGCGACATCCCGGGCACCGACGCCTCCGGCGTCGTCAAATCGATGATGGATGATCTCTACGAGGAATTCATCAAAGAAGAGATGCCGAACCGGGTGCGCATCACCACGTCGTGCTGCCAGATCAACTGCGGCGGCCAGGGCGACATCGCCATCAACGTCCAGTACACCAAACCGCCGGTCATCAACCACGACCTGGTCGCCAACGTCTGCGAACGGCCGGCCGTCGTTGCCCGCTGCCCGGTCGCTGCGATCCGCCCGGCCATGGTCAACGGCAGGGCGTCCCTCGAGGTCGACGAGAAGAAGTGCATCTGCTGCGGCGCCTGCTACCCGCCGTGCCCGCCGATGCAGATCAACTCAGACGAATCGACCAAGATCGCGGTATGGGTCGGTGGAAAGCACTCCAATGCGCGCTCCAAGCCGACCTTTCACAAGTTGGTTCGCGCCAATCTGCCCAACAACCCGCCGCGTTGGCCGGAAGTCGGTGAGGTCGTCAAGACGATCCTCTACGCCTACAAGGAAAACGCCCGCGATTGGGAGCGTATGGGCGAATGGATCGATCGCATTGGCTGGCCGCGCTTCTTCGAGCTCATCGATACGCCTTTCACCTATCATCACATCGATGATTACCGGGGCGGCCGCGATGCGCTCAACGCGTCAGCGCATATTCACTTCTAGGTTCCGCACAACAATAAAGAGAACGGCACATGAAGTTCGGAATTCTCGTTAACGAGGGGCCTTTCACGCATCAGGCCTCCGATTCCGCCTACCAGTTCGCCAAGGCAGCGGTCGAAAAGGGGCACGACGTCATTCGTGTCTTCTTCTATTACGACGGCGTCAACAACGCCAACAAGCTGTCCGAACCGCAGTCTGATGACCGCAACCTGGTCAAGCTGTGGGGTGAACTTGCGGCCGAACACAACATCGACCTGGTCGTCTGCGTCGCCGCCGCGCTCCGCCGCGGCATCAAGGACGATATCCTGGCCGAGGGTTACCGGATTTCCGGCCTCGGTCAGCTCATTGAACTCGGCATGGCGGCCGAACGAACCGTCGTGTTCGGTGATTGAGGAGCGATCGGGATGGAAGAAGAATTTCAAGGCAGTTTCGATATTGCGGGCGTGAAGAAACGCTTCATGTTCGTCAATCGGAAGGCTCCCTACGGCACGATCTACGCGCTCGAAATCCTCGAGATGGTCTTGATTTCCGCGGCCTTCGAACAGCATGCGGTGATCGCCTTCATCGATGACGGCGTCTACCAGATCAAAAAGGGTCACGACACCAAGGCCCTCGGCATGAAGAACTATTCCCCGACCTACGGCGTCGTCGAGATGGAGAAGGAAGATGCCGACGAGGACGAGGACATCGACATGGAATGGCGTATCGTCGTCGAGCGCGAATCGATGGAAGCCCGCGGTCTCAACGAGGATGATTTCGTCGTCGACGTCGAGGTCCTCAGTGCCGCCGAGCTCGCCGATCTGATTGATGCCCAGGAAGTGGTCCTAACGGGGTAGAATGAGATGACGAATATGCTCCATACCGTCAACAAGTCGCCCTTCGAGCGCAATACGCTCGATAGCTGCCTGCGTTTGGCGAAAAAAGGTAGTACAATTTTACTTATCGAAGACGGCGTTTATGCCGCTTTGAACGATACGGCGGCCAGTGACAAAGTTACTGCGCGAATGGGCGATTTTCGCTTCTGTGTCCTCGGGCCGGATATCGACGCCAGGGGCCTGGGTGACAAATCCCTGATCGATGGTGTCGAGGTCATCGACTATGGCAAGTTCGTCGATCTCGCGGCTGAACACGATGCCGTAAACGCGTGGCTTTGACCGCTCGACGGCCATACTTTTTGATTAACACGGAGGAATATCCATGGCTTACGAACTGAATGGGCAAACGATCGATGCCGATGAAGAAGGTTACATCATCGACATCAGCCTGTGGAACGAAGACCTCGCCGGTCTCATCGCGGTCGACGAAAAGATCGATATGACCGACGACCATTGGGAAGTTGTCAACTTCCTGCGTGAGTACTACGAAGAATACCAGATCGCGCCGGCCATTCGCGTATTGACCAAGGCGATCAAGAAGAAGCTGGGCCCGGAAAAAGGCAACAGCGGTTACCTCTACGAACTGTTCCCCTACGGTCCGGCCAAGCAGGCGTGCAAAATCGCCGGCCTGCCGAAGCCGACCGGCTGCGTTTGATCCGGCGACCAGCCACACGTCAAAACAGAGATTTGGGGTTCCGCCCCGGTGCCGTTGAGGCGCGACCGGGGCGGAATACGAGGTAGTGACGACTTTTTTTGCCCTGACCTTCTACTTCGCGACGCTGGTTCTCGTCGTTGGGCTCATCGTCAAGATCCGCCAGTTCGCGACTGTCCCGGCACCTCTTAAAATTCCGACGACACCGGCGCCGACTACCGTCAGTGGCGTCTTCTGGCGGATGTTCCGCGAAGTCGTCTTTTTCGAGAGCCTGTTCCGCGCCAGTAAGTGGACGTGGATCTTCGGCTACATGTTCCATGCGGCGCTGGCCCTCGTCGTCCTGCGCCATATCCGTTATTTCATCGAGCCCGTATGGTTTTGGGTCGTCTGGGTCCAGCCCTTCGGCAAATATGCGGCCTTTGCCATGATCGCCGGCCTTCTGGGCCTTTGGGTGCGGCGCATCGCCGTCGACCGTGTCCGCTATATCTCCAGTCCGTCCGACCACTTGATGCTCCTGTTGCTGGCCGTCATCACCGTCAGCGGCATGCTCATGAGTTTCGTCAGCCACACAGACATCATCGGCCTCAAGGCCTTCGTTCTCGGGCTTATGTATTTCGACTGGCAGCCGCTGCCGGCCCATCCGCTGCTCTACATTCATCTTGGTGCCGTGGCCCTGCTGATGATCATCTTCCCGTTCAGCAAGCTTCTGCATGCGCCGGGCGTTTTCTTCAGTCCGACCCGCAACCAGGTCGACAATCCGCGTGAAAAACGTCATCTCGCGAACTGGGCCGCCCAACAGGAAGCCGACCGTACAGCGAGCGCCGAAGCCGTCCAGCCGCAGGGTGGGGATTGATCATGGCCGATGAATTCGAAATTCCGACCCTTGAAGAGTACACGTCGGTTCCGCAGGTAACGCCCGACTCCATGGCGCACAGCCAGCCGTACGTGGCGGCGGCCGACCATCAGGAGGCACTCGGGTTTCCTGGCGAGCTGGTCGACGACTGGCAAACCAAGGCGATCGACAAGATGGGCGAACTCCTGGGCAAGTACCGCTCGCTGCAAGTCTATCTGGATTCCTGTGTCAAATGCGGCGCCTGCACGGACAAATGCCACTACTATCTGGGAACCGGTGATCCGAAGAACATGCCCGTGGCGCGCCAGGACCTGCTGCGCAAGGTGTACCGACGCAATTTCACCTTCGCCGGCAAGTGGTTCCCGTGGCTGGTCGGCGCCGAGGATCTCACGGAAGAGGTGCTCGACGACTGGTACAAATACTTTCACCAGTGCTCTCAGTGCCGGCGTTGCTCCGTCTATTGCCCCTACGGCATCGACACGGCCGAGGTTTCCATGGCGGCGCGCGAGATCATGGACAGCATCGGCAAGGGCCAAAAGTACTGCAACGAGATCATCGGCAAGGTCCACAAAATCGGCAATAACCTGGGGCTGCCGGCACCGGCCATGCGCGCCACACTGGAGGACCTGGAAGAGGAGATCGAGGAAGATACCGGCGTTCCCGTCAAGCTGCCTCTCGACGTCGAGGGCGCCGACGTATTGCTGGTCACGCCGAGCGCCGATTTCTTCGCCGAACCGCATATCGACGGGCTAATCGGCTACGCCAAGGTCTTCCATCAGGCGGGAATCAACTGGACGCTCAGCACCTATGCCTCGGAAGCGGCGAACTTTGCCATGTTCATCGGATCCTACGAACAGATGCGCGAAATCGCCGAGCGAATCCGCAAGGCCGCCGAGGATCTCAAGGTCAAGCGTATCGTCGTCGGTGAATGCGGCCATGCCTGGCGCGTCGCCTACAATTTCTGGAACACGCTCGCCGGTCCCTTCGATTTCCTCGACCCCAACTATCCGGTGCCGCAGCACATCATGGAAGTGACCTACGGGCTCATCCAGGAAGGCAAGCTCGAATTCGACAAGTCGGAAAACGACTACATGACCGTGACCTTCCACGACTCATGCAACGTGGCCCGTGCCTCGCGCATGGGTCCGGAGCCGGGCGGCCAGTTCAAGTACCCGCGCGAGATCATCAAGGCGTGCTGCAACAACTTCGTCGACATGGCCGACGATACCATCCACGAAAACACCTACTGCTGCGGCGGCGGTGGCGGGCTGCTCACCGACGATCTCATGGAACTCAGGGTCAAGGGCGCCAAGCCGCGCATGGAAGCCTTGAAGAAGGTCGCCGACGAACAGGGCGTGACTCACATGGCGGCGATCTGCGCCATCTGCAAGACCCAGTTCTCGAAGGTGATGCCTTACTACGGTTTCTCGATGGACAAGGTCGTCAGCGTTCACCAGCTGGTCAGCAACGCCATCATCCTCGATGAACCGGAGGAAGAACCGGGAGACGAACCGGACCGTGCGGCCGAACCCGCCGCAGAGGACGAGCAGGGCGAGACCGAGCAAGCGACTGAAGACACTGGGGACGATCCCGAAGGAAAAGAAAATGAATAACATGTCCGATACACCGAAACTCTCGTGGCGCCGTTTCGAGGACGGAGACAACGAGATCGAGTCCCTGCAGGAGGAAATCTTCTCGGCGGGCCATTCCCATAAGTGCCCGACCTACGTTCACAAGGCACCGCCGTGTCAGGGCAGCTGTCCGTCCGGCCATGATATCCGCGGCTGGCTGGCCGTCGCCCGCGGTATGGACAAGCCGCCTGTCGAGGGCATGGTTTGGCAAGAATACGCGTTCCTTCGCATGGTTGAGGCCAACCCGTTTCCGTCGACTATGGGACGTGTCTGCCCGGCGCCCTGCGAGGACGGCTGCAACCGCAACGAGGTCGACGACTTCGTCGGCATCAATTCGGTCGAGCAGTACGTCGGCGACTGGGCCATCGAGCACAATCTGAAACTGCCGGGACCGGACGCGGAGACCGGCAAGAAGGTCGCCGTCATCGGCGGCGGCCCGGCCGGCCTGACCGCCGCCTACCAGGTGCGCCTGAAGGGCCATGAGGTCACCATTTTCGAAGGCAACGAAAAGCTCGGCGGCATGATGCGCTACGGCATCCCCGGCTACCGCACGCCGCGTGACATGGTCGACGCCGAAGTGCAGCGCATCCTCGATGTTGGGGTCGAAGCCAAGACCGCGACCAAGGTCGGCGTCGACGTTTCGCTTGAGGACATCGAAACCGAATTCGATGCGGTGTTCTGGGCCATCGGCGCGCAGACCGGGCGACCGCTGCCGGTTCCCGGCTTTGACGCGCCCAACTGCCTCTCCGGCGTCGCCTTCCTCGATGCCTTCAACAAGGGGCGCTTGCAGTTCACGACCAAGAAGGTCGTCGTCGGCGGCGGCGATACGTCGATCGACGTCGCCTCGGTGGCCCGGCGCCTCGGGCACATCGAAACCAGCCACGAGAAGGACCGCCCGGAGAATGCCATTCTCGGCTACACCGCCCACGACGTCGCCGGCACCATGCAGCGCGAGGGCGTCAATGCGGTGCTGACGTCGCTGTTCCCGATCGAAGAGATGACGGCCGCCGAACGCGAACGCGAAGATGCCAAACGCGAGGGCGTCGATCTTAGGGGCGGCGTCATGCCGCTCGAGGTCATCCAGAACGGCGATGGCCGCGCCGTTGCGCTCAAGATGTGCGAATGCGACATGGACGGCATGAAGCCGATCCCCAAGGAAGGCACCGAATTCGAGATCGAATGCGACATGATCATCTCGGCCATTGGCCAGATGGGGTCGTTCGAAGGCTTCGAGGATCTCGACGGCGGCAACGGCTTCATCGCCGCCGACAAGGTATTCAACGTCAAGGACCGCGAAAACCATTTCGCCGGCGGCGACATCCTCCGCCCGCACCTGTTGACGACGGCCATCGGCCAGGGCCGCATCGCCGCCGAAAGCCTCGACCACTACCTCCGGGGATCATCCATCGACAAACGGCCGAAAGTCGACGTACATCAATTCAACCTGTTGGCTGAACTGCGCCAGCGCGACCTGACGCCGTCGGAATACGATCATCAACCGACGCGGGGTACCTCTGAAAAGAATTTCGCGCTCCACAACTACGAGGATCGCGGTGACACGCAGATTATTCCGCACGACGAGCTTTTTCTCGGTCACTTCGGCTACGAGGCGCGCGGCAAGCGCACGGAGATCCACATCGACGCCGACAAGGTGCTGGGCAACTTCGAGGAACGTATCGAAGGCCTGAGTGAGGAGCAGGCGATCGAGGAGGGCAAGCGCTGCATGAGTTGTGGCATGTGTTTCGAATGCGACAACTGCGTCATCTACTGCCCGCAGGACGCCATCTTCCGGGTCAAGAAGGACCAGCGCGCCGTCGGGCGTTACGTCGACACCGATTATATGAAATGCATCGGATGCCACATCTGCAAGGATGTCTGTCCGACCGGTTATATTCAGATGGGGTTGGGCGAATAAGAAAAGGGATCACCAAGAAAGATCAACCCCGCCAACCTCGGCTCTTTTCGCCGAGGGCGTTGCGAAGCAAGGATTTTTGACTGTGCGATTGAGCAAAATTCATGGTTTTTGGGAGGCATGATATGAGCACGACAGCACTGACGCACCGACGCTACGCCGATGGGGACGACGCCCACCTGGAATGGATCGATCACCACGTTATTTCCGGTGAATCGGGCAAATGCCCGACCTACGTTCATCGTTCACCGCCGTGCCAGGGCAGTTGCCCCTCCGGCCACGACATCCGCGGTTGGTTGACCATCGCCCGTGGTCTCGACAAACCGGCGGAGGGCGAAAGCTGGCAACAATATGCCTTCGACCGTATGACCGAAGCCAATCCGTTTCCAGCCGTCATGGGTCGGGTCTGCCCGGCACCCTGTCAGGATGGCTGCAACCGCAACGAGGTCGAGGAACACGTCGGCATCAACGCGGTCGAACAGCACGTCGGCGATTGGGCCCTGGAAAATGGCCTCAAGTTCGCCAGTCCAGAAACCGAGAGCGGCAAGACCGTTGCCATCATCGGCGGCGGTCCGGCGGGCTTGGCGGCCGCCTATTTCCTGCGTAAGAAAGGACACGGCTGTACCATCTTCGAGAGCTACAAGTCTCTCGGCGGCATGATGCGCTTCGGTATTCCCGGCTACCGGACACCCCGCGACGTCCTTGACGGTGAGATCGACCGCATCATCGAGATGGGCGTCGACGTCAAGCTCAACACCCGGGTCGGCACCGATATTTCCATTGCCGAGCTGGAGGAGAAATTCGACGCCGTCTTCTGGGGAATCGGCGCTCAAACCGGCAAACCGATTCCCATTCCGGGTGCGGATGCACCCAACTGCGTTGACGGCATGTCGTTCCTGCGCGCCTTCAACGAAGGGCGCCTACAACACATGGATGGCCGCGTTCTGGTCATCGGCGCCGGCGACACGGCAATGGACGTTGCCGCCGTGGCGCGCCGCTTGGGGCACATCGAGACCTCGAGTGAAAAGGATAAACCCGACAGCGTCATTCTCGGTTATACGACTCATGATGTCGCTCATGTGGCGCGCCGCCAAGGCGCCGACGTCTGGATCGTCTACCGTCGGCCCATCGAAAAGGCACCGGCGACGGAACACGAACTGAATTCCGTGATAACCGAAGGAGTTGAGATCCACGAAAGCCTGGTGCCGGTCGAGGTGGTGCTGGACGACGACGGCCGTGCCACGGCATTGAAGGTCGTTCCCGTTGACTGGTCCTCTGGCGAAATGGTCGTCAAGGAAGGCGAGGAATACGAGATCGAATGCTCGCTCATCGTCGGCGCCACCGGTCAGGCCGGTGATTTCGAGGGGCTCGAGGATTTCGACAACGGTTGGGGCCTGATGGATGCCGACCGCTACTATCAGGTCAAGGATCACGACGGGCATTTTGTCGGTGGCGACGTCATCAAGCCGCATCTCCTGACCACGGCCATCGGCCACGCTTCGATCGCCGTCGACGAGATCGACCGCTATCTGCAGGGCTTGGCCCTGGCCGACCGGCCCAAGGTCGACGTTCATCATTTCAACCTGCTGAACGAACTCCGGGCCCATGATATGGAGCCGGAGGAGTACGGCAACGAACCGACGCGCGGCACCGACAGTGCCGAGTTTGCCGTGCACAACTACGAAGACCGTTCGTTCGCCGAGGTCATTCCGGCCGACACCCTATTCAAGGCCCATTTCCCCTACACGCCGATGGCGCGCCGCGCCGAGGTCGAGATCTCGGCTGACGACGTGGTCGGAAATTTCGAGGAACGCTTTACCGGGCTCTCGGAAGAGGAAACCATCGACGAGGCCGACCGCTGCATGAGCTGCGGCATGTGCTTCGAGTGCGACAACTGCTTCATCTACTGCCCACAGGACGCCGTCTTCCGCGTCGAAAAGACCCAACGGACGGTGGGTCGCTACGTCGATACGGATTATTCCCGCTGCGTCGGCTGTTACATCTGCGCGGACGTCTGCCCGTCGGGCTACATCCAGATGGGACTAGGTGACGGATAGGAGGCCGCATGCATCCCCGATATGCCTTTTTGATCTTCGCCGCGGTTCTGCTAATCGCCGGCGCCGGTATGGAGCGGACCGCTTCGGCCGGCGACGGCGTGCCGTTGCCGACGGTTTCGAAAGGCCAGGGGGATGTTTGTGTGCGCGATACGGCGTTTATGCGCACCCATCACATGGAACTCCTCAAGCATCAGCGCGACGACACCGTTCACGAGGGAATCCGCCCGGAACGGGAAAACCTGAAGGAGTGCATCGCCTGCCATGCGGTCCCCAATAGCCAGGGAAAACCCGTCGGTTTCGACAGTCCGAAACACTTCTGCCGGGCCTGCCACGACTATGCGGCGGTGACCGTCGACTGTTTCGATTGCCATGCGTCGAGACCGGGGGACGCCGAAAAATTATCCCAGCGCCCGATGAAAACGATCGGCGAAGTCCTTTCCAATGTGGTTTCGAAATGAGCACCAAGAACGAAAAACCGGAAACCCTCGACCGCCGCCGGTTTCTCGGCAACGCCGCCGCGCTTGCCGCCGGCATCACACTGGCGCCGGGCGTCACGCTGTACGGCATCGGCGCGGCGGGTGCCTCCACTGGCCCGGTGTCTTCGAAGGTTCGCTGGGGGTTGCTGATCGACGTCAACAAGTGTTCCGCCGGCTGCGACGCCTGTGTCAGCGCGTGCAAGACGGAAAACGGTTTCGACGGCCACGGGCGGCCGAAGACGGACGCCAACTGGATCCGCAAGGTCGATCTCCGCAATCCGACGACCGGCCATGAAAAGTCTCTTCCGGTCATGTGCCAGCATTGCGCCGATCCGCCCTGCGTCGACGTCTGCCCGACCGGCTCTTCGTTCAAACGGGCCGACGGCATCGTCCTCGTCGACAAACACATCTGCATCGGGTGCCGCTATTGCATGATGGCGTGCCCGTACAAGGCGCGGTCCTTCGTTCACGAGTCGGTGGAGGATCAGAAACCCCATGCGCCGCGCGGCAAGGGCACGGTCGAGAGCTGCACGCTCTGTGTGCACCGAGTCGACGCCGGTGGTGTGCCGGCCTGCGTCGAGGCCTGTGTCGATGCCGGGCACGGGGCGATCCTTTTCGGCGATATGAAAGATCCGGACAGCGCCATCTCGAAGGCATTGAAAACCTACCCGGCAAAACAGATCCGGGCCGATCTCGCGTCGACCCGGGCGTCTGGTACCAGAACCTGTAAAGGCGACAGGACGATGAAAGCGGCCAAGAAAAAAACAATGAGCTACAAGTTTCTGGGCGTGTCGGGCGGCGCCTTCTATAAGGTGCTGTTCTCCATTGCCGTGGTCGCCGGAGTCGGCGGCCTGTCGGCCCTTCATATGGAGCACAGCGGCCACTGGGTGACCGGCATGGACAATCAGATCGTCTGGGGCATGCCGCACGTCTTTGCCGTCTTCCTGATCGTCGCCGCCTCGGGCGCGCTCAACGTGGCCTCGATCGGCACCGTTTTCGGCCGCTCCGCCTACAAGCCCTTAGGGCGGTTTTCCGGACTTCTGGCAGTGGCCCTGCTGGCCGGCGGCCTCGCTGTTCTCGTGCTCGATCTGGGCCGCCCGGATCGGCTGATCGTCGCCGCCACCACCTATAACTTCAAATCGATCTTCGCCTGGAACATCTTCCTCTATACCGGCTTCATGGTCGTCGTCGGCGTCTATCTTTGGGTCATGATGGACCGACCCATGAACATTTGGAGCAAGATCGCCGGGACCGTCGCCTTCGTCTGGCGCCTCGGCCTGACCACCGGTACGGGCCTGATCTTCGGTTTCCTGATCGCCCGTGAGGTCTATGACGCGGCGGTCATGGCACCGCTGTTCATCGCCATGTCCTTCTCCTTCGGTCTGGCGATTTTCCTTTTGGCCGTCATCGCCGTCTACGAATGGAGCGACAACCCGATCGGCGACTTCCTGATCCGCAAGATGGGCCGGCTCCTGGGCGTCTTCGTCGCCGCTGTCCTCTATTTTGTCATCGTCCAACACCTGACCAACCTCTACGCCGCCGAACATGCCGGCGTCGAACGGTTCATCCTGGCCGAAGGCGGCATCTTTACCGGCCTTTTCTGGGGCGTTCAGATTTTCGTCGGTTCCATCGTGCCGCTGGTTCTGCTGTTCGGCGATACCGGAAACCTGACCAAGGGGCGGGTTTCCCTGGCGGCGGCGCTGGTCATCGTCGGCGGTATCGCTCAGGTCTACGTCATCATCATCGGCGGCCAGGCCTATCCCTTGAACCTGTTCCCGGGCATGGAAGTGACCAGCAATTTCTTCGATGGCACCGTCAGCGACTACGTACCGAGCCTGCCCGAGATCGGTCTCGGCGTCGGCGGTGTGGCCCTGGCGGCGATCATCACCCTGGTCGCGGCGCGGGTCCTTCGGTTCCTGCCGGAAAGTCTCGCCGACGAGGCAGTTGATCCGCATCACGCGAGCGGGTAGGGGTTGGGGGCCGACAAGCGGCCGGAGATCGACAGCGACCGAGCCCCATGAACACCCGATCCTTTTTCATTTCCGCCACCCATAAGTCTTCGGGAAAGACGACGATCGCGCTCGCTTTGGCCGCCGCCTTCGCGGAAGACGGCAAAGCCGTGCGGACCTTCAAGAAGGGACCGGACTATATCGACCCCATGTGGCTGGGCCGGGCCTCGGGGCTGCCGTGCCGCAATCTCGATTTCCACACCCAGACGCCCGACGGCATCCGCGATTATTTCCTGGAAATCGCCGCCGGTTCCGACCTGGCTATCGTCGAGGGCAACAAGGGCCTGTTCGACGGCGTCGACGTTGCCGGATCTGACAGCAATGCGGCTCTGGCCGCACTCCTTGAACTGCCTGTGGTTCTTGTCGTCGATACTCGCGGTATCACACGCGGTATTGCACCGCTGATCCACGGCTACCGCACCTTCGATCCGTCCGTCAACATTGCCGGCGTCATCCTCAATCAGGTTGGCGGGCCGCGGCACGAAAAGAAAATGCGCGCCGCCATCGCGGAATACACCGACGTGCCGGTATTGGGGGCCATCGGGCGCTACCCGGAAATGCAGATCACCGAGCGTCACCTGGGCTTGACCCCGACCAACGAGGCCGGTGCTGTCGATACCATCATCGCCACATCGGCGGCCATCGTCAGGGACAACGTCGACCTCGCCGCGGTCATCGGTGTCGGCCGCGAGTTGCCTGCGAAACCGGCGGCAAGGGGACCGTCGGCCGGCACTGGGACGAAGGACCTGCGCATCGGTATCGCCCGCGACGAGGCCTTTGGGTTCTACTATGCCGACGACCTCGAATGCCTGGAACGGGGCGGCGCCGAACTCTGTTTTTTCGATACCCAGCACGACGCGCGCCTGCCGGACATCGACGGGCTCTTCATCGGCGGCGGTTTCCCGGAGACCCACGCCGGCGAACTGGCCGCCAATAAACCACTCATGGCCGAGATCGGTGCGGCATTGCAGGGCGGCCTGCCGGCCTATGCCGAATGCGGCGGCCTCATGTACCTGTCGCGGAGCCTGACCTGGCGAGGCGAACGCCATGAGATGGTCGGGTTTCTTCCCGGTGACACGGTAATGCACGACAAGCCGGTGGGCCGCGGATACGTGCGACTGGCAAGGACCGATAACGCGCTTTGGCCTGAAACCGACCCTCCCGGTGCGGTCCTGCCGGCCCACGAATTCCACTACGCGTCCCTCGAGAACCTGCCACCCGGCCAGACCTTCTCTTTCGACGTGGTGCGCGGCTACGGTATCGACGGCGAGCACGACGGCCTCATCGTCGGCAACCTGCTGGCCTGTTTCTCCCATCAGCGCTGCGTGCCGGGACGGCGCTGGACCGAGCCCTTCGTACAGTTCGTCCGCGCCAGCAAGGATCGCCGCGGGGGTCCCGGCGACCCATAACAGGAACGTGTTACCGACCTCGGTTGATGCGGATCAAAGGCCTGGGTAAGATATCATGGAATTCTTAAGTGTGGGGCGAGGGATCGCCGTCACCGGCTTTCGAATGGGAGGAAAGCGTGATGTTGTCGCGGAAGATCATCATCGGACTGTTCCTGGCGGCCGCCGTCATGTGGGTCGGCGTTTCCGTAAAGGCCAGCGAACAGAAACTGCTGCCAGAGATCGAGCCTAATGAGGAGGGGCTTTATATCCAGCCGTGGTTCATGGATTCGTTCCTCGATCTTCGCGAGGACATCACGGACACGGCAGGCGAGGGCAAACAACTGGCGATCATCTGGGAACAGCGCGGCTGCCCCTATTGCCGGGAGATGCACAACGTCAATCTCCGTGTTCCGGCAATTGTCGACTACATCAAGGAGAACTTCAACGTCATCCAGCTCAACTTGTGGGGCGACCGTGAGGTTACCGACCTCGACGGCGAAGTGACCACCGAGAAACAGTTGGCCCGCAAGTACCGGGTCCAGTTCACGCCGACCATTCAATTCCTGCCGGCGACGATCACCGACGCCGACACCAAGCCGGGCCACGACGCCGAGGTGTGGCGGCTATTGGGCTACTGGAAGCCCTTTCACTTCAAGAACTCCTTCGTCTATGTGCGCACCAAGGGCTATGAGAAACAGCCCAACTTCCAGCGCTGGCTGCAGTCCTTGGCCGAGGAGATGGAGAAGCGCGGTGAGGAGGTCAAGCTCTGGTAGACGAGGGGTTTCCAGGTTCGTAAACCAAACGGCGCCCGAGGGCGCCGTTTTCCGTTTCCGTGACCGGCATTCGTTTTGACGATATTGGTCGGTTCCGGATTGAAGGGGACCATTATCGCCGGATTTCTCGCCTACCTTGAGCGACGGGTCGATTATTACGCGGCACGGCGCTGAACCGCCAGATGCACGGACGAAAACCTCTAAGGATGAGAGGAGATACAGAATGACCAATTTCGTAATCGAGCCGCCGGCACAGGCCAGCTTGCCGATCCAAGGGTCCGATGACCGGTTTCCCGTCCGCCGCGTCTACTGCGTCGGGCGAAACTACGCCGCCCATTCCATTGAGATGGGGACCGCTGAAAATCTCTTCGACCAGGGCCCGGTGGCCGTTTCGGATGGCCGCCGGGTCTATATGCATCTCTTTGGCGTAGCTTTCGCTCATACGGTCCATGACGCTGATGATGTTGTCGGCGAGCACTTCGTCCTTCGACGGCAGGGTGAGCAAGAAAGAAGTTCGGGCGACGGGCTTCAGCAACGACAGGATCCTCGTTCGCTCGGCTTTGGAGAACGGGGCTTGGAAACATGCTTGAAAGCACCAGTAGCAGGTACCCCAGCATTCATTGAAATCGCCGGGGACCTGGTCGTGCTCGTTCGCAAGGTGCAGCTGCCGGATTGCCGGATTCTTGCCCCCAAAGAACACGAACAGCAAACGGCCCATGACCATCGGCCAGCTGTCGTGGTCGCCTTCGATTGGCAACACCCGAAGGCGGGACCCCTGTTCTTTAGCGGATTCGGCGCTGCGTCGCTTCGGCGATGCCGTCGTCGCCAGGATCATCAGCAGGACACGCAGGCGCACGAGATCGTAGTTGGTGAGCGCGCTACCATTGGCTTGCTGCTCCTTGACGTATGTCTGGAATTGCCCAACGGCCTTCACGAGTTGTTCTTGCGTAGCCCGGCGCTGCGACGCACGGCGGCGCTGTTTGTCTTCCTCAGGCTGCTGGTCGTCCGACCCAGTGTCCTGTGTTCCAAATTCGCCGCCAGCAGCGAGCGCCCCTTCCGGATCGTCGGTCTCGTCACCGAGATCGAAAGCCCCCTCGTGTTTATCGCCGTCATCGTTTTCTTTGTGATGATCGTCGTTACCTTGAAGGCCGATGATGCGATTAAGGATGCCGCGGACGAACGAAACGTCACTGCCCGCAAGACTGTTGTACGAGGCCTCGCTGCCGCTTGCGCGAGGGCGGCGGCCGGCGACGAAGTCTTCATAGCTGAGGGTCCGGTGCCGTGACGCATCGGATGCATCAGTTTCATCCTTGCTGACCCTTGGGATCGAGAGCGGTTCTTTGGGAGTCGTTTCGCCGCGCTCCAGATTTTCCAGCTCGTTTAGCACCTCTAGAAGCGCGAGGCTCGCTTCGGTTTCGCTTTCAAGATCGTCGAGCTTGCTCTGGATGCTAGAGCGCCTCGCCTCTCGAATTTCCATCTTGAGCTCGTCGACCCGCGTGACGATCGCCGGCGGCGACTCGCTGCCATCTGGAAACGCGACACGTGCAAATACCGGCCGCTGCTCGGTACCGTTAATCTGATAGCGAACGCTGGATCCGTTGGAACTTCTCAGCGATTTCAGCACGCAAGAGATTTCGCGGGCCTTATGATCCAGCAGCGTGATAGCGCAAGCGCCCGTATCGTCGATGGCTACCGGATGCCAGAGGAGCGTGTCGCCCCGACATTCGAATTGCCCGGGGCTATGTTTGCCTAACTCACCGAGCGGTAGATCGTCGGTGAATTCCGGTGCTTCGAGTTCATCCCGTTGGATGACATGCTCCTCCTGCAGTACCGTTGAGAGTCCTAGTGTGTCGAGAACGGCACCCGAGGGCAGACGACGTAACTAGTCTGGACTTAATTCTTCCAGTTTTTCGCAGCCTTGGTCCTGTACCCTGTAT
>Ga0056108_1000041_pt1 | contig 53395 bp, 62 predicted proteins | sample WorMetG1BERMUDA1_FD_83875 | JGI IMG/M metagenome (GOLD analysis project Ga0056108, IMG submission 83875) | Marine gutless worms symbiont microbial communities from Max Planck institute for Marine Microbiology, Germany - Inanidrilus... ... | reverse complement strand
TGCTAATCAACCCATTATTTAGCAACTGTGTACGTCGACAGTTATGATCAAAGCGGGGGGCTGATCGTATCAATAACGGGGTGGACCCGAAGACTCATCACGGCGGCGCGGGACGCGTCGAAAACCGAAAGATACACACAGAATCCGATCAATCTGGAGCCACAACGCTTTGGACACTGTGAGCACTGCTGCACACTTGATTTTCTACAGCCATGACACCTACGGGCTTGGCCATATCAGGCGCAATCGCAAGATCGCGCGTGCTCTCGTCGACTGTTTTCCGGGCCTGAATGCGACCATCATTACCGGCCCGAGCCTGACGGACCGTTATGCAGCGCATCCGCGCATCCGCTTCGTGCAACTGCCGCAAGTGGAAAAGCAGCCGGACGGAACGTATCGCGCCAAGGACCCGACACAGACCTATAAGCAGGCGATTCGGGAACGCAGCGCCATTCTCAGACATTGTGTGGAGACAACGCCGGCGAATGTCTTCATATCCGACAAGGAACCGCTCGGCCTCGACGGCGAACTCAAAAGCGCTCTGAACTATCTGAAGCGCACGGATACCGAACTGGTGCTGGGTCTGCGCGACGTGCTGGACGATTCGCAAACGGTGCGCCAGGAATGGCAACGCAAGGGCATTTACGACGCCATTGACGGTCTCTACGATCAGATATGGGTCTATGGCGCCAAGGATTTCTACGATCCGCTCGACGGTATCGGCCTGCCGAACAGCGTCCGTGGCAGCGGCAACTATACCGGTTTCCTTTACCAGCCCTTTCCGGACAGCCAGACGGCGCCGCTGCGCGACATCCCGCCGGGCTATCTTCTGGTGACCGCCGGCGGCGGCGCGGACGGCGATTTCCTGATGAACGCCGTTTTGAACGCCTATGAGCACGACTCCTCGCTGCCGCGGCCGGTCGTGCTGCTGCTCGGCCCGTTTACCAAGCTGGAAAAGTCGCAAGCGATCCGCAACCGCGCGGCGGCGATCAGCGGTGTGACGGTCATCGGCTTCGACACCGAACCGGAAGCTCTGATCCGACAATCGCGGGCCGTTGTCGGGATGTGTGGCTACAACACGTTCTGCGAGGTGATCGCCCAGCGGAAACCCGCCCTTTTCGTTCCCCGGCAAACGCCACGCGCCGAGCAGTTGATCCGCGCCGAACGCGCCAGCCGGCTCGGCTATTCCGACCTGATCCTGGCGTCCGAGGCCGCAGACGGCGCGCGCATGGCCGCCGCGATCCGGGCGCTGGTGCGGCAACCGGCCATCCGTGCGGTTCTCGACGGGTTCGACAGCAACGGCCTGGAGCGCATTTGCCACAATGTACGCCAGACATTCGAGCGTCAGGGCGCAATACCCCCTGATGGTGGCCCAGGCGGCTCTATGACCGGCGCCATCGCCACCATACTCAAGGGCTATCCGCGCCTGTCGGAAACATTCATTGCCCAGGAACTGCTCGAACTGGAGCGGGCCGGTTTCCGGCTTCACATCATCTCGCTTCGCCATCCGACCGACCGGGCCCGCCACCCGATCCACGACGAGATCGCCGCAGATGTGTCCTATCTTCCCGAATATCTGCATGACGAGCCGCTGCGGGTGTTGCGGGCGTGGTGGGCCTGCCGCCGCAAACCAGGCTACCGCAAGATGGTGCGACGGTTTTTGTCGGACCTCCGACGCGACCGCACACGAAACCGCCTGCGCCGCTTTGGCCAGGCGCTGGTGCTCGCCCACGAAATGCCGGCGGATACATGCTGGCTCTATGCCCATTTCATCCACACACCGGCCTCGGTCGCCTATTATGCGCATATGATCACCGGTCTTGACTGGAGTTGCTCGGCGCATGCGAAGGACATATGGACCTCTCCGGACTGGGAACTGAGCGAAAAACTCGATGACGCACGCTGGACCGTCACCTGCACGCAAAGCGGTCATGACCATCTCACGGCGCTGGCCGCACCGTCGTCGACTGTACGGCTTGTCCATCACGGCATCGATCTGCAGCGTTTTCCGGCATTTCATCGACCGCCCTCCACACGCGACGGAAGCCGGGCAGGCGATCCGGTCCGCCTGCTGACGGTCGGGCGGGCTGTGGAGAAGAAGGGGCTGGACACGCTGATCGAGGTGTTGGCCACCCTGCCCGAGACGCTCCATTGGCGCTGGACCCATATTGGCGGCGGAGTGCTGTCGGACAGGCTGCGCGCACTGGTGAAAGAACGCGGTCTGACCGGGCGCGTGGACATGTTCGGATCGAGGCCGCAGACATTTATCCTGCAACACTATCGTGACAGCGATCTCTTCGTGCTGCCCTGCCGCATCGCTCCGGATGGCGACCGCGACGGTCTGCCGAATGTGCTGGTGGAAGCGCAGAGCCAGGGCCTTGCCTGCATTTCTTCACCGATATCCGGCATCGTCGAGTTGATCGAGCACAACGTCAACGGCCTGTTGACGCCACCCGACGACCTGCACGCCCTGGAAAGGGCCATGCGCAGCCTGATCGAGGATCCAGCCAGGCGCGATCGCATGGGCGCCGCGGGCGCCTCAAAGGTCAGGAAACACTTCAATCATTTATCCGAAATTAACGGCATCATTACGCTTTTCGAGAGAGAGGGCGTACGGCCGCACCATGTCGAAGCGGCGCAATGACCGCCGCCCCGCGCATTCTTTATTACGTCCAGCATTTGCTCGGCGTCGGGCATGTGTTTCGCACGATGCGCATCGTCGCCGCTCTGATGCACTGCGGCTTCGACGTGCGCGTCGTCTATGGCGGCGAGAAACTGCCGCAATTCGACGGCGCCGGTGCCCGGGTGCATTTCCTGCCATCGCTCGTCTCGCGCCAGGGCGATTTCTCGACTTTGCTGGCGCGGGATGGCCAGCCGGCGGACGATGCATATAAGGAGGAGCGGCGCGACCGACTGCTCGCAATCCTGTCCGAAACCGCGCCCGATATCGTGGTGACGGAAGCGTTTCCCTTCGGGCGCCGGCAAATGCATTTCGAGTTGCTGCCGATGATGGACGCCGTGCGGCAATTGCCAAAGCGCCCGCTCGTCTTTTCCTCGATCCGCGATATTCTGCAGGAGGGCAACAAGCCCGCGAAAGATCGCCAGACGGTGGAATTCGTAAGGCGCTATTTCGATGGGGTGCTGGTGCATGGCGATCCGGACCTTGTTCGCCTGGATGCGACCTTCCCGTTCACGGCCGAAATTGCGGACCGCGTCTGCTATACCGGAATCGTTACACCGCCCACCAGCGGGGCCGTGTCGGACTCCTTCGACGTCGTGGTTTCGGCCGGCGGCGGCCTGCTCGGTCGGGAGTTGGTGTTCGCTGCGGCGGGCGCGCGGCCCCGCAGCGCTCTGCGGGACGCGCGATGGTGCATTCTCACCGGCCCCTACCTGACACAGTCCGACTATGACGATCTGCAGGGCATCGCCGGCAGTGTCACACTCATGCGCTTCCTGCCCGATCTGCATCACACGCTCGCAGGCGCGACATTGTCGATATCGCTGGCGGGTTACAACACGGTCGCCGACATCATGGTGGCCGGCTGCAGAGCTATCGTTGCGCCGCAATGGAACGACAAGGAGACCGAGCAACTGCGCCGCGCGCAACTTCTGTCGCGACGCGGCCTCGTTGAAATGATCGGACACGCCGAAAAGGACAGCGACACATTGGTCGCCGCGATCGACCGCGTTATGGTGCGCCCCAGACCGGACTGGAGCGCCATCCGCAAAGACGGCGCCGCGACCACGGCGCGGGTGCTGCGGCGGGCGCTTGATGGCGATGATCTGAGCGCGTTTCGCTAGGAGGTCGAGGGATGACCGCAAGAGTGGCCTTCTATGCCCCGTTGAAGTCGCCCCATCATCCGATCCCATCCGGAGACCGCGAGATCGCGCGACTGATGATGCGGGCGCTCGAACAGGCCGGTTACGATGTTGCTCTCGTTTCCGAAACCATCAGCTATCAGAAACGGCCTTCGAAAGAGCTGTTCGACAAACGCCGGCGGGAGGTGGAAGCGGAACGGACTCGGCTCACGGAGCTGTGGAAAGCCGAACCCGCCGCGCGGCCCGACCTGTGGTTCACCTATCATCCCTATTGCAAGTCGCCCGACTGGCTCGGGCCACCGCTGTGCACGCTTTCTTCCATTCCCTACGCGACGGCGGAGGCCTGCCGCACGCATCAGGCAACCGACGCGGACTGGCGCGCCGGACGGGCCGCCGTGCAGCGCGCCGTGCGACAGGCCGACGCCAATTTCGTGCTCAAGGAGACGGATTGGGCCTATCTGACGGATGTTCTCGGCGATATGGCGTCCGCCGTGCGTATCCCGCCATTTCTGGATCTGGCCGCACAGCCGCCCTTGCCGGCGCCGCGCCCGGCCGGCGGCGCGGCCCCCAAACCGCCCGTGATGTTTGCCGCCGGCATGATGCGCCCCGGTGCCAAGGCTGAAAGCTATCGGCTGCTTGCCGAGGCGCTTCGCCGGCTCGATGGCGCAGACTGGCGCCTAGTCGTTGCCGGGGAGGGCCCGCAACGTCCCGCCGTGGAGGCGGCTTTGGCTTTCCTCTCGCCCGACCGGGTCGATTTTCTCGGCAGTGTGCCGCATGAAGACATTTTTGCGCTGATGGACAGTTCAGACCTGTTCGTCTGGCCGGGTGTCGGCGAAGCCATCGGGCTCGTCTATCTTGAGGCCCAATCGCGCGGCCTGCCCGTGGCGGCGATGCGCACTGCCGGGGTGCCGCTCGTCGTGGCCGACGGCACCGGCGGACTGCTCACCGCCTTTGGCGATCCGTCGACCTATGCCGCTGCCATCGGCCGTTTGTTGGGCGAGCCGGCGCTGCGGCAGCAGCTCGGCGCCGGTGGCAAAGCCTATGTCAGGCAGCACCATGACGTGTCAGCCGTCGCCGCGATACTGCGACAGACGCTTGATCGTATCCTTGCTGCGCGGCCTTCATGACGGTTTATTCATAAGGGTCGGCCGCATCGCGCAATCCATCACCCATGAAATTGAAGGCGAGGATCACCAGGATCACCGGGACGACGGGCAGGATCAGCCAGGGATAAAGCACGATCACGTTGATGTTTTGCGCCTCGTTGAGCAGGACGCCCCAGCTTGTCACCGGCGGTCGCAGCCCAAGACCGAGAAAACTCAGCGCGGTCTCGCCGAGGATCATCGCCGGAATGGTGATGGTGGCGGATGCGATCAGGTGGCTCATGAAACCGGGCACCAGATGGCGCAGGATGATGCGGCGCGGCCGCGCGCCCATCAATTGCGAGGCCAGCACATAATCCTCTTCACGCAAGGCCAGGAGCTTCGAGCGCACCGCGCGTGCCAGTCCGGTCCAGTCCAGCAGGCCGAGAATGACGGTGATGCCGAAATAGATCAGGATCGGGCTCCATGTCACGGGCAATATCGCGGCAAGCGCCAGCCATAGCGGGATGCTCGGGATCGATTGCAAAACCTCGATAATCCGCTGCACAACCACATCGACCCAGCCGCCATAATATCCCGCCAGGCCACCGATCGTGATGCCGAGGATGAAACTGACCGCGATGCCGATCAGGCCAATGGTGATCGAGATACGCGCGCCATAGATAATGCGCGAGAACATGTCGCGGCCGAGCTTGTCCGTGCCGAGCAGGAACAGGGTGCCGCCCTCCTCCACGCAAAACAGGTGCTTGCGCCCCTCGAACAGGCCCCAAAACTCATAGGAATCGCCGTCACAGAAGAAATGGATTGCGTAGGACTTCGACGTGTCGACGTCATATTCCCGCTTCTGCAGATCCATGTTCAGCGTGCGCACCCGCTGATAGACGCGCGGGCCGACGAATTTGCCGTCTTCGAAGAAATGAATGCCCTGCGGCGGCGCATAGATATAGCTGATATGGCGCCGTGACAGATCGTAAGGGGCGATAAACTCGGCGATGGCGATGATGAAATAGCAGAAAAGCAGGAAGATCGCGGAAAACAGCGCCAGCTTGTGCCGCTTGAACTTCCACCACATCAAGCGGGCCTGCGAGGCGAAATAGTATTTCTCCTGCTCCGGCGTCAACTGCTCGGCGGCGAGCGGATCGAACGGCTCGCTCGAGACGAAATGCTTCAGTGGCTGCCCATTGGGCGGAAGCGGGGAACCGCTCATTTGTAAGCCTTCCCCTGCAGGCGGATCCTGGGGTCCAGAATGACCAGGGCGATATCGGATATCAGCACGCCGATCACCGTGAGCACCGCCAGGAACATCAGAAACGAGCCGGCCAGATACATGTCCTGACTTTGCAGCGCCGAGATCAGCAGCGGTCCGGTGGTCTGCAGCGACAGCACGATGGCCACCACCTCGGCGCCCGAAACGATCGTCGGCAGGATGTTGCCGATATCGGCGATGAAGAAGTTCAGCGACATGCGGAAGGGGTATTTCAGGACGGTGCGGGTGGGCGGCAGGCCCTTGGCCCGCGCCGTGATCACATATTGCTTCTTCAACTCATCCAGAAGGTTGGCCCGGATGCGCCGGATCATCGCCGCGGTTCCGGCGGTTCCGATGACGATCACCGGGATGACCATATGCTCCATGATGGAACCGAACTTCGCCCAACTCATCGGTTCGTTGATATATTGAGGATCCATCATCCCGCCGATGGACGTGCCGAACCAGACCTTGGCGAAATACATCATGACCAGGGCCAGCAGGAAATTCGGCGTGGCAAGGCCCAAAAGTCCGATGAGGGTGAAGCCGTAATCGCCGATCGAATATTTATGCGTCGCTGAATAGATGCCGATCGGAAAGGCGATCAGCCACGTGAAAATAATCGTCACGAAGGACAGCAGCATGGTCAGGAACAAACGGCTGCCGATCAGTTCCGAGACCGGTCGCTCATACTCGAAGGAATAACCGAAATCGCCATGGAACATGCCCCAAACCCAGCCGAAATAACGCTGCCAGAGGGGCTTGTCGAAACCGTATTCGGTTCTCAGATATTCGATCTTCTGCGGATCGACCGTTTCTCCCGATGCTTCAAGCTCCGCGACGTAACTCTCAAAATAGTCGCCGGGTGGCAACTCGATGATCGTAAAGATCAGCACGCTGGCGATCGCCAGCGTGGGGATCATCGCCGCGAAGCGCAGAAGCAGATATTTCAGCATCCGCCGTTCCGACTATTCCGCGAACCAGAAGGTATCAGGCCGGTAGATGCCGAAAAACGCCGAGGGCGCCCACGAGAAGATCGCCGTTTCGGGCACGTTGCGCAGCTTCGCGTTGACAACCACGGGCTGGATCGCCTCCCGTGCGATGCCGATCGAAAACACCTGGTCGGAGTAGATTTCCAGCATTTCCGACCAGATCGCCGTGCGCTCGACATTGTTGGTCGACTTTCGCCAGGCCTCGTAGAGTTCCAGCAGACGCTTGGCCGCCGGCAGGGTCGGCGGCTCGCCGGCTTGGCCGCTGGTCTGCGTGTATTGGCCCCAGACCGGCCAGTTCGGCTGCGCCGGCGACACCGGCGCCAGTTCCTCCGGATTGAGATCCGGCGTCGCGAGGCCGATGTTCAGTCCCTTGGACATGGTCATCATGGTCTCGCCGGTCAGGAAGCGGCGGCGCTGAATGTCCCTTTGCAAAACCCGGGTAAAGGTCTTGATGCCGAGTTCCGCCCAATGATAGCGGATCAGTTCCAGCGCATCCGTCTCTTCCGTGCTTTCGCCGGCCGTTTCGATGATGATCTCCATCGGCCGGCCATCGGGCAACAGCCTGACATTCTCGTCATCGCGCTCGGTCAATCCCAGGCTGTCGAGCATCCGGTTCGCGGTCTCGACATCGTGATCGATCCAGGCGCGGGCATGCGCTTCGTTGTAAAGCGGCGAGGTTTCCAGCACGGAATCCCCGCCCGGCTTGGCCAGGCCGAAATAGAGCTGCTCGTTCAGCTCGGCGCGATTGAGACCCAGCGACAGCGCCCGCCGGAAATCGGCGTTCTGAAACAAATCGCGCCAGACCGGATCGTCGACATTGAGATTCGGATAAAGCGAGATCTGTGAGGCGACGCCGCTGCGCCAAGTGAGCACTCGATAGTCGTGGTTTGCTTCACCCTGTTTGAGGAACGTGTAATCGTCGAAGGTGATATAGCGAGCCTGAAGGTCGCTCTCGCCCGATCCGGCTTTCGCCGCGACGAGATCAGAGGATCCCATCAGCAGAACCACCTCGTTGATATAAGGCAGTTGCTGACCGTTCGGGTCGACGCGATGATAGTACGGATTTCGCTGGAACTCGAAGCGCTGCGACGGCCCGAGGGTCGTGTTGCGCCAGGGCTGCAGGGTCGGCGTTTCGGGGTTTTCGGGCCGGTATTGACGTCCCAGCCTGATGTGCATGGCGGCCCAGTTGCGATATTGGCCCTCCTCCACCATCTGCTCGATCTTCGCCGGATCCACGTATTCCTTGTGGAACTGCTTCATATAATGGGCCGGCTTATAGATATAGGCGGGATAGGGCCCTGCGAGCGCCAAGGGGAAGGCCGGGTTGGGATCGTCCCAGGTGTAGCGCACTGTATGGTCGTCGATCACCTCGAAGGTGGGCAGTTTGCCGTTGGACAGCAGCACCTGCGGCGGACCGCCGCCGGTCAGTTCCTCGTTCTGCGCGACGTCTTCCCAATAATAGCGGAAGTCCTCAGCGGTGAACGGGTGGCCGTCGGACCATTTATGGCCCTTGCGCAGGCGCAGGGTAAAGATGCGCCCCTCTTCCGATTCGAAGCTTTCGAGAATGTCGGGCACCAACTCGTAACTGGCGTTGAAACCGATCAGACGGGCATAGCCGTAAACCGTCATCATGCGGATGTCCTTGGCCTTGCCCATCAGCATCTCGAGCGCGCAGCAATAGCGGCCGATGGTTTTGCCGGTCGATTCGAAATCGACTACGAACGGTTCCTCCGGCAGTCTCTCGGCCATTGGCGGAAGGGCGCCGGACTCCACCAGGGGTGCGAGATCCGGCGGTTCGACCAGCGCTTCCGCGCGAACGCCGGTCGCGGCGAAAAGCGCCACGGCCACAATGAGCGAAACAATCGCAGTTTCTATTCGTTTCAAAGTCATGCCACCAACCTTGTCCTGTTGCAGTCCGGCCGGACCAGAACGAAATGGTCCTGCCCGACTTCCATCATTTCCATTGCCGCCCCCGGTTTCTCGGGAACGAATTTGGGGTCCCAGTGATCGTCCGTGCTGCTCGTCAGAATATCGGTCTTCTCGAGCGCCAGCGGATGGTTCAGATCCGTCGTCGGGATCGATTGTAGCAGGTTTCGCGTGTAGGGGTGGATCGGGTCCCGAAACAGCACGTGCCCCGGCGCGATCTCGACAATGCGCCCACGCCGCATCACGGCAACGCGATCCGCGACATAGTTCACCACCGCCAAATTGTGCGAGATAAAAATCGTCGTCAGATTGAGTTCACGTCGCAGACGCGACAGCAGATTGAGAATCTGCGCCTGCACCGAAACATCCAAAGCCGATACCGGTTCGTCGCAGATCAGCAGGTCCGGATCGAGCGCGAGCGCCCGGGCGATACCGATGCGCTGACGCTGGCCGCCGGAGAAACTGTGCGGATAGCGGTTGAGGAAGGTCGGCGAAAGGCCGACCATGCGCATCAGTTCCAGCGCGCGGTCGCGGCGCCACCGCCGATCGCCCTGGCTGTGGATCTCAAGTGGCTCGGACAGGATGCTGAGCACGGTCGAGCGCGGGCTCAGCGACGAGAACGGATCCTGGAAGACCATCTGAATCCGGCGCCGCATGTGGAAGAGTTCCTTCGGCCCGAGCGTCGCCAGATCGATCTCGGTGCCGTCATCGTCAAACCGGATCTCGCCCGAGGACGGGGTGATCGCCCGCATGATCATCTTGCTGAGCGTGGTCTTGCCGCAGCCGCTCTCGCCAACCAGGCCAAAGCATTCGCCGTGGCGAACCGAAAAGCTGACATCGTCGACGGCGATGACGCGGTCAGCCGCGCGGCTTACCAGCATGCTGCCTCTCCGGCTCTCGAAACTCTTGGCCAGGTTCTTGACCGTCAGCAGCGTCTCGTGCGGGTCCCTCACCCGCTCCTGTGCCCGTTCCTTGAACGAGCGCGGCAACTTCTGGGTGAGTTCGCGCAGCGCGACCAGCTTCTCACCGGGTTTCATGTCAAGTCGCGGCACCGCGGCGAGCAGGGCTTTCAGATAGGGATGCTCTGGCCTCAGGAGAATATCGCCGAGCGTGCCTGCCTCCATCAGCAATCCGTGATAGAGGACGAGCACCTCGTCAGCCATATTGGCCACGATACCGAGATCGTGCGTGATCAGAAGCAGCGACATGCCGAGACGACGCTGCATCTCCTTCAACACCGCAAGCACCTGCGCCTGAACCGTCACATCCAGCGCCGTCGTCGGCTCGTCGGCAATCAGCAACGCCGGATTGCAGACCAGCGCCATGGCGATCATCGCGCGCTGACGCAGCCCTCCCGACAATTCCATCGAATACATATTGTAGGCACGCGTCGGATTGGGGAAGCCGACCAGTTGCAGCATCTGCTCGGTCAGGGCGCGACACTCCTTGCGCGTGACGTCCCGGTGCAGATAAAGCGCCTCGTCGATCTGATTGCCCACGGTATGAACCGGAGACAGCGACGTCATCGGCTCCTGAAAAATGATCGAGATACGACCGCCGCGCAAATACCGCATCTGCTTGCCGTTGACGGGAAGCTTCGCAATGTCGATCGGCGCACCGCCCTGTTCCGGATCAAAGAAGGTGATCGATCCACCGGTAATCTTGGCGACGTCGGGCAAGATGCCCATGATTGACTGAGCGATGATCGACTTGCCGGACCCGGACTCGCCCACCAGCGCAACGGTCTTTCCCCTGGGAATGCGGAAACTGACGCCTTTGACGACGTCGCTACGGGTCACATCCGAACCGATCCCGATCCGCAGATCCTCCACGCGCAGCAGATCAGCAACGTCTTCTTTCATCAAATGGTCCGTTCCCCAATCGAGCATCTCTGTCGGCCGGCATTGGTTTTTTTACGATTTTGGCCGGTTTTTCGCATCTTTGCAGTATTTCTAATGCGCTGCCAATCTCCGTTTCGACCACGCGTAAATCCTGTCCTGTGAAATCGGGTTAAGAAGGGCCGATTCCGCTTCCATCGCGCCGAGCAGATACAGGCAAATCTTGATGACGCCCGCATGACACACCAGGATGGTTGGCCGGTCAATATGCGCGAGGAAACCGCGGATCGCGGGCAGCCGCGAAGCGAAACTTTCGCCGCCCGGCGCAGCAAAATTCCAGCGGTCCGATTTGCGGGCACGTCTCTGAGAAGGATAGATGGATTTCACCTCATGGGTGGTCAAGCCCTCCCAGGCGCCGTAGGAAATCTCCGCCAGCTCGTCGCGGATCTCGACATCGCTTCCGTCACGTCCGATGGACCGAGAGATCTCGTCCGCCGTCTGGCGGGCGCGCATCAGCGGCGAACTGACGATCGCCAACCGATCGGCGTCGGACATCCCAGAGTTGAGCAGCGAAGGCAGCCGCCGACCGATCGCGCGGGCCTGAGCGATGCCGGCCGCGTTGAGCGGCACGTCGCTGCGGCCCTGGAACCGGCCGGCGCGGTTCCAGTCGGTCTCGCCATGGCGGACCAGAAAGAGATCGCTCCTCGGCTCCACCTGCATGTCAACCGCCCCTATCGCCGCAAAACGCGGCAGGGGCGATTGGCGCACGCACCGATCCGGCCATTGTTGCTTCCCCTCCCGGCGTCCGCCGCTTTCGCAGGACAGCGCACGTTTTCGATGCGGGCGCCACAATATCCGCGCGGCCGGCCCACACATCTCCGATGCTCTTGTTCGCAGAAAGGTAACAGAATTCCCATACACAAATCCGCGAGGTCGATGTCGTTGTTTCTGCATAAGGATATGATCATAGATTGACATCATACCCGGTAGTATGTTCCTCTCCATAAAATCGATAGACGGGCGAAACGGCCGGCATCCGTGCGGGCCATCGGGAGGAAAGCCAGCGCATGAGTGCATCGGCGAAAGCCAGCGCACGCCGGCAAGCGCAGGAGGACATTCTGGGAGCGGCGGCGCGATGCTTCATGGATCGCGGCTATGCCGCCACCAGCATCGACGACGTTGCACGGAGCCTCGGCGCGACCAAAGGTCGGATCTATCACCACTACCGGTCCAAAGCCGATCTGTTCTTCGACGTCTACCGCTACGGCATGCAGATGAATTTCGACGTCATCGTCCCGCTGTCGCAGAGCGCGGCGCCGCCGGCCGAAAAACTGCGCCGCATGGCCAAGGCCCGTTGTCTGGCGATGATTCGCACGCAGCCGTTTCAGCGCTGTGTCTGGCAGGGCGTCGAAATGCTGATGCAGGGGTCGACGACGCCGTTGCAGCGCGAGACGCTCATCGACCTGCAAACCATGCGCGACGACTATGCCAATATCTTCCGCGCTGTGCTGGAAGAGGCGAAACGTGATGGCGAGGCCCGGTTCGAAAGTTCGAGCATTGCTTACAGCTTATGTTCATGTCATTGAACTCGCCGCTTTTCTGGTATCGGCCAAGAGGCGACCAGACAAACGGCGCCGTCGATCGGATTGCCGATCAATGTACCATATTTGCCCTGCGCGGGCTGGGACTGGAGGAGAAGGCGACCGCCGATGTCTGACATGAATCTTGGGATACCGGAGCGACTCTATCCGATCCTCGACGCCGTTAAGACAATGATACGCGACGAGGTCCTTCCGCTGGATGAAGAATTTCTGGCGGAAGTCGACAAGGACGACCGCTGGGACTTCACGCCGCGGCAAATCGAGATTCTCGACGGGCTGAAGAGCACGGCGCGCGAGCGTGGCCTCTGGAACTTCTGGCTGACCGATTCGGATCGCGGCTACGGGCTGACGACTGTCGAATACGCCTATCTCGCCGAAGAAATGGGCAAGGCGCATCTGGGCGCCGAAGTGTTCAACTGTTCAGCGCCCGACACCGGCAATATGGAAGTGCTGGAGCGCTTCGCCAGCAAGGCGCAGAAGGCGCAGTGGTTGACGCCGCTGCTCAACGGCGAGATCCGCTCCGCCTATCTGATGACGGAACCGGACGTCGCCTCGTCGGATGCGACCAACATCGCCATGAGTTGCGTGCGCGACGGCGATTCCTATGTGCTGAACGGCGAAAAATGGTGGTCCTCCGGCGCCGGCGACCCGCGTTGCGCCATCTATATCGTGATGGTCCAAACGGGCGATGACGAGACACCGAAACATGCGCGGCATTCCATGGTGCTGGTGCCGGCCGACACGCCCGGCGTCGAAAAGATCCGGGCCATGCAGGTCTACGGCCACGATGACGCGCCGCATGGCCATCTGCATCTGCGCTTCAACGAGGTGCGTGTTCCGGCGGACAATCTCATTCTCGGCGAAGGCCGGGGCTTCGAGATCGCCCAGGGCCGCCTTGGCCCGGGGCGCATCCACCACTGCATGCGGGCGATCGGCCAGGCCGAGCGGGCGCTGGAGATGATGTGCCGGCGGGCGATGCGGCGTGAAGCCTTCGGTAAGAAGCTGGCCCAGCTCGGCGCCAATTACGACATCATCGCCGAATGCAGGACGGACATCGAGATGGCGCGGCTGCTGTGCCTGAAAGCGGCCTGGATGATGGACCAGGGCGATGCGCGCGCCGCGGCCCCCTGGATCAGCCAGATCAAGGTCGTCGCGCCGAAGGTCGCGCTGAAAGTGACCGACGAGGCCGTGCAGATGTATGGCGGACAGGGCGTGTCGCAGGACACGCCGCTCGCCCGCGCCTGGACCAACCTGCGCACATTGCGCCTTGCCGACGGGCCCGACGCCGTGCATCGGCGGCAGGTCGCACGCACGGAACTGCGCAAATACTCCCAGGAGCGCGTTTGAGCATGAAAGCCATTCTGTGCACCGATTTCGCGCCGCTGAGTCAGTTGCAATACACCGATGTGGACGAGCCTGAAGCCGTCGGCCGCATGGTGATCATCAAGCCCGAGGCGATCGGCGTCAACTATCCGGACGGGCTGCTGGTCCAGGGCCTCTACCAGATGAAGCCGCCGACGCCCTTCGTGCCCGGCATGGAGGTCGCGGGCACGGTCGAGGCGGTCGGCCCCGATGTCGATCGGTTCAAACCCGGCGACCGGGTGGCCGGAATGGGATTGCTGGGCGCCTATGCGGAAAAAGTCGCCATTCCGGCGGAGGCGGTGTTTCCGCTGCCGGACCCTATGGACGGCGCCGATGCCTGCGCGCTGATGTGCGCCTATGGCACGGCCCATCACGCTCTTATGCAACGCGCGGCGCTGCAGCCGGGTGAGACCGTCGCGGTGCTCGGCGCCGCCGGGTCGACCGGTATCGCCGCCATCCAGATCGCCAAGGCCCATGGGCGCCCGCGTGATCGCCGTCGCGTCGAGCGAAGCCAAGCGCGCGATTGCGCGCGAGGCGGGCGCCGACGAGGCGATCGGTTATGACACCCTGAAGGACAACCTCAAGCAATTGACGTCCAACAAGGGCGTGGACGTGCTGTTCGATCCGGTCGGCGGCGATGCCTTCGACGCCGGCTGCCGCGCCATGGCGCGCGGTGGGCGTTTGCTCGTCATCGGCTTTGCCTCCGGGCGCATCCCGGAGCTTCCGGTGAACCTGACGCTGGTCAAGGAGTTTTCTGTCGTCGGTGTGTTCTGGGGCTCGTTCACACGGCATGAACCGGCGGTGTATGCACAGAACATGGAAGAACTCATCGGCTGGTACATGCAAGGTAAGATGAAACCGCATATCGAGGGTCGCTATCCCCTTGCCGACGCCGCCAAAGTGCTCGAAAGAGTGCTGGGACGTGGCGCGACCGGCAAGATCGTTCTGGTTCCGGAGGGCGCGTGAGATGAACATTCCAACCGAAATGCTCGCCCTTGTGCAAAAGCATGACGGCTATTCCGGAACGTCGGAAGGCCCGCAGATCGACAGCCTCGATCCTTACCTCGAAGCAGCGACGATACCGGTGCCCGCATTGCAGGACGGTCAGGTCCTGATCAAGATGCGCATGGCCTCGATCAATCCGTCCGATCTGCATTTCATCAAGGGCGAATACGGCGTGCCGCGCAAAAAGGGCGCCCCTGCCGGCTTCGAGGGCGTCGGCGACGTCGTCGCCGGTCAGGGCGCACAGGCCGAGCAGCTCGTTGGCAAGCGTGTCGCCTTCACGGTGGACCCGCAGGGCTCGGGCACCTGGGCCGACTATGCGGTGACGGCCGCCGCTGTCTGCGTGCCCGTCCGCCCCGATATGCGCGACGAGGATGCTGCCGGCCATATCGTCAATCCGCTCACCGCTATGGCAATGTTCGATATCGTGCAGAAAGCCGAGGCGGGCAGCTTCATCATGACGGCGGCCAACAGCCAGCTGTGCAAATTGATGACCGCGCTCGGTCGGGACAAGGACATCGCGCCCATCGCCATCGTCCGACACGACGAACAGGCCGCGCATCTGCGGGAATTAGGCGCCAAACACGTGCTCAACAGCACCGCCGCCGATTTCGCCGGTGCATTGAAGGCCGTGATCGGATCCGAAAAGCCGCGCGTCATGCTGGATGCGGTTGCCAATCAGGTGTCGGCGGATATCTTCACAGCGATGCCGAACCGGGCACGCTGGGTGGTGTATGGCAAGCTCGACCCGGTGCCACCACGGCTCGACGAGATGGGTCAGTTGATCTTCATGCAGAAACAGATCGAAGGTTTCTGGCTGACACGCTGGTTCATGACGACGACGCCGCAGGAGCAGATTCGCACCATCGGCGAGGTGCAAGAACGCTTCGTCAGCGGCCAGTGGCAGACCGAGGTGGCCGAAACGGTGCAACTCGGCGAGGCGATGTCAAGGCTTGCCGACGCGCTGCAGCATCCGGCGGGAAAGGTAATGCTGATGCCATAAGCGGGGGAGCCGTCGGTGGCGCGAAGCCGCCGGCAACCGAAAACGTGCTCAAGGCTTGGGAGGGCCGACAGGGTGGATGTACTGCAACTGATCGTCAGCGGACTGGCCAATGGCTGCGTCTACGGGCTCATCGCCCTTGGCTTCGTGCTGATCTATAAGGCAACCGAGTCCGTCAATTTCGCCCAGGGCGATTTCATGATGCTCGGCGCCTTCATCACGCTCGGCTTCACAAACTCGCATTACATGGACCTGCCCTTCTGGATCTCGGTGATCCTGGCAATCGGCATCATGGGCACCTTCGGCTATTTGCTCGACATGACCGTGCTGCGGCGGATGTTCGGCCAATCGCAAGTCGCGGTCGTGATCCTGACCATCGCGCTGGGTTTCGTCATCCGCTTCGTCGCGGGCGCCATCTGGGGCCATGAACCGCAATCGCTCGAATCGCCGATCGCCGGCGTGGATGTGCGATTCGGCGGACTGGTGCTCGGGCTCGACGAGGTGATGGTCATCGTCGTCACCCTCATCCTGACCGGCCTGCTCTATCTGTTCTTCGGCCGCACCAAGCTGGGCGTCGCCATGCAGGCCTCGTCCCAGAATCAGCTTGCGGCCTATTATATGGGCATCCCGGTCAGGCGCATCCATTCGATGATCTGGGCGCTCTCCGGCATCGTCGCGGCGATCGCCGGCATCCTGTTTGCCTCCAAGGGCTCGATCGACCCGGCCACCGGCCTGCTCGGCATCAAGGCGTTCGCTGCCGCGGTGATCGGCGGTTTCGGCAGTCTGCCGGGCGCGCTGCTTGGCGGTATCATCGTCGGGTTGATCGAACCGTTCTCGGCGCGCTACATGCCCGCCGGCTATTCGCAGATCATGCCCTACCTGGTCCTGGTCATCATGTTGGTCGTGCGGCCGCACGGCATTCTCTCGCAGATCCAGACCAAGAAGGTGTGAGGGCCGGCAATGCGATTTGTCTTCAAGACCTCCTACGACGCCGACATTCGTCTGTTTAAACACAATGCCCAGGCCTTCTGGTATCTGCTGCTGTCGGCCTTCGCGGTTCTGCTGCCGTTCCTGATCAGCGACTTTCTGATCGGCGAGGCGACGCTGGTGCTGATCTGGGCGATCTGCGGCATGGGACTGATGCTGCTCGTCGGTCAGACCGGACAGGCAAGCCTCGGTCACGCCGCCTTCATGGCCGTCGGCGCCTATTCCAATGTTCTGTATCAGGAACATTTCTCCATGCCGTTCCTGATCTCCTTTCCGCTGTCGGGGCTGACGGCGGCCGTCGCCGGCGCGCTGATCGCCCTGCCGACCACGCGGCTGCACGGCATCTATCTGGCCATCGCCACACTGGCGATCTCGGTGCTTGCGGAAGATCTGATCGTCATTCTCGAGCCGATCACTGGCGGTGTGGCCGGCATGTTCGCGCCGGATATCCAGATCTTCGGCTTCGTGTTCAACCGCTACGGCAATCCCAACGAACTCTACTGGCTGGTGCTGGTCATCACGTTCCTGGTGGTCCTGCTCTACCGCAATCTGTTGCGCGCGCCCACCGGTCGGTCATTCGCGGCCGTGCGCGATTCGGAAGTCTCGGCCAAGGCGATGGGGGTCGACGTCGCGCGCACGAAGATGCTGGCCTTCGCGATCTCCTGTTTCATCACCGGCCTCGGCGGTGCGTTGATGGGCCATTTCGCCACGGTCTTCACCCATGAGACCTTCAACCTGATCATGTCGATCACCTTGCTGCTGATGATCGTCGTCGGCGGCCTGGGCACCATTCACGGCGCGTTTTTCGGGGCCATCGTCATCGTCTTTCTGCCGCTGACCATCGCCTTTACCCGCGACGGGATCGCCAATCTGCTGGGTATGAGTTCGATTACCATTCCCGGGCTTGAGAACGGTCTGTTCGGCCTGATCCTGATCCTTTTCATTCTGTTCGAGCCGATGGGTATCTTTGGCCGCTGGGTCAAGATCCGAACCTATTTCGAACTGTTTCCCTTCTACCGTAAGGACATGTTCCGCCGCCAGAAGAGCTATCTGAAGACGGAGCGCACACGATGAGCATGCTGGAGCTTCACAACGTCACGCTGCGCTTCGGCGGCGTGGTCGCTGTTAACGATGTCTCTTTCACCGTCGAGGAGGGCGAAGTCTTCGCGCTGGTCGGTCCCAACGGCGCCGGCAAGTCGACCATTTTCAACATGGTGTCGCGTTTCTACACGCCGGCAGAAGGGGATATCCTGTTCAAGGGGCACAGCATTCTCGACCGCGCGGCGCACGATATCCCACGGCTCGGCATCGCCCGCACGTTTCAGAACATCGAACTGTTCGAACAGGCCTCGGTGTTGCAGAACCTGCTGGTCGGCCGCCACACGCACAGTCATACCAATTTCCTCTCCGAGGCGCTGTTTCTGCCCTCAGTGCGCGAGCAGGAGCGGCAGAACCGGGAGGCGGTGGAGCATGTGATCGATTTTCTCGACCTGCAGCCTTACCGCGAAAAGATGATCGCCGGCCTGCCCTATGGTGTGCGCAAGGTTGTCGAGATGGGACGGGCGCTGGCGATCCGTCCCAAACTGCTGTTGCTCGACGAGCCGGCTTCCGGGCTGTCGGTGGAGGAGACGCAGGACGCGGCGTTCTGGATCGAGGACATCAAGAAGGTGATGGGCATCACGGTTCTGATGGTCGAACACGACATGCATCTGGTCAGCGCGGTTTCGGATCGCGTGATGGCGCTGGCCGATGGTCGCATGCTGGCCATCGGCTCGCCGCAGGAGGTGCAGTCGGATCCGGCGGTGATCGAAGCCTATATCGGATCGGACGCGGAGACGGAAGGCGGAGAAGCGGCATGAGCGCGACGGCGGACGGTCCGCTTCTGAAAGTGGACAATCTGGAGAGTTTCTACGGCCCGATCATGGCCATCCGCGGCGTCAGCCTCGCCGTCAATCAGGGACAGATCGTCACCGTGCTTGGCGCCAACGGCGCCGGCAAGACGACGCTGCTCAAGACGATCTCCGGCGTGATGGACCCGGAAAAAGGAACCGTCACCCTCGACGGCAATCCCATCCAGGGTGCCGCCCCCGACCGGATCGTCCATGACGGCGTGGTGCATGTGCCGGAGGGTCGCGAGATTTTCCCGATCCTGTCGGTGGAAGACAATCTGAAGATGGGTGCCTACACGCGCTCCGATTCCGCTGCCATCGCCACCGATCTGGAGATGGTCTACGACTATTTTCCGATTCTGAAGGAGCGCAAGAAACAGGAGGCGGGAACACTGTCGGGCGGCCAACAGCAAATGCTGGCGATCGGCCGTGGCCTGATGGCCAAGCCGCGCATCATGCTGCTCGACGAACCGAGCCTGGGATTAAGCCCGTTGCTTGTCAAAGAGATATTCACGATCATATCGCGCTTGAACCGCGAGCAGAACGTGACGATGATGCTGGTGGAGCAAAACGCCAAGGTCGCGCTCGACATCGCCCATTACGGCTACGTCCTGGAACTCGGGCGGATCGTCATGAGCGGCGAGGCAAAAAGACTGCAGCAGTCGAAGGACATCCAGGAGTTCTATCTCGGCGCGCAGCAGGAAAGCGAGCGCGGCCAGCGGCGCTGGAAGCAGCGCAAGACCTGGCGATAGGGAGGACAACAATGGGCAATATGGCGAAGATACCGCCGCAACAGACCATCAACGGCATCAGCCTGAACGCCGATCTGGAAAACGGCCCCTATTTTCTCGACGGCTGCGACACGCTGGTCAAGCTGTTCCTGCAGCGCTGCAAGGAGCTGGGCGAGCGCACGGCGCACCGCGAGAAGGATTACGGCATATGGCTGTCCTATTCCTGGCGCGACTTCTACGAACACGCCAAACTGATCGGCCACGGACTGGCGGCGCTGGGCCTGAAGCGCGGCGATGTCGTCTCAGTGCTTTCGGAAGACAACAAGGAGTGGGTCTATACGGACCTCGCCGTGCAGAGTGTCGGCGGCATCACCTCGGGTATCTATACGACCGATTCCTCCAGCCAGCTTGCCTATCTGGTCAAAGACTCGGAAAGCCGTTTCTTGTTTCTGGAAAATGACGAGCAGCTCGACAAGTTCCTGGCGGTGCGCGACGCGCTGCCGGGCCTCACCAAGGTCATCGTATACGATCGGGAGGGCCTGCACGACTACCACGACGACCAGGTCATGTTCATCGAGGAACTCTATGATCTCGGCCGCGTCCACGAAAAGAAGAACGCCGGCCTGTTCGAAGCCGAAATCGCCAAATCGAAACCTGACGACACGGCGATCCTGGTTTACACCTCCGGCACCACCGGCCCGCCCAAGGGCGCGATGATCTCGCACGAAAACATCATGTTTTCGCTATCGGCGGGGGCATTGACACTGCCGGCCTATGCGACCGACGAGCAGGTCTGTTTCCTGCCGCTGTGTCACATTCTCGAGCGCTTCATTTCGGTGTTCAGCCCGATCTCGGCGAAATCCACCGTGAATTTCGCCGAAAGCCCGGAGACCGTGTTCGACAATGTGCAGGAGGTCAGTCCGAACATCTTCACCGCGGTGCCGCGGGTGTGGGAGAAGGTCTATTCGCGCATCTCGATCATGGTGGGCGACGCCACGCCCTTCGGACGATGGGCCTACAACCAGGCCATCGCCGCCGGCATGCGGGTGGCAAAGCTCGAACAGGAGGGCGAGGCCGTGCCGGCGCTTGACCGCCTGCGTTACAGCTTCTGGGACGCATTCGTGTTGAAGAACATCCGCCGTATGATCGGACTTGACCGGCTGCGCCGCGGCACGACCGGAGCCGCCCCGATCTCGCCGGACCTGTTAACCTGGTACAAGGCCATCGGCGTCGATCTTTTCGAGGGTTACGGAATGAGCGAAAGTGCCGGGATCATCTCGCTCAACACCGTCGAGAACAACAAGGTCGGCACTGTCGGGCGTGTGGTGCCGGGCGGCCATCTGCGCATCGGCGAAGGCGGCGAGATCCAGTACAAGGCGGCCAATGTGTTCCAGGGCTATTGGCGCAAGCCGGAAAAGACCGAGGAGGCGATGACCTCCGACGGCTGGCTGAAAACCGGCGATGTCGGCATGATCGACAATTCAGGCTATCTGACCATCACCGGCCGCCTGAAGGACATCATCATCACGGCCGGCGGCAAGAACGTCACACCTGCGGAGATCAAGAACAGGCTGAAATTCTCGCCCTATATATCGGATGCGGTGATCATCGGCGACAAACGCAAATTCCTGTCCTGCCTGATCATGATCGACCAGGAAAATGTCGAGAAATTCGCGCAGGACCGGCGTGTGCCCTTCGGCGATTTCGCTTCGCTTTGCGCCGCGCCCGAGGTGCAGGAACTGATCGAGGGCGTGATTGCATCCGTGAATGCCGAGTTCGCGCGCGTCGAACAGATCAAAGCATTTCGCCTGATCGACGTTCTGTTGACCGCCGAAGACGACGAGTTGACCGCGACCATGAAGCTTAAGCGCAGCTTCGTGGAGCACAAACACAAAGCGCTTATTGACCAGATGTACGCCTAGGCGTTGCATTGTCCCTTTGCTGAGGAGGAAAAACATGACATCCATCATCAAGACCATGGCCGTGGGTCTCGCCCTGTCGGCGGCCAGCATCTCGGTCGGTTTCGCACAGACCCAGGGCGTGACCGACACGGAAATCCGCGTCGGTTCCAACAACGACCTGTCGGGTATTTTCGCGGCCTTCGGCGCCCCGGCGATGGAGGCGACCAAACAGTATTTCGACGAGGTCAACGCCAGTGGCGGCGTGCACGGCAGGCAATTGCGGCTGATCGCCGAGGACCATGCCTATCAGATGCCGAAGGCCATGCAGAACATCAACAAGCTGGTCAATTCCGACCAGGTCTTCGTGATGCTGCTGTCGCTCGGCACGCCGATGAACATCGCCAGCTTCCCGCTGCTGGAACGCAAGGGCGTCGCCAATGTCAGCCCGCTGACGGCTGCGCGTCAGATGATCGAGCCGCCGGCACCCTACAAATATGCCGGTTTCTCGTCCTATTACGACCAGATCCGGGCCGGTATCGAACATCTGAAGGAAAACAACGGCGCGCAGGTCGTCTGTGCGATGTATATTCCGTCCGATTTCGGCAAGGAAATCCAGGCTGGCGCAGAGGACATGGCCGGTGAACTCGGCCTGGACTACAAGGCCGAAACGACCCATAAGCCCGACGAGCTCGATTTCGTCGGATCGCTGACGAAGCTGCGCGAAGAGGGCTGCGATGCCATCGCCACCGCGCTCGGTGTCCGCCAGACCATCACGGCGCTCGGCACAGCGAAGAAGATGGGTTGGGACGACGTCGACTTCATCGGGTCCTCGGCCGCCTTCCATACGGCCGTCGCCAAGGTCCCGGGCGGCGTCACGGAAGGCTTCTACGCTGTTGCCGGCTGGCCCGACCTGGCGACGCGGATGGACGATCCGCACGTCAAGAAATGGACCGAGGACTACGAAGCCGCCTTCGGCGAGTTTCCCGGCACCGGCGCCCTGCTCGGCCGTTCGGCCGCCGAGGGCCTGGTGATGGCTCTCGAGGCCGCCGGCCCGGACCTGACCTCCGAGAGCTTCCAGAATGCGATGGAAAGCCTCGATTACATCGATCCGATCACCGGCGTGCGGATCAATTACGGCCCCGACGACCACCAGGGCGCCGATGCCGTGATCATCTCGCGTATCGATGGCGGCAACTGGGCTGTCATCGCCGAAAGGTAAGCCGCACCATCGACACCCGGCGCCGCGCGGGCGGCGCCGGGTTCAAGACGACCCGCCGGACCACCCGGCGGTCTTGCCAATCCCCCTTGGTGGAGTGTTATGTCCGATACCGTTTCCTATGAGTGTCTGCCGGACGAGGCCGGCGGCATTGCCGTCATCACCATCGACAACCCGCCCGTCAACGCCGCCAGTTTCGCGGTGCGCGACGGGTTGATGAACGCCGCCGAACGCTTCGCCAACGACCCCGACGCCGACATCGCGGTGATCGTCGGTGCGGGCCGGACGTTCATCGCCGGGGCCGACATCCGCGAATTCGGCAAGCCGATGCAGGCACCGGGGCTGCCGGCCGTGGTCGACTTTATCGAGGCGGTGGACAAGCCGGTGGTCTGTGCCATTCACGGTACGGCGCTGGGCGGCGGGCTGGAAACCGCCCTCGCCTGCCACTATCGCGTGGCGCTGGAGAAAGCCCGGGTCGGACTGCCCGAAGTGCATCTTGGCCTGTTGCCCGGAGCCGGCGGCACCCAGAGGCTGCCGCGCCTGATCGGCATCGAAGCGGCGGCTGAGATCATCGCCAGCGGACGCCATGTGCCGGCCAGCGAAGCTTTGTCTCTCGGCATTGTCGACGCGGTCGATGCGGGCGACGATCCGCGCGCCGCAGGCCTCGCCTTTGCCCGCCAACTGCTGAAGGGCAACCGGGAAGTCCGGCGGACCAGCACACTCAACGACAAGGTCGAGGCGGTTCGTGGCAACACGGCGCTGTTCGACGGCATTCGGGAGGCGGTCAAGAAGAAGGCAAAAGGCCAGCTTTCTCCGATGCTGTGCGTCGAGGCGGTGATCGCCGCGGCCGAATTGCCCTTCGAAGAAGGCGTCAAGCGCGAACGCGAACTGTTCATGGAACTGATGAACTCGCCACAGCGCGAGGCGCTGATCCATGTCTTTTTCTCCGACCGTGAAGTCGGCAAGGTGCCAGAACTGGCGACCGCCAAACCGCGGCCGCTGGACCGGGCCGCGGTGATCGGCGGCGGGACGATGGGATCGGGGATCACCGTGTCAATGCTGTTTGCCGGCATGCCCGTGCAGATGATCGAACGCGACGACGAAAGCGCCGCGCGCGGCCGGGCCAATGTCGAAAAGATCCTCGATGACGGCGTCAGGCGCGGCAAGTTCGACGTCGCGCACCGCAACCGGCTCGCCAACGAGCTTTACAGCGTCAGCGCCGATATCGGCGCGATCGCCTCGGCCGACATCGTGATCGAGGCGGCTTTCGAGGATATGGCGGTCAAGAAGGAGTTGTTCGAACGCATCGACGCCCACGCGAAACCCGGCGCGGTTCTGGCCAGCAACACCTCCTATCTCAACATCGATGAAATCGCATCCGTCACCGAGCGGCCGCAGGACGTCCTCGGCCTGCACTTCTTCTCACCGGCCCATGTCATGCGGCTTCTGGAGATCGTGGTTGCAGACAAGACGATGCCCGATGTGGTGGCAACCGGCTTCGCGCTGGCCAAGAAACTCAGAAAGGTGGGCGTGCGTGCCGGCGTGTGCGACGGCTTCATCGGCAACCGCATTCTCGAACGCTATCTGACGCTCGCCGCGTTTCTGGTCGAGGACGGCACCAGCCCCTATGACATCGACGCGGCCGTGGTCGGTTTCGGCTATCCGATGGGACCGAACCAGATGAGTGATCTGGCCGGGCTCGATATCGGCTTCGCCAACCGCAAGCGCAAACGCGCGGAGGGTTGGGAGGGCCGCTATGCGGCGGATTACATGGACCGTATCGCCGAATTGGGCCGCTATGGCCAGAAGACCGGGCGCGGTTTCTATATCTATGAAAACGGAAGCCGGGTCGGCACACCGGATCCGGAGGTCTTGGAGATCATTGACCAGGTGCGCGCCGAGAAAGACATCACACCGAAGCCGCTCGACGCGGACGCGATCATGCGGCGCTATATGGCCGCGATGATCAATGAAGGCGCCCGTGTCGTCGAGGAGGGCATCGCGCTCCGGCCGCTCGACGTGGATATCACCATGATCTACGGCTACGGCTTCCCGCGCTGGCGCGGCGGCCCGCTGAAATATGCCGATATGGTCGGGCTCGACACCGTGTTGAACGACATCCGCTCTTTCGAGCCGGAGGATCCCGATTTTTGGAAGCCGGCGAAACTTCTTGTCGATCTGGTCGCCCGCGACGCAAATTTCGACAGCCTGAACAGGACAGCAAAGGCCTGAGGACACAACCATGCGCGAAGCCGTTATCGTCTCCACCGCCCGAACGCCGATCACCAAGGCCTTTCGCGGCGGGCTCAACATCACCCATGGCGCCGAGTTCGGCGGCGCGGCGGCGTCCGCCGCCGTGCATCGGGCCCGTATCGAGCCCGAACTGATCGAGGACGCGGTCATCGGCTGCGGCCTGCCCGAGGGCGCGACCGGCGGCAATATCGGACGCCAGATCGCGACCCGTGCCGGCCTGCCGGTCACGGTCGCCGGTATGACAGTCAACCGGTTCTGCTCGTCCGGCCTGCAGGCGGTGGCGCTCGCGTCGCACGCCATTAGCCAACAGGGAGCGACGGCAATGCTCGCCGGCGGCATCGAATCGATCAGCCTCGCGCAGGGGCACGCCAATACCCACATGGCGCAAAGCCCCTGGATCGTGGAGCACAAGCCGGCCATCTATCTGCCAATGATCGATACGGCCGACATCGTCGCCGAGCGCTATGACATCAGCCGCCTCGCCCAGGACGAATATGCGCTTTCCTCACAGCAGCGCACGGCGGCGGCCCAGGAAGCGGGGCGCTATGCCGATGAGATCATTCCCTTCACCACCACTATGGCGGTGAAGGACAAGGAGACCGGCGAGATCTCCCAGCATGAGGTGACAATCGAAAAGGACGAATGCAACCGGCCGACGACCACATTGGACGGTCTGCAGAAACTGGAACCGGTGCGCGGCCCCGACAAATACATCACCGCCGGCAATGCTTCGCAACTGTCGGACGGCGCATCCGCCTGCGTGCTGATGGAGGCGAGCGAAGCCGAGCGGCGCAACATCGACCCGATGGGCGCGTTCCGGGGCTTCGTGGTTGCCGGTTGCGAACCGGATGAGATGGGCATCGGCCCGGTTTTCGCCGTGCCGCGGCTGCTGGAACGCACGGGTGTCAAAATGGATGATATCGGCTTGTGGGAGCTCAATGAGGCTTTCGCAAGCCAGGTGCTCTATTGCCGCGACACGCTGGGCCTTCCCGACGAGATCCTGAACGTCAACGGCGGCTCAATTTCGATCGGTCATCCCTATGGCATGACGGGCGCACGCCAGGTCGGCCATGTGATGTTCGAAGGCAAGCGGCGCGGCGTCAAATATGCGGTGGTGACCATGTGTGTCGGCGGCGGCCAGGGCGCGGCCGGCCTGTTCGAAATCTACTGAGGCCGGAGCCCGCTGGAAAAGGATCGCAAGATGGATCTCAACTATTCCGAAGACGAGCGCGCCTTCCGCGACGAGGTGCGCGCCTTTCTCAAGGCGGAACTGCCGCCGGCACTGGCCGACAAGGTCAAGAGCGGCAAGCGCCTGGTCAAGGAGGACATGGACACATGGCACAGTATCCTCAACAAGAAGGGATGGCTGGCCGAATCCTGGCCGGTCGAATATGGCGGCACCGGCTGGAACGCCGTGCAGAAACAGATCTTCGAGGATGAAAGCTGCGCCGCCGGCGCGCCGCGCACCGTGCCCTTCGGGCTGAAAATGCTGGCACCGGTGCTGATCAAATACGGATCGGAAGAGCAGAAACGCACCTATTTGCCGCGCATCCTCGACGGGTCCGACTGGTGGTGCCAGGGTTACTCCGAACCGGGCGCCGGATCAGACCTTGCCTCTTTGAAGACCAAGGCCGTGCGCGACGGCGACCATTATGTCGTCAACGGTCAGAAAACATGGACCACGCTCGGCCAATACGCCAACAGGATATTCTGTCTGGTGCGCACCTCCAACGAGGGGAAACCACAGGAGGGTATTTCCTTCCTGTTGATCGATATGGATTCGCCCGGCGTGACCGCGCGCCCCATCGTGCTCCTGGAGGGCACCCATGAGGTCAATGAGGTGTTCTTCGACGATGTCAAAGTGCCGGTCGAAAACCTGGTGGGAGAGGAGAACAAGGGCTGGACCTACGCCAAATATCTGCTGACGCATGAGCGCACCAACATCGCCAATGTCGGCGCCAACAAGGTCTCCCTCGCCCATTTGAAATATATCGGCGAACGACAGAAACAGCGCGGCCGGCCGCTGATCGAGGATCCGATCTTCGCAACCCGGCTGGCGGAGATCGAAATGGATCTCGACGCCATGGCGACCACCAATCTGCGGCTGCTCTCTTCGCCGGAGAGTGTTGCCAACGCCGGTCCCATGAGTTCCATGCTGAAGATCAAGGGCACCGAGATCCGCCAGGCAATCAACGATCTTACCCGCAGGGCGCTCGGCCCCTATGCGATGCCATTTGTCTCGGAGGCGCTCGATACCGGCTACAATCAAGAGCCGATCGGACCGACCTATGCGGCGCCCGTCGCGCAGGAATACTTCAATAACCGCAAGATCACCATCTATGGCGGATCCAACGAGATCCAGCGCGGCATCATCACCAAAACCATGATGGGATTGTAAGGCGACCATGGACTTCAACCTCACCGAAGACCGGATCATGCTGAAAGACATGGTCTCCCGCTTCATCGCCGACAATTATGCGCTTCAAAAGCGCCACGCCGCCGCCGAGTCGGCCGAGGGTTTCTCACGCGACGTGTGGGCACAATTTGCCGAACTCGGACTGATCGGAGCGTTGTTTTCAGAAGAGGACGGCGGTTTCGGCGGTTCGGGTTTCGACATCAACGTCCTGTTCGAGGAACTCGGCCGCGGTCTGGTGGTCGAGCCGTTTCTCAGTTCTGCCATCCTGGGCGGCGGCATGGTCGCCGATCTCGGCAACGACGCGCAAAAGGAAATGCTTGCCGGCGTAATGGCGGGCACCACGCTCCTGGCGCTTGCCCATGGGGAACCCGATAGTCGCTACGATCTGCCGGCGGTCTCGACCCGGGCTGAGCAAACCGATGGCGCGTGGCTGCTCAACGGCCGCAAGGCCGTCGCCCTCAACGGCGACAGTGCGGACCATCTCGTGGTCACCGCCCGCACGGCTGGCCTGGAATGGGACGAGGATGGCATCACGGCCTTCCTGGTGCCGTCTTCGCATCCCGGCCTGGAGATCCGCGGCTATCCGACGATCGACGGGCTGCATGCCGCCGACATTCTGCTCGACAATCTGCAACTCCGCGACGACGCCCTGCTCGGCGTGCCGGGGCAGGCCTATCCGGCAATCGAAAAGGCCGTGGCGCGTGCCAATGTCGCGCTGGCGGCGGAGGCGGTCGGGTTGATGGAAGTGTGTCGCGACATGACGCTCGATTATCTGCGCACCCGCAAGCAGTTCGGCGTGCCGATCGGCAAGTTCCAGGCACTGCAGCACCGGATGGCGACGGTGCTGATGGAAATCGAACAGGCGCGCTCGGCGACGATCAACGCCGCCGGCCGGCTGACGCTGTCTCGCGTCGAGCGGGAAAAGGCCGTGTCCACCGCCAAGGCGCTGGCCGGCCGTATCGGGCGTCTGGTCGCCGAGGAAGCCATTCAAATGCATGGCGGCATCGCCATGACCTGGGAATATGGGCTCGGTCACTACGCCAAACGGCTGATCATGATCGATCATCAGTTCGGCGATGTCGACTATCATACCGGCCGCTTCGTCGACTTCTCCAGACAAGCCGCCTGACGCCCGCGATGCATGAGATCAACCGTCAGACCGGCGCACAGGCGCTGATCGGCTATGTGGTGCGGATCGAAGACGGCGAAGCCCGCGCCGTGCTGGATGTCGACGCTCGCCACCGCAACCGCAACGACGGTCTGCATGGCGGCGTCATCGCCACACTGCTCGACGCCGCCGGCGGCTATGCCGCCAGCCTGCGCGACGACGGTGAAACGCTGACGCCCGTCACCACCGTCTCCATGACGGTGCATTATCTGGATCGTATCCGCGACGGACGGGTCACCGCCCAGGGTCGCGTGACAGGCGGCGGTCAGTCGATCATCTTCGTCGATTCGCAGTTGACGCATCAGGACGGCACGGTCATCGCCACGGCTACGGGCATCTACAAAGTCTTGAAACGGCCGGCATAAGGCCTTGAACAACCGATCTTAATCGCCTCTTTGCGATCGGGAAACGTCGTTCTGTTTGATGGCGACGGGTTCGCATCGTTCTGTCGTCCTTGATCGCAGGCGCGCCCGATTGTGACCGATTCATGACGTCGCCGTGACGGTGCCGGACTGTTCAGTCATCAAAACGTGACGCGCAAGACTCTTCCGATCCGTCTATTCGTTCCTATTTAAGTTCATAAGAAAGGAGGATGTCATGGTTCGACCATTCGTCTTAATTCTTATGGCCGGATTGCTGATGGCCACGTCCTCTCTGGCGCAAGACAATCTGGCGTCGGCCCGATATGTCATCAAGCAGCAGATCATCGCGTTTTTGAACGACGATGTTGAATCGGCTTATTCTTTTACCGCGCCCGGCATCCAGAAAGTCTTTCCGGAACCGCAGCGTTTCTTTGACATGGTCAAACAGCGCTACGAACCGGTCTATCGGCCCGGAAACTATGCTTTCGGCCGCGCGCTCGGCGAAGCCGATGGCGGCACGATCGCGCAGGAATTGCTGATCACCGGCCCGAAGGGCAAGAACTGGCGTGCCGTCTATGTGCTGGAACGCCAGGACAGTGGTGACTATCGCATCACCGGTGTGCGCCTGTCGTCGATCAAAGGATCGTCCATCTGATCAAAACAGCGCCATAGCTGCGATAAGGCACGGAGCCCACCAAACGCGCTTGTTCGGTGGGCTTGTGCCTGACTATGCCGGTCGGCCACTTCGACAGACGGCAGATGCGTGTCGACGCAAACCAATCGGTGGCAAAACCCTTAAGACAGGGCCTTGAAGGCCCGATCCGCCGCCTGCATGTCAGACCAGCGATGGGCACGGCGGGCGGACGCTTCGGCGTCCTCGCCCCATTGTCCCGCGTTCCAGTCTTCGTCAATGTGAGCAGCTTTCCAGGCCGTTTCCGCATCGATCTCGCCATTTGCGATCGCCAGTGCCAAAAGCGCGGAACCGGTGAGCGTGGTGAAACTGTGCAGACAGGCAAGCGCAATCGGGTCTGTATGGGGAATCAGATGCGCACTGAGCGCGGCGATCGCCTCGCGCTGCTGTTCGACATGCACCACGCCCTCGGAAAGCACAAAGCGCGCGCCAAGTGCCGCATGGGCCCATTCGACGATCGGATCCCACGCCTCGCTCTGACGCCGCACCAGCGTTTCCGGCGAATCCGCCCGGTAGCACAGCAGGTCGGTCCCGGCGAAGCGCAGGATGTCTTCCTTGACCGCCTGCGGGTCGTGAACGATGCCGTCGATGGCCGTGTTGATCAGCCGGATCACCGGCATCGTCATGGGATCGATATGCGCGCTCTGCGCATCCCATTCCGCCGCAATCAGCTCGGCAAGGGGCCGCGTCGGCAATGTCAGCAGGTTTTTCGCCGGGCTGCGGATCGGGCGCCCGTCGAGCTGCACCGTGAATCCGTCCGCTTCCTCGGCAACCCCGGCCTTCTCATAGAACCTGGCCGGCAGTTGCCGTTTGGAATGAACCTGGGCGCGATGCACCGGGTCCTTGCCGTCGAGCCCGTCACCCAAATCGTTCGAAATGTCACGCATGGGACACGTCCTTTCCGCTTTCGACCGCAATCAGCGGCAAAACCGCATGCGGATGATGCACGACGTGATGGGCACCGGCATCCTCCAGCGCCGCGGCCGTGGAGTACCCCCAGGACACGCCGATCGCCATGGCTCCAGAGGATCGTGCCATTTGCATATCGTAGATCGCGTCACCGACGACCACCGTTTGCGCCGGATCGACGCCAGCCTCGTCGCAGCACTCCAGCACCATCGCAGGATGCGGTTTTGAAGGGCATTCGTCGGCGGTCCGGCTGGTGACCACGGTGCGACCAAAATCATGCTTGTCCATCAAGGCATTAAGACCACGTCTTGACTTGCCGGTGACGATACCGAGCAGGATTTCATCCTCGCCCGCCAGAACCTCCAACAACGTCTCGACACCTTCGAAAAACGGCTCTTCCACAGTTTCGCACGCCCGCATGGTAAAGCTGTGGTGCTTGTAACGCGCAACCATGTCGTGGATCTGCCGATCGACAGCGCGCCCCAGCATCTGCGAGATCGCCACATCCAGCGTCAGTCCGACAATGGATTTGGTATGCGTCATCTCCGGTGCCGGAAAGCCTGCTTCCTGGAAGGTTTTTTTCCATGCAGCTATGGATCACGCCAACGCTGTCGATCAGGGTACCGTCGCAATCGAACAGAACCAGTTTCATTCACCCTGCTCCTCACGGAAGCCGATCAGGTTCCAGCTCTGTACCATATGCGGCGGCAGCGGCGCAGTCACCTCGATCCGGCCGCCGCCGGGCGCCGGTATCGAGATATGCCGCGCATGCAGGTGCAGTCGCTTCTGCATGCCGCCGGGGAAGTCCCAGTTGTGGTCGGCTTCAAAATATTTCGGATCGCCCAGGATCGGGCAGCCGATATGGGCGGCATGCACGCGCAACTGGTGGGTGCGGCCGGTATAGGGTTCCATTTCAAGCCAGGAGAGGTTCTGACCCGCCTGTTCGACCACCCGGTAATAGGAAACCGCGTGATCGGCATCCGGCACGCCGTGGCGGCAGACCCGCACGCGGTCGCCGTCCGGCGTCTGTTCCTTGACAAGCCAGGTGGAGATGCGGCCCTCGTGCGGCGTCGGCACGCCCTTCACCAGCGCCCAATAGGTTTTCCTGGTCGTACGCTCCCGAAAGGCCGCCGTCAGCGACCGCGCCGCGGCACGGCTGCGAGCGACAACGAGAACACCGGAGGTCTCCCGGTCGAGCCGGTGCACGAGGCGCGGCTTTTCACCTTTTTTGTTGCGCCAGGCCTCAAGCATGCCGTCGACATGACGTGTCACGCCGGAACCGCCTTGAACCGCAAGGCCCGCGGGCTTGTTGAAGACAAAGACCTTGGGGTCTTCGTAGAGCAGCATCTGCGCCAGCATTTCGCCGTCACCATGCGATCGAGCAGACCCCGTCCTACCGTCGGGCGCCCCACTTTCATCGGTGCCCAGCGGCGGGATGCGTATGGTCTGTCCGGCCTGGACGCGGGTATCGGCCTTGACGCGGCCGCCGTCCAGTCGGATCTGACCGGACCGCAGCAGTTTCTGCAGTTTGCCGAAGGCAAGGCCCGGAAAATGCGCTTTGAACCAGCGGTCCAGACGCATACCTGCCTCATCGCGGTCGACAGTCCGTTGTTCGACGCCCGCCATGACAACCCCTTTTCCTTACGCCCATGCACGACTGATCGACAGGCCGGCAAACAGTGCGGCAATCGACAGCACCACGCTGCCGAGTGCATAGGCCAGGGCGAGCGAAACGGCGCCCCGCTCCCACAACAAAGCGAAATCCAGCGAAAACGCCGAGAAGGTGGTGAACCCGCCGAGCAGGCCGGTCGCCACAAACAAACGCAGTTCCTGTGACCCGACCGCGTGCCGCGCCAGGAAGGCGATGAACAGCCCCATGACAAAAGACCCAACGACATTCACGACGGCGGTCCCCCAGGGGAAATGCGAACCGAGCAGGCGCAGGCCGGCAACATTCACGAGATGACGCAGCGACGCGCCGACGGCACCGCCAAGGGCGACATAAAGCAGATGTGTCATGGATGTGCGTTTATTCCGTTTTGGGAAGGCTGGAAAGGCCTGTCGCCGAAAAGCCGTCGCGATCAACCGGCGTCGATGTCAGGAATCCGCTCTAACAACGCTCGGCCCGACAATCGCGGCGAACGACCCTCCTCAAAGGCGGCTTTCACCAGCGCCGTGACCGCTTCGTTGGTCTTCGCTTCCGTGCCGACCTCACGCGCCAGCGACACGACCGCGCCGTTGAGATAATCGACCTCCGACCCGCGGCCGATCTGGAGATCCATCCACATGGACGAGCGGGCCCGCGAATCCATGGCAAGCATGGCGCTGGCCAAACGCGTAAAGGCCCAGGTCGGTAGGCGAAGGACAACCGGCATAACACGTGGACGCATCCTGCCGACCCGCGCCGGATGAATGCGGGCCGCCCTGAGCGCCAACAGAGCCTCATCGACCATCTGCGCCAGCACCAGGCGATAGGAGCGATCGGAAAGCTGCTCCACCAGCGGTACATCCGCAAGCACATTCAGCGCATTGTTGAGATTGAGCAACAGTTTCGACCACAGCACGGCCTGCATGTCGGAATGGACCGAAGCCTCGGTGCCGGCGGCATTCAAGGCATCGCATAGCGCCCGCGTCTCTGCTGTGTCCTTGACGACGATGCCGCCTTCCGTCGCCCGGTGAAACTGGCCGCCATCGACCACGACCACATTGAACTCGACGATGCCGGCAGCCACCGGCCGCGCGCCGAGATGACGGCCGAGCATGCGGGCGTTGCCCACGCCGTTTTGCAGACTGACAACGGTGGCGTGGGTGGCGGCTTCAGCCGCTATGACACCGGCCGCGGTTTCAGTGTCCTGTGATTTGACGCAGACCAGAACCAGATCGCACTCCGAAAGCGCCGCGGCCTCCGTCGAGGCTTCGATCTCGCTGCCGGGAACAACGGTTTCCGCACCGTCCAGTTCGGACAGGACAAGTCCGTGCGCCTTCAGATCGTCGACAGCCCGCCGCCGACCGATGAACACCACCCTGTGCCCGGCAGCGCGCAGTTTGCCTCCGACGAAACACCCGACGGCACCGGCACCGAAGACAGCGATGGATTTCATGACCTCAACCGCCCTGCCTGCCGGCGCGTAATTTCGACCAATAGTCCATGCGCTTCTTTAGCTCCCGTTCGAAACCGCGTTCCGGCGGATTGTAGAAGCTTCGGCGGCCCATTTTTTCCGGGAAATAATCCTGGCCGGAAAAAGCCTCCGGGTTGTCATGATCATATTCATAGCCGGCGCCGTAGCCTTCCTCCTTCATCAACCGCGTCGGCGCATTGAGGATGTGTTTGGGTGGCAGCAGCGATCCGTTTTCCCGCGCGGCGCTCATGGCCTGTTTAAAGGCTGTGTAGAGCGCGTTCGATTTCGGCGCGGTAGCGACATAGACGCAGGCTTGCGCCAGAGCGAGTTCGCCCTCCGGCGAGCCGAGATAATCATAGGCGTCCTTCGCCGCATTGGCGACGACCAAAGCTTGCGGGTCGGCGAGCCCGATATCTTCCGACGCCATACGCACCAGCCGCCGCCCGACATAGAGCGGGTCCTCACCAGCATCGAACATACGGCACAGATAGTAGAGCGCCGCATCGGGATCGGAGCCGCGCACCGCCTTGTGCAGAGCCGAAATCAGATTGTAGTGGCCGTCCTGTCCCTTGTCATAGACGGGCGCGCGCCGTTGCACCAATTCCTGCACCGTCTCGGCGTCGAAGATCTCATCGTCGCGTGCGGCGCGCCAGATCTCCTCGGCCAATGTGAGAACCGCCCGACCGTCACCATCGGCCATGCGGTAGAGGACACGTCGCGCCTCGTCAGTCACCGGCAGCGCCCTGCCCTCGGCCGCCTCCGCCCGTTGCAGAAGCAAAGTCAGGCTTTCCTCGTCATGCGGCTTGAAGGTCAGGACGCGGGCGCGCGACAGCAGAGCGGCGTTCAGTTCGAAGGAGGGGTTTTCCGTGGTCGCGCCCACCAGGATGACAGTGCCATCCTCCATCACCGGCAGGAAGCCGTCTTGCTGCGCGCGGTTGAAACGGTGGATCTCGTCGACGAACAACAGGGTCTGCCGACCCGACATGCGGCGTGCCCTGGCGGCCTCGAACGCCTTTTTCAGATCCGCCACACCTGAAAAGATCGCCGAAATCTGCTCGAAAGCAAGCTCGGTCTCGCCGGCCAGCAACCGCGCGACGGTGGTCTTGCCGGTGCCGGGCGGCCCCCAGAAGATCATCGAACCGAGCGTGCCGGTGGCGATCATCCGGCTGAGCACGCCATCGGGCCCGGTCAGATGCGGCTGGCCAGTGACATCGGCCAGCGATTGCGGCCGCAGCCGGTCCGGCAGCGGCCGGGCTTTCTCCGCCGTTTCATCGGCGAGCGTGGCAAACAGATCCGTCATCGCACAATCTGGCGCAAACGGCGACCGTCCCGGTTGATCTCGAAGCGCCAGAAGCCGCGATCCGGCTCGACCAGATATACCATCTTTTCCGTGGATGTGACGGTCTCGCCATTGATAGCGACAATGACATCGCGTGGCCGCAAACCGTAGCGGTTGGCCGGCGATCCGCGTTCCACGTCGACAACAACGACACCTGGCGCGCTGGCGTAGATGCGCAGCTCTTCAGCGAGTTCCGGCCCGAGGTCGGTGACGATGAGGCCGGAAAACGGACTGCGGCCGGTTATCCGCACCTGGTCGGCGGCGGAGCGCTGGCGCAGCGCCGCGAGTTCGATGGCAACCGTCCTTACGCGAGATCGCGAGATGACCTCGAACTCGGCGACGGATCCGACAGCGGCCGTTGCCAGACGATAGCCCAGCGCATCGGGATGCTCGACCGAAAGGCCATTCATCCGCAGCACGATATCGCCAATCCTGAGCCCGCCCTTATGGGCCGGCCCTCCCCGCACCACGGCAGCAACGATGGCGCCATAGGTCCTCTGCATTCCCAGCGCCTCGGCCATATCGGGGGTGACGGGATGGAAGGAGGCGCCGATATAGGGCCGCATAAAGCGCTCCTGACCGTTCTTCGCCGCATCGACGACGGCGCGGACCATATTGGCAGGAATCGCAAAGCCGATACCGTTGGAACCGCCCGATCTCGAAAAAATCGCCGTGTTGATGCCAACCAGATGCCCGTTCATATCGATCAGCGCGCCGCCCGAATTGCCCGGGTTGATGGCGGCGTCGGTCTGGATAAAAAAGCCGAAATCGGACACACCGACACCATTGCGCGCCAACGCGGAAACGATGCCGCTGGTCACCGTCTGCCCGACCCCGAAGGGGTTGCCGATCGCCAGCACGATATCGCCCACTTCCAGGCGATCGGAATTGCCATAGCCAATCACGGCAAAGGGCGCATCGCCATCGATCTTGAGCACTGCCAGGTCGACCCGCTCATCCTTCATCAAAAGCCGGCTGGAAAACTCCCGGCCATCCGCAAAGGCGACTTGGATCTCGTCCGCTCCGTCAATGACGTGATTGTTGGTGACGATGATTCCGGACGGATCGACGACGACGCCGGAGCCGAGCGAGGACTGCCGGCGCGAACGCCCGGGAATCTGCTGGCCGAAGAAGTGTTCGAAGAACGGATCGCCGGCGAAGGGCGAACGCTGACGCACCATGCGCTCGGCATAGACATTGACGACGGCCGGCGACGCCAGCTTGACCAGCGGCGCAAAGGAATATTGCAGCACCGCCTGGCTTTGCGGCACGGCACGCGGGGACTCCGCCGTGACCGATCGGCCTGAGGCGCTGTCATCGGCCGTCGAACCGGCAGGTGCAGAGTCCTGTGCCCGCAGCACGACGATGCCGAAAACGATCGTAAACACGGTGACCAACCCGATGACGATTCTTCGGCGCATTCAGCATTCTCCTTGCAAAACCGCGCTTTGGCCCAGCACCAGCGTGTCGAAAATCAACGGCGCAGTACCCCACCAGTGTGTTGCTTAACATAGTTTGTCGCAACGACGGTTCAATCGGACCGTCTGTTTGGCCCCGGGTCGGTTCCACTGTTCGCCCGTTTTTTTGGCGGTTTGGAGCACATTCTTGGCCATTCGGCGGCAGAAAGCGTCTCCTTCCCGTTCTAAAGCTGAAGGAGGCATCCGTCTCGCACCCCTGAAAGGACCCTCCGATGCGAACTCTCCTGGCCCCCCGAAACCGCACGGCCGCGGCCCTTGCGGCAGCATACGACCGTGCTGCTGCCGGATGGCACGCCATGATCTGCAAATTCGGCTTCGTCGACGCCTATGGCTATCTTCTGGACACGGCGGCGGCCGACGGCGTGCGCCCCGACAGCGGCCGGCCGCGCGTGCTCGACGCCGGGTCGGGCACCGCCGCTTTCGCACTTGCCTTTGCACATCGTTTCCGCAAATGCGAAATCGACCTTCTGGACCTGTCCGGCGAAATGCTGACCCGTGGCGCCGAGACGCTGCGCACGGAGGGACTGGTCCCGGGTCTCATCTGCGGCGATGTCCGCAGCCTGCCGGACCGGCCGCAGCGTTACGACATCATCCTCAGCGCGCATCTGATCGAGCATGTCGAGAATGCCGGCGCCGTGCTCTCTGCGTTGCGGGCCGCGCTGGCGCCTGGCGGTCTGCTGGTGCTCGTCGTCAGCAAGCCGCACTGGTGCACCGCGCTGGTACGGCTGCGCTGGGGACATCGCGCCTACCGCCCGGCCGAGATGACGGCGCTGTTGTCGGCCAGCGGCTTCGACAACATCCGGACGGTGCGCTTTCCCTCAGGCCCACCCAGCCGGTTGAGCGCCGGCTACATCGCCCGCCTGTCACAGCCGAAAGGACACGCCGATGCTGACCGTGACCGTTGAAGCCGCTGTCGCGCCCGACGACACGGCCAAAGTCATCGCCCTGTTTGAAAACCATGCGCCGGCGGTGCGAGACATGCCCGGCTGCACACGCTATGATCTCTATCGGGAAGCCGGTGGCGGGGAGACCATCCTGATCCTGCAGCATTGGATCTCGGATGAGGCTTTCGGGGCCTATCGGCGCAGCGAGGCGTTCTTGGCACTCGCAGCCGGCCTCAAGCCGATCATGACGGATGTGCCCGTCACAACCATCAGTGAGGTGGCGCGGTAGGCGCAAAAATGGAGGAGACATGCCAGGCGACGACCTGCCCGCCTTCTGTTTCTATCAGGAATTCGAGCCACGGCCGCCGGAAACGCTGCGTTTTGACCGGCATTATCTGATGTATTGCATCAAGGGTGCCGTGCGGCTGGAATTCGAAGGCCGGCGCTGGGTGCTGCCGCCCTCCTATGCCGCCTGGATTCCGGCGGATACGGAGCTTGCTGTGTCCATCACCCATCCAATGACATGTTGTTCGGTGCTGTTTCGGCCCGGTTTCGTCGACGCGCTGCCGGAGGAGAGTGTCGTTTTCACCATCACCGCGCTCGCCCGCGACATGATCCATCACTGCCGCCGCTGGGGACCGGACTCCACACGGTTTGACGATCACGCCCATTACTTCTTCCAGGCGCTGGCGCTGACCTGCACGGAACTTGCCCACCGGCCGAGCAACGTCTGGACACCGATGGTACGCACGGAGGCAATGAAGCGCGCCATCGCTTTCACCGAAGACCATCTCGGTGACGAAATCGCGCTTGCCGATGTCGCGGCCGCCGCACATCTGTCGGAGCGCACCCTGCTGCGCCGCTATGCCGAAGAGGCCGGCATGAGTTGGCGCCAGTCGCTACGCCGGCTGCGCATGATCCGCGCCGTCGAATTGCTCAGCAATGAGGAAGAGCCCATCGTTCAGGTGGCGCTGCAAGTGGGCTACGCCTCCCTGAGCGCTTTCAACAAGGCCTTTCGCGAGTTCAGCGGCGACACGCCAGCGGCATTTCGCGCCCGACGGCGTGACGGGTCGGAAACCCGGACGGAGCAGCCATAACGGCGTTGGCTATCGACGGCTGATGAAAAAAATGGCCGGGCAAAGGCCCGGCCATGCAATTCAAAACACCGCGGTTCTTACGCCGCTTCCGTCTCTTCCTTTTCCTCGGCCTCGAGGCGGGCGCGGTCTTTCGCGCCACGAGCGTCGACGTCGCGGTCCACGAATTCGATGACGGCCAGCGGCGCGTTGTCCCCCTGGCGGAAGCCGGCGCGCATGATGCGGAGATATCCGCCATTACGGTCGACATAGCGGGGGGCAATCGTATCGAACAGCTTGCGCACCATGTCGAGATCGCGAATCTTCGAGATCGCCTGACGGCGGGCATGCAGGTCGCCGCGCTTGCCCAGCGTGACGAGCTTTTCGACGATCGGACGGATCTCCTTGGCTTTCGGCAGGGTCGTCACGATCTGTTCGTGCTCGATCAGGGATGCGGCCATATTGGCGAACATCGCCTTGCGGTGGCTGGATGTCCGGTTCAGCTTGCGGCCTGACTTACGGTGGCGCATGAGCCTTCTCCTTGTGCGCGGGCTTGGGCGGCCCGACGGTTCGATTAATACTGATCCTCGTAGCGCTTGGCGAGATCTTCGATGTTCTCCGGCGGCCAGGACGGGACTTCCATGCCAAGATGCAGCCCCATGGACGCCAGGACTTCCTTGATTTCGTTGAGCGACTTGCGGCCGAAATTCGGCGTGCGCAGCATTTCCGCTTCGGTCTTTTGGATGAGGTCGCCGATATAGACGATGTTGTCGTTCTTCAGGCAGTTCGCGGACCGCACCGACAGTTCCAACTCGTCGACCTTTTTCAAGAGCGCCGGGTTGAACGCCAGTTCGGTGGCCTGAACCTCCTCGACCTCCTTCTGCGGCTCATCGAAATTGATGAACACGCCAAGCTGGTCCTGCAGGATGCGGGCAGCAAAAGCGATCGCGTCCTCGCCGGTGACCAAACCGTCGGTCTCCAGGGTCATGATCAGGCGGTCATAGTCGAGCACCTGGCCCTCGCGGGTGTTCTCGACCTTGTAAGAGACCTTCTTGACCGGGGAGTAGAGACTGTCGACCGGGATCAGGCCGATGGGTGCATCTTCGGCGCGATTGCGGTCGGCCGGCACATAGCCCTTGCCATTCGCCACAGTGAACTCCATGCGGATCTCGGCACCCTCGTCGAGTGTGCAGATAACGTGATCGGGATTGAGGATCTCGATATCGCCGACGGTCTGGATATCGCCCGCGACAACCGCGCCCGGGCCCTGCTTGCGGACGACCATGCGCTTGGGCTCGTCGCCCTCCATGCCGATGGCGATTTCCTTGATGTTGAGGACGATGTCCGTCACGTCTTCCCGCACGCCCGGGATCGACGAAAACTCATGCAGGACGCCGTCGATCTGAACCGCCGTGACAGCCGCGCCGCGCAGCGACGACAGCAATACCCGACGCAGCGCGTTGCCGAGAGTCAGGCCGAAGCCGCGCTCAAGCGGTTCGGCCACCAGGGTCGCCTTGGTCCGACCGGTCGCCGTGAATTCGATCTTGTTCGGCTTGATCAGTTCCTGCCAATTCTTCTGTATCATGGTGTCTTACCTTCCGTTCCTTGCCACCATCCAATCGTGGCAACAGAGTGGAGAACCGGGAGGAGCGGCGAGGCGCTCATCGGTCATTGTCGTTCGGTCACTCGGCCGAGACAGCGATCAGGCCCATCCCTGACCGGCAGCCCGCTTGTGCGGCAACCCTAGACCCGGCGCTTCTTGCGCGGGCGGCAGCCATTGTGCGGGATCGGCGTCACATCGCGGATCGAGGTGATGACGAAACCGGCGGCCTGCAGCGCGCGCAGCGCCGATTCGCGGCCGGATCCGGGTCCGCAGACCTCCACCTCAAGCGACTTCATGCCATGTTCCTGCGCCTTTTTGGCACAGTCTTCAGCCGCAATCTGAGCAGCGAAGGGAGTCGATTTGCGCGAACCCTTGAAACCCTTGGCACCGGCAGACGACCAGGCGATCGCATTGCCCTGTGCGTCCGTGATGGTGATCATGGTGTTGTTGAATGTCGAATTCACATGGGCAACGCCCGATGAGATATTCTTGCGTTCCTTACGGCGAACGCGCGTGGCTTCTTTGGCCATTGTAGTCCTTTCAACGATCTCGACACCGCCGTAATGCCAGCGGCTCCACCGGATGGGATGTCACACCCCAACCACTGTCATGCACACGGCCGGCGCTGCACGACCGCGCCGGCCCGATTGGATTGCTTCCGCCCGCTTACTTCTTCTTGCCCGCGATCGCCTTTGCCGGTCCCTTGCGGGTACGGGCATTGGTGTGGGTGCGCTGGCCGCGAACCGGCAGGTTGCGGCGATGGCGAAGGCCGCGATAGCAGCCCAGATCCATGAGGCGCTTGATGTTCATCGACACCTCGCGGCGCAGATCGCCCTCGACCTGATACTCGCGATCGATGGCCTCGCGAATCTGGATAACATCCGCATCCGACAATTCATTGACCCGGCGCTCAGGCGCGATGCCGACCTTCTCGGTGATCGCCTTGGCATGGGCCGGACCGATGCCGTGAATATATTGCAGCGCGATGACGACGCGCTTGTTGGTTGGAATGTTGACGCCAGCGATACGGGCCACGTCCTGTCTCCTTAACCTCGAGGCCGAACGGCCCGATTGCCTTTCCTGCAGCCTCTGCTGCGTTTTCCGATCAGGGCACGCGATCGGCAACCGCATGCCCATATTGTTCATCTGCCGCGCATCGGGCGACGGCATTGGTATTTCGGCACATCAATAAGCGACCGGCCCCGGTCTTCCCTTTCGAAAACCGCGCCAATCGCTCGACGATCACGAATGGCGGGGTTCTAACGGAACTGATGGCCAAAGGTCAAGCGTGCCATGCCCAGAAAAGCACCATAAATGAGCCCTTTCGGCAAAAAACATGCCGCCTTTACAGACTTTCCAGCAGCGCTTCGATCTCGGCGGTCACTGTGTCGATATCGGCCATACCGTCGACGCTCTTCAACAGGCCCTTGGCGTAATAATAGCCGAGCAGCGGCGATGTCTCCTTATAGTAGGCCTGCAAACGCGCGCGCACCGTTTCGGCATTGTCGTCGGCCCGGCGCGTGAACTCGGTCGAACCGCATTTGTCGCAGATGCCTTCCTGGGCCGGTTTCAGGTTGACGTCATGATAGCCGGCACCGCAATTGGCGCAGGTGTAGCGCCCCGAGATGCGGTCGACGAGCACATCGTCTTCGACCTTGATCTCGATGACGCAGGTCAGATTCATGTGCTTGGATGCGAGTATCGAGGTCACCGCGTCGGCCTGCACCAATGTGCGCGGATAGCCGTCGAGAATGAAGCCGTGGCGGCAATCCGGCTGATCGAGCCGTTCAGACACGATGGCGTTGACGATCTCGTCGGAGACCAGCTTGCCGGCATCCATGACGACCTTGGCGCGCAAGCCGATCTCGCTGCCGGCGGCAACCGCGGCGCGCAGCATGTCACCCGTCGAAAGCTGGGGGATGTCGTATTTCTCGACCAGGCGGTGTGCCTGAGTTCCCTTACCGGCTCCCGGCGGCCCCAGAAGTATCAATCTCATCGTGACCTTTTCCCTCCTCGAAGCTTCGATTTCTTGATCAATCCCTCATATTGCTGGGCGATCAAGTGTCCCTGGATCTGAGCGACAGTATCCAGCGTCACACTGACCACGATCAGCAATGACGTGCCGCCCAGATAGAAGGGAATGCCGGTCTGCGCAATAAGCACTTCGGGCAATAGACAAACGAAGATCAGGTAGAGGGCGCCGACCGTGGTGATACGGGTCAGCACATAGTCGATATATTCCGCCGTCCGCTCGCCCGGCCGGATGCCGGGAATGAATCCGCCATGGTTCTTCAGATTGTCCGCGGTATCCTTTGGATTGAAGACGACGGCGGTGTAGAAAAAGGCGAAGAAGCCGATCATCACCGCGTAGAGCAGCATATAGAGCGGCTGGCCGTGGCCGAGCATGGCCAAGGCCGTCGTCGCCCAGGGCGCGAGATTCGTCGTATCCGAAAAGCCGGCCAGTGTCGCCGGCAACAGCAGCAGCGACGACGCGAAGATCGGCGGGATCACGCCGGCCGTGTTGAGCTTCAACGGCAGGTGCGAGGAATCGCCTTGGAACATGCGGTTGCCGACCTGGCGCTTCGGATACTGGATCAGCAGCCGGCGCTGGGCCCGTTCCATGAAAACGATGAAGGCGATGACGGCAACGGCGATGACGATCACCATCAGGATCAGGCCGGTCGACATGGCACCGGTGCGGCCGAGTTCGAGCATGCTGGCAATTGCACCGGGAAGGGCTGCGACAATGCCCGCAAAGATGATCAACGAGATGCCGTTGCCGATGCCGCGGGCGGTGATCTGCTCGCCGAGCCACATCAGGAAAACAGTGCCGCCAACCAGCGTGATGACGGTCGAGATGCGGAAGAACCAGCCGGGATCGGTCACGATACCCGCACCGGATTCGAGCCCGACGGCAATGCCATAGGCCTGCAGCGTCGCAAGAAGCACCGTGCCATAGCGGGTGTATTGGTTGATGACTTTGCGGCCCTGCTCGCCTTCCTTCTTCAGTTGCTCGAGCGTCGGCACCACCGACGTCATCAACTGCATGATAATGGAGGCGGAGATATAGGGCATGATGCCGAGCGCGAAAATCGCCATACGCTCGACGGCACCGCCCGCAAACATGTTGAAGAGACCGAGGACGCCGCCGGCCTGCTGCTGAAAGGCTTGCGCGAAGGCGTCCGGATTGATGCCCGGCAGCGGGATATAGGTTCCGAGCCGATAGACCAAAAGCGCACCCAGGGTGAACCAGATGCGCTTTTTGAGATCCTCGGCCTTCGCAAAGGCGGAAAAATTGAGATTGGCTGCGAGTTGTTCGGCTGCAGATGCCATTCGAATCTCCGCCGGACGTCATTGCGGGCGTTGTGTGCGCTGCACAGTGACGCCGCGATCGGTCCCTTTTGCTCCTCTAGGAGCGTCTTGATAACAAAGCCCCGGTCCGTTGATAAGCAGTGCGCCCGCACAAATCTTCACAGAACCGTGTCATCCCTATGGGCATGAAACAGCCCGATGCAAATCACATCGGGCCATTCGTTCTATTCAGCGACTTCCGGTGCCGCATTCAGCAGTTTGACGGTGCCGCCGGCCTTTTCGATCTTCTCGACAGCCGATTTCGAGGCACCGGCCACTTCCAGGGTCAGCGCCGCCGTCAGTTCGCCATCGCTGAGGATCCGAACGCCGTCCTTAGCCCGCCGCACCACGCCGGCCGCAATCAGGGCGGCGACATCGACTGGCTTGGAGGCATCGATCTTCTTGGCGTCCACGGCGGTCTGCAGGCGGCCGACAGAGACGATGTTGAAGCTTTTGGCGAAAACATTGGTGAAACCACGTTTCGGCAAGCGGCGGTAGATCGGCATCTGGCCGCCTTCGAAGCCCTTGATGGCGACGCCCGAGCGCGATTTCTGGCCCTTGACGCCGCGACCGCCGGTCTTGCCCTTGCCCGAGCCGATGCCGCGGCCGACCCGTTTGCGGATCTTGCTGGCACCTTCGATATCATTGAGTTCATTCAGTTTCATGGATCCACTCCCCTCAGGCTTCGTCGACGACGCGCACGAGGTGACGCACCTTGCGGATCATACCGCGCACGGCGGGCGTATCCTCAAGTGTGCGGCGGCGATGCATTTTGTTCAGTCCGAGGCCGATAAGCGTCTGCCGCTGATCGGCCGGACGGCGAATCGGGCTACCGATCTGCTCGACGGTTACCGTCTTGCCTGTCTTGTTCTCAGCCATAACGAAGCGCTTCCCTATTCTTCGGCGCCGACGATCGACGTGCGGCGTGCCTGCAGGGTTGAGTATTTCATGCCGCGCTGCGCCGCGATGTCCTTCGGATGCATCTGGCTTTTCAGCGCGTCGAAGGTCGCGCGCACCATGTTGTACGGATTTGACGAACCGGTCGACTTGGCGACGACGTCCTGCATGCCGAGGGTCTCGAAGACGGCGCGCATCGGACCGCCGGCGATGATGCCTGTACCGGCCTTCGCCGAGCGCAGGAACACTTTGCCGGCGCCGTGGCGGCCATGCACGTCATGATGCAGCGTGCGACCGGAGCGCAGCGGCACGAAAATCATGTTGCGTTTGGCCGATTCCGTCGCCTTGCGGATCGCTTCCGGCACCTCGCGCGCCTTGCCGTGGCCGAACCCGACCCGACCCTTCTGGTCGCCGACGACGACAAGGGCGGCAAAGCCGAAACGACGGCCGCCCTTCACCACCTTGGCGACACGATTGATATGGACGAGCTTGTCGACGAATTCGCTGTCGCGCTCCTCATCCTTGCCACGATTGTCGCGCCGCGGTTCTCTAGCCATTGTCCTTGTCCTTTTTCTTTTCCGGGTGCAACGGGCTGCTGGTTAGAAATTCAAGCCGTTCTCGCGCGCGGCTTCCGCCAACGCCTTGATGCGGCCGTGATAGATGAACGCGCCCCGATCGAACACGACATCCTTGATTCCGGCTTCGGCAGCGCGCTCGGCAACAAGCTTCCCGACGGCAGCCGCGGCTTCCGTGTCCGCACCGGTCTTCAAAGATTTGCGCAAACCGGCATCGAGCGTCGAGGCGGCGACCAGCGTGTTGCCGGCCGTATCGTCGATAATCTGCGCGTAGATGTTCTTCGAGGACCGGTGAACCGACAGGCGCGGGCGGCCATTGGCGGCAGTTTTCACCTGCCGGCGGACCCGTGCCGCGCGGCGCACAAGCTCTTCTTTCCTGCTGGCCATGAGCCTGCTCCTTACTTCTTCTTGCCTTCTTTGCGGACGATCCGTTCTTCGGCATATTTGACGCCCTTGCCCTTATAGGGCTCCGGCTTGCGGAAGCCGCGGATCTCCGAAGCGACCTGGCCGACCTGCTGCTTGTCGACGCCGGAGACGACGATCTCGGTCGGCCTCGGACAGGCAAGCGTGATGCCGTCCGGCGCTTCGTAGACGACGTCATGGCTGAAACCGAGCGAAAGCTGCAGGTTCTTGCCCTGCATCGCCGCGCGATAGCCGACGCCACTGATTTCCAGCCGCCGCTCGAAACCATCCTTCACACCGGTGAAGATGTTCTCGATCATGGTGCGGCTCATACCCCATTTTGATCGGGCGTCCTTCGACTGGTCGACCGGCGCGACGACCACGTCCTTGTCTTCCATTTTCACCAGCACCTCGTCGTTGACGACGAAGCTCAACTCACCCTTCGGCCCTTTGGCGGTGACCTTCTGTCCCTCGACCGAGGCGGTGACGCCTTCGGGGACCGAAACGGGCTTCTTACCGATACGAGACATTGCTTGACCTGTCTGACCGTTAGGAGGCACCGCCGCATCAGAAGATGCGGCAGAGAACCTCGCCACCAACATTCTGTTCGCGCGCCTCATGGTCGGCCATCACCCCTTTCGGCGTCGAAAGGATGGAGATGCCGAGGCCGTTCGCGACCTGCGGAATGGACTTGACCGAGACATAGACCCGGCGGCCCGGTTTGGAGACGCGGGCGATCTCGCGGATCACCGGTGCGCCCTCGTAATATTTCAGCTCGATATTGATTTCGGACTTTCCATTGTCGTAGTCGACTTCGGAATAGCCGCGAATATAGCCCTCGGCCTGCAGCACATCGAGAACTCGGGCGCGCAGCTTCGAGGCCGGTGTCGTCACCGTGGACTTGCGCGGTCCGGTCGCGTTGCGGATGCGGGTGAGCATATCGCCTAAGGGATCAGTCATTGCCATGTGCCCGTCTCCTTACCAGCTCGACTTGACGACGCCGGGAACCTGGCCGAGTGCACCAAGTCCGCGAAGCGCAATGCGGGACATTTTCAGCTTGCGATAATAGGCGCGCGGACGGCCGGACACCTCACAGCGGTTGCGAATGCGCGTCTTGGAGCCGTCGCGCGGCATTTCCGCCAGCTTCATCGTCGCCTTGAAGCGCTCCTCGATCGGCGCTTCCTGGTTTTTGATGACCGCCTTCAATGCGGCGCGTTTCGCGGCGTCGCGCGCTACCGTCTTGCGACGGCGCTTGTTTTTCTCGACTGCGCTAACCTTAGCCATGTCTGCTATCCTCTCTACGCTTGCCGTTACTGACGGAACGGGAAGTTGAACTCCGCAAGCAGAGCCCGTGCTTCGTCGTCCGATCGCGCCGTCGTACAAACGATGATGTCCATGCCCCAGATCTGGTCGACCTTGTCGTAATTGACCTCCGGGAACACAATGTGCTCCTTGATGCCCATGGCGAAGTTGCCACGGCCGTCAAAGCTTTTCGGATTGAGCCCGCGGAAGTCGCGGACGCGCGGCAGGGCGATAGTGACCAGCCGATCCATGAACTCATACATGCGCTTCTGACGCAACGTCACTTTGGCGCCGATCGGCATGCCTTCGCGCACCTTGAAGCCGGCGATCGACTTGCGCGCGCGGGTGATGACCGGTCGCTGGCCGGCAATAGCCGCCAGGTCTTCGGCAGCGGCCGCCGGCTTTTTGGAATCGCCGGTCGCCTCGCCGACGCCCATATTGATGACGATCTTCTCGACGCGCGGAATCTGCATCACGTTCTCATAAGAGAACTTTTCCTGCAGGATCCCGCGGATACGGTCGTTATATTCGGTTTTGAGCCGCGGCTCGTAACTTGCCTCAGCCATCGATCACTTCTCCAGAACGCTTGGCGACGCGCACCTTGGTGCCGTCTTCATTGATCCGGAAGCCCACGCGGGTCGGTTTGCCGTCCGAATCGACGATTGCCAGGTTGGACAGATGCACCGACGCTTCCTTTGTGACGATGCCGGCCTGCTGAGTCTGGGTCTGGCGCTGATGGCGCTTGACCATGTTGATCCCGCTGACCAGAGCGCGGTCTTCCTTCGGCATCACCTGAATGACTTCGCCCGTGCGGCCCTTGTCCTTGCCGGTCAGCACGATGACGTTGTCGCCTTTACGGATCTTCTGCATCGTTTTCTCCTAAAGGACTTCCGGCGCCAGCGAGATGATCTTCATATGGCTCTTGGCGCGCAATTCGCGCGGAACCGGTCCGAAGATACGGGTGCCGATCGGCTCTTTCTTGTTGTCCACCAACACGGCCGCGTTTTTGTCGAAGCGAATGACGCTGCCGTCGGGCCGGCGAATGTCCTTTGCGGTGCGTACCACCACCGCCTTCATGACATCGCCCTTTTTCACACGACCGCGCGGAATGGCTTCCTTGACGGAGACGACGATGATGTCTCCGACGGAGGCGTATTTCCGCTTCGAGCCGCCCAGCACCTTGATGCACATGACACGACGGGCGCCGGAATTGTCGGCGACGTCGAGGTTTGTTTGCATCTGAATCATGTCAGACCGCCTTCTAATGCGCCGGTGGGCCTGTGCGCCCCAATCCGGCAATTGCCTTCTTGTTTACAACGATGGTCACGCCTTTTCGGCGACCACCGTCCAACGTTTGTCCTTCGAGATCGGAGGGCATTCCTCAATGGAAACCACGTCGCCGGTCTTGAACTGATTGTTCTCGTCATGCGCTTTGTACTTCTTCGAGCGGCGCACGGTCTTTCTGAACATCGGATGGGCGAAACGGCGCTCGACCTTGACGACCACGGTCTTGTCGCTCTTGTCGCTCACAACGGTGCCCTGCAGAACGCGTTTTGGCATTTTCTTCTGGTCCTTAGGCCTTGGCTTCTGCCGCCTTCTGGCGGGCAATTGTCTTAATGCGAGCAATATCGCGACGCACTTCCTTGATGCGCGAGGTCTTCTCGAGCTGGCCGGTCGCCTTCTGGAAGCGCAGGTTGAACTGCTCCTTCTTCAGCTTGGCGAGCTCGTCGGTGAGCTGGTCGACGCTCATGGCGCGGGCATCTACGGCTTTCATCGTCTGTCTTCCTACTCTGCGATGCGCTGTACGAAGCGCGTCTTGACCGAGAGCTTGGCGGCGCCGAGGCGCAGCGCCTCGCGGGCAATCTCTTCGTTGACGCCGTCGATCTCGAACATGATCCGGCCTGGCTTGACCTTGCAGGCCCAGTAGTCGACCGACCCCTTGCCCTTGCCCATGCGCACCTCGGTCGGCTTGGACGAGATCGGCGTGTCCGGGAAAATCCGGATCCAGACGCGGCCGGCACGCTTCATATGACGGGTGATCGCGCGGCGGGCCGCCTCGATCTCGCGCGCATTGACGCGGTTGGGTTCCTGCGCCTTCAGGCCGTAGGAGCCGAATGTCAGCGACGTGCCACCCGGTGCGACGCCCCGAATCCGGCCCTTGTGCTGCTTGCGATACTTCGTGCGCTTTGGCTGCAACATTGTCTTGCTCTCCGAACTGCTTGCGCGCGCTTAAGCGTTTTCGCGGCGCCGGCCGCCGCCGCCGTGGCCGTCGCCCTCGGTGGCGCGACGCTCGGAGGCCATCGGATCGTGCTCGAGGATTTCACCCTTGAAGATCCAGACCTTGACGCCACAGACGCCATAGGCCGTGTGGGCTTCGGCCGTGCCGTAGTCGATATCGGCACGCAGCGTGTGAAGCGGCACGCGGCCTTCGCGATACCATTCCATGCGGGCGATTTCAGCACCGCCCAGGCGGCCGCCACAATTGATACGAATGCCTTCGGCACCGAGGCGCATCGCCGACTGAACCGCCCGCTTCATGGCGCGACGGAACGCCACGCGGCGCTCCAGCTGCTGGGCGATGGACTGGGCGACAAGCGTCGCATCGGTTTCCGGCTTGCGCACCTCAACGATGTTGAGATGCGTTTCCGAATTGGTCATGGCCGACAGCTTGCGGCGCAGCTTTTCGATGTCGGCGCCCTTCTTGCCGATGATCAGGCCGGGCCGGGCGGAGTGGATCGAGATGCGGCACTTCTTGTGCGGGCGCTCGATCACCACTTTCGAGATCGCCGCCTGTTTCAGTTCCCGGGTCAGGAAGTCGCGGATCTCCAGGTCCTCCTGAAGAAGATCGCCATATTCACCTTTCTCCGCAAACCAGCGCGAATCCCAGGTGCGATTAATCCCGAGGCGAAAGCCGATCGGATTGGTCTTCTGGCCCATTACGCGGCCTCCTCTGCTTCCTCGACCTCACGCACGACGATCGTCAGGTGGGAAAATGGTTTTTCGATACGCGATGCACGGCCGCGGCCACGGGCGCGAAAACGCTTCATGACGATCGACTTGCCGACATAGGCCTCCGCGACAACCAGCGCGTCGACATCCAGATCGTGATTGTTTTCGGCATTGGCGATCGCCGATTCCAGCGTCTTTCTGACAGCGCCGGAAATCCGCTTGCGGGAGAATTCGAGATCCGCAAGGGCGCGCTCGACCTTCTTCCCGCGGATCATCGATGCCACGAGATTGAGCTTCTGAGGGCTGACGCGCAGCGTGCGGGCAACCGCTCGTGCCTCATTGTCTTTCAGCCGGCGCTCGGCCTTGGCCTTGCCCATCGCTATCTCCTCTTCGCTTTCTTGTCCGCGCCGTGACCGTAATAGGTCCGGGTCGGGGAGAATTCACCGAGTTTGTGTCCGACCATGTCCTCGGAAACGGACACCGGTACATGCTTGCTGCCGTTGTAGACACCGAATGTCAGGCCGACGAACTGAGGCAAGATGGTGGAGCGGCGGCTCCACGTCTTGATCACCTCGCTGCGGCCGCTTTCGCGCACCTTCTCCGCTTTCTTGAGGAGATAGCCGTCAACAAACGGTCCTTTCCAAACTGAACGAGCCACGTGAGACGTCCTCTCTTACTTCTTGCGCTGATGACGCGAGCGCATAATGTATTTGTCTGTCGATTTGTTGGACCGGGTGCGCTTGCCTTTTGTCGGCTTGCCCCACGGTGTCACCGGATGGCGACCGCCGGATGTCCGTCCCTCGCCACCGCCATGCGGGTGGTCAATCGGGTTCATCACGACGCCGCGCACGCTCGGTCGGCGGCCGAACCAGCGCGAACGACCGGCCTTGCCGTCATTGCGGTTGGCGTTGTCCGGATTGGAGACCGCGCCGACGGTCGCCAGACAGCTGCCATGCACCAGGCGCTGTTCGCCGGAATTGAGACGCAGGATCGCCATGCCCTGGTCCCGGCCGACAAGCTGCACATAGGTGCCGGCCGAACGGGCGATCTGGCCACCCTTGCCGGGTTTCATCTCGACATTGTGCACGATCGTACCGACCGGCATGGCCTGCAACGGCATCGCGTTGCCCGGTTTCACGTCGACCGAAGACTGCGACGAAACAACCTTGTCGCCGGCAGCCAAGCGCTGCGGCGCCAGGATGTAGGCCTGCTCGCCGTCCGAATAGTCCACAAGCGCTATGAAGGCGGTGCGGTTCGGATCATATTCGATGCGCTCGACCGTGCCCTCAACGTCGTATTTACGCCGCTTGAAATCGATCTTGCGATAGGTCCGCTTGTGACCGCCGCCGCGATGACGCACGGTCATTCGGCCGGTATTGTTGCGACCGCCTTTGGACGACAGGCCTTCGGTCAGCGCCTTGACCGGCTTGCCCTTGTAAAGGCCCGAGCGATCGACAATGACCAACTGGCGCTGGCCCGGTGTCGTCGGTTTGAAGGATTTCAGTGCCATAAGCTTGCTCTTTCCCTAAGGCTGCGCCGTCACAGACCCGTGGTCACGTCGACGGACTCACCCTCGACCAGCGTGACAACGGCCTTTTTCACATCGCTTTGCCGGCCAGCGATGCCGCGAAAGCGCTTTGTCTTGCCCTTGCGCACCAGCGTGTTGACCGCCTTGACCTTGACACCGAACAGCGCTTCCACGGCCGCCTTGATGTCAGCCTTCGTGGCCGTCTTGGCGACATTGAAAACCACCTGGTTCTGTTCCGACACCAAGGTCGACTTTTCGGTGATCACCGGCGAGGTGATCACGTCGTAATGGCGAAGATCCGTCATTTGAACCGCTCCTCCAGGGCCTCGACCGCCGCCTTGGACAGGACCAGCTTGCCGCGGCGCAGGATGTCGTAAACGTTGATGCCCTGGACCGGCAGAACATCCACATTCGGAATGTTGCGCGCCGCCAGGCGGAAATTGTCGTCGAGCTCCGGACCGCCGATGAACAGGACGTTGGACAGGCCAAGTTTCTCCAGCGAGCCATTCAGCATCTTGGTCTTGGCTTCCCCGGCCTTCAGCTCGTCGATGACGATCAGGCTGTCGTCGCGCAGCTTGGCCGACAGCGCATGGCGCAGCGCCAGCGCACGCACCTTCTTCGGCATATCATGCGCGTGGCTGCGAACGACCGGGCCATGCGCCTTGCCGCCGCCGCGAAACTGCGGCGCGCGTGCCGAAGAGTGACGGGCGCGGCCGGTTCCTTTCTGCCGGAACATCTTGGCACCCGTGCGGGAGATCTCGGAACGGCCCTTGGTCTTGTGGGTGCCCTGCTGGCGGCGCGCGAGCTGCCAGCGGACCATGCGCTGCAGAATATCGGCGCGCGGCTCAAGGCCGAACACACTGTCCGACAGCGACACCTTGCCGGCATCCTTGCCTTCCAGGGTGGTTACCTTCAGATCCATCACTCGGCTCCCTCACTTGCCTGTTCCACCGGGGCCTGTTCCGCCGCAGCACTCTCGGCAGCAACAGCAGCGCGGAGGCCGGCCGGCCGCGGCGCGTTGTCCGGGACAGCCGTCTTGATGGCGTCGCGCACGATGATCCACGATCCCTTGGAGCCGGGCACCGCACCCTTGACCAGGATCAGACCGCGATCGGAATCGGTCGACACGACTTCCAGATTCTGCGTCGTCACGCGGGTGTTGCCCATCTGGCCGGCCATCTTCTTGCCCTTGAAGACCTTGCCCGGGTCCTGGCACTGGCCCGTCGAGCCATGCGAGCGATGCGAGATGGACACGCCGTGGGAGGCGCGAAGGCCACCGAAATTGTGCCGCTTCATCGCGCCGGCAAAGCCCTTACCGACGGACGTGCCGGTCACATCGACCTTCTGGCCGACGACGAAATGCTCGGCAACGATCTCCACGCCGACATCCAGCATATTGTCCTCGGTGACGCGGAACTCGGCCAGTTTCGCCTTGGGCTCCACCTTGGCGGCGGCAAAATGACCGCGCATGGCCTTGGACGTGTTCTTGGCTTTGGCCAGACCGACGCCGAGCTGGACGGCGGTGTAGCCATTCTTTTCCTCTGTGCGCTGGGCGACGACCTGGCAGTCCTGGAGACGCAACACCGTCACCGGAACATGCTCGCCGGCGTCGTTGTAGACCCGGGTCATTCCCACCTTCTGTGCAATTACACCTGAACGCATTGGTTCGTCCTTGTCGTAGTTTGGAGCCAGTCTTGCGCGAAGTTCCGATATGGTTTGTCGCAACCGGTTCCAGAGACCGCTCCCTAGAGCTTGATTTCCACATCAACACCGGCTGCCAGATCGAGCTTCATCAGCGCATCGACGGTCTGCGGCGTCGGATCCACGATGTCGAGAAGGCGCTTGTGGGTGCGCATCTCGAACTGTTCGCGGCTTTTCTTGTCGATATGCGGCGACCGGTTCACCGTGAATTTCTCGATCCGCGTCGGCAGCGGAACGGGTCCGCGCACGCTTGCGCCGGTGCGTTTGGCCGTCGACACGATTTCGCGCGTGGAGGCATCGAGAATCCGATGATCAAACGCCTTCAGGCGGATGCGGATATTCTGGCCGTTCATTCGACTTATCCTTCGTTACAAGACCGCCGCGACCCTTCGGCACTGGCGGCCTGATGCTCATCCTGAAATACGGGACGCGCCGGCTCCCGCCGGCGCGTCCTATGCTTGGTCCTTTGCTATTCCGTGATGCTTGCGACGATGCCGGCGCCGACGGTGCGGCCGCCCTCGCGGATGGCGAAGCGCAGCTTCTCTTCCATCGCGATCGGCACGATCAACTCGACGTCAACCGTCACATTGTCGCCAGGCATCACCATCTCTGTGCCTTCCGGAAGCGTCACAACACCCGTCACATCCGTCGTGCGGAAGTAAAACTGAGGACGGTAGTTGGTGAAGAACGGCGTATGACGGCCGCCTTCTTCCTTCGTCAGGATGTAGGCTTCCGCCTTGAACTTCGTGTGCGGCGTCACAGAACCCGGCTTGCACAGAACC
>Ga0056108_1000040_pt1 | contig 54323 bp, 35 predicted proteins | sample WorMetG1BERMUDA1_FD_83875 | JGI IMG/M metagenome (GOLD analysis project Ga0056108, IMG submission 83875) | Marine gutless worms symbiont microbial communities from Max Planck institute for Marine Microbiology, Germany - Inanidrilus... ... | reverse complement strand
TCTTGCCGGCAGCGATGATAAAGTCGTTACCGTCGCGCCGGTGTTGGAGCGCACCGGTAGTTTTGCCCATTTCCTGGGCGAACCGTTCGATGAGGCGCAGGCTTACGGCACATTACGGCGGGCAGAAACCATCGGCCGGCGATTGGAGCGGCCGACTGGCTGAAGGCGCTTGAGATGCAGACCAGCCGGGTTCTGGCACCTGGCAAGAGAGGACGAAAACCAAAAATAGGGATTAAGTAAACCGTCACCGTAATAGCCAGACCAACTGTTGTAATCTCCGACATGGACGTCTCCTCCTACTGGAATGATTTACACCTCCCAGTATGGCCCATGACGAGGCCGGCGGGGGCGTCCATGCCATCACCGTAATAGCAAAGCACTTGCAGCACTCTTCGGGACATAGAGTTCGAAGATTTCACCAATCGCTTCAAACACGGCTGTGAAGGCACGATCGACCAAAAACATCGCAATTGCGCGTTTTCGGCGAAATGCGCCAGCCGATCCCCAACTAGCCGATCCCCCAATAGGCGACGAAACGGCACACGCCGGTTTTCTAAATGAGCGTCAGCCCCATATTTCCAACCCGATAGGAAACCCTCTAATGTGAGGCCCCAAAATCACAATCAGGTCCACCATGCTGCTGGCGCTCAGCGATGTCAGGAAATCCTTCACAACCGATGACGGCCCGGTCGATGTGCTCAAGGGCGTTTCGCTGGAACTGAATGCCGGTGAGCACCTGGCGCTCACCGGGGAATCGGGATCCGGCAAAAGCACCTTGCTGCATCTGATCGCCGGGCTGGATGTGCCCGACAGCGGCGCGATCAGAATTGCCGGCGCCGATATCGCCCGGATGGGCGATCCCGACGCGGCCGCCCTGCGCCGTGGCACGATCGGGCTGGTGTTTCAGCAGTTCAACCTGATCCCGTCGCTGACGGTCGCCCAGAACCTCGCCTTTCAGGCCCGGCTGGCGGGCCGGCTCGACCGCGACTGGAACACTTTCCTGGCCGAACGGCTCGGGCTTGTCGACTGCCTGCGCCGCTATCCGGAACAGCTTTCCGGCGGTCAGCAGCAGCGGGTCGCCATCGGCCGCACGCTCGCCGCCAGGCCGGACCTGATCCTCGCCGACGAACCCACCGGCAATCTCGACGAGGACACCGGTGACGCGGTGATCGACCTGATGCTTCAGTTGGTTGCGGACGTGAAGGCCGGCTTCATCCTGGTGACCCATTCCACCCGCCTTGCCGGCCTCCTCGGCCGGCGGCTGCACCTCAGCCACGGTCGCCTGCAATGATCGCGGCGGGGTTGACGGCCTTCCTGTCGCACTGGCGCGCCCGCCCCCTGCAGCTTGCGACACTGATCGTCGGTCTTGCCCTGGCAACCGGGCTGTGGACCGGCGTGCAGGCGATCAACAGCGAAGCCCGGTCGAGCTACGACCGCGCGGCGGCCGTTCTCGGGCAGGACACGCTGGTGCGGCTTCGACCGGGCGACGGCCGGCCGATCCCGGCGGAGCGGTTCGTCGCGCTGCGACGGGCGGGCTGGCTGGTCTCCCCGGTTGTCGACGGATCGCTGCGGCTCGGGCGAGACAGGCTGCGCGTGATGGGATACGACGTCTTCACCCTGCCGCAACAGGCCGCGCCCATGGGACTTGCCGGCAATGGCGACATCGCGGGCCTCGTCGCCGAAGACGGTCTCGTTCTCGCCCATCCCGAAACCGCGGCGGCGCTCGGCGACAGCGGGCTTAACCTGCGCTCCTCGCTCCAGGTCGCGCCGGGCGATCTGATGACCGACGTCACGACGGCCTGGACATTGTTGCAAAGGGACGGCTTCGACTATCTGCTGCTCGCCCCCGACCAGCCCGTCGGGCTGGCGCCGCTTGCGGAGATCGCGCCCGACCTCCAGCGCGTCGAACCGGATCCGCAGGGCGACATCGCGCGGCTGACCGACAGCTTCCATCTCAATTTGACCGCCTTCGGTTTTCTGTCCTTCGCCGTCGGACTGTTCATCGTCCATGCGACGATCGGCCTTGCCTTCGAACAGCGCCGCCCGGTGATCCGGACGCTGCGCGCGCTCGGCATGACCAACCGGATCGTCATCCTTCTGCTGTTGACCGAAACGCTGCTGCTGGCGCTGGTTGCCGGATTGCTGGGCGTGGCGCTCGGCTACGGCATCGCGGCGCTGCTGCTGCCGGATGTCGCGGCGACGCTTGGGGGCCTTTATGGTGCCGCCGTGCCCGGATCGCTGACGCTGCGGCCGGACTGGGTCCTGACCGGCCTTGCCATCGCCTTCTGCGGCGCGCTGATTGCCGTCGGTCAGGGGCTCTGGCGCATCGCGCGAATGCCCGTGCTGGTACCGGCCCAGCCCCGCGCCTGGGCGATGGCCAGCCTGAAGACCACACGCTGGACGTCGATGGCCGCCGCGGCACTGCTGGCGGCCTGCCTCGTGACCGTGTGGCTCGGCAGCGGCCTGTCGGCCGGCTTCCTGACGCTCGGCACGCTGCTTCTGGGCGCGGCGCTGCTGTTGCCCGCTTTGCTGATCGGGCTCTTGGCGCTCGGCGCGCGCACGGCCCGGTCGGCCATGGCGGAATGGGTGTGGGCCGATATGCGCCAGCAGGTCCCGAGCCTGTCGCTCGCGCTGATGGCGCTGATGCTCGCCCTCGCCGCGAATATCGGCGTCGGCACCATGGTGGCGTCCTTCCGACACACCTTCACCGGCTGGCTCGACCAGCGCCTCGCGTCCGAACTCTATGTCTCCGCCGACACCGAAGCCCAGGCCGAAGACCTCAGAACCTTCCTTGCCGGGCGCGCCGATGCCGTGCTGCCGATCCGGGCGACCGAGATCGAGATCGACGGGCAGCCGGTCTTCCTTTACGGCATCGTCGACCACGCCACCTATCGAGACCACTGGCCGCTGCTGCAGCGGACGGAGGATGTCTGGGACCGGGTCGCCGCCGCCGACGGGGCCCTGATCAACGAACAGCTCTTCCGCCGCGACGGCCGCCGGCTCGGCGACCGGATCACGATTCTGCCCGGCTGGACGGAGGAAATCGTCGGGATCTACTCCGATTACGGCAATCCGACGGGACAGATGATCGTCAACCACGACCGGCTCGTCGACGCCTTCCCCGACATCCCGAAATTGCGCCATGCCGTACGGATACCGCCGCAGCAAGCACAGGCCCTTGCCGATGCGCTGGTTGACGAATTCGGCCTGCCGCCGGGCAATATTCTCAACCAGGCGGAGGTCAAACGCGCATCCCTGCGGATCTTCGACCGGACGTTTCTGGTGACCGGGGCCCTGAACACGCTGACGCTGGGCGTTGCCGGCTTCGCCATCCTTGCCAATCTGCTGACACTCTCGACCATGCGGCTGGCGCAGCTCGCACCTGTCTGGGCGGTGGGTACGACACGCGCGGCGCTCGCCCGGCTGGAGATGGGGCGTACGATCGCCCTGGCGGCGCTGACATGGCTGATCGCCGTGCCGGTCGGCCTGCTGCTGGCCTGGGTGCTGCTGGCCATCGTCAATGTCGAGGCGTTCGGCTGGCGCCTGCCGATATTCGTCTTTCCCGCCGACTGGTTCCGGCTTCTGGCTTTGGCGATCCTGGCCGCCGGTCTCGCGGCCGCCATTCCGGTCTGGCGCCTTGCCCGCACACAACCCGCCCGCTTCCTGAAGGTCTTCGTTCATGAACGGTAGCAAGCTCTTTTCGAACGCGCTGCCGTCCGCGGTGCTGCTCGTCGCGATGGCGTCCGGCGCATTTGCCCAGGGCTTTGCCGGCCTTGGAACGGACAGCGAAGGGTTTTCGGTGCCAAGACAGGGAACGCAACTCACTTTTCCCGACGATCACGGGCCGCACCCCGATTTCCGCATCGAATGGTGGTATCTGACCGCCAATCTGACCGACGGGCGCGGCGCCGTTTACGGGCTGCAATGGACGCTTTTCCGCTCCGCCCTGCGGCCGGAAGCCGGTGACGGCTGGTTGTCGCCGCAGACATGGATGGCCCACGCCGCGGTGACAACCGGCGACCGGCATTATTCGACCGAGCGGTTTGCCAGAGGCGGCATTGGGCAGGCCGGCGTGGCCACCCTGCCCTTTTCGGCCTGGATCGACGACTGGAGCATGACCAGCCATGCGGCGGCGGGAGAAGACCCGCTGTCGGCGCTGACCGTTACCGCCCGCGGCCCGGAATTTTCCTACGATATCCGGCTGACGTCATCCGGGCCGCTGGTGCTGCATGGCGACCGGGGTTTCTCGGTCAAATCGGCCTCTGGACAGGCGAGCTATTACTATTCACAGCCATTCTATGACGTGACCGGTACGATCGTCCTGCCGTCCGGCCCGGTCGCGGTCACCGGCCGGGCCTGGCTCGACCGGGAATGGTCGTCACAGCCGCTCGATCCCGACCAGACCGGGTGGGACTGGCTGTCGCTGCATTTCGACGACGGCTCCAAGCTGATGGGCTTCCGGCTGCGCAGCCGCAGCGCCGCCGACTATACCTCCGCCACCTGGATCGGACCGGACGGCGCAACGACTGCCTATGGCGACGGCGCCCTGCGGATGACGCCGCTCAGCACGCATCGGGTGGCCGATCGAACGGTGCCGGTGGAATGGCGGCTGCAACTGGCCGACCGCGACCTCGACATCACCGTCGGCGCTATCAATCCGGACAGTTGGATGGAAACGCTGGTGTCCTATTGGGAAGGACCCGTCACCGCGGAAGGCACGCATCGCGGCGTCGGTTATCTGGAGATGACCGGCTATGAATGAGAGGCCCGTATGTGCACATCGACCATTCGGACAGACCCGGTGCTGAACGCCATGCCGGATTTTTCCGAGATAACGGGCGTGTCGATCGACCGTCTGCGTTGCGTGCCGACCATGGCCTCATACCGCTGGGCCCCGGCAGGCTTACGATTGCAGGTACGGACCGCAGCTGGCCCGCATCGAAGCGTCGACCGGTCCCCTGACCATCCCAGTTTAGAATGGGATTTCGACTCGCAATAGGCCTCCGTAGATATCGGCGTGCTCCGACACACTTACGAAAACATCCGCTCGAACGATCGCGTTGCGACGGGTGACAAGATCGATGCCGCCGGTCACATTGAAGCGTGTTTCATCGATCGTGGTCGAGTTGACGAAGTCCGCCACAGAGTCGGGCGCGTTGACGAAACGCGCCGTCAGGCTCGGTTCCGGGTCGTTCAGGAAGTGAGTCATGCCGAGTGTCAGGCGAGGCCGCACCCGGGTACCATCCTCACGCTCGAACTCGCCGCCAATCTCGAGCGCCGGCAGCACGCTCAAATAGGTCTCCGCGTCCACTTCCACGCGGAGCGCCACGCCGCCGTCTCCGTCCTCGGTAAAATGCGACGCGAAAAAGTGATCGTAGCCGATGCCGATACGTGGCCGCACAAAAAAATTGTCCCACGCGAATGTATGAGCCGCCCGAATCCGACCCGCAACGGACAACTGATTCTGGTCGCCGGTGAGTGAATAACTCGGCAGCGGATTGCGCTTGATGTCGTGCAGACCGTAGCCGAAACTGTGAGAGCCCGACAGTTCGAAACCGCCGAACCGGCGCTTGGCCGCCAGCCCAGCATATATTTGATGGCCCGCGCTGGACGCCGCCGCAGCGTCCGCATGGACGTTTCGCCGTTCAAAAGCAAAGGCGCCGCCGACGTACCACCCATTGTCAAGCGCGGTATGCGCGCCCGTCGACAACGCCCAACTCGAACCGGAGAAACCGAGATTGTCGGCGGTTGCGTCGCGTTCGAAGTTACGGCCTCAAACGCCGCGAACGCGCATTGACCGTCATCGGCAAACCGCGTCACGCCATTCGCCCCGCCGGCGCTGGCGCAACCGAGGAAGCTATCGTTGAACAGGTGCTGGGAAAATACGGCACCGAGTTGGTTGTCGATGGCGATTTCCGCGCCAAGGCTGTTAACGACCGCTGCATAAGCGGGCTTGTCCTCTGCGGCAATCAAAGCACCGGCCGCAGGACCGTCAAGCGCCGCCAGCTCGTAAACCGACTGAATATGGTGGGCAAGCTCGCGCTGATTGGTGTTGAGTGCGGAAAGCGCCGTCGCGTTTGCGAAGTCGATATCGTAAGCAAGCTGCAAAGCGCCGCTTTCGGATTGCGACAGCTGATATTGGGCGGCGATGGATGGGATGACGGACAGGTCGTCGCCAAAGATGATACCACCGTCGGCTGTCACGATCTCACCGCTGCGCGGACCGATCACGGGCACGCCCGGCAGTGTCGGCGCCACGGCGATAAGGCCGCTCAGAGACGCAGCACCGGTCACGTGAAGACGGTCCAGCGAACCATTGTTGACGGTATCGAGATCAATGGCCAGAACACCAGAGGAGAGTTGCGTATAGTCGCCGTCGACCGTGGTGACAGCCGCGATGCCGTCGCCGCGGAGCGAGAGGCGGCCGGCATTGGTGAAAAAGTCGGTTTCCATTTCAAGCCCGGCATTCACGACGCCGTTCTCGGCATTGACAAGCTGAATCGTTGCGGTTTGATCCGCCTCGGCGGCCGCCAGGCTGAAGGACACGGAGCCAAGGCCCGTCGCCTCGGTCGCGACGCTTTCGGTTTCCGTCGCATTGATCAGCCGACCGGTCAGGGTGCCGGAATTCTCGATCGTGAGGCTGCCGTCGCCGCTGTAGGTCACGGCAATGCCGCTGCTTCCATTGATAGACGTGATCGTGCCCTCCTTGCTGATCGTATTCGCGCCGCCGTCCGCGACGTAGATGCCGCTGCCAGCCTCCGCGCCGGCGATGACGGCGTCGCCGCCGCCGGTGACGACAGCCCCTTCCTTGACAGACACTTCAATGACGCCGCTGCCGTCGCCCACGCTCTGCGCCAGGACACCGTGCGCACCGCCGCCCGGTGCATAAACGTCGCCCGCCAGCGTGATCGATATCTGCGCGTCGGTGGTCGTGGCGCTGCCGGATCCACCGGCGCTTTGCGCAAAGATTCCGTGCGCCCCGGCACCCGACGTGGTGATGCCCCCGTCGGAACCGCCGGTATAGTCGATGATGACAGCGCCCGCGGTACCGGATCCGCCGCCGCTACCGATCTTTGCCGCATCCGACGCCGCGGTGGAAGATGAATCAGCGGCGCCCGCGACGCCGCCACCGCCACCGACGCTTTGGGCGAAAATGCCCATGGAAGAGCCACCGGTGGTCGAAATGGCACCAACCACTGTGACCGTAACGGCACCGCCATTTCCTGTCGTGCTGCCACCGGTTCCGATCGATGTGTTGACGCCGAAATTGCTAACCGATCCCATGACAACCGACCCGGCATAACCGCCGCCACCGCCGATGCTTTGCGCCACGATGCCATGCGCGGCGATGTTATCGCTTTCTTCTTGCGCGGTGCCGGTTTGGATGCTGCCGGAATGCGTAATGGTGACGGCGGCACCGCTGCCGGAGCTATCGCCGCTTCCGCTGGTGGTAATGGTGCCCGTGGCACCGTCAGCGCCGCCCTGTGCAAGGCCGCCGCCACCGCCGATGCTGTGTGCGAAAATCCCGATCGCATGTGTTCCGGCAGTCGAAACAGCTGTATCCGTGTTGTCGATGGTGATCGCTTTGCCGGCGCCGCTTATGCCGGACTTGCCACCGATCTCGACATCGTATGAGGAATTGACGAGGAAACTGACCTGCTTCTTCAGGCCGCTGGCGCCACCGCCGCCGCCGACGCTTTGGGCGAGAATCCCGAAAGCGCCGTTGCCCGTCGTGGCAATCGACGCGCCACTCGCATTGGTCACCGATACAGCACCGCCGTTGCCACCACCACTACCACTGCCGCCTATCGAAATACTGTAGACCGGATTGTTCCCGGCAGAGCCCCCCGCACCACCGCCACCGCCGATGCTTTGTGCAAGAATGCCGTGGCTGCTGAGGCCTTCGGTCGTCAGCGCACCGTCGTTTGAAACGTCAACCGCGCCACCACTACCGGCAGCGCCGCCCGATCCACCGATGGAGAGGCCCCAACTCGTATAGGATTCCAGGATCGTGTAGGGATCGTCTCCGGTGCCTTCCGTGATGATGGTGGCGATTTCGGTCGCAACCGCGTTCGTCGTGAAGGCGGTGAGATCGGTCGAGCCGGAGCCGCCGGTGCCGCCCCCGCCGCCGACGCTCTGGGCAAAGACGGCGTGAGATGCGTCGCCTGTCGTCGAGACGGTAGCCGTCGCATTCGTCACGTCGACGGTTTCGCCGAACCCGCCGCTTCCGCCCGAACCGCCGATATCCGCATTGAAGGAATAGCTGGTGTCATTCGACTCGGCGTCCTGCTGCTGACAATCGTAGGACAAGGTTGTCGCACCGGTGAGGCTGCACAGACCGCTGACGGCGACACTGTAGGTGGAGGCGGCCCCGCCATCGCCGCCGCCGCCTCCGACGGATTGGGCAAAGATGCCGTGCGCCGACGTGCCATCGGTCGCAATGGCACCGCCGTCTGCGTTGTTCACCGTCACCGTGCCGGCATTGGCACCGGTCCCGCCCTTGCCGCCGACATCGATCCCGACCTGCACAGTCGTCGTGCTCGATTCGTCGTCATCGTCATCGTCGGACAGACTTGCATCGACCATGATCGTTCCGCCATTGCCGCCAGCGCCACCGCCGCCGCCGACGCTCTGGGCATAGAGGCCGACCGAACTTGTACCCTTCGTCGAAATCGCCCCGCTGTTGGTAACGGTCACTCCGCCTGCCACTGCGCCGGATCCGCCGGACCCGCCGATGGTTGCCGAGAAGCTGGCGCTGCTGTCGTTCTGCGCCTGAATGTTGGCGAGAATGCTATAGGCGTTGCCGCCGTGACCGCCATTGCCACCAACGCTTTGAGCGAAAAGGCCGTAACTCATCGCTGCGGCCGTCGTGACACCGCCGCTGTTGCTTATCGAGACATCGCCACCAGTACCGCCGCCGCCACCACTGCCGCCAAGCTCCAAAGTCGCATCGATTGTCTCATCCGTTTTGACATTCAATGTGCCCGTATAGACCGAGCCTCCTGTCCCGCCGCCGCCGCCGATACTCTGCGCCAGAATGCCCGTCGACGTGAAGTCCTCTGTCTTTATGGTGCCGGAGTTCGTCACGCTGACCTTGTTCGCCGTGCCGCCACTGCCGCCCGAGCCACCGATGGCCAGGTCGACGCTGCCGGCAGGTACGCCATCAAAGGCGCCCGTGCTTATCCCGGCCTCAACCACCAGGCCGCCAGCGCCGCCGGTGCCGCCCTGACTGAGCGCGAAAATCCCCTGCGACTGTGTCCCTTTCGTCAGAATGCCGGCCACATTCGTGACGGTGACGGCGCCGCCGACCCCGCTTTGCCCACCGCTGCCGCCGACCGCGACACTCGCCGACCCCTGGGAAACGGCGGTTGCGGCAATCGACAGGCCACCCCTGCCACCACCCCCGCCGTGGCTTGACGCGGATATAGCGGGCGACAGACCGCCGGACGTCGTCACCTGGCCGTCGGCATTGCCGGTCGTGACTGTTATCGCACCCCCGGAACCTCCAGTGCCGCCGCCGCCGCCAATCGCAAGGTCGATCGATGCCGCTTCCACGCCGGCACCATCGATGACCATGCCGCCATTGCCGCCCGAACCGCCCGCGCCAATAGCGTGGATGCCGATGCTCTGCTCGCCCTCTGTGGTGATGGTCTCGCCCGACCATGTCAGGCTGACGCCCTCTGCGATGCCGCCAAGGCCGCCGGATCCGCCGAGGCCGATCGAAAGGCCACCGGCGGCGAGACCACTGGCGCTCAACGCCGCGCCGCCTGTGCCACCACTTCCCCCAATGCTCAGCCCAGCGACGGCGCTCGAAAGATGCCCGGTCGTCGACACAGAACCCGCCGCGATCACGGTGACTTCACCCGCCCCTAACGCGCTTCCCCCTGTACCGCCGACCGAAACGCCGATATCGATCCCCGATCCACCGCTGATCGAACCGGCGAGATAGGATGCGCCACCGCTGCCGCCGACGCTCTTGGCGAGCACGCCAACCGAATTGTCACCGTTGGTGACGACACCTCCGCTCGTATAGACGGAAACGGCCTCGCCCTTACCGCCTGAACCACCGTCGCCGCCAATCGCGAGATTGAAGGCGACGGAGCCGACCGGTGCCACCGCAAGGGTCGTCCCGGAATGACCGCCCCCGCCACCGACGCTGGCCGCGAGAATCCCATGGGCGGTGTTTCCACCGGTGGTAATGCCGCTTGCGGCGACATCGGAGGTGCCTGTGCAAAATTCCGACGAACCGGAACGCAAGCCATAGCACACGACCACGGTCCCGCCACTGCCGCCGCCACTGCCGCTTCCGCCGGTGCTGACGCTTACCCCGCCCGATGCCGTGACCGTCATGCCCGCCGACCCGCCATTGCCACCGGTGCTCGTCGCCATCAATCCGATGGAATTTTCGCCCGCGGTTTCGATCGATCCGTAATATGTGGCCGACACATCGCCGCCGTGCCCCGCTCCACCACCGGACCCGCCGACACCGACGCTGACGCCGGCAGACCCTGAAACGACGTTGCCGGCATGACCACCGCCACCGCCGACGCTCTGCGCAACAATCCCGCCGGCGCCATCGCCGCTGGTCGAAATCGCCGCTGTGGATTCGGTACCGGTCGGCTCAATTGTAACCGTGCCACCGGTGCCGCCGCTCCCGCCCGTGCCACCGACGGCCAACGCGAAGGTCGTGGAGGCGGATACTGTATTGGAGACCTTGCCACCGCCACCGCCGACGCTCTGAGCGAAGATCCCGGGGGAGTCGACTCCGCTTGTCGTGATATCGGCATCGTTTTCAACCAGAACATCGCCGCCCGTGCTGCCCGACCCGCTGCTACCGCCGATGGCGGCGACCCCGCTGGTCGATTGCGCAGCGCCACCGCCGCCGCCAATGCTTTGGGCAAGGATTCCGTCCGACTGAGCGCCCCTGGTCGTGATCGCGGCTGTGTTCTTGACAATAACCGTTCCGCCGGTGCCGCCATCGCTGCCAGAACCGCCGATCGACACCACACCGGTCGACCCGCCGCCATCGCCGCCGCTGCCGCCCAGGCTCTGGGCAAAGAGGCCGCGGCTTCGAAACCCGTTGGTTTCGATCACATGCCCCCCAACCAAATCGATCTCGACTGTCCCACCATCGCCACCCGCGGACCCGCTGCCACCGAGCGAGACGATCCCGCTATCCGATCCGCCCTTGCCACCACCGCCGCCAACGCTTTGGGCGAAGATCCCATCTGAGAACGAGCCGTCCGTTGTGATCTGGGAGCCGGCATGGGTGTGCCACACGACCAGGACGTCGCCACCTGCGCCGGCGCTTTCCGAGCCGCCGCCATAGGCGACGATGCCGGAGCCGCCGCCGCCATCGCCCGCGAAGCCGCCGATGCTTTGGGTGAAGATCCCTTCGGCGTTGGCGCCGTCCGTCGCAATGCTGCCGCGATAATTGATGGTCACGTTACCGCCCGGTCCGGGGCCCGAGGCCGCGCCGCCACGGCCCTTGACGTCACTGTGGCCCGTGCCCCCGTCACCGCCATCGCCGCCATAGCTTCTGGCGAGTATACCCCGTGCCTCGTCACCGGAGGCGGTAATCGTGACGATCGGTTCGCTGAACCCGATCGTCACCGTTCCGCCGGTGCCGCCCTGGCCGCCGTCTCCGCCATCCGCATCCGAGATGTTGGAGGACGCTTTACCGCCGTCCCCGCCGGCACCCGCCAGGGTCTCCGCAACGATCCCGCCAAAACCTCCGGCGGTGATCGAAATGTCGTCTTCTTCGGTTGATCCTATGGCCACGGAACCCCCGGCACCGCCGGTCCCGCCCTTACCCCCATGGGCGGTTGCATCTGTGCCCGTGAACAACTGGTGGCCTAAGCCGCCGGTCCCGCCGGCGCTCGCGGCGCTCCGCAGATAAATCCCCGTCGTAGAGCTTTCGATGGAGAGTGTGCCACTGATATTGATGTCGATGTGGCCGCCGGCGGCGCCAGCACCGCCAGTACCGCCATCGGCATGATATCCATTTGCTATACCCTCGCCGCCATCATTCGAGGCTCCCGCAACCGCTGAAACCAACAATGCGGCGTTGCCGTCGGCCGTCGAGTTGCTGGTCAAGCCCACATTCGTCAGGTCGACGACGACGCCTCCGCCGGCACCGCCCACGCCGCCTGCGCCACCCACGCCGCTTGAGCCCGAAGTTGAGTTGCCTCTGGCACCAGTGCCTCCTGCGCCACCCACCGCAGAGATCGCCAGGCCTCTGTCCCCGGTCGCGGTCAGGTCCGACAGCGTCACCTTTATCGTGTGAAGGGAACCGCCTGTGCCACCGGCATGACCGGTGATCGTCTTGTCGTGACCTTTATTCTCGCTGGGGCTGCCGCCGGCGCCGCCACGTGCCAAGACGAGAATGCCATCCGCCTCCGTTGCATCTATCGTGAAGGATGACACGGCGTTATCGGTGTTGAGGGAGAATATCATCGGGGCGATCTTGCCGCCGGCATTCGCCGTACCGCTTTTGCCATCATCGCCAACGCCCTCAAAGTAAATCAAGGCGTCGTCGGCGGTGCCGCTGATCTTGCTGGACGTCAAGTCCTTGAAGGTAAACGAACGATCCGTCGAATCATCGACCGATCCGCTTTCGGTAAATGTGAAGCTCTGCGCCGTGGCAATATCGCCTGTGCACGTTCGCGTGAACCCGTCCGAACTCGTCTCACAAGCTGCCTTCGCCGGCGTGGCGCCGTGGAAGAAAGCAGCAGCGGCTGCCGCGAGCGATCCAAAGCACAGACGCGATATACGATTCCTGATACGAGGGCTGGACACGGACCGACAGCCTTCGACCGGAGACGCGTCAGGCCGTGTAGGTGTTGGTCTCGCGGCGGCACACCTGGATATCTCCAACCATAAACAGTAGAGGTGATCCTGCTCCAGGGGCCCTGTTCGCTTCATAATCGCGTTTCGGATGGGTCGGAGCGGGAACAAACCTCAAAGACACCCTGATTGCTTGATGCCAAAACCAATAGAGCTTCGGTTTACATAACCTTATATTGTGCAGCTCCTATGGAGGTATTGTGTCGTTGCTGTTGAGATGATTTCAGAACAAAGGATCGCCCCCGGCGCACCAAAGCAGGAACGCAAATCCATCAGTTCTGTGTGTCGGTTGCCGGCCGGCTCAGGAAACGCGTTTCCGGCGCGATCAAGCAGGCCAAAGCCCTAACGGCGAATCCACCGGCGACGGCGGTCACGCAGGCACGCGGTTTGGTTCGGTCTGGTCGACAGCGGCGGCGGCCCAATCGAGAACTGCCCGCTCCTCCGGCGGAAGAAGCTGTGCCACACCGTCCGTAAACCGCATCCAGGCGTCGCCATAGGCCTCCCGCACCGCGGTCAGGACAGGAATACCCTTGTCAAAGGCCTTTTCGATGACGGCGCGAAACCCCTGCCCTTCGGATTCGCCCTTGCCGAAACGATTGAGCACGAGAAAATCCAGATCGGAGTCCAACTCTGTCAGAAGCAGGCCGGAAATCACGGCCAGCGCCCGTGGATCCAGGCGGCAGCCGCGTGACCCGGCGCCGAGCGGTTGGGAAATCCGACGGCGCGCACCGCCCGACACATCCTCCAGATAGGTGATGTTGCAGCAGCTGCCCGGGTCTTCGGTCTCGCGCTGGAGGCAGCCGCAAACCTTGGCGCCACGGGCCTGCAGAGACCGCGCGGCGACCTCCAGCAGATCGTCGATAGCATCACCATGGTCGAAGCGAATGGCCGCCAGACGGCCGGCAGGTTCCGTCATGCCTTGTCTCCGGGTCGACGCTGCGTTGCCCAGCGCACATTGTGGTCGAGAAGTTCAGACAGCATTGCCGGCCTCCGGATAATCCAGGCCGCGACGCGCCGCCATGCGCCGGCCCAGATGACGCAGATCATCGCCCGTCAGCCGCGCTCGCGCAAGCGGCATGACGATGGCATTTTCGACAATCAGGTGGCGCCTCTCATTGGCCGCGAAACGCTGCAGCAGGGCGCGGAACCCATCACTCACTTGCTCCGTGCCGTCCATGGCCAGCGCCGCTTCGAGCCCCTTGATGATGTCGCCCGCGTCGCGTTTATCGGCGGCATGCTCCTGGCTGAGTTCGCCCAAGACGTCCTCTATCCTGTCTTCGGGCGCGGCGCGGCGGCGCAGCAATGGAAAGAGATCCTCTTCCTCGTCGATCACATGCAGGCCGAAATCCGACTTCAGAAAGGCGAGCGCCGCCGCCATCAAGGTTCGGCCCACTTGCCGGGCTTCGGCGCATTCATCCAACACGCCGCACAACACGCGCTGTCGAAAATGGTCGGCGAAGATATAGTCCAGCGGCGATCGCAACTGGGTGGCGGGCGGCATGGTTTGGAGCGCTTCCAGCGCCATGACCCTGGCTTCCTGCCGCTTGTGCATCGCTGCCCTCCCTATTGCATCAAAGGTCCCTCGGTCACGTCGAGATCGATACCGACGATCTCGGCCCGGCCGGCCAGCACCGCGACATAGTGCGACACCGCCTTGGACCAGGCGGATGCGTCGAGCCAGGCGGCGATACGGTCCCGCACCGCGTCGAAGGGCAACGGCCTGCCGGGCACCGTGCGGTCGAGCCGGACGACGTGAAAGCCGAACCGGCTCTCCACGGGATGCGGAAACAGCGCGGCGGAATCCATGCGGGCGAGCGCGCGTTCGAATTCCGGCACGGTGCTGCCGCGGGTGAGCTGACCCAGCGCCCCGCCCTGGGCGCGCGACGGACAGTCCGAATGGACAAGTGCCAGCGTTTCGAAGGCGTCCGGGCGTCTCTTGAGTTCAACGATCAACTCTTCCGAAAGGGACCGCGCACGCTTGCGCGCCGGCCCGTCCTCGGCTGGCGCGGCCAGCAGGATGTGGCGCGCTTCATGGATCGGTTCCGATCGAAAGCGGTCGGGATTGCGATCGAAATAGCGGCGGCATTCCTCCGACGTCGCGGTCGGCACCGCCACCTCGCGCGGAAGCAACGCAGCGATCACCGCGTCATCCGGCGTCTGGGCACGGCCGCCGGACGGCGCGGTCGCGTCCGCTTCGATGCCGAGCCGTGCCGCCTCCTGCAACAGGAGCGTCCGGACAACCAGGGCATGCGCGGCCTGGGACAGCGCGTCGCCCGGCGTGTCGGCCGGATGGTTCTGCGCCTCGGCGAGAATCTCCGCCTCCGGGATGGCGACACCGTTGACCGCAACGGCGTCAAGAACGGGACCCGCTTTCGGCGCTTCTCCGGCTCCGCGCCGCCGATGACCGTCATAGACCGTCGCCACCGTCCTACTCCCCGGCAATCGGGGCCGTGCGCCGCCGATTACGCTCGCGCACCACCTGGTATCCCGGCCGCCACAGATAGGAAAGCGGCGCGCTCAGCATGTGCACCAGGCGGGTAAAGGGAAAGATCAGCAGGATGGTGAGACCGAGCAGCAGATGGGCTTTAAAGATCAGCGACACATCGGCGACATAGGACGACGCGGCGAAATCGAAGGTGAAAATGCCCTGCGCCCAGTTCATGAAGCGGATCATCTCATCGCCGTCGAGATGGCGCAGCGACACCGGGATGGTGGCAAGGCCGAGAGCGATCTGGATCCACAGCAGGATGATGATCACCGTGTCGGACGGGCTGGAGGCCGCCCGCACCCGGGCATCGAACAGGCGCCGATGCACCAGCAGCGTCGCCCCGACGATCGCCATGACCCCGGCGATGCCACCCACCACGATGGCCAGCACCTGCTTGGCACCATGGCCGATGCCAAAGGCATCGAAGACGGCGATCGGCGTCAGCAACCCGATCAGATGGCCGAAGAAGATGATAATGACCCCGACGTGAAACAGCACGGATCCCCAGATCAGCTGTTTGCGGCGCAGCAGCTGACTGGAACCGGAGCGCCAGGAATAGGGTTCGCGGTCATAGCGGATGATCGTTCCCAGGATCAGCACGGCAAGCGCGATGTAGGGATAGATCCCGAAAAGCAGCGTGTTGAGATATCCGGACATGCGATGTCCTCCTACACTTGGCGCGTCGGCGCCGTATCGGCGGGTTTGCGGGCGGCGGCACGCATCTGCATGCGCAGGCGGTCCGGTCCGCAGGCGTTTTCTCCGGCATTGCCGCCGAAGGTGACGGCCTCCTCGTGCCAGATCCGGTCAAGCGCCTCGAGATCCGACGGATCGTCCTCCGGCGTTTCGACAAGGTCACGGACGAGACGCGCGTCCGGCTTTCCCGTGGCGAGCGCCTCCAGCACACAGAACGCGTTGATATAAACGGATTTGCGCTTTTTCAACCGCTGCTTCAGCGCGGTCAGGATATGTCCGGTCTGCGCCAGCAGGTCCGCGGCCTCAGTCGGCGGCTTCAGCGACAGGTATTCGAGGAAAAGCGGCAGATAATCCGGCAGTTCCCTGGCGTCGAGAGACAGGCCGTCGGCCTCGTACATGGACAGCAGGTCGACCATCGCCTGGCCGCGGTCGCGGCTTTCGCCATGCACGTGCTCGAACAGGTGCAGGGAGAGCGACCGGGTGCGATCGAACAGAAACACGTAGCGCTCCTGCACCTCGTAAAGGTCGCGCGCGGCGATGTCGTCGGCAAGCCGGCATAGGCGCGCCCGGTCGCGCTCATCGAGCGTCGCCTCGTCCTCCAGCGCTTGTTTCAACTCCGGCGCCGCGGCCTGGAGCTCCTGTGTCGGATAGCACAGGAGCAGCGAAATGATCTTCAATGCAGTCTGCATCAGACACGCTCCTTGAACAGGTCGGTCGGCGTCTGGACCGTCCGCGTCCGTTTCGCCCCGAAGAGATCGGTCTCGGATTCGCCGCCGGAACAACCATTGCCGAAGGAGAAGCCGCAGGAGCCGCGCACATCGTAGGCGTCCTCGGTGATCTCGCGGTGGGTTGTCGGGATGACGAAACGGTCCTCGTAATTGGCGATCGCCATGACCTGGTACATCTCCTCGATCATCTGCCCGGTCATGCCGACCTTCTCGGCGGTCGCCTCGTCGATCACCCCGTCGATCGTCTTGGCCCGCATATAGGCGCGCATGGCGAGCATGCGTTCCAGCGCCGAGACGACGGGCGCTTCCTTGCCGGCGGTCAGCAGATTGGCGAGATATCTGACCGGAATGCGCAGCGAGCGCACATCGGGCATGGCGCCGTCCATGCCGATCTTGCCGGCCTCTGCCGCCGACTGCAGCGGCGACAGCGGCGGGATGTACCAGACCATCGGCAAGGTCCGATATTCCGGATGCAGGGGGAAGGCCACTTTCCAGTCCATCGCCATGCGGTAGACGGGCGACCGCTTGGCGGCTTCCAGCCAGGCTTCCGGCACCCCGTCCTTGAGCGCCTGCGCGATGACCTCCGGATCGTGCGGATCGAGGAACACGCCGAGCTGTTGCTCATAAAGGTCCTGCTCGTCGGCCGTCGCGGCGGCATCGGCGATGCGGTCGGCGTCATACAGAACAACGCCCAGATAGCGGATACGCCCGACGCAGGTTTCCGAACACACCGTCGGTTCGCCGGCTTCGATGCGCGGGTAGCAGAAGACGCATTTCTCCGATTTGCCGGAAGACCAGTTGTAGTAGATCTTCTTGTACGGGCATCCCGACACGCACATCCGCCAGCCGCGGCATTTTTCCTGGTCAATCAGGACGATGCCGTCATCCTCGCGTTTGTAGATGGCGCCGGACGGGCAGGCGGCCACACAGGTCGGGTTCAGGCAGTGCTCGCACAGCCGCGGCAGATACATCATGAAGGTGTTTTCGAAGGCGCCGTAGATCTCTTTTTCGACGCCGGCGAAATTGCTGTCGGCCGAACGTTTGGAGAATTCGCCACCGAGAATCTCTTCCCAGTTCGGGCCCCACTCGATCTTCTCCATGCGCTCGCCGCTGATCAGCGAGCGCGGCCGCGCCGTCGGCGTTGCCTGGCTTTCGCCGGCCGTCTGCAGGTGACCGTAGTCGAAATCGAACGGTTCATAATAGTCGTCGATTTCCGGCAGATCCGGATTGGCGAAGATCTTCGCCAGGATGCGCCATTTGGCGCCCATTTTCGGCTCGATGCGGCCATCTCGCGTGCGCACCCAGCCGCCGTTCCATTTGCCCTGGTTCTCCCATTCCTTCGGATAGCCGATGCCGGGTTTGGTCTCGACATTGTTGAACCAGGCATATTCAACGCCCTCGCGATTGGTCCAAACATTCTTGCAGGTCACGGAGCAGGTGTGACACCCGATGCATTTGTCGAGATTGAGCACCTTGCCGATTTGCGCGCGGATTTTCATTCTGCCGCCTCCTTGTGCTGGGGCGCCGGCTGCCGATACGGGCCCTCCATCCAATCCACTTGATCGAGCTTGTGGACGATGACGAACTCGTCGCGGTTGGCGCCGACCGTGCCGTAATAATTGAAGCCGTAGGCCTGCTGGGCGTAGCCGCCGATCATATGGGTCGGCTTGGTGACCGCGCGGGTGACGGAGTTGTGGATACCGCCGCGCTGTCCGGTGATCGGCGATCCCGGCGTGTTCACCACCTTTTCCTGGGCGTGATACATGTAGATCGTGCCCTCTTTCATGCGCTGCGACACCACCACGCGGGCAACGATCGCACCGTTGATGTTGAAGACCTCGACCCAGTCATTGTCGACGATGCGGGCCTTGGCCGCATCGGCCTCGGAGATCCAGACGACCGGGCCGCCCCGGTTGAGAGTTAACATCAACAGATTGTCGGAATAGGTTGAATGAATGCCCCATTTCTGGTGCGGCGTGATGAAATTCAGCACCACCTGGGGCCTGCCGTCGGATTTCGCCTCGATGGCCGGATTGATGGTCTTGGTGTCGATCGGCGGCCGGTAGACGCAGAACGCCTCGCCGAAGGCGCGCATCCACAGATGGTCCTGATAGAGCTGCTGGCGACCGGTCATGGTGCGCCACGGGATCAACTCGTGCACATTGGTGTAGCCGGCATTGTAGCAGACCTTTTCCGACTCAAGACCCGACCATGTCGGCGACGAGATGATCTTGCGCGGCTGCGCCACCACGTCCCGGAACCGGATCTTGTCGTCTTCCCGGGGCAGCGCCAGATGGCTGTGATCGCGTCCGGTGATCCGGGACAGAGCCTCCCAGGCCTTGACCGCGACCTCGCCATTGGTTTCGGGCGCGAGCGACAGGACGACTTCGGTCGCCTCGATATCGGTCTCGATCCGGGGCCGGCCCTTGGTCGGCCCGTCCTCCGTCACGACGCCGTTCAGACCGCCGAGCAATTCGACCTCGTGTTCAGTGTTCCAGGTAATGCCCTTGCCGCCGTTGCCGAGCTTATCCATCAATGGACCGAGTGCGGTGAAGCGTTTGTAAAGGTTGGGATAATCGCGCTCCACCACAACCACCGCCGGCATGGTCTTGCCGGGGATCGGCTCGACCTCACCCTTCTTCCACTCTTTGACGTCCAGCGGTTGCGCCAGTTCGGCCGGCGTATCGTGCAGGATCGGCAGCAGCACCACGTCCTTTTCGACGCCGAGCACCTCGGGAGCGACATCGGAGAATGTCCGCGCAATGCCCTTGAAGATGTCCCAATCGCTGCGCGCGTCCCAGGCCGGGTCGGCGGCGCTGGTGAGCGGATGGATGAAGGGATGCATGTCGGAGGTGTTGAGGTCGTTCTTCTCGTACCAGGTGGCGGTCGGCAGAACGATGTCGGAATAGACGCAGGTGGTCGACATGCGGAAGTCCAGCGTCACCAGCAAGTCGAGCTTGCCCTCCGGTGCCGCGTCGTGCCAGGCGACATCGGTGCCGCGCTGCCGGCCTTCTTCGCCGAGGTCCTTGCCGAGCACGCCATGGGTCGTGCCGAGCAGGTGCTTGAGGAAATATTCATGCCCCTTGCCGGAGGATCCGAGCAGGTTGGAGCGCCAGACGAACAGGTTGCGCGGCCAGTTGGCCTCGTCGTCCGGATCCTCGCAGGACATCTGCAACGCGCCGGATTTCAGCTGCGCGGCGACATAGTCCTTGGCTTCCCCGCCCGCTTCGGCAGCGGCCCTGGCAACCTCCAGCGGGTTGGTGCGAAGCTGCGGCGCGGACGGCAGCCAGCCCATGCGCTCGGCGCGGATATTGTAATCGATCAGCGTGCCGTCCCACGGCCCCTCGGGCGCCGTCGGCGACAGGATTTCGTCCACCGTCAGCGTTTCGTAGCGCCACTGATCGGTATGGGCGTAGAAGAACGAGGTGGAGTTCATGTGCCGTGGCGGGCGGGCCCAATCAAGGCCGAACGCCAGCGGCAACCAGCCGGTCTGCGGCCGCAGTTTCTCCTGGCCGACATAATGGCTCCAGCCGCCGCCGGACTGGCCGACGCAGCCGCACATGACCAGGAGATTGATGATCCCCCGGTAGTTCATGTCCATGTGATACCAGTGGTTCAGCCCGGCGCCGAGAATGACCATGGAACGGCCGCGGGTCTTTTCCGCATTGGCTGCGAACTCGCGCGCCACGGTGACGATCTGATCACGCGGCACGCCGGTGATCTTCTCCGCCCAGGCGGGTGTGTAGGGCAGTTCCTCGTCATAGGACCTGGCGCATGTGGCATCGTCCAGACCGCGGTCGAGACCGTAATTGGCGACGAACAGATCGAATACGGTGGCCGCCAGAGCCTCGCCCTCGGCCAGGTCCAGCCTGACCGCCGGAACCGAGCGCAGCAGCACACTGTCATGATCGGTGCCGTCGAAATGGTCGTGCTCGCGATTGCCGAAATAGGGAAAGGCGACCGGCGCGATCGCGTCATGCTCACCGTCGAGAATGAGGCTCATCTCAAGTTCGACATCCCGGCCCTTTCCGTCGCGGGCCTCCAGGTTCCATTTGCCCTGTTCGCCCCAACGAAAACCAACCGAGCCCTGTGGGGCGACGATCTCACCCGATCTCCCGTCCTTGGCGACCGTCTTCCATTCCGGATTGTTGCTTTCGCCGAGCCCGCCTTTGAAATCGGAGGCGCGCAGCAGCCGATCCGGAACATAGTGCCCGTTCTTTTTCACCAGGCGCACCAACATCGGCATGTCGGTGTAGCGGCGACAATAATCCTCGAAATATTCGGCCTGACGGTCGAGATGGAACTCTCGCAGCACGACGTGGCCAAGCGCCATCGCCAGGGCCGCGTCGGTGCCCTGTTTCGGATGCAGCCACAGGTCGGAGAACTTGGCAGCCTCGGAGTAATCCGGCGAAACGACGACGGATTTCGCCCCCTTATAGCGCGCCTCGGTATAGAAATGGGCGTCGGGCGTGCGTGTCTGCGGCACGTTCGACCCCCACAGCATCAGGAAACCGGAATTGTACCAGTCGGCCGATTCCGGCACGTCCGTCTGTTCGCCCCAGGTCATCGGCGACGCCGGCGGCAGGTCGCAATACCAGTCGTAGAACGACATGCAGACGCCGCCCATCAGCGACAGATAGCGCGAGCCCGCGGCATAGGAGACCATGGACATGGCCGGGATCGGCGAGAAGCCGATGACCCGGTCCGGGCCCCATCGCCGTGCCGTATAGGCATTGGCGGCGGCGATGATCTCGTTGACCTCGTCCCATTCGGCGCGCACGAATCCGCCGAGGCCGCGCATCTTGATGTAGTCGGCGCGTTTTTTCGGATCCTCCTGGATCGCGGCCCAGGCGCCGACCGGCGTCTTAACCGCCCGCTCCTTGCGCCACAGCTTCAGAAGCCGCGAGCGGATCAGCGGGTATTTCACCCGGTTGGCCGAGTACATGTACCAGCTATAGCTGGCGCCGCGCGAACAGCCGCGCGGTTCGTGGTTCGGCAGGTCCGGGCGGGTGCGCGGATAGTCGGTCTGCTGCGTCTCCCAGGTGACGATCCCGCCCTTGACATAGATCTTCCAGGAGCAGGAACCGGTGCAATTGGCGCCGTGGGTGGAGCGGACGATTTTGTCGTGCTGCCAGCGCTTGCGATAGGCCTCCTCCCAGTCGCGGTTTTCGTTCGTCGTCACGCCGTGGCCGTGGGAGAAAGTGCCGGTGGTGGTGCGGGCCAGAAAGTTGAGGCGGTCGAGGAGATGGCTCATGATGTTTCTCCGGTTTCGATACCGGCGGGCGTCGCAGCGCCCGCCCTTGGACGGGTGCTCGGGCTACGGGTTGCGCACATAGGCGTTCTTGCGCAGGTAGAACCACCAGTTGATGATGATGCACAGCAGGTAGAAGGCGGCGAAGCCGTAGAGCGCCAGTTCCGGTGTCGCCAGCTTGATCTGCTCGCCGAGCACCTTTGGGATAATGAAGGCGCCATAGGCGGCGACCGCCGAGGTCCAGCCCAGAACGGGCCCGGCCTGCTCCTTGTCGAACACGACGGCGATGGTGCGGAAGGTCGAGCCATTGCCGATGCCGGTCGCCGTGAACAAGATCAGGAACAGGATCAGGAACGGAACGAAATACTGCTCCGGTGTCGCCGACTGATAGGCCTGCTGCATGAAATAGGCGACGCCGAGGGCACTCGCGACCATGATGATCGAGATGATCTGGGTCACCTTGGCACCGCCGATGCGGTCGGAGATCATGCCGCCGAGCGGACGGATCAGGGCACCGATGAAGGGGCCCATCCAGGCATACATCAGCGCGCTCGGGCCGTTCGGATTGGCGATGTCATGCGTCATCACGCCGTCGACCATGACGTGCTGGAAGCCGAAGATGACCTTGATGGCGAGCGCGAAGGCGGCCGAATAGCCGATGAAGGAGCCGAAGGTCATCGTATAGATGATGGTCATCGCCCAGGTGTGCTTGTTGCCGAAGATGCGGTATTGCCGGGTCAGATTCTGGCCGACCTGACCGGGGATTATCTTCAAAAGCAGCACCGTGGCGGCGATCACCAGCGGCAGAACCAGCCATTTCGACACGTTGAAACCCGAACCGCCGACATCGGTGGGCAGCATCAGCCACAGCCCGGCGACCGCCGTCACCAGTCCGATCAGCAGCATGAAGGTGATGATCGCAAAACAGCTTAGCGGATTGCCGATCTCCGGCGAGACATGCTCGTCACGGATATTGTTCATGCCGAACCATCCGGCAAAGGCCAGCGGCACCAGGAAGACCAGCCAGACGAAACCGGCATTCTGAATGTAGGTTTCGGAACCGGCGGGGATCTTGCCGATCAGCGTGCCGCTGGTGTTCTCCAGGATCATGCCGGTGCCGCCGAAAATCCCCATGGTCATGGCCAGCGGCACCAGGATCTGCATCGTCGTGACGCCGAAATTACCGAGGCCGGCATTCATGCCCAGCGAGTAGCCCTGCATGCGCTTGGGAAAGAAGAAGCTGATATTGGACATGGAGGAGGCGAAATTGCCGCCGCCGATGCCCGACAGGAAGGCCAGGATCTGGAACTGCCACAGGGGCGTGTCGGGATCCGTCAGCGCAAAGCCCGTTCCGGCTGCCGGGATCATCAACAGCGCGGTCGTGAAAAAGATCGTGTTGCGCCCCCCGGCGATGCGGATGAAAAAGGTGCTCGGAATGCGCAAGGTGGCGCCGGTCAGGCCGGCGATGGATGCCAGCGTGAACAGCTCCGACTTTTCGAAAGGGAAGCCCAGATTGATCATCTGTACGGTGATGATGCCCCAATAGAGCCAGACGGCGAAGCCGCACAGCAGGCTGGGAATGGAGATCCAGAGATTGCGGTTGGCAATGGCTCTGCCCTTGCTTTCCCAGAACGCTTCATCTTCCGGGTTCCAGTTGCGAAGGTCTTGTGCCACGTCTTTCTCCTGTAAACGCTCGGCGCGTCATCGCGCCGCTATGCATGTCTGCCCGGACGTCCGGACGGTCCGGGAAGGGCGCGGAGGGCGCCCTTCCCCGTTTTTGTTGTCAGACGGTGGACGTTGCGCCGCCGGCCGGCCGCTCGGCCGCTTCGGACTGCGGTTTGTCGAGCGGCTGATCCGGGACGTCGGACAGGTACTTTTCGTCGACGAGCGCCGGATGACGCCGCATTTCCATGCGCCGGATGGCCACGTGCATCCACACAGTGGAGACGGCGACGAGGACGAACATCAGCATGTAGGGAGCGGTCCAAACGCCGGTGTAGTCGAGCAGGATGCCGAAACAGATCGGCAGAACGAAGCCACCGAGACCTCCGATCATGCCGACGAGACCGCCGACGGCACCGACATGGTGCGGGTAGTAGACCGGAATGTGTTTATAGACCGCAGCCTTGCCGAGGCTCATGACGAAGCCGAGCACGATGGTGAGCGCGACGAAGACGCTGACGCTGATGCCGAAATTGAAGGTGATCGGCCCCGTGATGCCCTGGACCGTGTAGTCCGTCTCCGGGTAGCTCATGACAAACAGGCAGGCCAGCGACACGATGAAGGTGAGGTACATGACGAAGCGCGCACCCCATTTGTCCGACATCCAGCCGCCGAGGGCGCGAAACACCGATCCGGGCAGGGAATAGAGTCCGGCAAAGATACCGGCCGTCGTCAGTTCCAGACCATAGGCGCCGACATAGTAGCGCGGCAGAAAGGATGCCAGCGCGACGAACGCGCCGAAGACGAAGAAGTAATAGGTGGCGAAGCGCCAGACCTGGATGTTCTTCAGCGGCGCCAATTGCTCGGCCGCAGACACGGCCTTGGCGCCCGTGCGCTTGCGGATCGCCTGTGCCGGATCGTCTTTCGACAGCAGGTAAAACAGCACGGCGGTGATCGCCAGGACAACGGCATAGACGCGCGCCGTTCCCTCCCAGCCGATTGCGACGACCAGGAAGGGGGCGGCGAAATTGGTGACGGCCGCCCCGACATTGCCGGCGCCGAAGATGCCAAGGGCGGTGCCCTGATGCGCCTTGTCGAACCATTGCGAGACATAGGCGATACCGACGATGAACGACCCGCCGGCAAGACCGAGGCCGAGTGCGGCGATGAGAAAGACCTCATAGGAGCGCACCGATGTCAGCAGCCACACGGCGACGGCCGTGATGATCATCTGCAGCGGAAACATGATCCGACCGCCATATTGCTCGGTCCAGACTCCAAGAAAAATCCGGCTGACGGACCCGGTCAGGATCGGCGTGGCAACCAACAGGCCGAACTGGGTGTCCGACAGACCGAGTTCGCCTTTGATCTTGACGCCGATGATCGAAAAGATCGTCCAAACAGCGAAGCAAACGGTGAATGCGAACGTGCTGAGCCCCAACGCGCGAAGCTGATCCGAGCGGGTGACTCCTTCCAGCGAATGCATGGATTTGACCCCCTTCCTGTGAGCGGACAAAGCCGCTCGTTTCAAAAGACGAGGGTAAATTCCCTGTCGGGACGGGCGAAAAACTTGATCCAGATCAACAGCCCGAACGGACTGTGAAGAAACAAGAAGAGACGCGACAGATGGCAAGAAACCGGCGTGGACGGATCAAGCCGGACGATTGAAAGGCTGTCGGATGACTGCTAAATACGTCAAATCGACTCTTGACAAATATCAAGGATAGGAAGTGCGCTCCTCCGATTTACCGCAGGTCCGGTCGCTGCCGCTGTTTGAGAGCATGTCCGATTCCAATTTCGAGGCGTTGATGCAGGCGGCCTATCTGCAGGTGTTTCCGGCGCAGCTCGAACTGATCACGGAAGGCGACCCCGCGGATTTCCTCTATGTGGTGATCGAAGGCCGTGTCGAACTTTTCGCCCGATCGAACGGCCACGAGACGACAATGGGCATGGTGCGTCCGGTCGGCACCTTCATCCTAGCCGCCGTGTTGAAGGATGCCGTCTATCTGATGTCGGCGCGTACCGGCCACCGCTCCAAGGTTCTCATGGTGCCATCGGAGAACATCCGCGACCTGTTTCAAAAGGACGAGGCCTTTGCGCGGGCGATCGTGGTCGAATTGGCGACCTGCTATCGCAATGTCGTCAAGGACCACAAGGACCTGAAGCTGCGGACCGCGGTGGAACGGCTCGCCAACCGGCTGTTGCGCTACCACAGCGACCAGGGCGCCAACGGCTGTCTGGAACTGCCGCATGACAAGCGCACACTCGCCTCCCTGCTCGGCATGACGCCGGAAAACCTGTCCCGCGCTTTCAACACGTTGAAGCCCTATGGCGTCTCTGTCGACGGCATGACGATCCGGCTCACCGAAATCGACGCCCTGCGCACGCTCGCCAAGCCCAACAACCTGATCGATAACCGGGCGACCTGATCGATAACCGGGCGACCTGATCGACAACCGCGCGACTTGACCGACGGCCTACCGGCCCCAGGTCTTCTGAAGGACGCGAAGCCAGTTTTCGAAGCAGAGCTTGGCCATCAGCGCGTCGTCATAACCATGCGCTCGCATGGCCTCGCGCAAATGCGGCAGGCCGGAGGCATCGACAATACCGTCGGGCACCAACGCCCCATCGAAATCAGACCCGAATCCGACTCCGTCCTCGCCGAGAACGCCGATCAGATGGTCGAGATGGCGCAACATCTGCTCGAAGGGCACTCGCGGCTTCATCTGACCGTCCTCGCGCAGGAACGCCGTGGCGAAGTTCAGACCGACCATGCCTTCGGACTCGGCGATGGCCGCCAATTGACGGTCGGTGAGGTTGCGTGAATGCGGGCACAGAGCGTGGCAGTTGGAATGGGTGGCGACCAGCGGCGCGGAACTGATGCGCGCCACGTCCCAGAACCCGGCTTCGGTAATGTGCGACAGGTCGACCATGATGCCCAAAGCGTTGCAGCGTTCGACCAGGCGCACGCCGGGTCCGGTCAGTCCGGTGCCGGTGTTGCCGGTGCTCGGATATCGAAACGGGACGCCCTGGCCGTAGATAGTGGGTCGGCTCCACACGGGACCGAGCGACCGCAAACCCGCCCGGTAGAACACGTCGAGCGCATGAAGGTCCGGGTCGATCGCCTCGGCGCCTTCCATGTGCATGACCGCCGCCAGCTTTTCGCCGCCAAGACAGGTTCGGACCTCGTCGGCGGAGGAGCAGATCCACAACGCGCCAAGCGCCTCGAGCCGGCTCAGGATCGCCGCCTGGGCCAGCGCAATCGGCAACGCTTCGGCCATTTCGACGGGCTCGGGAAGCGGCAGATCATATTGCGGCTTGGCCATTTCATCGAGTTTGATGTCGAATGCGCCGTCGGACGGCACGTAGATGGCGAAGAAACCACCGCCGAATCCGCCCTTGCGGCATTTCAGCAGATCGATATGACCGTCCCGGCCTTCCGGGAAGCTCCCGGCCGCCCGCACACCGCCGCTTTCATAAAGCTTCAGCAACACGTCGTTGTGCCCGTCAAAAACAGGCGGTGTCGTCGCATCCATCGCCACGCGTCTCTTCCTCGCTGCCGTCTCCCCGCTTCCGATATCGCGCGCATGTTATGGGTTTTTCTATGGCGAGCAACAACGAAACGACCCTGAAAACGCGCCGGATCGCAGCCGAGCATCATAGACCGATGTGCTTGCAAAACCGGGATGAACAGGCGAAAGGAGGCAATGGCGACAGAACAAGGAGGCGTTCATGCCGCTCGTATCCATCGGCGATGTCGATCTGCACTACAGTTTCAACGGGGCGCCGCCTCGCGCGGACGGATTGTCGCTCGTTCTGGTGCATGGCGCCGGCGGCAGCGGGGCGGATTGGCCGGCCACATGGCGCGCGGACCATGCGGCCGAAAGCTCGGACGGGGCATTGACCCCCTACCCGATCTATGCCGTCGACCTGCCCGGCCATGGCGGATCCGGCGGCAACGGCGAAGACACCGTCGATGCGTATGCGCGGGCCGTCGCCCGGTTTCTGGACGCGCTTGCGCTGGATCATGTGCTGCTTGTCGGCCACTCGATGGGCGCGGCGATCGCGCTGTCGCTTGCCGCCGCACGGCATCCGCGGGTCGCCGGGGCTGCGCTGATCGGCGGTTCCAGCCGGCTGGCCGTCAGCGATGCTATTCTGGACGGGCTGCGCAACGCCTTCGAGGCGACGGTCGACAGCCTCGTCAAATACTCCTGGCACAGAGACACCGACGCCGTCCTCAAAGACGCCAACAGACAGGGCCTCCTCGACAGCGGCCCGGACGTGGTCCTCCGCGACTTCCTGGCCTGCAGCCGGTTCGACCTGACGGACAGGCTTTCCGACGTCGACATACCGGCGCTCGTCATTGCGGCCGACAAAGACCGCATGGTGCTGCCGGACCAGAGCCGCGCCATGGCCGACGGGCTGCAAGACGCGACCTTCGTCGCGTTCGAGGATGCCGGGCATTTCCTGCATGTCGAACGGGCGGACCTGGTCGCCGAGGCTTTGGCCGCCTTCGCGCGGCAGCGATTGGCCAAACCCTAGAACGGGTTACGATGTAGGCGCCGCCAAGCGGCCGAGCACCCGTGACGCGGCACCCACCCCGGTTTGCTCGGGCGACCGGCCAAGCGCCGTGAGGGCGACATCGATGCCACCGAGGCAGCCGAGCAGCGTCGGCGCGTTGACATGGCCCATATGGCCGATGCGAATGCTCTCTTGAACGAGATGCCCCAGACCGCCGCCCACGGTCACGCCACATTGCGATTTGCAGAAGGTGATGATCCGCTCGGCCATGTCGCCGTCGAAACGGAACACCGAAACCGCGTTCGACCGGCTGGCGGGATCGGTGATATTGAACACCGCGCCGGCCGGTTCCCAGGCCGCGATCGCCGCCCGCGTCGCCTCGGCCAGCGCCGCATGACGTCGGTAAACCGCGTCCAGACCCTCCTCGAACAGCATGGCGAGCGCCTCCTGCAGGCCGAACAGCAATTGCTCCGGCGGCGTGCCGCAATATTTCATGTAGTGTTTCTCGCCGTCCCGCGCGGTCCAGTCCCAATAGCGCGTGCGCAATTGCGCGTGCTTGTGAACCTCCTTGGCGCGGGCGCTGACGGCGAGGAAGCCGAGCCCGGCCGGCGTCATCAGCCCCTTCTGCGAGCCGGACACCGCCACGTCGACGCGCCAGCCATCGAAGTCGAACGGCATCGTGGCAAGCGAGGCGACCACATCGACCAAAAGAAGGGCGTCGTGGCCGGCGGCGTCGATCCGCCGGCGCAGGGCGGCGATGTCGTTGACGACCCCGCTCGCCGTGTCGACCTGCACGACCAGGACGGCACGGATTGTCCCGTTGCGATCGCGGCGCAGCCGTTCCTCCACGGCATCGAGATTGACGGCCGCATGCCAGTCGCCGGGCAACACCTCGACATCGAGGCCCAAAACAGCGCCCATCTCGCCCCAGCCGGTCGCGAAGCGCCCCGATTCCAACACCAGGATCCTGTCGCCCCTGGAAAACAGGTTGGTGAGCGCCGCTTCCCAGGCACCATGGCCGTTGGCGGCATAGATGTACGTGTCCCCTCGCGTGCCGAAGACCCGCTTCAAGCCGGCTTGGCAATCCGCCGTCACGTCGAGCATCGGCCCGGAATAGATGTCCATCGCCGCCCGATGCATGGCATTCAGCACCCGGTCGGGCAGGATCGACGGTCCCGGGATGAGGACGGTTTCACGCCCGTTGGCAAACGTCATTGCGGGTTTCCGTATCGCTTGGTCGCGCGATCGAGCGCGTTCGATGTCAAAATGCCGAACCGCCCGAGGCGGGACCGGCGGTGTGCCCGGCCACAATAGGCCGCGCATCGACGATGGCAAGACGTGTTCCCGGTCCTGGAGCAGCAAGGACACATCTCGCAATCGAATGACGTCGTCACCACTGGCATATCGCATGGCATTCCCCTAGCCTCGCGGAAAATCAGGGACGAAACGCCATGAATGAACGCGATCTCGACTTGGCCTGTCATTGCGACGACTGCCAGGTTTTCGCGCAATATCTCGGACAGGCCGGCAGCGTGCCCGATGCGCAGGGCAGCCCGCTCGCGCTGCTCAGCACTGACGACCGGCGCATCGCCGATGAGGAACTCGAGCAGTATTTTCACGCGCGCCAATGATCGGGCGACATGGCCGCAGTCGGCCCCGATGTTAGATTGGCGCAACGCAAGGACCCCGCGATGACACAGGCTTTGATCGACCGCGACGCGACCGAACTCGTCGTCCAGCTTCGTGACAAACGCATCAGCGCCGCGGAGACCGCGCGGGCTTTCCTGGAACAGATCGAACAATACAATGCCGCGGTCAACGCCATCGTATCGCTCCGGCCCGGAGGCGAGATCCTTGCAGAGGCCGAACGGATGGATCGCGACGGGCCGGCCGGGCCGCTGTATGGCCTGCCGATCGCGATCAAGGACCTGGAGGAAACCGCCGGCCTGCGCACGACCTTCGGATCGCCGATCTTTGCCGACCATATTCCCGAAAAGGACGGCCTGCTGGCGGCGCGGCTGCGCGCCGCGGGCGCGCTGGTCATCGGCAAGACCAACACGCCGGAGTTCGGCCTCGGCTCGCACAGCTACAATCGGGTGTTCAGCGTGACCCGCAACCCATACGATCTTTCGCGATCGGCCGGCGGCTCAAGTGGCGGTGCCGCCGCAGCGCTTGCGGCACGCATGCTGCCGCTGGCCGACGGCTCCGACATGATGGGCTCGCTGCGCAACCCCGCCGGCTGGAACAATGTCTACGGCTTTCGGCCGAGCTACGGTCTTGTGCCGGCCAACCCGGTGGGCGACGTCTTCCTGCACCAGCTGGCGACGGCCGGCCCGATGGCCCGCGCGCCCGCCGACATGGCGCTGCTCCTCGGCGTTATCGGCCGGCCGGACCCGCGCCTGCCGCACACCGCCCCGGCGTTCGAGGGCATGACCGAACCGCACCCGATGCGCATCGGCTGGGTCGGCGACTGGAACGGCTATTACCCGTTCGAAGACGGTATTACGGCCCTGTGCGAATCGGCGCTGCGCATCCTTGCCGGACAAGGGCATGACGTCCGGCGCGTGACCCCGGCTTTCGCACCCGAGGCGCTCTGGGAAAGCTGGACGACACTGCGCAGTTGGGCCGTTGCGATGAAGCTGCGGCCGCACTACGAAAACGCCGGCGAGCGGGCGTTGCTGAAACCCGAAGCCATCTGGGAGATCGAACGTGGCCTCGCCTTTTCCGCCGCCGAACTGCACACGGCCAGCGTGATCCGGTCCGAGTGGTTTGCCGCCGTCGCCGGAATGACCGATGTCGATGTGCTGGCCCTGCCCTCGGCGCAGATGTTTGCCTTTGATGCCGGGCTTCACTGGCCCGAGACGCTGGCCGGCCGCGCGATGGACAGCTACCACCGCTGGATGGAGGTGGTGGTGCCGGCATCGCTGATCGGACTTCCGGCCCTGTCCATACCGGTCGGCTTCGGGACGAACGGCCTGCCGATGGGGATGCAGCTTATCGGGCACCGCGGCGCGGACAGCGCGCTGTTTGTTGCAGCTGCCGCCTCGGCGGCGTTTTTTCTGCCCGCCGATCCGGCTCCGGCCGAAGAATTGAAGGCGGCACATTTCATGCCGCCGATGCATCCGATGGACCGCGGCGTCATGACACCGTTGGCCGACGAACTGAACGCGGCGACGGACGGGGCGCTGACCATCCGCATCTACCCTTCCGGCGAATTGGGCAAGGGGCCGGTCCAGCAATACAAACGGGTCGTGACCGGTGTCGCCGATATCGCTTTCGGTATCCCGGCCTATACGCCGACCCAGTTCAACAAGACCGTCATGATCCACATGCCGGGCCTGTTCAGCAGCGGCGAAGCAGCGACCCATGCGCTGTGGGACAATATGGACGCCATCGCGGACGAATATGCCGAGGCGAAGCTGCTCGGCCTGTGGGCCAACAACCCTTCCGTTCTGCTCAGCCGCGAGAAGCCGGTCCGCACCCTGGCCGACATCCAGGGCATGAAGATACGCACGCCCAATCCGGTGATGGCGGAAGTCGTCAAAGCCTGGGGCGGCATTCCGGTTTCGATGCCGACGCCGGAAATCTATAACGCCATGAACACCGGCGTGATCGACGCGGTGATTATCGGCCCGTCGGGCATCCGTTCCTACAAGCTCAACGAGATCGCCAAACACGCCACCATCAACATCCCCTCGGCGGTCGACAGCTTTTACCTGCTGATGAACCGGCGCAGCTGGGACGCGCTGAGCGATGAGCACAAGGCGAAGCTCGAGGCGCTGACCGGCCGCGATCTGAGTTTGCGCGGCGCCAAAGCCTTTTACGACGCCGGCCAGGCCGGCATCCAGCTGGCCCGCGACAGCGACGTCAACATTATCGAGATCGACGAAGCGGCCGATGCCGAACTCCGCGCCGCCATGGCCGACGCGCTGACCGCGCTGATCGACAAGACCTCGGCGGAGACCGGCGTCGACGCCCACGCCATCGTCGCCGGCTTTGCCGGACAATAGCGCCGGTGACCGAAAGCGAGGCCGAGGAGGCCGGCCATTCGGAGCATCCGAGCGGCTGGCGTCGGTGGATCGAGGCGCCGCTGATCGCCTGCGGCGCCGTCACCGTGTTCGCGATGATGTTTCTGTCGGTCAGCGACGCCCTGCTGCGCTCCTTTTTCGACCGGCCAATCTTCGGCGCCAATGACTATACCCAGATCATCCTGTCGATCGCCGTGTCGATCAGCCTGCCGCTTTGCGTGCTCGCCGGCCGGGCGATTGCCATCGATACGCTGGTGGCAATGCTGCCGAAGCCGACGGGCCGGCTGATCGGTTGGGCCGTCTCGCTGCTCGGCGCGGCGATGATGGCCTATCTCGCCTGGCGCGCTTTCCTGAACGGCCGCGAGGCCGCGCGTTTCGCCGAAACCACTTTGCTGCTGCAATTGCCGCTCGATGTCTCCTATTACGCCATCGCCGCCGGCAGCGCCCTTTCAGCAGCCCTGCTCATCACCGAAAGTCTCCGCGATGAGCGCTGAACTGCTTGGCCTCGTCGGCTTCGGCGCGCTGTTTGCACTGCTGGCGCTCGGCACGCCGGTCGCCATCGCGCTGCTCGTCGTGGGCTTCGGCGGCACGATCCTGCTATCGGGCTTCCAGGCGGCCGCCTATACGCTGAGCGGACAGGTCTTCGCGACCGTGACCATTTATGAGTTGTCGATCATTCCGCTGTTCATCCTGATGGGCAATCTCGCTTCGGCCGGTGGGCTGAGCCGCGACCTGTTCGACGCCGCCTATCGGCTGATCGGCTACCTGCGCGGCGGTCTGGCGGCGGCCACCATCGTCGGCTGTGCCGGTTTCGCGGCGCTGTCCGGTTCGTCCATTGCCTCGGCGGTGACCATGGGCAAGGTCGCCTATCCGGAAATGCGGCGCTACCGCTACGGCGCGCGGCTGGCGACGGGCTCGATCGCCGCGGGCGGCACGCTGGGCATTCTCATCCCGCCATCGACCGGTTTCGTCATCTATGCGGTGCTGACCGAGCAGTCGATCGGCCGCCTGTTCATGGCCGGCGTTCTGCCCGGCCTGATGCTGACCGGCTTGTTTCTGGTGGCGATTGCCCTGGTCACCCTAGTGTCGCCCGAGGAAGGACCGAGGGGCCCGGTTTTCGATTGGCGGGAGAAACTGTCGGCGGTCTTCCGCGCCACCGGCATCGTGACGATCATCCTGATCACGATCGGCGGCATCTATACCGGCTTCTTCACGCCGGTCGAGGCCGCCGGCGTCGGCGCCTTCTTCGCCTTTATCATGCTGATCATCCGCGGCAAATGCACGCCGCGCGTCCTGTGGACGGTCAGTGCCGAGACCCTGCGAACCACCGGTATGGCGTTTTTCATTCTGATGGGCGCCAATGTCTTCGCGCCCTTCGTGGCCCTGTCGCACCTGCCGGAGACCATCGCCGGCGCGATGGCCGGCCTGGCGCTCGGCACCTACGGCACGCTCGCTATCATCCTGTTCGGCTATGTCATCCTGGGCATGTTCATCGAGGGCCTGTCGCTGCTGGTGATCACACTGCCCATCGTCTTTCCGCTGGTCGTGTCGCTCGGCTTCGACCCGATCTGGCTCGGCGTCGTCATGGTGATCGTGCTTGAAATGGGGCTGATCTCGCCGCCGATCGGCGTCAATGTCTTCGTCGTCAAGAGCATCGTGCCGGACGTGAAAATGGAGACCATCTTCGCCGGCATCATGCCATTCTGGCTGGCCATGATCGTCGCTCTCGCCGCCCTGGTGGCGGTACCGGATATCGCCTTGCTGCTGCCGAACGCGATGTTCAACTAGCGCCCATGTACCCATAAACGACAAAGTCTGCTTTCAACCGTTCACCGGCCGTTTCTGATGCGACGGGCGATGTCGCAGTTGCGGACGGAGCGAACCCACAGGCTCCTTTACCGAATGTCTGGTACTGAAAGTCTGCCGAGGCTTATGATACCATAACATAATGGATATCGAGCTTTTGAACGAGGCGAACATTCGGGCCATCATTGCAGGTGGGGGAGGCAATGGGTGGAAGCACCACCCTCTTTTTTGGGCGGAGCGTCTTAGCAAAACCGATGCCGGCGAGCAGACCACTTTGGTGGCAATGAAAGACGGTCAAGCGCTAGGCTACGGCAGTCTGGTTTGGCGTTCAGTATACGCACGCTTCGCGGCAAATGACATTCCAGAAATTCATGATGTGGCTACTGCTAAACACTTTCGTCACACAGGAGTTGCCACGTCTATCATCGCTAGACTGGAGGGGATAGCGATCCAACGCGGGCGGTCATTGGTTGGTATCGGCGTCGGCCTTTATGCGGATTATGGTTCCGCCCAGAGACTCTATGTATCTCTTGGTTACGTGCCCGATGGATTCGGAGTTACGTATCGCGGATCGCCTGTGAAACCCGGTGCACGATATGCTGTCGATAACGACTTAATCCTTTGGATGACAAAGGACTTGGCTTAGATCGGCACTTCCTCTTGGCTGGCACATTTTGCCTCAGCAAATCTGACCTTCGCAAAGCGCGCAGCATGCAGCACTTTGGGCTCGTTCCGGCCGAATCCCGCATTTCAGCAAATTCCATTTTCAGTATTACGGTGAGCGTCAATGACGGCCCTTTGCGGACGTTCATATATGACTGAGTCTGTGTTTTGCATCCGTCAAAGGAGACGTTCGCCGCGTTTGCGCAATGAAGCCCGATCTGAATTCACACATCGCCGACAAAGTGACAGAGTTCGTCCAAGACGCATCTTTGATTTACGTCGCGTTGAGCGCTGTCGCTTGTCTTAAATTCAACCGAGCTTACAACACTGCTGGACGCAGCGGGTGAAAACGTCATTTGTCCACAATGCTAATCGCGGATTTGTCTTTTTTGTCAACTCTACCCCTCAGTCCAGAAGCGCTTCCTCGAATTCCATATCTGACAGGATCCGGGGACCCCGGTCAGTGATGAGAATCTGCTGTTCAAGCTTGACGCCCTCGCGTCCGCCCGGAGTCCCGGCATAGCTTTCGACGCAGACAACCATGCCCGGCTCGATGATACCGTCATGGCCGATGGCCTTTACCCTGTCGGCGTGGATTATCAGCGGGAATTCGTTGCATAATCCCGAACCGTGGGCGATAGCCGGTTGTTCGTGGGCGCGGTACGCTTCCGGCATGCGAAAGGCCAAGTCGGCGATTTCGTAGAACGACCGCCCGGGTTGAAACAGCTCAACATTGCGGCTGACCTGTTCGTGGGCGAGATTGTAAAGGCGGCGCTGGTCGTCACAGGGGCGGGCTTCGCCGACGGTCCAGCTGCGCGAGATGTCCGCACCATAGCCGTGGGGGCCGATCATGTCCGAATCCAGGCAGATGATGTCGCCCGCCTCGACCCGGCGGTCGCTCGATTCCTGGTACCAGGGGTTGGTGCGTGGTCCCGAGCTCAAGAGGCGTGTCTCGATCCAGTCTCCGCCGTATTGGATGTTGGTCTGGTGCAGAATGGACCAGATGGCGTTTTCGGTCATGCCGGGCCCTGTCTGCGCGATCATCCGACGGATCGCCTCCTGGCACACAGCGACGGATTGGGTGATCGCGTCCACCTCTTCCCTGGTCTTGATCAGCCGCGCTAAGTGGGCAACCTCGAAACCATCGTAGAGGACGATCTGTGCGTCGCGCAGCAGATCGACACCCAGGGGATCGAGCCTGTCCACGGCGAGCCGCTGGTTGCCGCCGCCATGGATTCTCATCAGATCGATGATTTCCGCCGCCCAGTCCTTGGCGAACTCAGCCACCCGTGGGCCCGACACGAAGTGATACCAGGTCTTGGCGATGCGCACCTCGTCGACGGCGGGGCGACCCTCGACCATGAATTCGCAGCCGGCATATTCGAACAGGATTGTCGGTCCTTCCGCTGCCACGAAGACGTAGCGGCAGGGATTGTGCAGGGAATAGACCTGCATGTTCGTCGTGCCAGTAGCGTAGCGGATGTTGACAGGATCGTAGAACAGGCCGGCTGCACAATCGCACTCGATCAGCTTCCCTTTCAGCCGGGCAATACGGCCCAGATCAAGGCGGCGATGCCAGTCGGCATCCCGATCCGGTGTCAGATCGCTCATCATGTCAGTCAGCCAGGCCATCGCTGTGGCGGCGGTTTTCGGCATCGATGTGTTCCCGCATGACCCGACCATAGACCCGCAGCGTGCTTTCCACGCTGCCGATAAAGCCCGGCTGGCGCGCAAAGCCGAAAATCACAGTGTCGCGATGACCGCTACCGATGGGCGGCACCCGGTGAAGCGAATAGCGACCTTTGAAGATCTGCAGGTCACCGACCTGAAGGTCGAGCACCTTGACGGGGTCGTGTTTCCCATCGAGCACGTCCCGAACGGCGTCGAAATTCTCGTTGCCTGGCTTGCGGATATTCGGGCAGTATTCGAACTGTCCGCCGGTGCTGGCGCGCCGGGTCATCAGGCTGACGATGAATTCATTGGCGTCGAAGTGCCAGTTGAGCACATTGCCCGCACCCATCGTGTTGATGATGAGGCCGCGCATAGGGTCGGCGAACTGATGCAACGCATCCGCCTCCAGGCAAGCGGCAACGAAGTGAGCCAGGTGCGGGCTGTTATAGAGCTGCTGTATGCCCGTTTCCATCGGGATCAGGTCACGGGTGACACTGCCGGAAGTCGTGCGGTGGGCACGCCGGCGCGGATGACCTTCGGAGTAGCCGGCATCGGGTCCGCTGCCATAGGGGGTGTATTCCTCGTGGCTCTTGAGCGCCAGTCCGGACAGGCCTTCGGTTTCACGGGCGAGCGTGTCGCGGGCATCCTCCCGGATAAAACCGGGAATCCGTGCACAGCCATCACGGGCAAGGCCCGCGCGGGCCTCCCCGATTGCCGACGCGAGGATCGGGTTCTGCGGTTCGTGAATCGGATAGCGTGCGAGGTCGACGAGCGATAAGGCGTCGAGCGGGGTTACAGAAAACTCAGCTATTAGCATTGCATATCTTCTCCATCTCCGGCGACTGCCAGGCTGGTATCAAATTCGATTTTCAAAGAGACAACGGGTGTCGATGGTGGAAGATTAGGCTTGACCCGTGATCCAAACAAACTCAAAGTTTCCCGGATTTAATTGAAAGGAATTCAATAATTCGCAGCCGTCTGGAACTGCACCACCTCGATATGCTGACGGCGATAGAGGACAGCCGTTCATTCGCCGACGCGGCCGAACGGCTGCACATATCGCCCTCCGCGCTGAGCCACCGCCTGCGTGAGGCGGAACGGCGCCTGGGGGTGCGGCTGTTCCAGCGCCAGGGCCGTCGCCGGCGCCCGACAGCCGCTGCGCAGATCCTGGCACAGACGGCCCGGCGGCTGCGGGCCGAACTCGAACAAGCCGAACGCTCAGCCGTGGCCGCCTCGACCAACATTACTGAAATCGTCCGACTGTCCGTCGCGGTCTACAACGCGTTCCACTGGTTGCCGGCGTTCCTTTCCCGGTTCGAGGCCATCGAGCCGGCGATCCGGATCGAGATCGAGACCCACGGCATCGCGGCGCCCTATGAAAACCTGGTCAACCGCACAATTGACATTGTGCTGACACCGGACACGGTCCTGCCGCGCCCGCTCGAGGCAAAGGATCTGTTTGAGGACGAGCTCGTCGCAGTGGTGCCACCGGGACACGCCTATGCGACGCAGCCCTTCTTGACTGGGTCGGATTTTCTGTCGGAAACCTATCTGACCTATTCGCTGATCAAGCAGCCGGGTTTTGAGGCAGACCGTGTCTGGGCCGCCGAGGACGTGATGCCGGTGCACGAGCAGGTCGTTGGATCGATCGAAGCTATCACCGAGTTGATCAAGGCCGGTTTCGGCATTTCGATCCTTAGCCACTGGGCTCTTTACCCCCAAATCGATGCCGGCGCGTTGTGCCCGGTGCGCACGACACGAAAGGGCCTGCACCTGACCTGGCGAGCACTTCTGCTTGCCAGCGCGGAACTCGGCTCCCCCGAGCGCCGCGTGGCCGATGCCTTGGTAGCTTGGTTCGCGGAAAACCCGCCTCCGGGACTGGGACCCATCGAGCATTGAGGAGCCGGTGCATCGTTAGTTGCCGATGGATCTGTGCAGCTACAGCGACATTTTCCAAAGATCTTGCAAGGATTCTGTCGGCCCGGAGCGGACATTGCTGTTTTAGGAAACTGTTAGATAATTTCCTCGCTTTGCGGACATTCAATTTGGTCAATCTCCTACTTTAGGCTTTAATCAAAACCATGCCTGTTTCGACCATACTAAAGCTTCTTGGGTTGTCTCAAAAGCACCACCACTTTGTAAGCGAAAGGAAGCCTGAATGTATCCAATTGACAGCAGACTATGAAAAAATTCTTCGACAAACAAACGAAGTGCTCACAGGTGCGAAATTGATGTTTGATACTTATCTCGCGCAATTGCCGTTAGATGTACGGGAAATTGAAGAGTTAATTGAGCAACAGCTTGAAAGTGTTACAATGGCCCTCACTCAAGTCGAGGAACAACGAGAATTGCAGATTTCAACAAAAGCAAGAGAACTTAGCACAGATAAGTGGGACGAACTAATTTCACGCCGAAAGACGCAATTAGGAGCTGCAGAATATCTGTTACAGAACGCCAAAGCTTCAAAGAAAAAAATAGCATCCATGTGTGCTACAATCCAGCAATGAAATCGGCCCTTTGCTGACATTCGTTCATCAAAACAATCTTCGTATGAAGCGGACGTTTACAGACTGACCGAAAACAGCTTGCGTTAATCGTTCTCACTTCTTCCGTTCAGCCTCAATCTTCCGATTCCATTCATATAGGTCGTGGATGGGCGGATTGTCTTCGCCATCCGGTATGATCACATCATCATCGGGGCTGATGGCCATTGCATCGACATCGTGACAGTCGATCTGCCAAGCTTCGCGTACATGAAACTTTCGTTTCAGGATCGCGTGGTCAACGATCATTTCTGGTTGGCCATCTTCTCCAACAATCGCCGGTACTAGCCAATAGCATCCGATCGCGTCGAGACCGCGCAGGAACATATCCAGATTGTCGTGATTGTTTACCGTCATCGTGGTTTTTCGTGACACGATGACAAACTGCGTGCGCTCATCTTTTGGCAGGGCTTCGATGTCGCGACTTAGGCAACCGCGATAGTGGAACGGGTTTTCGCGATCTATCCCTTTCACGATGCTGATACGGATTTCGTCTTTCGTATCGCGTTCACCGAACCTGTCTCTCCACTCTCGAAAAATGGCTCGCGCATTGTGATCACTGCTAAACATCAATCCTAGAATTGGTGGCTGATCCGGCCCCGCATAAGCATAAAGCATGCCTTTCCAGCCCGCTGCGTCCCATAATTGTTGGCTGATGATTGAACTCACGGCCAGGTCTTTATGACTTTTCAGATCGCCGAAAATCTTGGCGGCTAACGGCTGCTCACCTTCGCCGACATCGGGCAGTATTTTCGGGGTGACAACCGGAGCATCGTCTCGGCGGTCATACGGACGCTCGACCCAATAATCCCAATCGGAAAGCTTACCAACATAACTACCGAGAAACCGGTTGCGAGAAATGCCGATCCTGCAAAACATACTCGCACGATCAAATGCCCGTTCGATTCCGATAAGCTGATTCAGCGTTTCGGAGTAGTCGGGCAGCATCAAAGTATGAGCCAGAGCAACACTTGCAAATTTGACCAGATGCTCCACAAACTGTGCTTGTTGGTCGAAGTTCCTTGTATTCCAAGTGGCGGGTACGGTCACCGAAAGCACGCTTCCATAGGCGATAAATTCAGCACTCGCATTAGTCGCCGCATCGTCCTGTTGAATACGAACCTCCAGCCGTTCCCGATGGGGATAAGCGCTCGAGTTTAGCAGCGTTGAGATCAGTGACTCGAGGAAGGAGACATGCGCTTCAGCGAGCAGCAAGCCATCCTCACTCGATGGAGCTTTGATATGTATTGACACTCCCATGAGAGTCGTGCTGACCGATTCAAATTCGTCGTCCAGTAACACGATTTCCTTTGGCAAATCTCTGCAGGCAGGTTGCGCAGCAATCATCGCCATCATGTCATGAATTTCAGCATCATCTGTTCCCTGCGGGATCGACCCGTTATCTCGCAAAACATCAATGTGGCCAAGTCGATAGAGCAGAGCCGCGCGTGCAGTGAAAAGAAGCGATTGCTCCAAAATGTCCGGCAATCGTGTCAATCGCTGAATTTGGTGATCCGGCAAATCGATCAAGAGGCACGCGAGCAGTCGATCATATTCGACGAGCTTCTCTTCTAGTCTGGTCCGGCTTTCGTCCGTAAGCGGTAAAAGTTCATTGAGGGTGCGAAGAAACTGAATGCCCCTGACAAAGTCGGTGATGTGCCCCAACTGAAGCGACAACATTGTGAACAAGCTGTATGTAGGAACAATCTCAATTCGGAATTCCGACTCTTTTTCCGACAGGGCCGATGCCTGACCAACAGCAGCAAGTGCCGCACCGCGAGCCGCCCATAGGAGACCCGCCCCGCGATACGCGACAGCCAGATAGTATAGCGCCTGTGTCTGTTCTTCCTTGCTCTCGTCCTTCATGAAGTTGACGACCGCTCGCCCCAGAGATTTGATCGCATCGATCGGTTTTTCGGCGTTCAGCTTTCGCTCACCCTGCCTGAGATACAACTCACCTGCGGTGCGTTCTTTGTCGCGCTCCGCCAGAAATTCGGCCAGTTTTTCAAGAAGTGCATCGAACACTTCGCTTTCCGGGACCACAGGCATAAGGGCCTCAACCATCGAATCCACCAGGCCGGCAGGGAATTCACCCAAACCTTTTGCTCTATCGATGATGTCCGACAACCCAAGCCAGGTCTCGTCGAAATTGCTGTGTTCTCCTGCGAGTGCCTTTTCGTTCAGCGTATGAAATAGGAGCAGTGTTTCTGCGTGCAGCGAATTGTTAGGGCTCGATTTGTCAGCAACCAGTTCAACGAGCTTGGTTTTGAGGCGAGCCGTCCGCGTCTCCAGCAGGAGATCGCTAGATGATTCCAGACCGTTTACAACTCGTCCAACAATCAGCTGGTGTAGGTTGCACACCTTACTGATATGGTGGGCGTGATCGGTTTCGAACGCAATCTGTTCGACCTCCTCGTAGAGGTCCAGCATTCCGATAACGTCGTCAAACCACCAAAATCTAGTCCAGGCCTGTCCGTATGTGGCTCTGAGCAGCTGATATTTGGCCCCATATTTCTTTGCAAAATCGATCGCGCGCAAAAACCGGCCTTCGGTCTCATAACGCGGTTTTTCCAAATGTCGCGAAAGCGACGCCGCCTCAAAAGTGTCTGAAACAGCCTGCGTTCGATCAGAAGTTGCGTCGCCGAGCTTAGTTAGCCGGTCTTCGATTTCATCAAGCTCTTGCTGGCGCTCGAAGTCTCGTGGCCCCAGCTTCACACTTTCTGGGTCGTGCTTGCCGGCGTTGAGGTGTTCGAATGCAAGATCCTTGTGATTGTGCTCGAAGACGCGATCGATCAGCCACTCACGATCCAATATTGTAACAGGGACACCATGCTTAGTTTTCAGCTCATCTTCGATCCGCAGCCTATCTCTGGCGCGGGTCGGCCTACTCGTTACGAAGATGATCTTTGTGTAGCCGCGCTTCGTCTCAACAATCCCTTTGACATCCGAGCGAACCTTGTCGGACCAAGCCTTCTTGGCGCTAAATGCAAAAGCCCACTTTTCCTGCCTGCTAGTTGCGTCCCCTACATACCAGCGTTCTGAGATTTTAGTATCCACAGGATAGGTCTCAGTATCCACCTTGCCGTCACCGCCGCCTTCTGGGCCGGTCTGTGGACGTAGGTTCGGACAAATCTCGCGCTCGCAAATCTTGCGCGCAAAATTCTCAAAGTCTCTGTGCTGGTTGCGGTCGGTAAGCGAATCGAGCTGATGACTCAACTCGGATTGACCTAGTCGATAGGCATCCGTGTTTTGGCTATCAGAGTACAAATAAGGGCGTTTTGCCCGCATTACTTCCGAAGGCCTAGGGACATGCTGATTCGATTGCGCCATGGAACGGAAACTAGCACATGTGGTTGTAATTCGGTTTCAGATTTCACATCCACGGAAGGTACTCAAATGGTTGCTTTGGGTTACAGCGAATGGTGCGCGCTTGTGCAGTCAATGACCGCTTCCCGCCCACTCAAGACATGTCCCCGAGTGTAGTATAATAACAAATATGGGGCTCGCTTCGGTCGATCGGTGTTTTGAGTGCAAGGTCCGCTTCGAAAGGGAAACAGATCTTGAGAAAGAGGCTATTGGCGTGATTCAAGCTCCCAAAAAGGAGCAGTCCGAATGCGCTATGCCCTCACGGATGCTAAGTAACGTCTCATAGAACCAATCCTGCCCTGCAAGCCCCGAGGCATCCCACGCGTGGATAACAGGCGGGTTCTGCTGAATGGCATCTTCTGGGTGTTGAGGCCTGGAGCACCGTGGCGCGACTTGCGGGAGCGATACGGTCCGGACACGACCTGCTATGACCGCTTCGTGGGTTGACGGTGCCGGATATCGCGTTGCTGCTGCCGAAGGCGATGTTCAACTAACCCCCGGCCACGGTGGCCTTTTTGCGCTTGTGATAGGTCAGCGCCATCGCGATACAGTGTTCCAGCTCGGCCTGCGGTATATCCTCGCCGTCCTTCAGCACCAGCCCGCGGTTACCCTCATAATCGAAGCTTGTCGGATAGCGGGTTCGGAAATCGGCAATGAGCGAGGTCTGGCAATGGCAAAACAGCGCCGGCCGGTCGTCCTTGCTGACCCCCAGACGGACGGTGCTGCCGGATTTCGGCCGCACCGTCAGGTAGCTCGGCTCGCCCCATTTCAGCGTCTCGATGATTTCGCCGACACCGTCCGTTTCCTCCGCCACACGCAATATCAAATCCCGCAGAGCAAAAAGGCGCGGCCGTGCCTGCGCAGGCAAAGCCTCGAAAGCAGCCGCGACATCGGGCGGCATCTCAGCGGTCTTCAACATCGTCAACGTCCTCGGTCCGTCACTACATTGTTGCGCCGATCTGCCAGGGAACGAACTCCAGATCGCCAAGGCCCTGGGCTTCCGACAGGGTCCTTTCACCGGAGGCCACCGCCAGGATGCGACGGAAGATCTCCTCGCCGACGTCCTCGACGCTCGCGCCTTCCGTGATCATGCGGCCGGCCCCGATATCCATGTCCTCCGGCATGCGCTCGAACACATCGTTGTTGGTCGCGATCTTGATCGACGGCGACGGCTTGGCGCCAAAGGCCGAGCCGCGCCCGGTGGTGAAACAGACAATTGTGCAGCCGCTGGCGATCTGGCCGGTGACCGAACAGGGGTCGTAGCCCGGGCTGTCCATGAAGACGAAGCCCCTGGCGTCAATCGGCTCGCCATAGAGATAAACCCCGTTCAAGGGGCCGGTGCCGGCCTTGGCAACGGCGCCAAGCGATTTTTCGAGGATGGTGGTGAGGCCGCCGCGCTTGTTGCCGGGTGTTGGGTTGTTGTCCATCGAACCGAAATTGCGGGCCGTATAGTCCTGCCACCACGCGATGCGGTCGACCAGTTTCCGGCCGATCTCAGGCGTCGCGGCGCGTCGGGTCAACAGGTGTTCCGCGCCATAGATCTCGGGTGTCTCGGCCAGCACCGCCGTGCCGCCGTGGCGCACCAGCAGATCGGCCGCATGGCCGAGCGCCGGATTGGCCGTGATGCCCGACCAGCCATCCGATCCGCCGCATTGCAAGGCCAGCGTCAGATCGGCCGCCGGACAGGATTCGCGCCGGACGCCATCGGCCAGCGGAAGCATGGATTTGACGATCTCGACGCCCGCATCGATGGTTTTGCGAAGGCCGCCGGTCGTCTGGATGTTCATGGTGTGAAACAGCGGTCCGCGGCGAATTTGATAGGCATCGAGCAGGAAGTCGATCTGGTTGACCTCACAGCCGAGCCCGACCAGGAGCACACCGGCGAGATTGGGGTTGCGGGCATAGCCCCACAGCACACGCTGCAGATTGGCGAAACCGTCGCCATTGTCGGCCATGCCGCAGCCGGTGCCGTGGACAAAGGCGACCACGCCGTCGACATTCGGATAGGCCGCCATCACCTCCGGCGTAAACGCCGCGGCGATGAACCGCGCCGCTGTCGCCGAACAGTTCACGCTGGTCAGCACACCGATATAGTTGCGGGTGCCGACCCGGCCACTGTCGCGGCGGAACCCCAGGAATGTCGCCCGTTCACCATCCGGCACCGGCTGGAGCGGGCGGGCGTCGACGCAGAATTCGTAGTCGTGGCCGGTCGGCCGGTAATCCAGATTGTGGCTGTGGACATGGGCGCCGGCGGCAATGTCGCGCGAGGCGAAGCCGATCACCTGTCCATATTTGCGCACCGCCTCGCCGGCCATCAGCGGACGTGTGGCGATCTTGTGGCCCGAGGGCACCGCGTCAGCGGCGATGAGGTCGCCCAGTCTTTCGCCATGATCGATCGACCGCAGGGCGACAATGACGTCATCCCGCGGGTTGAGTCTTATGGTCGAACCGAGTTTCTCGAGCATGACGATGGCCTAGTTGTTCGGCTTTCGCCCCTACGTTTCGGCGACTATAGCCCATTTGGTGCGGTTGATGTCACCGCCACATGTCAGCAGACCGCATCGAGCCCGGCCTTTGGCGTCGCCGACAGGCGACAGCGCTATGGGAGGTTGCTCTTCGCCTGAAATCAGCCGGCGGTCCATCCGCCATCGACCAACAGGGCGGTTCCCGTGATCATCGCCGAGGCGTCGGAGGCGAGAAACACCACCGCGCCCATGATGTCCTCGACCTCGCCGACGCGACCAAGCTTGATCTTGTCCTCGATCCAGCGGACGCGCTCCGGATTGTCGAAGGTCTTTTCGGTCAGCGGCGTGCGAATGAAGGTCGGGCCAACCGTGTTGACGCGAATTCCGTGCGGTCCGAATTCGATGGCCATCGACTTCGTGAACCCTTCAACGGCGTGTTTCGAGGCGCAATAGACAGCCCGGTCAATCCCGCCCACATGCCCCATCTGCGACGAAATCGTCATCAGGGAACCGGTCCGTCCGGCCGCGATCAGCCCCTTTGCAACAGCTTGGACAAGGAAATAAGCACCCTTCAGGTTGACATCCAGGACAGCATCGAAGTCCGACGCCGCCGTCTCGGCCGCGGGGCCATGGCGCGCGAGCCCGGCGCTGTTGACCAATATGTCGAACGGGCCGGCCGCCTCGACAGCCGCGCTCATGCGCTCGATATCGCCGATATCGAACGGCAGCGCCGCGGCTTTCCAACCCCGCTCTTCGAAATGCGCGACGGTTTCATCGACGCGGGCAGCGTTCCTGGCCGTGAGCCAAACGTCCGCGCCGGCTTCGGCCAGCGCCACGGCGCATCCAAGTCCGATACCGGATGTCGCACCGGTCACCAGGGCGCGTTTGCCGTCGAGGCGAAAGGACGGCGTCTTGGGAAGCGTGGGCATTGTGGTCTCATCTCCAGGCATTGCGGCCCCTGTTGAATGCGCGGAGCCGCGCCACGGCGTCAAGCCGACTCTGCGATAAACACTCAGAAGATCGGCTCAAGCCGGTCTGCGCGGCAGCTCCAGCGCCTCAAAGGTCGTCTGCTTTCTTCCCGTCACGCATTTGTCATTGTCAACGCAGATTGAACAAACCTTCTCGCGCGCCGCCCTCATTGGCTTTGTTTTCGGCGCCATATAGGGCCTGTCGGGCCACTCGTGCTGCCCCCTCAACAACGGTTACTTGGAGAAGACGATCATGAAGCATATCGCCACCGCATTCACCGCCCTGGTTGTCGCGGCCCCCGCTCTCGCCAACGACATTGTGGTTCCGTCGGGGACCTATGCCATTGATCCTGCCCATACGCGCGTGGTCTGGCAGGTCAACCACTTCGGCCTGTCCGAGTATACGGCGGTGTTCAACGATGTCTCAGGCACGTTGAATTTCAATGCGGAAGACCCGACCGCCAGCACCCTGGTCGCCAACGTCGATCCGGCTTCCATCGTGACCGCGCATCCTTTTGCCGAACAGACCGATTTCGATGCCGAGTTACGCGGCGCACAATGGCTGGATACGGCCGGTTTCCCCGAGGCGACCTTCACGTCCAATAAGATCGAAATCACCGGCGACAATACCGGCACGGTCGAGGGCGAACTGACTTTCAGGGGTGTCACGCAGCCGGTCACTTTCGACGTCACCCTGTTCGGCCGGCTTGAGCAGCATCCTATGGCGCCGACGGCCGCGCTCGGCTTCACCGCCGAAGGAACCATCAAGCGATCGGATTATGGATTGACAACGCTGCTTCCCCTGATCGGCGACGACGTGCAACTGACCATCGTCACCGAAATGCTTCTGCAGCAATAAGGGCTGACGACGATGAGGGGGCACACGACCGACACGGAGCGCTACACGACCGTCGCGATCGCCCTTCACTGGGCCATCGCGGCGGCGATCCTGTTTCAGCTCATCGGCGGCCTGTGGATGGTGGAATTCGCCGCGCAGAACAGCACGCTGCGTTTTTCCGTCTACCAGATCCACAAGACAGTGGGCCTCCTCATTCTGGCTCTTTCATTGGCCCGGCTCGCTTGGCGCATCGGTCATCGCGCGCCGGCACCGCTCGCCCACTGGTCGCGGCTGGAAAAAGCGGCCTCAAAGGGCGTGCATATCGCGTTTTATGTCGTGATGATCGCGGCACCGCTCAGCGGCTGGGCGATGGCGTCGGCATCGCCGACCAATATTCGCACCTTCCTGTTCTTGCAGGAATGGCTGCCTTTCGCGCATCTTCCGGGCTTCGGCGCGCTGGAGCTCAGCGATCGGGAAGCGGTGGAACATTTTCTGAAACAGGCGCATGCAGCACTGGCCCTGTTGATGGTCGGCCTCCTCGCCCTGCATGTCGGCGGAGCCCTCAAACATCAGTTCCGTGACCGCGACCGGATCCTTGACCGTATGTCGCTCGGTGGCGGACGCGTAGCGTCCATCCGAGGCGGACGGCCGGACAAGGCCATACGCCTTGCCGCCGTGACGTTGCCGCTTCTGTTGATCGGCGGCGGTGTCATCGGCGGCATCGGCACCGCGCGCAACGGGGGCGAAACCGCCTCGGCCGCGCGGTTTGCCGCCGCACCGGTGCAGAGCGGCGCATGGACGGTCCTCGCCGACGACAGCACACTGTCCTTTTCGATCAACAACAACGGCGCCGACGTCCTCGGCAGCTTCGACAATTGGACGGCGGCGATCGCTTTCGATCCCGAACGGCTCGACGAGGCTTCCGCGACGGTCGAGATCGACATGGCGAGCTACGCGATCGACGACGCTATCCTGCGCACGCAGATCGCCGGCGACGATGGTTTCGCGATCGCCGGCTTCCCGGCCGCGACGTTCACCAGCACCGACTTCCGGGCCGATGGCGACGGTTACATCATGGACGGTGTCCTGACCCTGCGCGGCATCAGCCTTCCCGTCAGTATTGCCTTTACGTTCGAGCCGGACGGCGATGTCGCCCGCGTCATCGGCTCGGCGGTGCTCGACCGCACCGATTTCGGCATCGGCACCGCAGGCGCGCCGGACGAGACCTGGCTGAAAAATGCCGTCACGGTCGTCATCGACCTGACGGCACAGCGCAGTTCCTCCTGATGTTGGCCGGCGAGCGTCAGCCCGCCTGCCGATTTCGGAGTTGGGGAAGAATGTCGTCCCTTGTCAGCGGCGCAAGACGAATTCGGGATCCCCGCTATCGGTTGCGGCGCAGCCCGGCGACATCGGCGAGAACCGTGTTGGCGGCCTCGATAATGTTCGACCCGGGACCGAAGATCTCGGCCACGCCCGCGTCGCGCAGGAAGCCATAATCCTGTTCCGGAATGACGCCGCCGCAGATGACAATGATGTCATCGCGCTTTCGGTCCTTGAGATGGCCGATCAGCTCCGGCACGAGCGTGCGGTGGCCGGCCGCCAGAGACGATACGCCGATCACATCGACACCGAGATCGACGGCCTTCTGCGCCACTTCCTCCGGCGTTTCGAACATATCGGAAAGCGCGACGGCGAAGCCCATGTCATTGAAGGCCGTGGCAATCACCTTGGCGCCGCGGTCATGCCCGTCCTGGCCCATCTTGGCAACCAGGATGCGCGGTTCGCGGTCGCGCTCTTTGACAAATGCATCGATCTTGCTGCGCACCGCCTCATATTCCGCGTCGCCGCGATAGGCGTCGCCATAGACGCCGGAAATCATCCGCGTCGTCGCCTTATGGCGGTTGAAAGCCCGCTCCATGGCATCCGATATCTCGCCAAGGGTGGCGCGGGCGCGCGCCGCCTCGATGGCGGCCTCCAAAAGATTGCCCTTGGCGCTTGTCGCCACGTCTTCAAGCACCCCGAGTGCCCCGTCACAGGCCGTCTGGTCGCGAGAGCCGCGAATACGGTTGAGCCGTTCGATCTGGGCGTTGCGCACCTTGGCGTTGTCAATCTCCAGGATATCGATCTGCGGCTCATCCTCCAGCCGGAAGCGGTTGACGCCGACGATGACATCCTCGCCCTTGTCGACGCGTGCCTGGCGACGCGCGGCCGCCTCCTCGATGCGCAGTTTCGGCAGCCCCTGCTCGACCGCCTTGGTCATCCCGCCGAGGCTCTCGACCTCCTCGATCATGCTCCAGGCCTCCTCTGCCAGCGCATCGGTCAGCGCCTCGACATAGTAGGACCCGCCGAGCGGGTCGACGACCTGGGAGATGCCGGTCTCATGCTGCAGGATAAGCTGGGTGTTTCGGGCGATCCGGGCCGAAAACTCCGTCGGCAACGCCAGCGCCTCGTCAAAGGAGTTGGTGTGCAGCGACTGGGTTCCGCCGAGCACCGCGGCCATCGCCTCGAAAGCGGTGCGCACGACGTTGTTGTAGGGGTCCTGCTCCGTCAGCGATACGCCGGAGGTCTGGCAATGGGTGCGCAGCATTTTCGACCGCTCGCTCCTGGCGCCGAAATCCGTCATGATGCGCGCCCACAATCGGCGCGCGGCGCGCAACTTTGCCACTTCCATGAAGAAATTCATGCCGATGCAGAAGAAGAAGGACAGGCGCCCGGAAAACGCGTCGACATCGAGCCCGCTGCGCATCGCCGCGCGCACATACTCCATGCCATCGGCCAACGTATAGGCGAGTTCCTGCGCCAGCGTCGCGCCCGCCTCCTGCATGTGATAGCCGGAGATCGAGATGGAGTTGAATTTCGGCATTTCGCGTGCCGTGTAGGCAATAATGTTGGAGACGATGCGCATCGACGGCTCAGGCGGATAGATGTAGGTGTTGCGAACCATGAACTCCTTCAGAATGTCATTCTGAATGGTGCCGGACAGGTCCGCGCGGTCGACCTCCTGCTCTTCGCCGGCGACAATGAACATGGCGAGCACCGGGATCACCGCACCATTCATCGTCATCGACACCGACATCTTATCCAGCGGAATGCCATCGAACAGGATCTTCATGTCCTCGACGGAATCGATGGCGACACCCGCCTTGCCGACATCGCCGACGACGCGCGGGTGATCGGAGTCATAGCCGCGATGCGTGGCGAGATCGAAGGCAACCGAGAGGCCCTTCTGTCCGCCCGCCAGGTTCTTTCGATAGAAGGCGTTGGATTCCTCGGCGGTGGAAAAGCCGGCATATTGCCGGATGGTCCAGGGCCGACCGGCATACATCGTGGCGCGTACACCACGGGTGAAGGGTGCAAATCCGGGCCGTTCCCGTGCCGCCTCGTCCGATACGTCCTCAGCCGTGTAGAGCGGCTTCACGGGAATGCCCTCGGGCGTGTGCCAGATCAGGGTCTCGGGATCGACGCCCTTCAGCTCCTTGCCCGCGAGTTCGAGCCAATCGCGCTTCGTCTCGGTCATGTCTGTCTCCCTGTCGTCGCTCCGTGGACCTACGCCTCGAACTCCATGATGACCTCGTCCACCGCCAGGCTGTCGCCTTCCCTGACCGGGATTCTCGCGACGACACCGCCCTTCTGCGCCCGCAGCACATTTTCCATTTTCATTGCTTCGACAATGGCGAGCGGCTGCCCCTCGACGATCGCATCGCCTTCGTCGACATGCAGTTTCACCACCAGGCCGGGCATCGGGCACAGCAGCATGGCGGATGTGTCGGGTGGAAGCTTCTCAGGCATCAGCGCTGCCAGTTCCGCCACGCGGTTGCCCAACACCTGCACAACAAGATCGGCGCCGCGGTGGCGCAGGCGAAAGCCTCCGGCCACGGGGTCGACTTTGAAGACGGCCAGGTTCGACGCCATGCGCATCACGGCGAGCCTCTCGCCCGGCGACCAATCGGTCTCGATCAGAAACTCGACCTCGCCGACCCGTGCAATGAAGAGGCCGTCCTCCGCACGGATACGAACGGGACGGTTCTCGCGACCGACGCGCACCGTCCGATCGGCGGTGTCAACGGGTCCTTGCTCGGCAAAACGCGGATCGGCGATGGATCTCTTGCGATTACGTTCGATCGCGTCCAGAACGGCGGCCACGGCGGCAAAATGCGTCAACAGGTCGGAACCCGGCTCCACCCCCTGGAAACCATCGGGATATTCCTCGGCGATGAAGGCCGTCGTCAAGCGACCCGCCTTGAAACGCGGGTGGTCTATCACCGCGGACAGGAACGGCAGATTGTGGCCGATGCCTTCCACTTCAAAGGCGTCCAGCGCATCGCTCATTGCCGAAATCGCTTCGTCGCGATCGCGGCCCCAACTGCACAATTTGGCGATCATCGGGTCGTAGAACATGGAGATCTCGCCGCCCTCGAAGACGCCGGTATCGTTGCGCAGCAGCGTGCCGTCGGCATTGCCCCCCTCCAACGGCGGTCGGTAGCGGGTCAGCCGTCCGATTGAAGGCAGGAAGTCGCGATAGGGATCCTCCGCATAAAGCCGGCCCTCCATCGCCCATCCGTCGAGGCGGACATCCTCCTGCGCCATGGACAAAGTTTCGCCGGCGGCGACCTGGATCATCTGCTCGACCAGGTCCACGCCCGTAATCAACTCGGTAACGGGATGCTCAACTTGCAGCCGCGTGTTCATCTCCAGAAAGTAGAAATTGCGGTCCTTGTCGACAATGAACTCGACGGTTCCGGCACTGGCATAGTCGACGGCACGCGCCAGCGCCACGGCCTGCTCGCCCATGGCCTGGCGCGTCGACGCGTCGAGAAAGGGCGACGGCGCCTCTTCGATGACCTTCTGGTTGCGGCGTTGGATCGAGCATTCGCGCTCACCCAGATAGATGCAATTGCCGTGACCGTCCGCCAGCACCTGGATCTCGATATGGCGCGGTTCGGTGACAAACTTTTCGATAAAGATCCGGTCGTCTCCAAAGCTCGACGCCGCCTCGGATTTCGCCCGTTCGAACCCTTCCTGCGCTTCCTCATCGTTCCAGGCGATGCGCATGCCCTTGCCGCCGCCGCCGGCACTGGCCTTGATCATCACCGGATAACCGATCTCGGAGGCGATCCGCACCGCATGCGCCGGATCGTCGATCAGGCCCATATGGCCCGGCACCGTGGAGACCACGGCTTCCGCTGCGATCTTCTTCGACGTGATCTTGTCGCCCATCGCCTCGATGGCACCGGGCGGCGGACCGATGAACACGATGCCCTCGGCTGCCAGCCGTGCGGCGAATTCGGCCCGTTCGGACAGAAAGCCATATCCCGGATGCACCGCTTCGGCGCCGGTCTGTTTGCAAGCGTCGACGATGCGGTCGGCGACCAGATAGCTCTCGCTCGCGGGCGCGGCGCCGATATGGACGGCCTCGTCGGCCATTTCGACATGCAGAGCGCTGCGGTCCGCGTCGGAGTAGACGGCCACCGTGGCGATGCCCATGCGCTTGGCCGTCTTGAACACGCGGCAGGCGATCTCGCCGCGATTGGCCACCAGGATCTTGTTGAACATCGGCCTTGGCCTCACAGCGGGATATTGTCGTGTTTCTTGACAGGCGCGGCGGCCTGTTTCGTCTTCAGCATCTCGAAGGCCCGCGCGATGCGGCGCCGTGTCGAATGCGGCATGATCACCTCGTCGATGAAACCGCGCTGGGCGGCGATGAAAGGGTTGGCGAACCGATCCTCATAATCCTTGGTGCGCCGGGCGATCTTGTCGGGATCGTCGAGCTCGGCGCGATAGAGGATCTCGGTCGCGCCCTTGGCGCCCATCACGGCGATCTCGGCGGTCGGCCAGGCGTAATTGACATCGGCGCGGATATGCTTCGACGCCATGACGTCATAGGCGCCGCCATAGGCCTTGCGGGTGATCACCGTGACCTTGGGCACCGTCGCCTCGGCATAGGCGAACAGCAGCTTAGCGCCGTTCTTGATGATGCCGCCATATTCCTGCGCGGTGCCCGGCAGAAAGCCCGGCACGTCGGCCAGCGTGAGAATCGGGATGTTGAAGGCATCGCAGAAGCGCACGAAGCGCCCGGCCTTCTTCGAACTGTCGATATCGAGACAACCGGCGAGCACCATCGGCTGGTTGGCAACCACGCCGACCGTCGATCCGTTCAACCGAATGAATCCACACAGGATGTTGCCCGCGAAATCGCGCTGGATCTCGTAGAAGCCTCCCTCGTCGGCGAGTTTGAGGATCACCTCATGCATATCGTAGGGCTTGTTGGGGTTGTCGGGCACCAGGGTGTCGAGGCTCATTTCCACACGGTCGATCGGATCGCTGGTGGAAAGGACCGGCGCGTCAGCCCGGTTGGACAACGGCAGGAAATCGAACAGACGACGCACTTCGAGAAGCGCCTCGACATCGTTCTCGAAAGCGCCGTCGGCGACCGAGGATCTCTTGGTATGGGTCGCAGCCCCTCCCAGTTCCTCGGCGGTCACCACCTCATTGGTCACAGTCTTGACCACGTCGGGACCGGTGACGAACATGTAGCTGGTGTCCTTGACCATGAAGATGAAATCGGTCATCGCCGGCGAATAGACCGCGCCGCCGGCGCAGGGGCCCATGATCATCGAAATCTGCGGCACGACGCCGGACGCCTGCACATTGCGCCAGAAGACCTCGGCATAGCCGCCGAGCGACGCAACGCCCTCCTGAATGCGCGCGCCGCCGGAATCGTTGAGCCCGATTAACGGCACGCCATTCTGCATGGCGAGATCCATGACCTTGCATATCTTCTCTGCGTGGGTTTCCGACAGGGACCCGCCGAATACGGTGAAATCCTGACTGAAGACATAGGTCGGGCGGCCATTGATCGTGCCCCAGCCGGTGACGACACCGTCACCGGCGATCTGCTGGGAGTCCATGCCGAAATCCGAACAGCGATGCGTCTTATACATGTCATATTCTTCGAACGAGCCCTCATCGAGCAGGATGTCGAGCCGCTCGCGGGCGGTCAGCTTGCCCTTTTTGTGCTGGGCGTCGATGCGCCGCTGACCGCCGCCGAGCTGCGCTTCCCTGCGTTTGGCGTCGAGCTGATCGAGAACAGCGCGCATCACGCGAGACCCCGCGATTGCAGGAACCGCCACGCGGCCGGAAACGCAACGGCTGCGAGGGCGGCTTTGACGAGATCGCCCGGAATAAACGGATAAAGGCCCCAGGCGAGGATCGGCTTGTCCCAACCGAAGAGCGTGCCAAGCCAGAGCAGACCGGGCAGATAGAGAATAGCGGCACCGGCCAGGGCCGCCGCAAAGGCCGTGAGAATATGACGGTCCCAGCCGCGCATCGCCAGCCAGCCGGTGACAACCACGGCCAGCAGATAACCGGCCAGATAGCCGCCGGTCGGTCCCATCATATAGGCAAAGCCAATGCCCTTTTCCGGGGTGCCGGCAAAAACGGGGAGGCCAAGCGCCCCCTGCAGCAGATAAAGGCCGACGGCGGCAAGACCGAGCCTCGGCCCCAGCGCCAGGCCGATGCCGATCACCACGAAAGTCTGCATGGTCAGCGGCACTGGGTAAAAGGGAATGGCGATCTTCGCCGACAGGGTCAGCAGGATCGAGGCGAAGAGCGCGACAAAGAGATCGCGCATCAAGGAGCGTTGTGGCTTGTGGGTCAAGGAAGCATCCGTTTTGATCAAGCCAGTTTTGTCGACCACATTCTGTCAGCCTTGATGAGTGCATTTGCCATTTCGATGAGCTTTCGCATGATGGCTATGAGTGCGACCTTCTTGGGTTTTCCGGCTGTG
>Ga0056108_1000034_pt1 | contig 60159 bp, 55 predicted proteins | sample WorMetG1BERMUDA1_FD_83875 | JGI IMG/M metagenome (GOLD analysis project Ga0056108, IMG submission 83875) | Marine gutless worms symbiont microbial communities from Max Planck institute for Marine Microbiology, Germany - Inanidrilus... ... | reverse complement strand
GTCCGTTCTTGAGACATGGGTGACGGATTGTACCTAAGACATGGGTGACAATCTCGGGCCGAACGGATTGTCGATGGTTTGCAAAGTGCGTTGCTCCAGGTCGATGTATCCCAGATCATAGTGGGTCCGTTCTTGAGACATGGGTAACAGATTGTACCTAACACACGGGTGACAATCTGGCTCAACCTCTCACTGATTCCCTGGGCCAAAGCTGCGGAAAAAACGCGCCGGCGATCCTGTCGCCTTCGCTGTAGCCTTCGGCCTCGAACAGCGACCGTTCCCCTTTGGCCCAGTCGCCGCGATACCGGATTGCCCCATCGGGCGCCGTCATCCTGAGCGTAAAGCGGCGCACCGTCTCCGATGGAGTAACCGCGGACAGCCCTCCGTGCAGCGTGCGCATGTCGAAATAGATACAATCGCCCAGCGCCAAGTCCCATTGAAGCAGATCGTAAGCATCCGGGTCGGCGTTCACGTCCGGCGGCGGGTGGTAGGTTTGCCCGGCGACGATTTGGGGCTCGAAGCTCGGATGCCCGTCGGCGAAGCGCACGCGCATAAACAGCTTGTCCCACAGATGGGAGCCTCGGACGAAAGCAATGCCGTTCTCTTTGGTGACCGGTTCGAGCGGAAGCCAGAGGACGCACATCGTGCCTTCAAAGTCGAAATAAGCAAGATCCTGATGGAACGGTGGCCGGGATGTCGAACCCGCCTCGCGCAGAAACCAGTTGTCCATCACAAGATTGATAGAGGATGCGCCGAGGAGTTGGGCTGCGATCGGCGCACAGGGCGAGTTCCGGACGAACTCTTCGAATTGCGGGATCTTGCTCCAGGCCCAAAAGTCTTCCAAATAGGCCGGCGCTTCCGGGTCCTCGGTATGGCGCGCGAAGTTCGGCGTCGGGTTGGCGAGATCGGCATCGATGCCGGCGTGAAGCTTTTCTATCCACTCCGGTGAGAATTTGGCCCTCAGGACAGCCGCGCCATCGCGGTGAAAGGCGGCCTTCTCCTCGGCCGTTACAAAGTTCATCTGTGCCCTCCGTGCAGCTTTCCGTGCTCGTGTTTCGGCGCTATACGCCGGACCATCTCAGTACAGGTCCATTCCGGACACATGGGTAACAGAATGTTGCCGGGACATGACCGACGGTTTGTGCCCGCAAAATCGACCGTCGCCTTTACTTTCAAAGGTTGATCCTCACGTCTCATATTCCTTCGCCACTGTAAAAGCGGCCGCCTCCTCGGCGATGATGCCGGCGATGTCGCGGCAGTCCTCCTCGGTGAAGGTCAACGGTACGCGCATGTCGCAGGTCGTCGCCAGCACGCGCAACGTCTGGGACAGCGTCGGTTGTCGGCCGAGATAGTGCCAGCTGTCGTAGCGGCTGGTGAAGCCGACGGGTTCGGCCGCTCCAAACCATTTGAGGTCGACGCCGCGCGCGCCGCAGGCCGTGATGAAATCCGGGATGCGCGCTTGCGGAACACCGATGGCATGGAACTGGATGGACGACCCGACGAACGCCTCATGCTGTTTGCGTTCGACGACACGCAGGCCGCGCGCGGCGCGCAGACCGTCTTCCAGAGCCCGATAACGGCGGTTCCAGCGCCGGATGTTTTCGTTCAGAAGCGGCAATTGCGCGCGCAGTATGGCAGCGCGCACATTGTCCATTCGGGCCGAACAGTTCGGAACGTCCAACCGAACCTCCCGGAACACCTCCTCCGGCGGCGCCGCGCCATGGGTGCCGTAAAACATGTAGGATCCGGAGGCGATGACGGCGCGCGCGGCGATGCGCGGATCATCGGTTGTCAGCAGCCCGCCTTCGCCGGAGTTCAGATGTTTGTAGGTCTGCGTGGAGAAGCAGGAAACGCGGCCGTAATTGCCGGACAGCACACCGTTCCATCGCGCGCCCATGGTATGGGCGCAGTCCTCGATCAGCAGGATGCTGAATTCCTCGCAGATTGCCGCGATACGGTCCATGTCGCCGATATGACCGCGCATATGCGACAGCATCAGGACCTTGGCGCCGCTGTCGCTTGCCTTGTTGCGCAGATCGTCGATATCGATGTGCCAGTCCTTGTCGATCTCGACCAGCACCGGAACGCCACCGACGGCGTGAATGGCGCCGGGCACCGGCGCCAGCGTGTAGGCATTGGCCAGAACCGGCGTGCCGGGTGTGACGCCGCTTGCACGCAGCGCGATCTGGAGCGCCTGGCCGCCCGATGTCGTGGCGACGCAATAACGGGCGCCTTGCCACGTTGCGAACTCGCTTTCCAGAAGCGCCACCTCTGAAGTCTCGCCCGGCGCCCGGTTGTAACGGTGGAGGCGGCCGCTACGCATGATCTCGACGGCCCGCTCGATGGCTTCCTCGGGCAGCGCCTCCTGCTGGGTGAAGGACTTGTCGAAGCGCTTGGTCATTGCCGCACCCGTAGGTTTTGCGGGTCGTACGGGCATGGATCGCACACCACGGCCCTGACCGTGCTTCCCAGCATGTCGACGCCGACTTGCGATCCCGGCGCGGCATGGTCCGGATCGATAAAGCCCATCGCCAGGTTCTTGCCGACGCGGTGTCCCCAGCCGGCCGATGTCGTTGTGCCGATGACGCGTCCATCGGTGACGATGGAATCGCCAGGATGGGCCGTTGCCGAATGGGACGCGATCTCCAGCGAAACGAATCGTCGTCGCGGGCGCTGCTGCCGGCGCTCCGCCAGCGCTTGCTTGCCGATGAAGTCCTTGTCGAGGTCGACGAAGCGGTCGAGGCCGCTCTCGAATGGGTCATACTCCGTGATCAGATCGGCCTTCCAGTGGCGATAACCTTTCTCGAGCCGCATTGACTCCGTCGCGCGCAGGCCGAAAGGGGCAATGCCGAAGGGTTGGCCGCTTTCCCACAGGCGGCTGAAGACATCCGTCAGATGGGCGTTCGGAACATGAAGCTCCCAGGCGAGTTCGCCGGAAAAGGAAACCGACATGGCAATGGCATCGGCATCGCCGATGCGGATTCGGCGCACCGACAGCCAGGGAAAGGCGGCCGGCGACCAGTCCGTCTCCGGAACCGCCGAGCGCAACACCTCGCGCGATCTCGGGCCGGCGAGCACCAGGATCGTGTGGTCGTTCGTCAGGCACTCCAGCTTGATCGATCCGTCGCCTGGCATTTCGGCCAGCAGCCAGTCGCGGTCGTGATACTCCGCCGCCGCTGCCGATCCGTACCAGACGATGTTGTCGTCCAGGGTCGCGATCGTTGCCTCTCCCTTTACGTTGCCGTCGCGATTGAGGAAGTAAGCAAGGCCGACCCGCCCCCTTCGCCGCCTCACGCGCGTGCACATAATGTGGTCGAGCCAGTCGTGTACGCCCGCGCCCTTGATGGCATAGCGGTTGAAGCCGGATACCTCCATAATACCGACGGCGTCCCGGACCGCGGCCACTTCCGCCGCGACGACATCGAATGTGTTGTTAAAGCGGAAGGAATGGACTTCTTCAAAACGCTCCTCCGGTTTGAAGAAGTCGGCGCGTTCCCAGCCATTGACCGTGGCAAAGGCGGCCCCCATTGCCGTCAGGGTGCCGTAGAGTGGCGTGGTCTTGGCGGGCCGGCCGGCCGGGCGATGCTCATGCGGCATATGAAAGCGGAATTCGTTCTGATAGTCCTCGATCGCCTTCAGCGCGGTATAAGGCACGTCCGCATAGCGGGTAAAGCGCCGCGGATCCAGGCACCAGGTATCGTAACAGGCCTCGCCATGCGCGATGATTTGCGCCAGCAGCCAGCCATGGCCGCCGCCTTCGCCGAGGCCGGCGCGCAGGCCGGTGATGCAGAAAGCGTTGCGCATGCCCGGTACCGGACCGACCAGCGGCAGGCCGTCCGGCGTATAGGTGATCGGACCGTTGACGACGGAATGAATGCCGGCGGTCGCCAGGCAGGGCAGGCGCGCGAAGGCGCCCTCCATCACTTCCATCACACGGTCGAGATCGTCCGGGCACAGCGCCATGGTGAAGTTCGGGTCGATACCGTCGAGGCCCCAGGTCCTGCAGCCCTGTTCGTAAAACCCGATCAGCAGGCCGTCCTTTTCCTGGCGCGAGTAGAAATCGTCCGTCGGGCAGCGGATCAGCGGCACCCGTCGGTCAAGCGCTGCGATCTCGGCAATCGGTTCGGTCAGCAGGTATTGGTGTTCCATCGATGCGACCGGAAACACCCGGTCCATCATCGCGCCGATTTCGTTGCAGCGGTAGCCGGCGGCGTTGACGACGATCTCGCAGGCAATGTCGCCGTTCGTCGTGTGCACCAGCCAATCGCCGCCGGGCTGCTGCGTCAGTCCGGTGACCGGTGTGAAACGCATGATTCGCGCGCCTGCCTTGCGTGCCCGTCGCGCCAGCGCCTGACAAAGCTGGGCGGGATCGATATCGCCGTCGAGCGGGTCCCACAGAGCGCCGAGCAGGCCGTCGGTGGTGATCAGCGGATGCCGTCGCGCGCACTCCTCGGCATCGATAAAGTCGAAATCGACGCCCATGCCCTTCGCCACACTAATGAAATGGCGGTACCCGTCGGTGTGATCCGGCGTCGACGCCAGCCGCAGGCCGCCGGTCGCATGGTGGTAGTTGATCGGATAGTCCGGGTCGTCGGCAAGCTCCTTATAGAGCCGGATCGAATGGCTCTTCAGGCCCACCATCGTCTGATTGGCGCCGAAATTCGTCACCTGCGCGGCGGAGTGCCAGGTCGTCCCCGACGTCAGTTCGTCACGTTCGACCAGTATACAATCGTTCCAACCCTCCTGTGTCAGATGATAGAGGGTGGAGCACCCGGCGATTCCACCCCCAATGATCACCACACGCGCCTGGGACACCATAGGCCGACGGCTCCTTCTGCGACTTTCGCCGAGTGTCAAACCGGCATCGGGCGAACGCAAGATGTTTGGCCCGCTTAAGGGAAATGGATGTACTTCAACGAAAATTCTGAAGTGAAGATGGCTGTTTGCCCTGTTCGACAGGCTACGGCAGAGTTGGCATCTCAGACGCTGCCCTAAAGCCTCGCGTGCAATATGGGAGTCCGACATGGCAAGGCGCAACCAGGGTCGGTCGGCGCGGCTCGCTGCGCGCGCCGCCGGGTTGGATCGACCCAACCCGGCACCGCCCGGTCAACCGAGCGGCCGATACCGGCCGTTGACGGACGCCGACCTGCGCCGCGTGTACGATACGTCGCTGCGCATCCTTCAGGATATCGGCATGGCGCAGGCGCCTGAGGCTTTGCGCCAGGAGGCGGTGCGGCAAGGCGGTTTCATCAATGGGCTCGGTCGGCTCTGCTTCCCTGCTGCGATGGTCGAGGACATCGTTGCAAGCGCCTGTAAAAATTTTATTTTCCACAGACAGAAGCCGGAACATGATTTCGAGGTCGGTGGCGACCGCGTGTTTTACGGGACCGGTGGCGCAGCCGTCCAGACGCTCGATATGGACCAGGGCCGCTACCGGCCTTCAACGCTCGCCGATCTTTACGATTTCGCCAGGCTCGCCGACCGGTTGGATGCGGTCAGTTGGTTCACCCGATGCTGTGTCGCCACCGACATTCCCGACAGTCTCGCACTCGACCTCAACACCGCCTATGCGATCGCAGCCGGCACGACAAAGCCGGTCGGCACCAGTTTCACGCTTGCCGAGCATGTCGATCCAGTGGTCGATATGTTGGATCGGATCGTGCGGCATGAGGGCGGTTTCCGTAACCGCCCGTTCTTGAAGGCGCATATCAGTCCGATCATCTCGCCGCCGCGCTACGGCGAGGACGCGGTGGCGGTCACGCTGGCCTGCATCCGACGAAACGTACCGATCAACGCGATCATCGCCGCCCAGTCCGGCGCCACCGCGCCGGCGACGCTCGCTGGCATGCTGGCGCAGACGACCGCGGAAACCCTGTCGGCGCTGATCCTGGTCAATCTGTTTTCACCGAGCTATCCGGTTATCTTTTCCAACTGGCCGTTTGTCATCGATTTGCGCACGGGTGCCTTTTCCGGCGGCGGCGGCGAGATCAGCGCCATGAACGCTGCGGCGGCGCAAATCGGCAACTGGCTTGGCCTTCCCACCGGCGTTGCAGCGTCGATGTCGGACGCCAAGGCGGTGGACGCGCAGATGGGCTCCGAGAAGGCGATTGCCGCGTTGGCGGCCGGTCTCGCGGGCGCCAATATGATCTATGAATCGTCGGGCATGATGGCGAGCTTGCTTGGCGCGTCCTTCGAGGCGTTCGTCGCCGACAACGAGATGCTTGGACATGTCCTGCGTCTGATTCGCGGCATTGAGGTCAATGATGAGACGCTGGGCTTCGACACGATCCTTTCGGTGGTGACCGGTGCCGGCCATTTCCTCGGCGCGCAGCACACGCTGCGGGCGATGCAGAGGGACTATTTTTATCCGACGCTCGCCGATCGCGATCCGCCGCGCACATGGGAAGAGCGCGGTGCCGGCGATTTGCGCGCCGCGGCCCGCGAACGCGCGCGGCACATTCTGGACACACATGTTCCAGACCACATCGATGCGGCGACAGACAAGGCGATCCGAGATCGCTTCGGCATCATTCTCCGGCGATAGCGGCGGGCGGCATCATCTCAACCGAACCGTGCTCTGAGACCTCGCCGATTCGAAACAGCTCGCAAGACCATGGCGCGATGTCGTTGAGCTGGGGCAGGATATGCTCCTGGATCAGGCCGCGGCATTGCTGCGCCAGCCTTTGCGGCAGCGAGCCGAGTTCGCCGCTGCGATTGATAAGGTAGATACGCCGTGAAAAGCCCGGAAACGGCAGCGGCGCGAGATCGAGATGGGGCAGACAACGCGGCGTATCCAGGGCGCATAACGGTGTCGAGACCGTCCAGCCGCGATATTTGGCCACCATGGAGTGAACGGCCCGCGTCGCGTCGAAGGAAACACGTTTCTCGGCATTGATACCGACCCGACGAAACTGTTGTCTGACCAAGCGCCCGAGCGGCATGGTGTCGTTGAAGCCGATGAACGGCATATCCATCAGTTGCTCCATGATGTCGCGATTGGGTTTCAGATGGCCCTTCGCGGTCACCAGGATGAAGGGTTCCTGAAGGATCCGGTACACGTCGAGATTGGTGGTGTCTTCCGGCAATTGGCCGCTGACCACGACATCGAGTTCGCGCCGCAGGAAGGCCGCGGTCAGATGATCTGAGCGTCCGGTCGAGGCGCTGATGAGGCAGCGCGGGTGAGCGCTTTGAAACAGTCCGACGAGATCCGGCGTGATCGAAGCGTCGAGATCGTCGATGATGCCCAGTTGAAATTGCGGCAAAGACGTCAGGCTCAGCTCCAGCAGTTCCGTCTGCGCGCGCGCCACGACGTCCAGGATGCGGTCGGAATGATGTCTCAGCAGAGTGCCGGCCGGGGTGAGGGCGATTGGGCGCGCGCCGCGGTCGAACAGCTTCACGCCCAGCGCCTCCTCCAGATTGGAGATCTGCTGGGAAACGCCGGATGGGCTCATGTTCAGCCTGATCGCGGCCAGAGCCATGGAGCCTTCATCGACCACGGACACGAAGATGGCCAGGGCCTTGAAGTTGAGATTGGCCAATTGCCGTTGCCGGGTCGCGGGACCGAGACGGTCGATCGCCATCGGCTGAGTCTCCTTTACCGCACCAAGGCCCGTCGGCCTGTCGTGCAATGCCTTCCCGGCCGCCCTCGCGGCCGGGTCGCTTTTTTTGTCGCGCTGCGCCCGTCAGTCCTGGTCGGCGCGTCTGAAGGCCCCCTGGACGATGCGATCGATGACCATGGCGCAAAACAGGATCGCAAAGCCGCCAAGCAAGCCCGGGCCCTTGGCGGCGTATTGTAGCGCCTCCAAAATCACCTTGCCAAGGCCGCCCCCGCCGATCAGCGAGATGATCACCACCATCGAAAGGCACATCAGAATCGTCTGGTTGACGCCGGCCATGATCGACGGCAGCGCCAGTGGGATCTCCACATCCTTGAGCTGCTGCCACCGCGACGCACCGAACGCCGTTGCCGCCTCCTTGATGCTTTCTGGCACGCCGCGCATGCCGAGCGCCGTCAGGCGGATCACCGGCGGCATGCCGAAGATGATCGTCGCCAGGATACCAGGCGGGTTGCCCGTTCCGAAAAAAGCGATGATCGGAATGAGATAGACGAAGGCGGGCAGGGTCTGCATGAGATCGAGAACAGGTTCGGCGAAGCCGTAGGCGCGTTTCGATTTGCCGAACCAGACGCCGAGCGGAATGCCGATCACGACGCAGATAATCACGGCGGCGCCCACCAGTGCCACCGTTTCCATGCTGATTTCCCAATAGCCGAGCACGGCCACATAGGCGAGGGCCGCCGCCGTGAAGATGGCGACCCGCGGTCCCGCCGCGCGCCAGGCGACAACGCAGATCACCACCATCACCACCGGCCATGGCGTGCCGATCAGCGCGATCGTCATGGCGTTCAGGATGGAGCGCACGCCGGCCGTGATACTGTCGAAGGCGCCCTGTCCGGCAACGGCGGCCGCATCGATCCGCGCCTCCAGCCAATTGGCAAGTTCGGTGAAGATTGTTTCGTTCGGATTTTCGATGAAGAGATGGCTGAACTGCTCCTCTGGAAAGGTATTCAGGATCTCCAGATGATTCGAAATCGTGAATTTGTAGATCGTCAGCGGTGCGATGGCGAGAACCAGAACGACGCCGAGCAGGAGATTCGCATTCTTGCAGCCCGATTCGACCTTGTCGGGAGAGATGCGCCAGCGCGAATACTGCTTCTCATAAACGACGTTGGCATAGAAACCTTGAATCAGCTTGAACACCACCAGCAGCACGAGGCCTGTCAGCAGGATCGACATCGCTTCCGCGTTGGCGGCATTGGCAGCCTCCTGGCTGCGTTCGGCAGCCCGGTTCATATTGGCGGCCAGCGTCTCGAAGCGCGACGGGTCCTCGCCGGCGGCGCGGGCGTCCGCGGCCCTCGCCAGGAAATCCTGCGCCCGCTCGGACTGGCGGTCCGCCCTTTCAGTGAATTGCGCCCCGGGATTGCCCCATGCGCCTTGGCCGATGCGTACCCAGGCGATCATCTCGAGGATTAGAAATCCCCAGAAGAAACCCCACACGCCGCGCATCGCCGCCCAGACCGGCCCAAGAAGAGCTGCCGCGAGATTGAAGGTCGTGGGCAGCGAGCCCGTGGATTCATGGATTTTGTGAAAGGCCGCGGCATAGTAGTTGCCGTTGCGGCCGGCAAATGCGTCGATGGATGCGTCCAGCGCCTTGCGGTCGACCTCAATGTCGGAGGCCGCTGTGACCGTGATATCCGTCATTCCTTGCCTCCTTGAATGCCGCGTAGCAGCCGCGGTTTCGTCACCACGCCCACCTCCCGGCCCTGATCGGTGATGATCACCGGCAGGTCGGACCCAACGGCATGGTCCCAACGGCATGGTCGATGAGTTGATCGAGGTCGGCGCCCTCATCGGCGCGCGGCGCGCCCTCGGTCGGGCCGTGATAGCTGTCGATCGGTTCCATGATGGAGTGGGCCTTGACGAGCTTCAGCTTGGAGATGCCCTGAACGAATTCGCGCACGTAATCGTCCGCCGGGTTCATGACGATGTCCTCCGGCGCACCGATCTGCACGATGACGCCGTCCTTCATGATGGCGATACGATGCCCGATGCGAATTGCCTCATCAAGGTCGTGGGTGATGAACAGCGTGGTCTTCTTGAGCTGCGCCACCAGCGCTTTGAACTGATCCTGCAATTGCATGCGAATCAGCGGATCGAGCGCGGAGAAGGGCTCGTCCATCAGCAGGATTTCCGGATCGGAGGCGAGTGCGCGTGCGATGCCGACACGCTGCTGCATGCCGCCGGACAGTTCCTTGGGAAGACGGTCCTCGTAGCCGACCAGATTGACCAGTTCCAGCGCGTGGTCGGAAATCGCCCAGCGTTTTGATTTCGGAACGCCGCGGATCTCCAACGGATAGGCGACATTGTCGCGCACCGAGCGGTGCGGCATCAGAGCCATATGCTGAAACACCATGCCGATCTGCGTGGCGCGGACCTGGCGCAGTTCCGGTCCGGACATGATGCTGACGTCACGTCCCAATATTTCGATGCTGCCCGATGTCGGATCGATCAGACGATTGACATGCCGCACGAGTGTCGATTTGCCGGAGCCCGACAGGCCCATGATGCAGAATATCTCGCCTCTCGGCACTTCGAAGCTCGCGGCCTGCACGCCAACGACGCAGCCAAACTGTTCAAGAACATCGGCCTTGCTCAGGCCCTCGGACTTGATGGCCGCCATCGCCTCTTCCGCGCGTGGTCCGAACACCTTCCACACGTCGTTGAGTTTGACGACAATTTCGCTCATTTTCAGCCCCTCCAGGTGTCAAAGACAATGGCCGCCGGACGAATGTCCGGCGGCCTTCCTTGGGAGGTTTTTACTGGCTCAGCCAGTTCAGGACCGCATCCTCGTTCTCGGCCACCCATTCCTTGGCGTATTCGGCCGGGTCCTTATCGTCGACCACGAGTGCATAGGTCATGGCGCTGACCGTGTCGGTGTCGAGGCTCATGTTTTCAAACACAGCGGCGACTTCCGGATACTGGTCCGCGATCTCCTTGGCGTAGTGCAGGTGAAGATAGGCGGTATCCCAGGCCATGGCAGCGGAGGATTTCTCCAGCCAGGCCGGATCGTCGGTCGGTTGAACCACTTTCCAGCCGGCAGGGTCGTGCGGCGGCTCTTCCAGGATCTGCAGATCGTGCAACACGAAGACATAATGCGGCGTGTAGCAGAAGCCGACCCATGGCTTGCCGGTCTTGATGGCGTTGTCGAGATTGGCGTAGGCAAGGGTCTCGTCAGACTCCGTCAGTTCCATGATTTCGCCGTAGCCATAGGATTTGGCGCGGATCTTTTCGACATTCGTCGACGCCCAGCCGGGCGCGCCGATCCACAATTCGCCGCGCCCGTCGCCATTGGTATCGAAAATCGCCGCTTTGTCCGGATCGGTCAGGTCGTTGATGGATTTGATGTCGTGTTGGTCTGCGATTGCTTGCGGGACGCAGATGCCTTGGAAGGCCTCCACGCCATTCGGGTTCATGGCGACCGTGCCCCTCTCATTGACATAGGTGTCGTGAAGGTTCTGCTGGTTCGGCATCCACACTTCCGGATGGGCATGCATCGAGCCCTTGTCCATCGCTTCGAAGACGATCGGGTTGGTGCCGTTCTGCAGTTCAACATCAAGGCCGAGATTGTCTTCGATCACCACCTTGAGCACATTGGCTGTGGCTGCCACCGAAGGCCAGTTGGGCACGCCGATCACAACATCGGCAGCCAACACGGGCGTCGCCGACAAAGCTGTGGCCGCGAGTAAGACTGAAACGCGTTTCATCATTTGGGTTCCCTATCTGTTTTGGTTGAGTGTCGCATGGTTTACGGGCGCCGCGCGCGACGGTTCTGCGATGCCCATATGGGATGCGGCAGGGTGTTCGGTCCTCCAGATCCGATCGTCCCGAACGGGTCGTTTTGTCGGCTGCGTCTCTTTGCGGGCTGCGTTCTTGAGAAAACGCATGCCCGGTGCTTGGCACTGCGGCAAAGAGAAATGCCCTGTCATGGATGATCAGATGCCTGCCTGTCCTTTTCACTGCAGCCAAGCATGAACGTGACGCCGCCGATGTCGACCTTTTTCAGCAGCTTCACGAAATTCGAAGCAAAACATCACGAAACACGAAGGAGGGCGCCAAATGCCCAAAACAGCCGCGGCGCGCTCGATGCGCATGCGTTGTCAACGTGTCGCCACGCGCTCGGCAATCACGCACAGCAACTCGAACAGGATGGACGCGCCGACCCAGGCGGTGTTGCCGGTGGGGTCGAAGGGCGGCGACACCTCGACCAGATCGGCCCCGACGATATTGAGGCCACGGAGTGCGCGAACCACCTGCTGAGCGGTCCAGGTGTCGGGACCGCCGATTTCCGGTGTGCCGGTGCCCGGCGCGAAAGCCGGATCGATGAAATCGATGTCGAAACTGACATAGATCGGATCCTCGCCGACGATGGCGCGCGCGCTTTCCATCACCTCGGCGTGGCCGCGTTCCATCAGCGTGTCGATGTCGATGATCGTTACCCCATTGTCACGGCCCCAGGCGATGTCCTCGCCGTCATACATTGTCCCGCGGATGCCGATCTGCACCACCCGTTCGGGGTCGAGCAGCCCTTCTTCGATCGCCCGCCGGAAGGGTGTTCCATGGGTGTAGCGCGCGCCGCCGAAATAGCCGTCGAACAGATCGGTATGGGCATCGAAGTGGATCATGCCCAGCGGGGCGCCGCGTGAAATGCCGCGCAGGACAGGCAGCGATATCAGATGATCGCCGCCGACGCTGAGCGGCGTGATGCCGGCTTCCGCCAACCCGACATGGAAAGTCTTAATGCGCTCAAGCGTGTCTTCGATATCGATGGGATTGGGAGGGATGTCACCGAGATCGGCGCAATTGGCGATCTCGTAGGGCTCAATGAGGCTGGTCGGATGCACGGTGCGGATCATCGACGACAGGTCGCGCAACTGGCGCGGACCGTGCCGTGCGCCGGGCCGGTTGGTGGTTCCGCCGTCCCATGGGATGCCCACGAGACCAATCTGGACGTCGCCGTAAAGCGCGTCGTCCGGCCGCGCATGTGGCAAACGCATGAATGTCGGCACGCCGGCAAAGCGCGGCAGATCGAAACCCGAAACGGGTCTGAAGCGTGGATCTGGCATCTGTTTTCCTTCCCATGAGCGGTTTCGGCCGCGCCGGGCAAACGTAGCAAAATCCCGGGTAACCGCAATCCGGCTTGCCAGGCTCCGGATCGCTGAGCATGATGGGTTTGCGCGCGCTCTGCGACCGCGCACAGCACGTCAGGAAACGCGCCGATGGACAATGAAGCCATTCACGACATGTTCGATTCACTGGGACCGGTGACAATCAGGCGCATGTTCGGCGGAAAGGGCATCTACCACCACGGACGCATCCTGGCGCTGGAGGTCGACGGTGAAATCCTGCTCAAAGCCGATGTCGAGACAGCGCCTGTGTTCCTGGCTGCCGGCGCGTCTCAGTGGGTTTATGAGGGCAAGAACAAGCCCGTCAAAATGCCGTACTGGTCGATACCTGATGCGGCGCTCGACGATCCCGATGAAATGGCGAAATGGGTTCGGCTGGCCTACGACGCTGCGTTGCGCGCAAAATGACAGGCGCGGGGCGCGTGTTCAGTGCTTCGCGCCGATCATCATGAAAGCGGGAATCTCATCGCCAAAGCCGATCGGTGTGGCCGCTTCGTCTTCGCCCCGCTTACGCTTGCCGCGTTTCGATTTGTTGTCGTTTGTCGCGGTCTTGCCGGTCACGTTTTTCTCGGTGGTATCCGGTTTCGGACGCTCGGGTGCGGAGTCGGGGCGCTTCTTGGCCGTGCGCGCCTCGCCGGCACCGCGGCGGGCGCGCGGTCTCGGCTCGTCCTTGTCGTCCTCGGCGGATCGAAGCGCGCTCAGGTTGCCGTCCTGCCTGTCGATCGTCTTGTCGATCAGCTTCTCGATGGCCTGAACGAATTTCGCTTCCCGTCGCGTCACGATGGTGAAGGCCGCGCCCGATCGTCCGGCGCGGCCGGTCCGTCCGATGCGATGGACATAGTCTTCGGCATGGATCGGCACGTCGAAATTGAACACGTGGCTGACGTCGGGGATATCGAGACCGCGAGCGGCCACGTCGGAGGCGACAAGTAACTGGATCTTGCCATCCTTGAATGCCTGCAGCATGGCCATGCGGGCGCGCTGATCCATGTCGCCGTGCAGGGCGCCGACCGAAAACTCATGCCGCTCCAGGGAGCGGAAGAGATCGGACACGTCACGCTTTCGGTTGCAGAAGATGATCGCGTTCTTGAGGTTGTCCTGGCTGCGGATCAGGTCGCGAAGCGTCTCGCGCTTTTCATAGTCTTTCGACCGCGCGGCGACGAGCCGTTGGGAGACGGTGGTTGCTGTCGTCGATGGCGGCGCGACCTTCACTTCCTCTGGGTTTTGCAGGAAGCGGTCGGCAAGGGTCTGGATTTCGGGGGGCATGGTTGCCGAAAAGAACAATGTCTGGCGGGTAAAGGGGATTAGTTTGGCGATCCGCTCGATATCGGGAATGAAGCCCATATCCAGCATGCGGTCGGCTTCGTCGATGACGAACACATCCACGCCGGTCAGCAGAAGCTTGCCGCGCTCGAAATGGTCGAGAAGGCGTCCCGGCGTCGCGATCAACACGTCGGCGCCGCGCTCCAGCTTACGGTCCTGTTCGTCGAAGGAAACGCCGCCGATCAACAACGCGATGTTGAGCTTGTGGTACTTGCCGTAACTGACGAAATTTTCTGCGACCTGCGCCGCCAATTCGCGGGTGGGCTCCAGGATCAGCGTGCGTGGCATCCTGGCGCGCGCGCGACCCTTTTCCAGTTTTGTCAACATTGGCAGCACGAAGGCGGCGGTCTTGCCTGTCCCGGTCTGGGCAATGCCCAGCAGATCCCGCCCCGACAGCACGGGTGGAATGGCGCCCGCCTGTATGGGTGTTGGTGTCGTGTATCCGGCATCGTCTACGGCCGAAAGCACTTTCTGGCTCAAGCCAAGGTCTGAGAATGTTACCAAAGGGTTGTCTTTTCCGTTGGAAGAACTGTTTTCGCTCCGGCGCGACCGACGCCATGTCGTCCGGCAATCGTTGCGCCCCGACTAGTCCGATCGCACCGTCAAGTCAAGAAAATCGCCCGAATTCGCCTGTCCGGATGCCACAAAAGCGCCTTTCGCGTCCGATTCGGTCGATCACGATTTGGTGTTGGTGACAATCCGGTGTCCGCATGCACAGCCGCGCCGTGTACGCCACCGTCACCGCCGTCATGCACACCGGCGCGTTGACGTCGTTTTTAAGCGATTCGAACCGACCGTCGAACGCTCGGCGTCAGGAGGCATTGGCGGCGGTGATGTTGCGATAGAAGGAGGGCGTCAGCCCGGCCTCGGCGCGTGCGACATCATTGAAGGGCGCTTTCACTTGACCGCGAAAGTTGGCCCGCACCAACCGTTGGAATGTCTCCGCCGGGTGCCTGCCCTGCCGGTGACACAGGAACCGAAACCATTTGGCGCCGACAGCGACATGTTTCTTCTCATCGTCATAGATGATCTGCAGGATCTCCGCGCTCTCGATATCACCGCTGGAGCGCATCTTGTCCTGAAGCGAAGGCGTGACGTCGAGACCGCGAGCCTCCAGGATCAGCGGCACGACCGCGAGGCGTGCCGAAAGATCGTTGCGGGTGTCATGGGCCGCTTGCCAGAGACCGTCATGGGCCGGCAGGTCGCCATAATCCGCGCCAAGTGTTCGCAGCCGCTGGCGGATCAGCAGAAAGTGCTTGGCTTCCTCGGAAGCGACCTGCATCCAGCCATCAAAGAAGCTGCGCGGCACGGGTTCGGCCGCAAAGCGGGCGACAATGTCAAGCGCCAGATCGATGGCGTTCAACTCGATATGGGCAATCGCGTGCAACAACGCGATGCGGCCGGCGGTTGAATTCAGATTGCGCTTCCGGACCATACGAGGCGGCAGGAGTTCCGGCTTGGCCGGCCGGCCGGGTCGGTCGGGAAGCGGCGGGTCCAGCGGCGAACGCAACGACAACGTCCGCGCATGCCATCGGAGCGCCGCCGTCTGGGTCAGCCGTGTCTTGGCATCGAGATCCGACGACGCGATCGCCGCCACGGCGCCGGCGCGCAGCGTTTCAAAAGGCACGGCGTGTGACATGGCGTAGTGGCGGGCTGCGGCGGCGCTACCCTGCCACGTCCTTCAGCACTGCTTCGGCGTGACCCGGCACTTTGACCTTGCGCCAGATCTTTTCGATGTTGCCGGCCTCGTCGATCAGGAAAGTCGAGCGCTCGACACCCATATATTTCTTGCCGTACATGCTCTTTTCGACCCACACGCCATAGGCCTCCAGGGTGGATTTGTCCTCATCGGATGCAAGCGGAACGGACAAGGTGTGTTTGGCGACGAATTTGTCGTGGCTGGCGACACCGTCGGGAGACATGCCGAGGAGAGCGGTCTTGGCCTTTTCGAATTCCGGCTGCAGGCCGGTGAAGGCGATCGCTTCCGCCGTGCAGCCCTTTGTGTCGTCCTTTGGATAGAAGAACAACACGAGTTTGCCGCCGGCGTAATCGGAAAGCGAAACCGTCCCGCCGCCGTCTCGCGGCAGGTTGAATTCTGGGGCTTTCATACCTTCGGCAAGAGCTGTCATGGACGCTTTCCTCTCATTGAGCGGTGGACTTCAATCTTTGCTTGCGTGCTATATATAAGGTGACTGAAAATCGTCCATGGCCGAAGTCAAAAATATGTTTGACAGACGCAGGATGGAATGGCGCCTGGCCTTGGACCGGCACGGATGGGTTTCCCCGGAACAATGATGCATGACAGCTGACGACGGCGATCAAAAGAAACGGGAAGAGCATCGCGCTGCCGCGCTGCATTCCATGCCGTCCGCCAATGCCGAAGACGCGATCATTGTGAACACGCCGCACAAGCGTGGTTTCGTGCATGGCTGCGCGCGCCTCTTCGCTGGCGTGACCGCCGCCATTGTTGTTGTCCTGCTTATCGGTGTTTTGCTGATCGATGCCGGCATCGGCGACGGTCCGCTCACGAACCGCGCCCAGATCCTGCTGCAAGACGCCGTCGGCGACCGTTTCATCGCCAAGGTCGATGCCGCCGGTTTCAGCTTTGCCGGCGACGGACGCATCGCCATCGAGGCGCGTGGCGTGCGCATCTACAACAGCGATGATGGCGAAGAGGCGGTCAGTGCGCTTGAGGTTCGAATCGCGCTTCACGTCCTGCCGCTGCTATCGGGGCATTTGAGCGTGTCGCACATCGAAATCGATGGCGGCTTTGTCGATATTGCCCGTCTTGACCTCGGCAATCTGATGACCGAGGCAACCGAAAGCGCCGGGCCGTTCCGCATCGATAACATGGAAGCGATGGTGAACAGGACCATTGCGGCTTTGCGCGCGGCAAACACAACCATGGAAAGGCGTGAAACTGACAGGGTCGTCTTTAAAGATTGGGTCATTGCCGGTCTCGGCCAGCGCACCCGGGACGCGACCGGGACGTCGGCCGAACGGGTGATCGACGTGACCGCGGCGGAAATCACTACTGCGCCCGATACCGGGCTTGACTTGGATGCGCGGATCAGTTTCGGCGGACAGGACATCCATATCGATGCCCGCACTTTGATGGCCGATGAAACGGCGGGCGGCAAGCGTCTGACGGCCGAGGTGACCGGTGTGCATGTCGGCGATATGATCCGCGAGTTCACCGGCGACCCGAAACAGAAGTTCCGGCTTGAAAGCAGCGCGCAGATCGAGATCACAGCGCAAGAGGCAAGCGACGATACGCCTGCCAGCCTCCATGCGGACCTGCAACTGGGTGCCGGCGAGCTCTTTATGGATGGGGTTGCCGCCGAGTTAAAGCGCAGCGATATTCGCCTGATGCTGGATCCGGACCGCAAGTCGCTGGAGTTCCGGCCGTCGCGATTGAATATCGGTGCATCGTCCTACAGCTTCAACGGTGGCATCATCGATCTGGACAATCTCCCTGGGCAGAGCGAACAGGGTTTCGGCATCGATCTGCTGGTCGATCATGCGATCCTGTCGCCAAGGGACTCCAGCGAAGCGCCGGTTGCCGTGGCGATGAAGGCTTTCGCGCGTTATGTGAAGGCCGAAAGCCGTCTTTATATCGACGATTTCATCATATCCGGCACGCAGGGAACGATGTTCTCGTCTGCGAGCATCCGCTTTACCGACACCAGCCCGGAAGTCAGCTTTGTGGCCAATGTCGAAAAGATGGACACGGCCACCGTCAAACAGCTCTGGCCCTATTGGCTCGCCAAGCAACCGCGTCGATGGGTGCATCAAAATGCCTTTGGCGGCACTGTCACCGACGGGTCGATCCGGATCTTCATACCGGAAGGCCGCATGGCCGAAGCGCTGCCCGGGCCCATGCGGCTTGACCACAACCAACTCCAGATCGCCTTCGACATAGAGGACGCCCGCTTCGACGTCGCCGGCGACATTCCGCCGGTGCGCGAGGCGAACGGCACGCTGACCCTGCGCGGGCCCCGTTTCGAACTGGCGATCGACAAGGGCAAATCCTATTTTCCAACCGGTCGCACGGTCGAGATTGCGGGCGGCAGCTTCCTGATCCCGCAGACCGATGCCATGCCGCTCATGGCCCATCTCGATATCTCCGTGTCCGGTGATGCGTCCGCCGTTGCGGAACTGTCGTCCTATCGGCCGATCAACGCGCTGGAGCGCACGTCCTATCAGCCGGAGGATTTCGACGGACCGGTGACGTCACAGATCGATGTCGTCTTCGGCGTGATCCAGAACCAGAACCCGCCGAGCCCTGATTGGAAGGTCGAAATCGACCTGGACGGGGTCAGCGTCGGCCCGCCGATAGACGGCGTGAAAGTGTCGGACGCCAGGGGCAAGATGTTCGTCGACCCGGAGAAAATCGTGTTCGATACGGATGCTGCGCTGGATGGCATGGTGGGCCACCTGGATTTCACCGAGCCGCTGGACACGGCGACCGGGCCGGATCGGGACCGTACGGTGTCGTTGACGATGGACAATGCGGATCGGGCCCAGTTCGCCGCCCAGCTCAATCAGTTCATCGACGGAACGATTAGTGTGACGGCGAAGCTGCACGACGACCGCAGGCAGGAGATCTCCGTCGATCTTACCGAGGCCAAACTGATGCTGCCGTGGATCGGCTGGTCGAAGGGCAAGGGCATTCAGGCGCGGGCGACCTTTGTGATGACCGCCGAAGGCGCCCAGGCCACCGGCAGCGCCGTGGATGGGACCCGCCCGCCGGAGAAGATCTCGATCGACGATATGGTGATCACCGGCGAGGGTTTTTCCATGCGTGGCAGCCTGCGCCTGGACAAAGGGGAGCTGGTTTCGGCGACAATCACCCAGGCGACGTTGAACAGGAACGACAGCTTCAGCGCGCGCGTTGCGCGCAGCGGCGGTGCGTACAAGATCAATGTCAGCGGACGGGCAGTCGATTTGCGTTCCGCGATTAAAACCTTCATGTCGGAAACCGACGGCGGTGCTTCCGGAACCGGCACTGCTCCGCAGGTGGAGATTGTGATGAATGCCGATCGCGCGACCGGTTTCGGCAATGAGGTTCTGAGCGATTTCAAGATGGATTATGTCGGTCGTGGCAGCCGGATTCTGTCGCTCGACCTGACTGCGTCGACCTCCAACGGCCTTCCCATAGAGGTCAACAGTGTCGAAAGCGAGGGCGGCAGCACGCTGACATTGAAGAGCGCCAATGCGGGCATTACAGCCCGCTTTCTCGATACCTACGACAAGATCGAAGGCGGTACGCTCAATGCTACGCTTCGCAGGCAGGCGAGTGGCCCATATCTGGGAACGATTGAGATTCGCGATTTTGACATTGTCGGCGAAGAACGTCTGCGGTCGCTGGTGTCGAGCCGGTCCGAGGGCGGCCAGAGCCTCAACCAGGCCGCTGGGCAACCCATCGAGGTGGGCCATGTCCATTTCGATGTCGCATCGGCCAAGATAGACAAGGGCGTCGGGTATCTGAAGCTCAGCGATGGCATCGCGCGTGGTTCGACCGTCGGCTTCGCCTTTCAGGGCACCGTCTATGACAAGGACGGGCGCATGGATATCACCGGCACTTTCATGCCCGCCTACGGGTTGAACAGGATCTTCGGTGAGATACCGATCATCGGTGCGCTGCTCGGCAATCGCCGCGAACGTGCCCTGATCGGCATTACCTTTCGCCTGACCGGTAGCCTCGACGACCCGAAGCTAGCCATCAATCCCATCTCGGCGATTGCGCCCGGTGTCTTCCGCAGCATTTTCGAGTTCAGGCCGCATGACGGGTCGGCGACCCGATCTACCGTGGCGGAACCCAGCCGTTAGGTCGTGGAACCCAGCCGTTCGATCGTGCGTTCGAAAAGCAGAGGTCAGGCCGCCCGCACCAACACGTGTCGTTTTTTGCCGAGGGACAGCTTGATCACGCCGTCCTCGGATGCATCGGCCTCGCGGATCAGGCGTTTCTCGTCGGTGACCGGCTGATCGTTGATGCGCACCGCGCCGCCTTTTACATGCCGTCGCGCCTCGCCGTTGGAGGTGGCGAGCCCGGCCTTGACGAACAGCGTCAGCAGCCCCACGCCGTCTTGCAGTTCGGCGGCCGGAATGTCGATGGACGGCAGGTTCTGCGCCAACGTACCTTCCTCGAAGGTCTTGCGCGCCGTCTCGGCCGCTTCCTCGGCGGCCGCGCGGCCGTGCAGCAGCGCCGTCACCTCCGTGGCGAGGATTTTCTTGACCTCGTTGATTTCCGATCCGCCAAGCGCTGCCAGGCGGTCGATTTCGCCCATCGGCAACGTCGTGTAAAGCTTCAGAAACCTGATGACATCGGCGTCCTCGGTGTTGCGCCAATACTGCCAGAAATCGTAGGCGCTCAACAGGTCGGCATTGAGCCAGACGGCGCCGGTCGCCGATTTGCCCATCTTCGTGCCGGAGGATGTCGTCAGCAGCGGCGAGGTCAGCGCATAGAGCTGCGGTGCGCCCATGCGGTGGCCGAGATCGATTCCGTTGATGATATTGCCCCATTGATCCGAACCGCCCATCTGCAGCCGGCAGTCGAAGCGTTTGTTCAACTCGACGAAGTCATAGGCCTGGAGGATCATGTAGTTGAACTCCAGGAAAGAAAGGGACTGCTCCCGGTCGAGCCGCAATTTGACGGAGTCGAATGTCAGCATGCGGTTGACGGAGAAATGACGGCCGACGTCGCGCAGGAAATCCACATAGTTGATATCCATCAGCCAGTCGGCGTTGTTGATCATGAGGGCGTCGGTCCGACCGTCGCCGAAGTCCAGATAGCGCGAGAAGCAGCGTTTGATACCGGCAATGTTGTCGGCGATCTTCTCCGGCGACATCAATTGGCGTGCCTCGTCCTTAAAGCTCGGATCGCCGATCATGCCGGTGCCGCCGCCCATCAGCGCAATCGGCCGATGGCCGGTCTTCTGCAGCCAATGAAGCATCATGATCTGCATCAGCGAGCCGGCGTGCAGGCTGGAGGCCGTTGGATCGAAGCCGATATAAGCGGTGACCGTCTGCGTCCTGCATAAGGCATCGAGGCCGGCATCATCCGAGGTCTGATGAATGAATCCGCGTTCTCGCAGGATATGGAGGAAATCGGACGTGAAGACGGACATGGTCGCTGTCTCTCGTATTGGATCTGGAACCGGCGCCCGGCCTATCATCCTTTCTGGCGGATTTCACGCCATTTGTTGTGAACCGATCGATCGATGCAGTTGATTGAAGCCGTGGATCGGTGCGCGTCGTTTCAGGCGCTGTCACGAACCAGCCGGAAGCCGATCAGGATGTGCTTGATCGCGTCGGGCCTGGAATGGCGTGCGGCGGGGCGGCACACGCCGCAGCCGCGGTCGTCCCAGGAGCCACCCTTGACGATGTGGCGGCCTTCGCCGGCTGCCGTGGCCGTCCATTCGAACACCTGGCCCGCGGCGTCCAACATGCCGTATGGGCTCGCGCCCGCCGCGTAGGAACCCACCGGCGCAGTGGCAAACGGTCCGGCGTCGTGGCTGTTAAGCTTACCGGCATCGAAAGCGTCGCCCCAGGGGAACAGGCGGCCGTCCGGCCCGCGCGCCGCTTTTTCCCATTCGGCTTCCGTCGGCAGCCGCCAGCGCTGGCCGGTTTTGATGCTGAGCCAGTCTGCGTAGGCCTCTGCGTCCCGATGGCTGACCAGAACGACGGGATGCTGCAATCGCCCGGGCGGCGGCTCGATTTCGGTCCAGAGATAGGGCACGGCGCGCTCATAAGGATGGATCAGGCCATAGCCGTCCCACACCGCGGCGCTGACCGACGGCGGCGGATGGCCGGTCTCGGCAACAAACTGCGCATAGTCGCGGTTGGTCACCGGCGTCGTCAGAATGCGGTAGGCCGGCAGCGTCACCGTCTGCCGTGTTTCGATTTCGTACCATCCGCGCTGCCGTGTCACGCTGTGGCCGTAAGCGGCCTCGTCGAGCCGATAGGCCGTCTCCCGCTCAGCCTCTGTGGAGCCCATGATGAACGGACCGGCCGGAACGGCAATGGATGCCGGCTGGTCGTCGTATGGCGATGCCGCCGTCGCCGACAGAGCCCAGCACAGGCCAAACAAAGCGGTGACCGTGCCCAACCAGCGCCGCCTCTTCCAGCCCATCGCCAGCGCGCTCCCTTCGCTGCGCTCAGCGAATGCGTTTGCCCAACGGCTCCGGAACGAGTTCTCCGGCCAGCCGGCGGTCGAGGTAGTCAGCGCATTCGGTAATCAATTCGTCGACCTTTCCGCTGAAGAAATGATTGGCCCCCGATACGGTTCTTTGCGTAATCATGATGCCCTTCTGTGCCTTGAGCTTTTCGACCAGGCCTTGGACGTCCTTCTCAGGCGCCACACGGTCGGCGTCGCCGTGGATGATCAGGCCGGAGGAGGGGCAGGGCGCCAAAAAGGCGAAATCATAGGTATTGGGCTGCGGCGCGATCGACATGAAACCTTCGATTTCCGGTCGACGCATCAAAAGCTGCATGCCGATCCAGGAGCCGAAGGAATAGCCGGCCACCCAGCAGCTCTTGCTGTCGGGATGCAGGCCCTGGATCCAGTCCAGCGCCGCTGCCGCGTCCGACAGCTCGCCGGTTCCGTGGTCGAAGGTGCCCTGACTGCGGCCGATGGAGCGAAAATTGAAACGCAATGTGGTAAAGCCGCGCTTCTGGAACATATAAAACAACTGGTAGACGATCTGATTGTTCATGGTGCCGCCGAATTGCGGATGCGGGTGTAACACGATGGCGATCGGCGCGTTCTTTTCCTTGGCGGGCTGATAACGGCCTTCAAGGCGTCCTGCCGGGCCGCTGAATATGACTTCTGGCATCGTATCTCCGGTAGAGATGTCAAGAATCGCGGCAGAGCCGCCCGGGCACGGGGCATTTTGTACTCTGCCACCCGCTCGATTGACATGGGTTGATCGTTGTTTTTATCGGTCCTCGCGGATATCACCGAGTGTCATAAGGCATCGCCATTCGAGATTTCAAGGAAAATGCGGCACAGCATCGGGTAAGGCCCTGACCGGAATGAACAAGAGACGCATCTATCTCGACCACAATGCGACGGCGCCGCTGCTTGCCGAAGCGCGGGCGGCGACGCTGTCGGCGCTCGACCTTCCGGGCAATCCGTCTTCGGTACACCGCGACGGGCGTGGCGCGCGCGCAGTGATCGAACGCGCCCGACGGCAGGTGGCGCAACTTGTCGGAGCCGAGCCGGCACGGGTCATCTTCACGAGCGGTGCGACTGAGGCCGCCGCCACGGTGCTGACGCCGCGTTTCAAGATGGGCAAGGCCGATCTGGCAACAGGTGCGCTTTATCATGGCGCCGCCGATCATCCCTGCATTCTGGCCGGCGGACGGTTCGAGCGGCGACACATGACCGCTGTCGGTGTCGACCGTGACGGGTTGATCGATGTGGCGGCGCTGAAACGTCGCTTGACCGCGCATGATCGGGAGTCCGGCCTGCCGATGGTCTGCCTGACGCTTGCCAACAACGAGACCGGCGTCATCCAGCCGATGGCCGAGATTGTTGAAGCGGTGCGCGAAAGCGGTGGGGTCCTTGCCCTTGACGTGGTGCAAGCGGTCGGCCGCATCCCTGTCGATATCGACGATCTGGGCGCCGATTTCCTGATTTTGTCGTCGCACAAGATCGGCGGGCCGAAAGGAGCCGGGGCGCTGGTCGCGGCAGGCGACGTGATGATGCCGGAGCCGCTGGTGTCGGGTGGCGGCCAGGAAAAAGGCCACCGATCCGGTACAGAGAACCCGGCCGCTATTGCCGGCTTCGGCGCCGCCGCCGCCCATGTCGGCGCTGAAATGAACGACTATCGCGCCCGTGTCGCGGCTCTGCGCGACGCACTCGAGGCCACCATCCTCGAGCGGTGCGGCGATTGCATCATCTATGGCGCCCAAGCGACGCGTCTGCCCAATACCAGTTTTTTCGCCCTGCCGGGTCTCAAGGCGGAGACGGCGCAAATCGCCTTCGACCTGGAGGGGGTTTCCGTGTCGGCCGGCTCGGCCTGCTCGTCCGGCAAGGTCGGTCCGAGTCATGTCCTCGTGGCGATGGGGGCCGATGCCGAACAGGGCGCCATCCGAGTCAGTCTCGGAGCGGAGACCACTCAGGAGGATATTGCGGCCTTTCTTGCGGCATTCGACAAGATCGACGGTAAAAGGCGGTCGCTCAGGGTTGCGTCATAGGACGTCAATCCAGTTTCAGGAAGTCGAGGACGATATCGCAAAAGGTCCGCGGATCGTCCCAGTGCAAGGAATGCGCCGCGTCGCGCATCTCCTCGAAGCGGATATCGCCGATGGTGCACAACGCGCTGACCGCGTCGCTTGACGGGATAAGAAGATCACATTCGCCGAGAATAGCGAGTGTCGGCGTTTTGACGCGCGTCGTCAGGCCATCGGCTTCGAAACGCGCGATCGCGTCTGCCTGCCGGCGCATCGCCGCGACCGGTTGCAGATAGGGATAGCTCACCGCAAGTTTGACCGCCGTGTCGACGGCGGCAGGGTCCTCGAAGAACGGCGGCGCGAGCAGCCAGTGGAACAATGTCTTGAACCAAAGCGGATCGGGCGTTCCGGCCTCGCGCAGTGCCACCAACGTGTCGATGAGCGAGACCGTGCGAGCGCTTCGAGACGGGGACGACGCCGCAAGGACAAGTTGCTGCACCCGATGCGACCAGTGGGCGGCCATATGCATGGCGACGATCCCGCCCATCGAGTGACCGAGAACCGGAACCTGCTTAAGTTGCAGAGCATCTATAAGGGCCAGGCAATCTTCGGACATCTGTTCGATGCTGGTCGACGCGTCCTGCGGCGCGGTGCGGCCAACGGCCCGGTTGTCGGGCATGATCAACCGATAGTGTTCGCTCAGCCTCGGTATCACCGGCGCCCAGCTCTGGCTGTCGCTGGCGAAGCCGGCGATCAGGAGCAGCGGCGGCCCTTCGCCGGCGGTCTCGTAGTAAAGGTCGAGATCGTTTATCGGGATGGTCGGCATGCCCATTTATCGCCGCCGGAACCGGCGGTGTAAAGCCGTCCGGCGGAGATGCCGGCAACCGCTCCGGCGTCGCGGTTCAAAAAATTGACAAAAAATATCATGAATTATGCGCCGCTACTCTGGAAATATTCTAAAAAACAGCCTACAAGCAATGGCGGTTATGGAAATCGGCTTTTCGTGGCACTAGATCGATTGGTGTGGCGAGGCGGAAGCCAAGCCGGACACATATATGACGTTGACAAACTGTCGGACCTTGAATCCGGCAAGATTGGAGAGCGCCAATGCCTGCAGTGCAGGAGACCATCGATCAGGTTCGCCAGATCGATGTAGACCAGTATAAATACGGTTTCGAAACCCTCATCGAAATGGACAAGGCCCCCAAGGGGCTTAACGAAGACATCATTCGCTTCATCTCGGCCAAGAAGGAAGAGCCGGAATGGATGCTCGAATGGCGCCTCGACGCCTATAAACGGTGGTTGACGATGCAGGAGCCCGGCTGGGCCCGGGTCGAGTATCCCGACATCGATTTCAACGACATCTACTATTATGCCGCCCCGAAGAATCAGACGGGACCGAAAACGCTGGACGAAGTCGATCCGGAACTGCTCGCCACCTATGAGAAGCTGGGCATTCCGCTTCGCGAGCAGGAAATTCTTGCCGGTGTGCAGGAATCCAAGATCGCCGTCGATGCGGTTTTCGATTCGGTTTCGGTCGTCACCACTTTCAAAGAGGAGTTGGCGAAGGCCGGCGTGATCTTCATGTCGATCTCTGAGGCGATTCGCGAACATCCCGATCTGGTTCGCAAATATCTCGGCTCGGTGGTGCCGGTCTCCGACAATTTCTATGCGACCTTGAATTCGGCCGTCTTCACCGACGGGTCTTTCGTCTATGTGCCGAAAGGCGTGCGGTGTCCGATGGAGTTGTCGACCTATTTCCGCATCAACGAAAAGAACACGGGTCAGTTCGAGCGCACGCTGATCATCTGCGAGGAGGGGGCCTATGTCTCCTACCTTGAGGGATGCACCGCACCGCAACGCGACGAAAACCAACTTCATGCCGCCGTGGTCGAGCTCATTGCGCTCGATGACGCGGAAATCAAATATTCGACTGTTCAGAACTGGTATCCCGGCGACATGGACGGCAAGGGCGGGATTTACAATTTCGTCACCAAGCGCGGCGATTGCCGGGGCGCCAATTCCAAGATTTCGTGGACGCAGGTCGAGACCGGCTCCGCCATCACCTGGAAATATCCGTCTTGTATCCTGCGCGGCGACAATTCGCGTGGCGAGTTCTACTCGATTGCCGTTTCCAACGGCCATCAGCAGATCGACAGCGGCACCAAGATGATCCATCTCGGCAAGAACACATCGAGCCGGATCATTTCAAAGGGCATTTCGGCGGGACAATCCAACAACACCTATCGCGGCCAGGTCTCAGCCCATCGCCGTGCGGAGAACGCGCGCAACTTTACACAGTGCGACTCGCTGCTCATCGGCAATAGATGCGGGGCGCACACCGTTCCCTATATCGAGGCCAAGAACTCCACTGCGCATTTTGAGCATGAGGCGACGACCTCGAAGATCTCCGAGGACCAGCTCTTCTATTGCCTCCAGCGCGGTATTCCGGAAGAGGAGGCGATCGCCTTGATCGTCAATGGTTTCGTCAAGGAGGTGATACAGGAACTGCCGATGGAGTTTGCGGTCGAGGCGCAAAAGCTCATCGGGATCAGCCTCGAAGGCAGCGTCGGGTAGGCCGCGGGCCGCCGGCTCATCGCAAACATCAGCGCCACGCCGTTCGTGGCGCACAGCAAACAATCTGGAACGAAATATGCTTGAAATCAAAAACCTGCACGCCCGCATCGCCGAAGACGGGACCGAGATTATCCGCGGCCTGGACCTGACGGTAAAGAACGGCGAGGTTGCAGCCATCATGGGACCGAACGGGTCGGGAAAATCGACGCTCTCCTATGTGCTTGCCGGCCGCGAGGATTACGAGGTGACCGAGGGCGACATCCTCTATAATGGCGAAAGCATCCTTGACCTGGACGCATCAGAACGCGCCGCCGCCGGTCTGTTTCTCGCGTTCCAGTATCCGGTCGAGATTCCGGGCGTTGCCACGATGCAGTTCCTGAAGGTGGCGATGAACGAACAGCGCAAGGCGCGCGGCGAGGACGAGCTTTCCACGCCCGATTTCATTCGCCGCGTCAAGGAAGCCGCGGGCGCGCTCGACATCGACATGAGCATGCTGAAACGGCCGTTGAATGTCGGCTTCTCCGGCGGTGAAAAGAAGCGCGCCGAGATCTTGCAGATGGCGCTGCTCGAGCCGAAACTGTGCGTTCTTGACGAGACCGATTCCGGTCTTGACATCGATGCGCTCAAGGTCGTCGCGGACGGCGTCAATGCGCTGCGATCGCCGGACCGGGCTATTGTGATGATCACCCATTATCAGCGTCTTTTGGAGTATATCGTGCCCGACACTGTGCATGTGCTCTATCGCGGCCAGGTCGTCAAATCGGGCGATAAGTCCCTGGCGCTCGAACTGGAAAACCGCGGCTATGGCGACGTAGTCGGGCGCGCGGCCTGACGATATCGCGGATCAAAAGGTTTTGTTATGAACATGCAGATCAAAAGACCGATCACAGCCGCCGAGCAATCTATCGTCCAGGCCTATCTGGATCGCGCCGACGCGCTTCCCGGTAATGACCGGGTCTCCGCTATCCGCAACGGCTTTATTGAGCATATCAAAGATAACGGTTTGCCGACGCGCCGTGTCGAGGACTGGCATTATACCGACCTCAGAACCCTGCTGAAATCGGTTCCGGCCTTTTCGGAGGCGTCGACCGCCAAGCCGTTCAGCTCTCTCCTCCCGGGATCGGATGTGATCACCGTCATCGACGGGCATTTGGGTGAGCGAGCCGCGCCCAAGGGTATTGCGGTCAGCGCTTACCGCGACGCGCTGACCAGCGGTGCGGCCGCGAACGGGATGGAGGCGCGCGATCGGGATGATGTGATTGGGCGCATCAACGGCGCCTATGTGACCGACGGCTGCGGTCTGACCGTCGACGCCGGCGTGGCGTTGGAACGGCCGCTGGAACTGCAGGTCCTCCAAGGCGGCGGCCAGGCGCATACGCGCTTTCCCGTAACCATCGGCAACGGTGCCTCCGGCCTGTTTGTCGAGCGCCAAGCCGCTATCGGCGAAGGGGAAGCGCTGGTTTCGTCGATCACCGAGCTGCGGGTCGGCGACGGTGCCGACATCATCTGGGTGATCAGTCAGGAACAGGGGCTTTCGGATACGCATTTCGGTCAGATTAATGTCGAATTGGGGCGCGAGTCGCGGCTGACCCTGTTTGTCGCCAACCACGGCGGCCGGCTGGTGCGCCAGGAAATCCACGTTCAGGCCGGCGGCGAGCATTCTGTGCTCACTTTGCGCGGCGTCAATCTGCTCGCAGGCGAAAGCCACACGGATGTGACGATGACGCTCGACCATTTGGTGCCCGATTGCGCGTCGACCGAGACGTTCCGCAACGTCGTTTTCGACCGGGCGCGCGGCGTCTTCCAGGGGCAGATCAAAGTGGCCTCCGTCGCCCAGAAAACAGATGCCCGCATGGCTTGCAACACGCTGCTCCTGTCCGATACGGCCGAGTTCGCCGCCAAGCCGGAACTGGAGATCTTCGCCGACGATGTGCAATGCGGCCATGGCGCCACTGTCGTCGATATCGACGACAACCAGCTCTTCTACATGCGCGCCCGCGGCATTTCGGAAAAGAAAGCACGGGCTTTGCTGATCAAGGCCTTTATTGCAGAGATCGTGGAAGAACTGGACAACGAGGCGCTGGTCGAGGCCCTGGAGAGCCGGTTCGAAACTTGGCTGGACAATCATGGTTAACGTGCAGCACGCGGTGATGGGCGAGACACCGGCCGACCGGCCGGCAGTTTACGATGTCGAGGCGATCCGCCGGGACTTTCCGATCCTGTCCCGCGAGGTCTACGGCAAGCCGCTGGTTTATCTCGACAACGGCGCGTCGGCGCAGAAGCCCCAAAGCGTGATCGATACGATCGCGCACACCTATGCGCACGAATATGCCAATGTGCATCGCGGTCTCCATTTCCTGTCCAACGCCGCGACCGACGCCTATGAAGCGGCGCGCGAGAAGGTGCGTCGTTTCATCAATGCCGAGTCGGTCGACGAGGTGGTGTTCACCAAATCAACGACGGAGGCGATCAACACCGTCGCCTATGGTTTCGGAATGCCGGCGATCGGCGAAGGCGACGAGATTGTGCTCAGCATCATGGAGCACCACTCCAATATCGTTCCATGGCACTTCATCCGTGAGCGCCAGGGTGCGGTTCTGAAATGGATCCCGGTCGACGACCGGGGCAATTTCCATATCGCCGATTTTGAGGCGCAGCTGACCGAACGCACCAAACTGATCGCGCTGACGCATATGTCGAATGTTCTGGGCACCGTCGTGCCGGTCAAGGAGGTGTGTCGGATCGCCCGCGCACGCGGCGTTCCCGTATTGATCGACGGCAGCCAGGCGGCGGTGCACATGGATGTCGATGTCCGCGATATCGACTGCGACTGGTACGTCTTCACCGGTCACAAGCTTTATGGGCCGTCCGGCATCGGCGTGCTCTATGGCAAGAAGGCGGTGCTCGACGGGATGCGCCCCTTCGAGGGCGGCGGTGAGATGATCCTCGATGTCAGTCTGGACTCGGTCACCTACAACGATCCGCCACATCGCTTCGAGGCCGGCACGCCGCCGATCGTGCAAGCGATTGGTCTCGGCGCGGCGCTGGACTATGTCGATTCGATCGGCCGGGACCGCATTGCGGCCCATGAGGCCGATCTATGCGCCTACGCACATGAGAAGCTCGGCCAAATCAATTCGTTGCGTATTTTTGGTGAAGCACCGGGCAAAGGTGCTATCGTGTCCTTCGAGATGGAAGGGATTCACGCGCACGACATATCCATGGTCATCGATCGGTCGGGTGTCGCGGTGCGTGCCGGGACACACTGCGCGCAACCGCTTTTGCGGCGCTTCGGCGTGACATCGACATGCCGCGCCTCCTTCGGGCTATACAATACGCGCCGGGAGGTGGATGCCCTCTATGATGCATTGTTGAAGGCGCGGGCCTTCTTTGCCTGACGGCGGAACCAGGGGATGAACCCGATGAACGAAGAGATGATCACCGAGCAGGCGCCGACCGAGGCGACCTTTACCGCATCTGCCATTCCCCGGGATGAGCTGGCGCGGATGACGGATGACATTATCGCCGCCATCAAGACGGTGTACGACCCGGAGATCCCGGCCGATATCTATGAACTTGGCTTGATCTACCGCATCGACATCGAGGATGACCGTACCGTGCGCGTCGATATGACGCTGACGGCGCCCGGCTGTCCGGTTGCCGGTGAAATGCCGGGCTGGGTGGAAAACGCGGTCGGCGCGGTTGAAGGGGTTTCCGGCGTCGACGTCAATATGACCTTCGATCCGCCCTGGACACCCGACAGGATGTCCGAAGAGGCCCAGATCGCGGTCGGCTGGTACTGATTGAAAATCACGGCGTTGCCATTATCTTTCCTTTTTGAGTAAGGTTTAATGGCCGGTCGGCTTGGAAATCCAGGCAGAAGCGCCATACGGATGTTGGAGATGTCCCATGGGCCGTTTTGAGGTCATGACGTTGACGGAAAAGGCCGCGGATCGTGTCAAAAGCCTCGTGGCGGCTGCGGACGAGCCGGCACTCGGCTTGCGTATCGGCATCAAGAAGGGAGGCTGCGCCGGAATGGAATATACGGTGGACCTGGCCACGGAAGCCGACGGCAAGGACGATGTGGTCGAGATGCATGGCGCGCGCGTCTTCGTGGCGCCGGAGGCCGTGTTGTTTCTGCTCGGCACGCAGATGGATTTCGAGACCACCAAGTTGCGCTCGGGTTTCGTCTTCAACAATCCAAACCAGACATCAGCCTGCGGCTGCGGTGAATCGGTCGAACTGAAACCGGCCGATCTGAAGGCGCTGGCCGACAAAGGCGATCCGGTGGTGCGCGCCTCGTCGCGTTAGTGGATGCCCGGGCCGTCCGTTTCACTTGAGCGGCCGATACCCGGCCGCCACGCCGGATCCGCCCTTTGAGCGGCATGCCGACCGATCGCAGCAAGATCCCCTGTCAACTGCCGTTTCCAGCGATCGGCGAGCGCACGTGCCAGCCACGTCATCGGCGGAAAGGGCCATGGCCGGAACGCGCCATCGACCGTGAGGGCGAGACGGCTGCCATCTCCCTCTGGCACCACCGTGAAAACAGCCCCCAGCGACAGGCCGGCACATCGCCGCAGCATCGTCAGACGGGTCGGCGGCATGAAGTCGCGGATCTCAAGGCGCACGCCCCATAGAGAGAGCGGTGCCGATCGCCACTCGCGAAAAACCGTGCCCGCCGCCACCGGAGGCGGCGAGCGAAGAACGATGCGGCTTACGGCACCGATGATCGGCGCCCGATTCTCCACATCGGACAGCACCGAAAACACGGCGAGCGGTGGTGCCTTGACGAAGATCGATGTCGATTGTCCCGCGGTCATTGCTTTATCCGCGAAATCCCCTTACGCAGACGCCGGGTCCGCTGCGACAGGGTGTTATTTTCGGGCCGTCTTATAGCCGGCCGGTCACCATGTGACAATCGGCGTGGAAACGAAACGATGATCGACCTTCGAAGCGCGTGCGCGGGCGACTCGGAACGACTGGCGGATATCGGTATCCGGGCGTGGGAGAGTGCCGTTCCCCATTGGGGTGAAGACACGGAAAAGCTTAGAGACCACGCGCATCGCGCCTATCGTGATTTCTGTGCCGACCAGTGGCAGACGATACTGGTCGCGCAAAATGGCGCGGCCGTTGTTGGTTGGGGTGCGCGGGAGAACATGGACCACTACATCTCGGATCTTTGGGTCGATCCGCAGTATCAGGGTCGAGGCGTCGGAAAACGATTGCTGGCAGCGCTCGAGCGGACGATTGCCGAAGCCGGTTTCGCAGATGTGGAACTCGAAACCCACGCGCGAAACACACCCACGATCGGATTCTACGAAGCGGCGGGCTATCGCGTGGTGTCGCGTTTCATCAAATACGAGCCGAGCCTGCGCAAGGACATCGAAAAACTGTCCATGCGCAAGACGCTGCGCAAACCGAGTGCGGAGCATCGGGAACCATGACCGCCGGCGCCGGTAAGACACTCGCGCTGGTTGCCCATGACGCGCGCAAGGACATGTTGGTGGAATGGGTCGGTCGCCATATCGACCGGCTGGCCGGAGTCGATATCGTCGCGACGGGTACGACGGGCGGGCGCATCCGCGACGCCTATCCGCATCTCAATATCCGATCGGTAAAGAGCGGCCCCCTCGGCGGCGACCAGCAGATCGGCGCCATGATTGCCGAAGACAGGCTGGACGGGCTGGTGTTTTTCGTCGATCCGCTCTCGCCGATGCCGCACGATGTCGACGTCAAGGCGCTGACGCGGCTTGCCATCGTCTACGACCTGCCGCTGGCGACCAGCCCGAGCACCGCCGATGCGGTGCTCGACTATGTCCTGTAGCGGGCGATTTGGCGTAGACGGGACTTGTTTTAAACTCCATCGGCGTTAAGGCCTGTCGTGGATCGGGAGTCGGGTTTGATGGACGACCACAGCGCACAGCATGATGTCGGCGGACCGCCTGAAGGTCTGGAGATCTACGATCACGACGGCGTGATCCGAAGCGATTATCTTGCCAGTATCGGTGCGGCCATCGCCGACCGCGACGTGCTGTTCCTCAAGCAACATGTCGCCGGCCTGCACGAATCCGAACTCGGCGACCTGATCGAATCCCTGCAGCCCGAGCAGCGGCATGCGCTGGTGCGGCTTTTGGGTGACGATTTCGATTTCACCGCGCTGACCGAGGTCGATGAGGCCATTCGCCTCGATATTGTTGAAGATCTGCCGAACGACAAGATCGCCGAGGCCCTCGGCGAACTCGATTCCGACGATGCGGTCTATATCCTTGAGGATATGGACGAAAAGGATCAGCAGGAGATCCTGTCCAAACTGCCCTTCACGGAGCGCATCCGTCTTCGCCGCTCGCTGAAATATCCCGAAGACACCGCCGGCCGGCGCATGCAGACCGAGTTCGTTGCGGTGCCGCCGTTCTGGAGCGTCGGCCAGACCATCGACTATATGCGCGAGGATGATGACCTGCCGGATTCCTTCTCCCAGATCTTCGTCATCGATCCGACCTTCCGGCTGCTGGGCGCGGTCGATCTCGACCGGATCCTGCGCAGCAAGCGTGAGACCAGGATCGAAGACATCATGCACGAATCGAGCCGACCCATTCCGGCGACGATGGACCAGGAGGAGGCCGCGCAGTTGATGGGCCAGTACGACCTTCTGTCTGCCGCGGTGGTTGACGAGAATGATCGGCTGGTCGGTGTTTTGACTATCGACGACGTCGTCGACGTCATTCAGGAAGAGGCCGAGGAGGATATCAAGAGATTGGGCGGCGTCGGCGACGAGGAACTGTCCGACGATGTTGCATCCACCGTGCAATCGCGCTTTCCCTGGCTGCTGGTCAATCTCGGAACCGCCGTTCTGGCGTCGTTGGTGATTGGAATCTTCGATGCGACGATCGAACAGATGGTGGCGCTCGCCGTGCTGATGCCGATCGTCGCCTCGATGGGTGGCAATGCCGGCACCCAGACGCTGACGGTCACGGTGCGGGCGTTGGCCACCCGGGACCTCGATATCTATAACGCCGCCCGCATCATCCGCCGTGAAACCGCCGTCGGCCTCATCAATGGCGTCGTTTTCGCCGTTATCGTGGCCGTTCTGGCGTTTCTGTGGTTTGGCAACATACAGCTCGGTTACGTGATCGGACTTGCCATGATCATCAACATGTTGGCCGCCGGCCTTGCCGGCATTCTGCTGCCGCTTCTGCTGGACAAGATCGGCGTGGACCCGGCGATTGCTTCGGCGGTTTTCGTCACGACCGTCACCGATGTGGTCGGCTTTTTCGCGTTTCTCGGCCTCGCCGGATGGTGGTTCGGTTTTCTGTAACAACCATATTGGCCCGGGGTCCGCTAACCCTGTGCAAAACCACCGGAAAGTGAAATAATTGACTTTTACGTAAGGGAAAGTCTACACTTCCGGGACAGGATATCCGGGATTCGACGTGCGCAAACTCTATACCATAACCGAACTGACGCGGGAATTTGGCGTGTCGACGCGCACGCTGCGTTTCTATGAAGACGAAGGCCTCATCCAGCCCGAACGCCGTGGCAGAACGCGGCTTTTCAAGGCGTCTGACCGGCATTTGATCAAGGAAATCCTGCGCGGTCGTCGTCTCGGTTTCACCATCGCGGAGATTCGCGAGATTATCGAAATGTATAAGGGCCCGCCCGGGGAACTCGGGCAGCTCGAGTTGATGATGAAACGGGTCGCGGAAAAGCGCGAACAGCTTCATCAGAAGCGCAAGGATATCGAGGAGACGCTGGCCGAACTGGACAATGTCGACGAGGCTTGCCTGGCGCGCCTTGCCGAATTGCGTGTTGGAACCTGACGCCCCTCATTTCTCAAGCAATGCGCCCTTGGCCTCCAGGTTTATGGTGCTGAAGCCGCGATCGGTCACTCTGATGGCGGCAATGTGAAGAAATCCGCGGTGCAGCCCTGGATGACCGCCTGTATCTCGGGTTTTGACAACGCCTCCGTCCCTTCCGACATCATCGCATCCAGAAGCGTTTCCTCGGTCAACCGCCGCAATGTGCAGGCGCAGAAATGGTCGCAGAAGCCGGCCTCGTTGGTCTGAACGCAGCTCCGATTGCAGCTACTGAGAAACAGGGCTGCCGGGTCTACTTGCTCAGGCGGTGCGATCAGGCTGAAGAGAGAGATCGCGGCGACCAGAACCGGCTGGTGGATCAAATAGACCGCGAGGCTGTGCCGGCCGGCGAAATCGAGGCCGGACGGCAGGATCCCGGACCCGGGGCGAAGGGCGGCGAGCCTGGCAAGGACACCCGTGCCGCCGGCGAATTGTGCTGCGGCCATGCCGAGCAGCACAGGGCCGAACCACGGAAACAGCGGCACATAGTCATTGGATTGGACCGGCCCGGTCGCCAGTCCAAGCCAGAGCAGGGCCGGATGATCGAAGAACGGTGCGGCGAGATGCGGCGCAACGACGATGACGGCGATGCCGCTCAATCCGGTGACTGTGGCCGGCAGGTGCAGAAACACCAGTCCGACCACCGAGGAGACCGCAATGCAATGCAGGATGCCGAAAAAAATGAAACGATCCGGTGTCGCGAACCGTGTCACCACCGTAATCGCCAGCGCCGCGGCACAGACCATGGCAAGCCGCTTGGCGAAAGGGCGCCATCGAATGCCGCGCCCATGCGCCAGAACGAGGCTGAACCCGACGAGGAACAGAAAGCTGCCGGCGATCAGGCGCGCAAACAGACGCCAGCCGACGTCGGCCGTCATGCCGGGCGAAGCGTAACCGAAGAATTCGAGATCCCACGCGAAGTGATAGATCGCCATCGCAAGCAGGGCTGTGCCCCGGGCGATGTCGATGATCGCGATCCGGCCGACGGGTTTCGAGCTGTCAGAGCGTGCGCTCATCGCCCGGTTTCGTTTGCGAGTGCCGGTTTCGAGCCGCTGCGTGCGACGAACAGGCCGCACACGACCAGCGCAAGTGCCAGGAGGACGCGCAGCGTCAGCGGCTCACCGAGCAACCAGACTCCAAGGAGAATGCCGAATACCGGAATCAAATTGAGGCCCATGGAAAAGGTGGAGTAGCCGATCTTCCGGATCAGATAGAAGCGTAGCAGGTACGCCAAACCCGTCGGCAGGAGCCCAAGATAGAAGAGCGCCGCAGCGGCGGTGGCCGACACATGTGAGGCTGGCAGACCGTCAACGACGAGCGCCAGCACAATCAACACCACGCTCGATATACCGAGCGCGAGGCAGGCGAGCCGCCCTGGCGGAATGTCGATTCGCCGAATAATCAGGCCGGCGGTGACGTAGCACAACGATGCCAGAAAACATGCGAGCTGCGCCACCAGGCTTTGCGTCCACAACACCGTAACGGCATCGAAGCCGACGATCACCAGAATCCCGGAAAAGCCAAGCAGCACGCCGATCAGTTTGTGCGGTGTCAGTCGGTCGTCGGTGGTCAGGAGATGGCTGCCCGCCAGCGCGAAAAACGGACCGGTGCCCATCAACAGCGACACGATGCCGGCGTCGAGCGACAGGGATGCCCAGGAGATCAGAAGGAACGGGAAGACGACGTTCAGCAGCGCCATGCCGATCAACAGGGTCCACGCGCCCGGTGTTGCCGGCATGACGACACCGCGAAAGAGAACATAAGGGAGCAACACCAGGAAGCCGACCGCCACCCGGATTGCCGCCAGCCAATAGGGGCCGACCTCCGGCACCGCCAATTTGATCGCGATGAAGGCGGAGGCCCAGATGAGAGCGGTCAGAGCGACCAGCAGAAGATCGGCAACTGTGGCATGTCTTATCGTCTGCAGAGTAGGCTCCGATCTTTTGGGTTGGACTGCCGGACATGCCGTTCACAGGCCGGTTGCGGCCGGTGATTGGCCAGCACTATTCATCGATCGTCGATGTGGATCAAGCCCATCCCAAAGGGCCTGTTGCTTCACTGAGACTCATGTGCCCGCCGACGCTTTGCGTCCGTCCGGGCGTGAGCCGACTGTGATATTTGTCTCGTAGGAGCATCCATGCACAGTTTTTTTTTCGCTTTTGTCCAGTTAATAAAGTCTTGAAATGCTTCACCGCTTTTTTGCCGCCGCGAAAGACGGCGTCGATGGCCGCCATAAGCACGTCCTTTTGCGGTTGCGATTGCCGATCCGTTCCTTTAGAACGCGCCCCTACCACACGGCACTCACGATAAAGACCGGTGGAAAGGTTTGGGGCATTATTGGAGCCATTATGGAAGACACCGTCCGTAAATCCTGCTGGGGCGTAACCGTCCGGGCAGTGATTGGATTTGCAGGATTGCTGGCACTGGTTTACCTGTTCGGGGGAATATAACCCAAGTTTTCTGGGGCAACGAAAAACGGCGCGAGACATGATCCCGCGCCGTTTTCTTGTGGGCCGCTCCCATCAAACCGCATCATGTCGCTGTTGATCCATGTCGTGTCGGACGGCACGTGCATTTTTGCACCGTTCAGGCTTATGATCCATCGAAACCGTAATCCGGTTTGGTGGGTTGTAAGACAATGTTTTTATCGGTTTTCGACGTTTTCAAGATCGGCATTGGTCCGTCCAGTTCTCACACGATGGGGCCGATGACGGCCGCTGGCCGATTTCTCGGCGACATCCTGAACGGCGACTGGCCAAGGCCTTCCGGTTATGAGGTGGGCCGCCTGGCCGTCAGCCTGCATGGATCGCTGGCCTATACGGGTGTCGGCCACGGTACCGACCGCGCTGTCATTATCGGGCTTGCCGGCGCGCAGCCGGACACCGTCGATCCCGACGCCATGGAGGCAATCATCCGGGCGGTGGAGACGAAACGAATGGTCGCGCCGTCGGGACACCCCGCCTACCGCTTCGATCCAAATCAGGATCTGACTTTCGACCGTAGGAAGCCGCTGCCCGGCCATGCGAATGGCATGACGTTCAGCGCCTATGACAACGATGACCGGCTGCTCCTGCGGCGCCTGTACTATTCCATCGGCGGCGGTTTTGTCGTCACCGATCTGGAACTGGAAGCCCTGCTGGAGTCTTCCGAACCCGCGGCTGAGACCGGGGTGCCCTTTCCGTTTCGCAATGCCGTGGAAATGCTCGACATGGCGAAGCGGTCAGGCTTGTCCATCGCCGCGATGAAGCGGGCCAATGAACAGCAGCATTGTACGGCGGAGGACCTCGACGAGGGACTTGACCGCCTGTGGTCCGCAATGAGCGGATGCATCGATCGTGGGCTGGCGGGAGAGGGGGTAATGCCCGGCGGGCTCAATGTGCGGCGCCGGGCTCGCGCCATGTATGAGAAACTGCAGGAGGAGTGGAAGCAGAATCGAGCAAACCCGCTCCTGGCGAACGACTGGCTGAGCGTCTACGCGATGGCGGTCAACGAGGAAAACGCATCCGGCAGCCGGATCGTTACGGCGCCGACCAACGGCGCGGCCGGAGTCATCCCCGCCACCATCCGCTACTACACGCAGTTCCACGACGATTCAGATGTCGGCGGCATACGCGATTTTTTGCTGACCGCTGCCGCCATTGGCGGCATCATCAAGCACAACGCGTCGATTTCGGGCGCGGAGGTCGGCTGTCAGGGTGAGGTCGGATCGGCCTCGGCGATGGCGGCGGCGGGTCTTGCCGCGGTCGCTGGCGGAACGCCCGAGCAGATCGAGAACGCCGCCGAAATCGCGCTGGAACACCATCTCGGCATGACGTGTGACCCGGTTGCGGGCCTTGTGCAGGTTCCCTGCATCGAACGCAACGCGTTGGGCGCCGTCAAGGCCGTGACCGCCGCATCGCTGGCGCTGAAAGGCGACGGCACGCACTTTGTGCCGCTGGATGCCTGTATCGAGACCATGCGTCAGACCGGCCTGGACATGAACAAACGATACAAGGAAACAAGCGAGGGCGGTCTCGCGGTCAACGTTGTCGAGTGTTGAACAAACGTCGGCGAGTGTTGAACAAACGTCGGCGAGGGTTGACCGAGCGTCGGCGAGGGTTGACCGAGCGTCATCGAGTGTCGAACGGCGGATCGATGTCGCTGTGGAAAGCCGATGCCGGTGCTTGACCGCGACGCCCAAGCCGTTACCTCAGATCCATGGCCCTCCATCTCGTCAAACTCTGTGTCGGTGTCGACTGCGTCGAAGACCTGCAGGCCCACATTGATGCACGGCTCGACGACAAGAGGCGTCGCAGTATGGAGGAAGTCCAGTCCCACACGACACGGATGATTCCGAAGCGCGTGGAAGAACTGCTAGACGGCGGCTCGCTGTACTGGGTCATCAAGGGCAACATCCAGGTACGTCAGCGCATCGAGGATATCCGGCCCTTTACCGACGCATCGGGCATCTCCCGCTGCCGCATTGTGATGGAGCCGCGATTGATCATGACAGAATGGCAGCCGCGCAGGGCTTTCCAGGGATGGCGGTACCTGACATCCAAGGATGCGCCGAAGGATTTGGTCGCCGGGCGCAGCGGCTTTATGTCGCTGCCGCCGGATCTGCGCCGGGAACTTGCGGATCTCGGTTTGCTTTAGCGCAACCAAGGTCGGCGTTTCGCGTCCTTACCTGCGGCCAAAAATGTCGCGGTCAAATGCTTCAATTCGACCTTACCTCGCTCTAAATGCACGAGTCGTGCTACTATTCCATCGGACGAAAGCGGCCGGCAGCGGCCGCGCTTCGGCACAAGTCTGAAATGTGGGAGCGATCCATGCAAAGACGTGATGTCACGGCGAAACAGGGCTCGCGCGAAGTTGCTGACGACGCCGATCAGCAATCATCGAAGAGGGACGTTGCCGATTTCCTAAAGGCGGCGCGGGCGATTGCGCCGCAGCCCGGCGGGCAGTCCGGGCGTTTGGTCTTTGCGCTCGATGCGACGATGAGCCGCCAGCCGACCTGGGATGCCGCCTGCCGCCTGCAGGGTGAGATGTTCAATGCGGTCGGTCGGGCCGGCGGATTGCAGGTACAACTGGTCTATTTCCGCGGTTTCGGCGAATGTCGATCATCCCGCTGGGTTAGCGACACGACGCAGTTGCGCGACCTGATGACGCGCATCGATTGTCGCGGCGGCCACACGCAGATTGCCAAGGTCCTCAAACACACGCGCGACGAGACGCTGCGCAAGCCTGTCAGCGCCCTTGTCTACATCGGTGACGCGATGGAAGAGAACATCGACCGGTTGTGTCAGATCGCCGGCGAGCCGGGCATGCGCAAGGTGCCGTGCTTCATGTTCCAGGAGGGCGGCGATCCGGCGGCGCAGAACGCGTTCAGGGAAATCGCAAGACTTTCGAACGGTGCCTATCTGCGTTTCGACAGCAGCGCGGCAGGCGCCTTGCTCAATCTGCTGAAGGCCGTGGCGGTTTACGCGTCGGGCGGACTGCGCGCTTTGGAACAACACGACAATCGGGAGTCGCGGTTGTTGCTGGAACAACTCTCCGGGCGATAGTCGGTGCAACACGGTGACACGGCGTGACAGTCGACCGGTTTCCTGCCGCGATAGGAGGATAATGGTGGTGCATCGGCAAACGGCGACAATGTCCTCGGACTGCGTCCGGATCTGAGATGGCCTTTATGTTCTACCTTGTATTAGCGGTTTTGCTGCTTCTAGGGCTGGCGGTCATGTTTGTGCGGATGGATGCCGCGCGACTTGCGACGGTGTTGAGTTATGTCGCGCCGGTACTGCTGTCCGGCATGGGCATCGTGCTGACATTGCTGGGGCGTGCTGGCGTCGCTTTCGGTCTGTTCGGTCTGGCCGCCATCCTGTTTGGCCGCGCCAGGGCGCGGGCGCGCGGCACGAAGAGCCGAAACCAGACCTCCCATGTGCGAACGGCGGCGCTGGAAATGGAGCTCGATCTCGATAGCGGCGCCATGAACGGGCTTGTGTTGGCGGGTCGGTTCGAGGGGCGTGAACTGGAGGATATGGGCGAGGCCGAATTGCTGTCGCTTTACAGCGAACTGGAGCAGGATCCCGAAAGCCTACGGGTCCTTGAAGCGTATCTTGATCGGCGTATGCCCAGTTGGCGAGAGGGCTTTGATGCGCACCCGGACGAAGGGCTGGGTGCTGCGCCAGCTTCTGGCCCCATGACTAAGGAGGAAGCCTATCAGATCCTTGGTCTTTCTGCCGGCGCCTCCGAGGCGGAAATCCGCGAGGCTCATCGCCGCCTTATGAAGCGTGTGCACCCCGATACCGGCGGGTCGGTTTTTCTGGCGACCCGCATCAACGAGGCGAAAGATGTTCTCTTGCGTGGTCATTGACTGATCCTCAAGACACAAAACTCATTTGAGGGACTCACAAAATCGGTGGTGGGGTCCTTGCACCCCACGTTTCACTGTTGCGTGGCCCAGCAGCCATATCCCTTTTTCTTCAGCGCCTTGCAGGCATCCCAAGCCTGCGACTTTCCGGTAAAGCCGGCGAAGCGGGCACGGTGCAGTCCTTCGCCGTCGCGCCGAGTAATGACCGTGAAGGGTTTGGCGTCGCGCATCAGGCCGCCGGTTTTGATCTTTGCGTCTGACAACAGGGCTTCGGCCGCTTCGCGGGTTGGTGTGGCGCCGATTTGGACGACCCAACCGCTCGGCAGGTCGGTGCTCGCGGTCACCACCGGATCGACTTCCGCGACAACGCTCGAGGGAGCCAGACGTTCGGTGTTAAAGTCCCCGCCGACCGGGACCGACGGGCGTGGCACTGGCGCGGCAACCGCCTTCTGCTGTTTCAGGCCGCTGATAAGGGCGTCCCTGCCGACGATCGGGCGATCGAGTGGCGCCGGAAAAGCCGTTGTCTTGCGCGGTTGCGCATAGGCGAGGGCGACTCTGACCTCCGTGCCGTCGCGGAAGGAGGGAACCGGTCCGGTCTTGGGCAGGACATGGCCGGCGGACGGCGCCTTGGCGACCAGATTGCCGCCACCGCTGCGCGATGCCTTCGGCAGTGTGCGCGCGATCAGATCCTTCATATGCGCATTGCGGCTGGCACCGGTTTTGCCGCCCATCACCACGGCCACGATGCTGCGACCGTCCTTGCGCACGGATGTCACCAGGTTGAAACCGGAAGCGCGGATATAGCCGGTCTTGATGCCGTCCACACCGTTCACCGTGCCGAGCAGACGGTTATGGTTGCCGAAACGGGCCTTGCCGTATTTGAAGCTGCGAGCGGAGAAATAATGATAGTGATGCGGAAAATGCTCCCGCAGCGCGATCCCGAGACGGGCCATGTCTCGCGCCGTTGTCTTCTGGCGCGTATTCGGCAGACCATGCGCGTTGCGGAAGCTGGTTTTCGTCATGCCCAACGCCCGCGCTTTTTTTGTCATGCTGGCGGCGAATTTGGCTTCGGAGCCGCCCAAATGTTCGGCGACGGCGGTCGCCACGTCGTTGGCGGACTTGGTCACCAACGCAAGGATCGCCTGTTCGACGGAGATGGTCTGTCCTGCCGGCACGCCGATCTTCGACGGCTGCTCGGCGGCGGCGTTTATGGAAACGCGAATACGCGTTTTCTTGCTGATGCGGTCGCTGTCGATGGCCTCGAAAACCATGTAGAGCGTCATCATCTTGGTCAGCGACGCCGGGTAGCGCGTCGCATCGGCGTTGGCGGCGTAAAGTGTTCTGCCGGTTTTGGCATCGACGACGATGCCGGCATATTTCGGATTGGCCACGGCCGGTTCGGTCATGATGGCGGCGATCACGCACGCATATAGAAGAGACACGACGACTTTGATGAACCCGGCATTCGACCGGATGAAACGATGACTGCCTGGCGAAGCTCTATACACTGTGGGTCCCCATTCACGGAATGTGAAGCAAGCACTTGATCGAATTGCCGCGTGGCCGACGATGGCGAAGACGTTAGACAGACAGCGTTACCAATCCGTTTATGACTGCTATGGAATCGTGATTTCCCGCCGTGCAGCGGCGGCGATGATCCGCCGGCTCATGCTGCAGCGCACAAGAAATATTGACATTCTGTTGCGCTGCACATAAACTCGCCGAGTGGTTGAGACATGCGCCGGCGCGTCTCTTCCGCCACCCCCAAGATCACCCGCAATAACAGGATACCGAGATGTTTTCCTTCGACGACGCCAGCAAGTTTGGCAAGGATGCCATGGACAATATGCTCAAGAGCTATTCAGCCCTTGCTCAAGGCATGCAGACGATCACCACCGAAGCCACGGATTTCTCCAAGAAGTCCTACGAGGACAATGCTGCGATGATGGAGCAGCTCTTCGGCGCGAAATCCATTGAAAAGGCGTTCGAGATTCAGAGCGACTATGCGCGCTCGACCTATGAGGCTTTTGTGTCCCAGGCCACCAAAATGGGCGAGATCTATGCCGACACGGCGCGCAAGGCCTACCGGCCTTACGAGGCCGTTGTGGCTGCAGCACCGGCCGCACCGGCGCCGGCGCCCAAGAAGGCTGCCTGATCCGGTATAATCGCCGCGACGCAATCATCGCACATCGAACCCGGTGGCCATGGCGGCCACCGGGCTTTTGCCGTTGAGGCCGCGCACCATTTTGTGAACGGACAGTGTGCATAAACAACGGATGCTCGCCTTGTTGCCATGTTATGTCGGCGGTTGATTTTCGCGAGCACGCCCGTGCCACATCGCGTCTGTCAAGGGCTTAAAATTGCGGAAAAGAGAATTAGATTAGGTTAGACTGTGGCCGCTGAAGGGATTGCGGCGCCATTGGCGGCCAGAGGAAACGGGATACGGGAAAACGATGATTGCTCGGCCGATATGGGCAAGCGCGGACGATAACGACGAGGATGGAGGAAATGCCGGCGGCAACAACGGCATTTCCGTTATCACGCGTACCCAGAGGAAGCTCAAGAAGCCGAGCCTTTATCGGGTATTGCTGTTGAATGACGACTATACGCCGATGGAGTTCGTCGTGCATGTTTTGGAACGTTTTTTCCAGAAGGACAGGGAGGCGGCGACGCGCATCATGTTGCACGTCCATAATCATGGCGTCGGCGAATGCGGTGTCTTTACCTATGAAGTGGCCGAGACAAAGGTGACCCAGGTGATGGATTTCGCACGCCAGAATCAACATCCGCTGCAATGCGTGATGGAAAAGAAATGAGGACATAGCCGTGCCGACATTTTCCCCAAGTCTCGAAAAAGCGCTGCATCAGGCACTGACATTGGCGAATGACCGCCATCACGAATATGCGACGCTGGAACATCTGTTGCTGGCGCTCATGGACGATTCCGACGCGGCGGCGGTAATGCGGGCCTGCGGTGTCGACCTCGACGCCCTGCGCTCGACAGTGACCGAATATATCGACAACGAACTGAACAATCTGGTTACCGGCTATGATGAGGATTCCAAGCCCACCTCCGGGTTTCAGCGGGTGATCCAGAGAGCGGTTATCCATGTCCAGTCCTCGGGGCGGGACGAAGTCACCGGGGCCAATGTCCTGGTCGCCATCTTCGCGGAGCGCGAAAGCCATGCGGCCTATTTCCTGCAGGAGCAGGAGATGACCCGCTACGACGCGGTGAACTTCATTTCCCACGGTATTTCGAAGCGTCCGGGGGCCTCGGAGAGTCGGCCGGTGCGTGGCGCCGAAGAGTCGGAAGCGGAAAACCCGTCGGGGCCGTCCGAGAGCGAGGAGGGCGGCAAGTCCAAAAACCAGGATGCGCTCAGCGCCTATTGCGTCAATCTCAACCAGAAGGCCCGGGACGGCAAGGTCGATCCGCTGATCGGCCGTGAAAAAGAGGTCAACCGGACCATTCAGGTATTGTGCCGGCGCTCGAAGAACAATCCGCTCTATGTCGGAGATCCGGGCGTCGGCAAGACCGCCATCGCGGAAGGTCTGGCCCGCCGCATCATCAATGACGAAGTTCCGGAGGTGCTGCAGGACGCGACGATTTTCGCGCTCGACATGGGCTCGCTGCTGGCCGGCACCCGTTACCGCGGCGATTTCGAAGAGCGGTTGAAGCAGGTCGTCAAGGAATTGGAGGAGATGCCGGGCGCGGTGCTGTTTATCGATGAGATCCACACCGTGATCGGCGCAGGTGCCACGTCCGGAGGGGCGATGGATGCCTCCAACCTTTTGAAGCCCGCGCTCTCCACCGGTGCGATCCGCTGCATCGGGTCGACCACCTATAAGGAGTTTCGCCAGTTCTTCGAAAAGGACCCCGCGCTGGTGCGGCGTTTTCAGAAGATCGACGTACACGAACCGAGCATCGATGACGCGGTCGAGATCCTCAAAGGCCTGAAGCCGTATTACGAGGAGTATCACAAGGTCAAATACAGCAACGACGCCATCAAGACCGCCGTTGAATTGTCCGCCCGGTATATCAACGACCGGAAGCTGCCGGACAAGGCGATCGACGTGATCGACGAGACCGGTGCCTCGCAAATGCTGGTCGAGGAGAGCAAGCGACGCAAGACGATCACCGAAAAGGAAATCGAGGCGACGGTCGCGTCCATGGCGCGCATCCCGCCGAAATCCGTTTCGAAGGACGACAAACAGGTCCTGGCCAATCTCGACAAGCAGTTGCGTTCGGTGGTTTACGGCCAGGATGAAGCCATCGGTGCGCTGGCATCGGCGATCAAACTTGCCAGGGCTGGCTTGCGCGAGCCCGACAAGCCGATCGGCAGCTATCTGTTTTCAGGGCCCACCGGTGTTGGCAAAACAGAGGTCGCGAGACAGCTCGCCAGCGCCCTTGGCGTCGAGTTGCTGCGCTTCGACATGTCGGAATATATGGAGCGTCACACCGTGTCTCGACTGTTGGGCGCGCCACCCGGCTATGTCGGATTCGATCAGGGCGGCCTGCTGACCGACGGCGTCGACCAGCACCCGCACTGCGTGCTGCTGCTCGACGAGATCGAGAAAGCGCACCCCGACCTCTTCAACATCCTGCTGCAGGTCATGGATCACGGCAAGCTGACGGATCACAACGGCAAGCAGATCGATTTCCGCAATGTCATCTTGATCATGACGACCAATGCCGGCGCTGCGGATCTGGCCAAGCCGGCGATCGGTTTCGGGTCCTCCAAGCGCGAGGGCGACGATATGGAAGCGATCAACCGCATGTTCTCGCCGGAATTCCGCAACCGGCTGGACGCGATCATTCCGTTTGGCTCCCTGCCGACACCCGTGGTGCATCAGGTCGTGCAGAAATTCGTCATGCAACTCGAGGCGCAACTGGCCGAGCGTGGCGTGACCTTCGATCTCTCGCAGGATGCCGTCGAGTGGCTGGCTGACAAGGGCTACGACGAGCGCATGGGCGCGCGGCCGCTGGCGCGGGTGATCCAGGAGCACATCAAGAAGCAACTCGCCGATGAGGTGCTGTTCGGCAAACTGAGGAAGGGCGGCACCGTGAAGGTCACGGTCGAGAAGGACAGCGACGGCAAGGGCGCACTGAAGCTCGAGGCGGTGCCCGACAAGAAGCCCGCCAAGCCGCCGAAAGACGCGGCGCCCGCGGCGAAGAAACAGTCCGAGAAGACAAAGGACGAGACGACCGACAGGCCGGCCACCGCCAGGAAGAAGCCGCGTCCGTCGGACGAGCCGAAGCAGGATGACGCGCCGAAGCCGGCCGCGCCGACCAAGGCGCGCGGCAGCGCGGTTCCGAAAGTGCCGCGCAAAAACTGATGACCGCATCCCGGTTGCGGCTTCGCCTGTGCGAGGGCGATCGCCGTGAACGCGGTGCGGCAGGTGCCGTGGCGGACGGCATCATCGCCGAACCGGACACGCTTGGCGAACTGATTGTCCTTCTCAATGACGACGATCCCTCCGTCGTGGCGCATGCCGCCCATGCAGCCATGCAGATCAGTACGCGCCGGCCGGATCTGTTCGACGCTTATGTCGACGATCTCCTGGTGATGCTCGACCGGTTGCGCCAGTGGGAACTGGGCGAGCAGTTGCCCAAAATCCTGGTGCGTTCAAAACTCACCAACGACCAGGCCCGGCGGCTGTACGGGCTCCTGCTGCGGCATCTCGACAGTCGGTTCAATATTGTAGCGGCCTGTTCATTGCAGGCGATCATCGACTTGGCCGGCGATCAAAGGATAAGCAAGGACGAGGGCCGTGCCGCCCTGGAAAAGGCCTTGGCTTCCGAGCGCAAGGCGCTGTCGGCGCGGGCGCGCAAACTCGACCGCGAGATCGGCGGGTTTTGTTGAAGCATATCCGTCAGGATGATTGTCCTGCGTCAGAAACGGTGGGCAATGGCCGCCATCACCGTTCCGCCGATCTCGCCGGCCTCGTGGCCTTCATTGAAGGATGCGGCCGCGCCAAACCGGAGATTGGTCGCCGGCGACAAGGCAGTGACATAGTCGAAACCGAGATCGAGTTGCCGCGCCTCCGGCTCCAGCTCCGCTTCGATATCGGTGTAAAGCACCTGTCCCTCCAGCGTGCGGCCCGTCGACAGCCGTATGGTCGCCGTTCCCGCCTCCAGCCGCATCGGCTGTCGCACGGACACGGTCAGGGAGTCGCGCCGGTTGAACACCTGCTGCGTTCTTGCCCCGATCGAAAAGCCGCTGAAGAACGACGGATCGATGTCGGTGACGAGGCCTCCGCCCTCGGCCTGGGACACGCCGAGTTCAGCGGTTGCGAAGAGCTGAAACCGGCCGGCCGGGAGCGTGACACCGGTATTGAAGGCCGTGGAGGTGGCACCGAAGCCACCATCCTCGGCAAGCGACAGGCCGAGAAAGGAGCCGGTCTCGCCGACGCCGGACAGGCCGACGGAGATGCTGCCGCCGTCGCCGAAGTTAAAGGCGCGCACCAGGCCGAAGCCGATGGTCTGCTCGAACGGCTCGGTCATGTCGGCAAAGCCGTAGAAGCCGAGATTGCCGTCCGGCAACTTCCAAGCCGTGCCGAAGCCCTGGGCATTGTCCGCCAGGCCCAGCAGCGAGGTCGGCGCCTCATAGACTTCCGAAGACAGTGGGACGATGCCGAATTCGGCGCCGATGTCTTCCGCCCAGCCGAAAATCGGCACGCCGTCGATACCGAGTGCGGTATCGCCCGACGCGGCATAGCCAAAGCCAGCCGGGGTCGCGCTGCCTTTGGCCGTGTCGATGGACGCAAACCGGTCCACCCGGTCCTGAAACGCGTCTGACTGATCGTCTTCCGACACCAGGACGGAGGCCGACACGTAGAAGTCGGTGCCCAGCCCGTCGAACAGGGCGACCCGCTGGTCGGCGAGAGCGGCCTGAAGGGCGTTTCCGTGCGCCGCCCCGGTCTGCATCACCGCGGTCGACAGCGGCACGGTGCCGCCGTCGCTCTGCGATGTGGCCGCCAGACCAAGCCGGCCGATCGGCAGCAATGCCGCCCTGAGATCCATAAAACCGTGGCCGAACTCCGAATTGTAGCTATGGGTGACGTCATTGCCGAAATCAACCACCTGCGTGGGCGTGAAGAAACTGTTGTTGGCCGATGCAAGAAGCCTGTCGACGAGTTCGTCAGGCCGCAATGAGGGAAAGGCCTCCGCCAGCAGCGCCACCCCGCCGGATATCTGCGGTGCGGAGAACGAGCTTCCGGTGTTGTAGCCGTACGAACTGTTCGAATCTGCGGTGGCCGTATAGACCGTGCCGTCGGCGGCCAGACAATAGGCGGCTGTTTCCAGGCAGCCCGCCGAGAGCCGGGTCACCGAGGTGATCGCCCCGCTCGGATCGTGGTTCGGCGCGACATTGATCGCTGTGATCCATGAATCGGCCAGGCGCGAATCGAGCTCGGGCAGGGCGGCCAACAAATCCGCGCTGGTATCCGAAATGCCGTTGCTCACCGCCCGGACGACGACGCCGCTGTCGGTAAACAGGTTCAGCGCGTCGAGATAGGTCTGGAAATCGCTGGCGGAATACCCCATGACGGCCGTCAACGCCTCGCTCAGTGACACCCCTGGATTGGTGGCCTGATAGGATTGCACCTCTGAGACGGAGACACTCTCGCTAGTACCCTCCCTCAGTAAACCCCATGAGTTGTTCTGAACGATGGCGCCCGACAGGCGCGCGGAGTCGGTGGCGGGGCCGAGATCGGCTAGGGTTGTGTTAATTGACGAAAGATGCAGATTCGCTCCGGGCGCCACGCCCATCATGCCGACGCCGTTCCAGGCGCCGGTCGCAATGGCCGCGACGCCGGTCCCGTGCTGCATATCGGTTGAATTGCTGTACACGGTAATGCTCTTGCCGGCGAATTCCTGATGAGTCGTCAGGAAACCCGAATCCAAAACGGCGATCGTCTGTCCCGCGCCCGTCAGGCCGGTCGACAGCGCATATTGAAGATTGATGCTTGCGTAGGATTGCCTGTCGTAAGTCAGAACAAAGCTGGGAGAGGTCAACGTGACATCGACGTCCTGCGCAAGGAATTCGGGATCATTGCGAATCTGGCTTACCCTGGCGTCGTCGAAGTCCGTGACATAGGAGATGCCGACATCCCCGGTCGTTCCGTCCTCTGAATCGGACGACCCGCCTGCCGACTCCGACGACCCGCCGCCGCAACCGGCAAGCGCCACGAGCGTCGCAACGCATGCTACAGATACCGGAAACCGCCGAAACACCATTATCGTGCCCAACGGGGCAGTGCTGGATGCTCCGAAATCGGCGATCTTATCCGGCCCCATTGCGCACCTCCAGATAGGCTTCCCTAATTCATTAAGCCAATTCCAAAAATTGTCAACGGAGCGGCCGATGCTTGGAGTTGTCTTTTGGCTGCGACGGATCGTTCGCCGATCCACTACTGGCGTTGTATCAACTGAGGACCGACTGCAGCCGCTTGATGTCTTCCATTTTTGCCTGCGCCTCCTCATAGCCCCGGTCGATCGCCTCGCTGGCGCGGTGAAACTCCGACAGACCGATATCGGAGAGCCGTGGCATCAGCAACAGGTCCGGCGGATCGCCGGCCAGACGCGCTCTGGAAATGCGATCCTGGATGATATTGTAGGCCTCCACCATGACATTGGTCATACCGATGCGGGCCGCCTTGCGACGGCGGCGCGAAGACTGGCCGTCGCCTGTCTCCTCGTCTTCGATGGCGACGTGCTTGACGACGGCGGACCGGCCATACAGGTCGTAGTGAAGATTGACGGCAATCACCAGACGCTCTTCCTGGGCCCGGCACACCGACACCGGGACGGGATTGACCAGCGCGCCGTCGACGAGAGTTCGACCATTGCACAGAACCGGCTCGAAAATGCCGGGCAGGGCATAGGAGGCGTGAATGGCCGTCGCCAGCGAACCGCTGTGGATCCAGATCTCATGGCCGGTGGAGATCTCGGTCGCGACGGCGGTAAAGGGACAGCCCAGATCCTCGATCTGGATATCGGCGAGGTGTTCCCGCATGCGCTTGCTCAGTCTCAGGCCGCCAAACAGGCCGCTTCCGCCAATGGCAAGATCAAGCAGCGCGATGATGCGCCGCATTGTCAGGCTGCGGGCGAAGTCCTCAAGCTCGTCCAGCTTGCCGGCGAGATAGCAGCCGCCGACAAGTGCGCCGATGGAGGTGCCGGCCACCATGCTGACACCGACCCCGGCCTCGTCGAGCGCTCGCAACACGCCGATATGGGCCCATCCCCGCGCCGCGCCGCCGCCCAGCGCCAGCGCGATCTTGGTTTCATGCGCCGATCCCGGCGGCAGGTCGGCGTCCATTGTATCCGGATGATCCATCCTTCCCCCTCCATGACAACGTGTCGCACTGTGTCCGTGTGGCGGGACGCAGCCCAAACACCGCGCCACGCTTGATGCGTGTCAAACCCTCGCAGCCTTATACCGCCATTGGCCGGCCTTCGAGGTCAATGTCCATAATGTTGGCGCGATGAGAATTGATCGTTACCGAGCGGCGGCTGGACGATCAGCGAACCGTGTCCGGATCGGCGCTTGTCGGTGCGTCGTCGATGACCAGCACCGGCGCGCCGTCCACCATCTCCGCACGTCGGTAGAAGCAGCTTCGACGTCCCGTGTGGCAGGTGGCGCCGCGGCCGGACACACTGACCTTCAGCCACACCGCGTCCTGGTCGCAATCGGTACGGATTTCGTGCACTGTTTGCACATTGCCCGAGCTCTCGCCCTTCTTCCACAGCGTTGCCCGCGAGCGGCTGTAGTAATGGGCGATGCCGGTCGACAGCGTGAGCGCCAGGGCCTCCCGGTTCATATGCGCCAGCATCAGCACCGTGCCGTCGACGCTGTCGGTTACGACGGCCGTCACCAGACCGGACGAATCGAAGCGGGGCGTCAAGGCCGCGCCTTCTTCCAGCGCGTGCTTGTCGGCGGGCGCGGCTGCGAAACGCGGGACGGACTCGGTTTTGTCTTGCATCGGCTTAGCGGTCGCGGCTGTGCAGCATCGACATGAAACGGGCCTGTTCCTCGGGCTGGGACTTGAAACGGCCGGTGAATGTGGAGGTCAGCGTCGTCGAGCCGAGTTTCTGCACCCCGCGCATCACCATGCACATATGCTCGGCCTCGATCATTACCGCGACACCGCGCGGCTTCAGCGTTGTATCGATAGCCTCGGCAATCTGCGCCGTCATCGCTTCCTGGGTCTGTAGCCGGCGGCCGAACACGTCGACGACGCGGGCGATTTTGGACAGGCCGAGCACACGGCCGTCTGGCAGATAACCGACATGGGCCTTGCCGATCACGGGAACCATGTGATGTTCGCAATGGGAGAGGAAGGGAATGTCTTTGACCAGGACCAGTTCGTCGTAGCCGGAGACTTCCTCGAAGGTGCGGCCGAGAATATCCTTGGCTGACAGGCCGTAGCCGGAAAACAGCTCGCGATAGACCTTGGCCACGCGCGACGGCGTGTCCTTCAAACCCTCGCGATTCGGATTCTCGCCGATCCAGCGCAAAAGCACTTCGACAGCGGCTTCGGCCTCGGCTTCACTGGGCCGCTCCACCGCTGTGCCTTTCGCCTCCGCGGGGTCATCCGATCCCTTCGGAAAATCCTTGATAATGGCGTCTATCGTCACTTTGTTCTCCGCGGTCACCTGCCCGCACCATCGACCCGTCCGTGCTTGCGGTGGCGTTGCCGCCCGCCGGCCGTGCCGCTCCGCCGGTCGGCCAATGACCTGCACCACGCCAGGCGATAACGCAACCCTTGCAATGGTGTCGTCTGTTCCCAAAATAGGGTATAGACGTTGCGATTGCCAACCGATTGGCGACGTGACCGCGTCGGATTTCGGCCAAGCGCCGCGTCCGACATTCCGGCTGCCGGGGAATGCACGTATGATCGATGATGTTTACAACGCCAAAATCCTCGAGTTCGCCGGCAATATTCCGCGCATTGGAAGGCTGGAGGATGCCGATGCCTCGGCGCGCGCCCATTCAAAGCTTTGCGGTTCCACCGTCAAGATATGGCTCAAGCTCGATGGAGACATCGTCGCCGATTTTGCCCATGAGGTAAAAGCCTGTGCCCTCGGACAGGCTTCGTCCTCGATCATGGCGAACAACATCATTGGTGCTTCGACGGCGGAATTGCGCACCGTGCGCGAGCAGATGATCGCCATGCTCAAACAGGGCGGCGAAGCACCCACGGGCCGTTTCGCGGATCTCAGATTTCTGGAGCCGGTGCGCGATTACAAGGCCCGCCATGCCTCGACATTGCTGACTTTCGACGCGGTCGTCGACGCCATCAATCAGATCGAGAGCAAGCGGGCCGACGAAGCTGCGGCCTGATGGCCGCCGGCGCGGATTGTTGCTGACGCTATGACACACACCAAAGGCCGCAATTATCAGGGTCCGTTTCCAAAGACCCCCGGACGGCTGTTCGGAATGGGATTTGTCCGGCTTTACCAGCTTACGCTTTCTGGTTTTATCGGCAATCACTGCCGGCATCTGCCGACCTGTTCGGAATACGCTTATGAGGCGATTGCGCGCCACGGTCTGTGGCCCGGCGGTTGGCTGTCCTTCTTCCGCGTCATCCGCTGCGGGCCCGGCGGCACCCACGGTTTCGACCCGGTGCCCGAAGCGCTGCCTGAGCGCATGAAATGGTACCTGCCCTGGCGCTATTTCATGCGGCACCCTTAATCGCGGGAGGCCGTCCCGATTCACATTGCAAATGTATCGATGGCAAGATAAAAGGCCGTCGCCCGGCGGGACTGCCGGCGCCGTTTCAACCACCCGCATTCGTTGGCGGGACTGGATAGGAGAAAACCCATGGCTGATGCCGTATCCCTTCGATTCCCCGATGGTTCCATCAAGGACTTCCCCGCCGGCACGAGCGGCCGGGCGGTGGCCGAGAGCATTTCGAAATCCCTTGCCAAGAAAGCGGTTGCGGTGGCGATCGACGGACATGTTCGCGACCTGTCCGATCCGGTGAGTGAGGGCGCGGTCGAAATCCTCACCCGCGACGACCCGCGGGCGCTGGAACTGATCCGCCACGACGCCGCCCACGTCATGGCCGAGGCGGTCCAGGAGCTCTACCCCGGCACGCAGGTGACCATCGGCCCGGTGATCGAGAACGGTTTCTATTACGATTTCGCCCGCAACGAGCCGTTCACACCGGAGGATTTGCCGCGCATCGAAAAGAAGATGCGCGAGATCATCGCTCGCAACGCGCCCTTTACCAAGGAGGTGTGGTCGCGCGACGAGGCACGCCGCGTCTTTTCCGATATGGGCGAATCCTACAAGTTGGAACTGGTCGACGCGATTCCCGAGGGCGAAGAACTGAAAATCTACCGCCAGGGCGACTGGTTCGATCTGTGCCGCGGTCCGCATATGGCCTCGACAGGACAGATCGGCAATGCGTTCAAACTGATGAATGTCGCAGGCGCCTATTGGCGGGGTGACGCCAACAACGCGATGCTGACGCGCATTTACGGCACCGCCTGGGCCGACAAGAAGCAACTCGATTCCTATCTGCATATGCTGGCTGAAGCGGAAAAGCGGGACCATCGCCGGCTCGGCCGGGAAATGGACCTGTTCCACTTCCAGGAAGAAGGCCCCGGTGTCGTCTTCTGGCACGCCAAGGGCTGGAAGATGTTTCAGAATCTGGTGAACTACATGCGCCGGCGCCTGGACGAGCACGGCTATGACGAAATCAATACGCCGCAGATCCTCGACAAGACGCTGTGGGAAACCTCCGGCCACTGGGGTTGGTACCGCGAAAACATGTTTGCCACGGAAACCGTCGACGACCGGGTGTTCGCCATCAAGCCCATGAACTGCCCGGGCCATGTGCAGATTTTCAAGCACGGTCTTAGATCCTATCGCGAACTGCCTGTTAAACTTGCAGAATTTGGAAGTGTTCATCGCTACGAACCATCCGGTGCCCTGCACGGGCTGATGCGGGTGCGCGGCTTCACCCAGGACGACGCGCATGTGTTCTGCACCGAAGAGCAGCTGGCCGAAGAATGCCTGCGAATCAACGACCTGATTCTGTCGACCTATGCGGATTTCGGCTTTGACGAAATCACCGTCAAGCTGGCGACTCGCCCGGACAAGCGCGTCGGAACCGATGAGATGTGGGATCATGCGGAAGAGGTCTTGGCGGCGATCCTCAAACAGATCGAGGCCGATTCGGGCGGCCGCGTCAAAACCGGCGTGAATCCGGGCGAGGGTACGTTTTACGGGCCGAAATTCGAATACACCCTGCGCGATGCGATCGGCCGCGAATGGCAATGCGGAACGACTCAGATCGACTTCAACCTGCCGGAGCGTTTCGGTGCCTTCTATATCGACAGCGATTCGGAGAAGAAGCAGCCGGTCATGGTGCACCGGGCGATATGCGGCTCGATGGAGCGTTTCCTCGGCATTCTGATCGAGAACCACGCAGGCAGCATGCCCCTCTGGTTCGCGCCGGTGCAGGTGGTTGTCGCCACCATCACCTCGGAAGCCGACGCTTATGCGCTGGACGTGGCCGCGCGCCTCAAACGGGCCGGTCTGCACGTGGAAACAGACCTGCGCAACGAGAAGATCAACTACAAGGTGCGCGAACACTCGGTGACGAAGGTTCCGGTCATTCTGGTCTGCGGCCGGCGAGAGGCTGAGGAGGGCACCGTCAACATGCGCCGGCTGGGCAGTCGCGATCAGGTCTCGATGAGCGTGGACGAGGCGGTGTCGGCGCTGTCTGACGAGGCGACACCGCCGGATGTAAGGCGCGCGCGAAACGGGTAAATGTCCGCTCACGCTTTCTGCTATATGGAGCGGAGGTCAGTTAACTTCAGCAAACGGTTGAAGCGCATGCCCTTTTTCAATCAAAAAAGCCTTGTCGCGGTCTTGCTCTTCTTTTCCGGCAGTGGTGTGGCGGCGGACCAGCCTATTCTCCACGACGGAGAAGCGCCTCAGGTCGGGCGTGCGCGTGTTTACGACCAGGACCATATCCCGGTTTATACCTACAAAGTCCTCAGAACCTATGCACATGACACTGCGGACTATACGGAAGCGTTGTTCATGCATGACGGCCTTCTCTATGAAGGCACAGGGCAGTACGGCAAGTCCCGCATCAAGAAATGGGACCTTGAAACGGGAAAGGTGCACGGTCAGCACGCGCTTGACGACCGTTACTTCGGCGAGGGTGCGGTTGTGCTCGACGGGTTGCTCTACCAACTCACCTACATTTCGAACACCGGTTTCGTCTATCGGTCGGAAGACCTGTCACCGGTTTCGCGCTTTCACTATGCTCGCCAGGGTTGGGGATTGACCACCGACGGCGAGAATCTGATCATGAGTGACGGATCCGCGGGCATATACTTCATCGATCCGGCAGGATTTGCGGTCAAGCGGACGATCATCGTTCGCGATGCGCATAGCGCGGTCGGTTACCTGAACGAACTGGAATATGTCGACAGTGATATCTATGCCAATATCTGGCAGTCGGACTACATCGTGCGATTTTCCGCTGAGACCGGCGACGTTAATGGCTGGATCGACCTGACCGGTCTCAATCCGGACCCTAAGAGGCTTGTCTATCCCAGGGTTCTCAACGGCATCGCTTACAACGGCGTGGAAGGCACCCTTATCGTGACCGGCAAGAACTGGCCCAATCTCTGGCATATAAAGCTGGAACCCGCGCCACGATGATGGCGGTCGTTGCGTTTCCCCGTCACCCGGGCGCTTCAGTTCAACAGAACCTCGACATCAGTGTTCTGCCCGGCAACGACGGTAAAATCGCGCTGTAACAGGCGCTCCTTGTGGCGGGCGGTCACCGTGTAGCTGCCCTCGGCAAGCACCATTGAAGGAAAGGCGCCGACGCTTTCGCTGATCAGGTCGCCGGACGCATTGGTAATCGACCAGGCCGTGTCGGCGATGGCCTCGCCGCCTTCCTCGGCAACGAGTTTCAACGTCAGTTGGGCGGCGCGATGCTGAATCGTTGCCTCCGTCAGTTTACCGGCCTCTACGCGGATATCGGAACGGATGATCGCATTGACGGAGCCGTATTTGGAGACGATGTGGTAGATACCGCCATTGAGTCGCACCACCTGATTGGGGTGGATGTCGGCGATGATCAACTGACGCTGATCGTTGATGTCCAACTCCTCCGCATAGATCGAAAAGCGCAGTTTGCCCTCCGGTATGCGTCCATCGTCGCCCGAGACGGCGTTGAGCATCAGGCCGCCTGCGTTGAGGATGAAACTCTGGTCCTCGATCGGTCCTTCAGCGGGCACCGATAGTTTGCGGGTCACGCCGGCGAGCCCGAAGCTGACATGCACAAAATAGTCACCCGGTTCGAATTCGAAAGAGGCACGGCCGCCTTCGGCAGTGGCCAGCATCGGCAGCGTTCCGGAGGTGTCGGGCATCGGATGGAACACTCGCCACACCAGCCCGTGCTCGAGCGGCTGTCCGCCTTCAACCAGGAAGGCGTCCAATTGTACATTGCGCAGGCTCGGCCGGTCTGCGTCGCTCAGACTGTCGCCGCCCGGCAGTACGAAGGGTGTCAGCCTCGGCAGGCCCAACTGCGCGAACGGATCGCTGTCGGTGACGGCTTGCGCTGCACTTGGCGCCGGCGTCGCCGCGACGACGAATGCGCCCAGACACAGGCAGATGATAGAAGTCTTTTTTTTCATCTCGTTCTCGATCTTGCCATCCGGTTCAAACGGATACACATGTCAATTTCAAGGTCAAATCGCGCAAGGATGAAGACGCCATATGAACCACGCATTGATATCCTACCTCGAAACCCGCCGCTCGGTGCCGGCCAACATGCTGACGGAGCCGGGGCCGGACGCCGACACCATCCGCGCACTCCTTTCGATTGCCTCGCGTGTTCCCGATCACGGCAAGCTCGCCCCCTGGCGTTTCATCGTCCTGACCGGCGAGGCGCGCCGTCGCCTCAGCGCCCAGCTTGGTGAGATCGCGCAGCGCGCGGATCCACAAATGCCGTCCGAACGGTTGGAGCAGGAGCGGACGCGCCTGACCCGGGCGCCGGTGGTGATTATCGTTGTCAGCTGCGCCGCGCCGCATCCCAAGATCCCCGAATGGGAGCAGGTGCTTTCGGCGGGAGCCGTCTGCTACGGCCTTTACATGGCCGCCAACGCCTATGGTTTCGGCGTCAACTGGCTGACAGACTGGATGACCTACGATGCCCGGGCGCTTGACTTGCTGGGTGTCCGCGAGGGCGAGAAAATAGCGGGTTTCATTCATATCGGTACGCCGGACATGGTGCCGACCGATCGTCCACGGCCCGACCTGGATGCGGTCACCACGTGGGTCGAATGACCCGGCATCGACGAAACAATCCTCACCAGGCCGGAGCAGGAGCGGCATGTTCTACACCACGCAAAGCAATGACCATGGGCTTGCCTATGACCCGTTCAAGGCGCTGGTCGCGCCGCGGCCGATCGGTTGGATCGGTACGACGGGTCCGGATGGCACTGACAATCTCGCGCCTTATTCCTTTTTCAATGCTGTATGCGACCGTCCGAAGATGGTGATGTTCTCGTCGGATGGCGCCAAGGACAGCGTCACCAATATCGAAGCCAGCGGCGAATTCACCGCCAGCCTGGCGAGCCGCCATCTGGCGGAACCTATGAATTTGAGTTCCGTCGACGCGCCGTCGCACCAGGACGAGTTTGCCTATGCGGGTTTGACGGCAAAGAGGGGCACGCTGGTCGCAGCGCCCTTTGTCGGCGAAGCGTTTGCCGCGCTCGAATGCAAGGCGGTCGGGATCTTCCGCCCCACGACGCTGGAGGGCACGCCGGCCGGCTATATCATGGTGATCGGACAGGTGGTCGGCATTCATATCGACCCGGCCGTCGTCACGGCTGCCGGCCGCATCGACATGCAAAAGGCGGCGCCTCTGGCACGGCTCGGCTATCGCGACTATTGCGACGGTGCGACGGTGTTCGAAATGGTCCGTCCGAAATGGAGCGGGTGACGTCGAAGCAGGATCCGAAAGGCGGAGGCGTCAAACGGCGCGGTCGTCACCGGCTGAACGCGCCCGTTCGATAACGCGCTGCGCCAGCTTGAGATGCGGCTTGTCGATCATCTTGCCGTCAAGGCTGAGCACTCCGACATCCTCTCCGGCCCGGGCGAAGAGGTCGACGATGCGCCTGGCATGATCCACCGCGTCTTTCGACGGCGTGAAGAGACGGTTGATGGTGTCGACCTGGCCGGGATGGATCGCCATTTTGCCGGAGAAGCCGTCGCGCACCGCCGCGCGGCATTCCGCCTCCAGGCCCGCCAGGTCGCGAAAATCCACAAAGACCGTGTCGACCGCCGCGACATCGGCGGCGGCCGCGCCGAGCAAAGTGACCGTGCGGGCGTAGCGGAAGAGGTCCGTATAGCGGCCTGTTGCGTCACGGTTGGTCTCGACAGCGAGATCGGCCGAGAGGTCCTCCGCGCCCCAGGAGAGCGAACGCAGCCGCGTCGACACATTGACATAGCTTGCGGCATTGAGTGTGCCTAGCGCGGTTTCGGTCACCAGCGCATGAATGCCGATCGTCCCTTCCTCAAGGCCGGCTTCGGCCTCGTGCACCGCCATCATGGCCGACAATTGCTGGATATCGGCCCCGCGCTCCGACTTGGGCAACAGGACGCCATCCGGACGCGCGGCGATGATCGCACCGAGATCGTCCTCCGTCAGGCCGGAGGAGAGCGGGTTCACCCGGACCACAAGGCCCTGGTCGCGGTTGCCCGTCGCATGCTGCAGCAGGAAATCGCGGGCCATCCCGCGGGCCACCGCCTTCTGCGACAGCGCCACCGAATCCTCCAGGTCAATCAGCAGGCAGTCCGCGCCGCTGGAACGCGATTTTTCGAGTTTTCTTTCCGAATCGCCGGGCACGAACAGATAGGATCGCATCGGCTCAATCCGTTCTTTTTCGCATCATCGCCTGGCGGCGGCACCGGGCAACGAGAACATCGTCCTGATTGAAGCCGCGGTGTTCGAATTCGACGATGCCGCGATCTGGTTTCGAGCGCGATTCGCGCACTGATATCACTTCCGTCTCCACCCGCAGCGTGTCGCCATGAAACATCGGATGCGGAAACACCACATCGGTCATGCCGAGATTGCCGATTGTCGTGCCGATGGTGGTGTCGTTGACGCTGATGCCGATCATCAGGCCGAGCGTGAAGATCGAATTGACCAGCGGCTTGCCCCATTCGGTCGTGGCGGCGAAATCGAAATCGATATGGAGCGGCTGCGGATTCAGAGTCATGTTGGAAAACAACATGTTGTCGGCTTCGGTGATGGTCCGGCGCAGGCTGTGCCGGAAAACCTGACCCGGCTCGAATTCCTGCAGATACAGTCCCGCCATCCGGTTCCTCCTCTTAAGCTTTGCGTCGACGCCACCGCGCGTCGCCACCACCGTCCATGCCGCTTAGATATCGAGGTCGTCGACGAACTCAGCCCGTTCCTGGATGAACTGGAAGCGCGCCTCGGCCTTGGTGCCCATCAGATTGTCGACCGTCTTGCGGGTGGCGTCAGCGCTGGTTTCGTCGATTTCCACGCGCAGCAGGGTGCGCTTGTCGGGATGCATCGTCGTTTCCTTCAGTTGCGCTGGCAGCATCTCGCCGAGCCCCTTGAAGCGGCCGATATCGATCTTGCCCTTGCCTTTGAATTCGGTCCTCAGCAACTCGGCCCGATGGTCGTCGTCGCGGGCGTAGAGGGTCTTGCCGCCCTGAGAGATCCGATACAGCGGCGGCACGGCGAGATAGAGGTGCCCGCCGCGGATCAATTCCGGCATTTCCTGATAGAAGAAGGTGATCAGCAGGGACGCGATATGGGCGCCGTCCACATCGGCGTCCGTCATGATGATCACGCGGTCGTAGCGCAGGTCGCTTTCCCGGTATTTCGACCGTGTGCCGCAGCCCAGCGCCTGGACGAGATCGGCAATCTGCTGATTGGCGCCCAGCTTGTCGCGGCCGGCGCTCGCGACATTGAGGATTTTGCCGCGCAACGGCAAAATCGCCTGCGTTGCGCGGTTGCGTGCCTGTTTAGCCGAGCCTCCGGCCGAGTCGCCCTCGACAATGAAGAGCTCCGCGCCGGCCGCCGCGTTCTGCGAGCAGTCGGCGAGTTTGCCCGGCAGCCGC